>Ga0007854_10001654_pt1 | contig 14134 bp, 16 predicted proteins | sample CryBogCBH12Aug08_FD_60382 | JGI IMG/M metagenome (GOLD analysis project Ga0007854, IMG submission 60382) | Freshwater microbial communities from Crystal Bog, Wisconsin, USA - CBH12Aug08 | ecosystem: Environmental > Aquatic > Freshwater > Lake | place: Crystal Bog, Wisconsin, USA | collected...
AATTTGTAACAGAATTTTGTTTTTATCCAGCCAAAAATATTTTTTCACAGTTTCATACCCCACCCCACCCCCCCCCTCAAAGATTTGTAAAAATATATTTTAAACAGAAAGTTTCTTCGCAAACTTCCAAAAGAAAGAATTATCTTTTTCTATTCCTATATACTTTTATTTCATAATTAATCTTAAAATTATATGACTTGTTAATCCTAATACTAATCCTGGCATTATTAATTCTATGATTTTATTTATCATCTCTATATAGAATAACTTCTTTTTTTAGTTTGATACTTATTCACAAATAATAAATAATATCTTTTTAATTGTAAATAAGACCAACTCATTCTAAATCTTTCAAAAGATTATTAAATGCTTTAGAAACTTCATTTAATTCATATGATACTTCCTTAATTAATTTATTTATATCTTTTAATGATGGTACTTCTTCAACTTTCTTTTTCTTTCCTTTCAGATTATGAGGTATACCTTCTTTCTTACTTATAGGCTCATCACCTCTGTAAAAAATATATTCATTATCTATTATCTCTACACTTGGCTCGGGCAGTTCCATATTCTTTCTATCTTTCCTTTCGTAAAAATAATATACTAAACTATACCTATTACCCTCAAAATCTTCAACACTATGTAATACTTTAGAAAAGTCTGTAATAATTGGATTATATTTAATATCATGATTGCCGGATAAATCTCCTTCATGAATAATTAGATTTCCTTTTTCATAATCTCCAAATCCTACTAAGAATGAATCCCCTTTATTATTCTTATCATAATGCTTATCTGCTTTATAATTCTCATTTACTGTTATACTATTCCATGGTATAGTTACATACTTCTTTCCAAATTCTAAAAGATGATAGTAAAGCTTAGGCCTTTGCCAACAGTTCCGAGAATAATCTGGTGCTAAGCTTCGCCTATTGACTATTCCAAAGACTTGAGATCTTCCTAATCCAGATTTTAATCTATAATAGTTAATCCCAATAGGTCTTCTTTCAATCTCTTTTAATATTTCATTAAACGCTTCTTGAGGTATACTCATATATTACTCTCAGAAACTATTTTCTTTTTGCTATCTTCTTTTCTTTACGCAAGTACGAAAGTGTCGCAGCTATTTTCTGCTTTTCCGCATGTTCTTTTGAAAGAGCATGTTTTGATAAAAATGTTCCATTTTCTGATTGTACCTTATACCCTCCAGACACTTTCTTCAATTGATATGTCATACTAATCAAATGATATAATTAAATCTTTTTTTTCAATACGGAATCTTATTGGATTCTCTTCAAATATCTTTTTCTGTTCTTTTTTTTCTTTACGATATTCTAATAAACATGTTTTACACCAATCTATATGACCATCTATATATGTTTTAGTATTCTTTGTTTTATAAAATAAATCTAATTCTAAGAATCTATTACACTTTTTACAGAATTTTCCCATCTAAATTATAATCTGATTATTTATTATAAGATGGCTAATCTACCCCAAAAAGATTCTAACAATAACTTCCCTGCCCTTGTTGACCTTTATAACTATATTGATATTCCTGATGATAAGAAACTAAAAACAACTATTCCAACAGTTTCTACCATACAAGATAAGACAGAACTATCTTTAGAAGAGTTTGTTAGTACCTTCCGGAATGATAAAGAATTATTGAAACTACCCCTACCCGAACGCATTTATGAAAAGTTCAATCTTCCTAAACCAGAACCTCCTTCTCTTAATTCTTATCTTTTTAATAGTATCAAAGCTTGTATGAGTGCTGGTTATCAATCTGAATTAAGAGTTCCTAAAGATAATGTTATTAGAACTATGCCTTTTATTAGTACTATCGCTTATAAAGATATATCTGGAAATGATTGTGTTCTTCATTCCACTATCATGATAGTATCATAAATGGTACTTCTCTTTAATGTGTCTTAAAGCTTCTGTTTTAGTTTTAAATTCCCATAAATAATGATATGACCAAAATCCTGCTGTAAGAGGATCAGACCAATCTTCATTCGCTTTATGTCTTTGAATATATCTTTGTCTTCGCTCTTCATCATGATGAATAGTATAGTCAGACATTCCATTTGCCCCAAATGATACTTTTCTCTCGCGACCATTTACATCCAAAAACGCATCATATTTCTTTGATGGATTTGTGGATTTCTTAATACTCAATAACTTCATCTACTAAAACCCATTATTTGAACGGTAGCGTGTTCTGACTGCTGGAGCCATTTGAACCCCGGCCTCTCTTCTTAATGTATTTAGTTCTGAAGCCATAGAAGGATTCATCTCTTGTATATCTTCATATCTTACTTCCGCATGGCTTGGGCGATTGATTTGTTTTTCAATATCTTTGCGTCTCATATCCATTATGACATTTCGTATCTCTTCTGGACTATATCCTTTGGCTTCTAAGTCTTGTACCTTACGCTGTAGCTCTCGTGACGCTAGTTCCGAAAAGAATTCTGCTATATTCCGTTGAGACTGGTCTAACTCTATTGCTGGTCGTGTCCACTGATGAGGCATATTAGCTTCTCCCATTTGGCGTTCCAGAATTCCTAAACTGTCTAACAAGTCAGCTGGATATTCATAAATATTTCCATCAGTATTTGTCCAGTCAGCTCTTTCCACTTGGTTACCATACCCTTGAGGTCCGGGCTTCCCTAAAGGATAATTACCAGGCTCACGATGAATTGGATTAAATCCACCATAATATGGGGCTTTTTTATTATGACGGACTTTATTACCAACATCTGTAAAATGATTTAGAAGATTACCAATGTCTTGACCATGTAAAAACGGGGCGAAATCCATACCATGTATCTCTTTCGGATATACATAGTCTATACCACCTTTAGTACCTTGGATATCATTTAATCCTTGTTTATAAGCATTCCGTGCTGTATAAGTCATGGATGTTGCTTTAGTAGGATTTCTGTAACCAATCTGGTCTAAGTATTCTTGTTGGTGTGTATTGTATGCCTTCATCTAATATACTATTTTTTTAATAATCTATCAAGTAAATCATAACCAGTCAAAGCGGATGGTGCGGATGGCTTAGGCTGTGGCTTAGATTGTTTAACAACTGGATTGTAAATTTCTTCTTCAACATGCTCTTCTGGTAGTTTCTTGACTCGTGGCTTACGCTTTATCTCTTTTTCTTGTACTGGAGGTGGCGGAGGTTGTAAAAGAGATGCGATCTCATTTTTAAACTGATGTAAATCATCTTTTGTAAGATAATTATTCTTTTGAGGAGCAGGGGTTGGAGCTGGAGCTGGGGCTGGTACATGCTCGGGTTCCGAATCGGAAGAAAGTTCTACTTCAATAGTATTCTTGACTTCTTTCTTCTTACGTCCTCCTACTTTCTCACCTTTCTCTCGTCGTTCTTTCATTTTGGCTAACATGCTTTGTGTCGCCTTCTTCTGGGCTTCAGTACGTTCTTTCTTGGGCTTCTCCATTATAATCTATATTCAGATTTTAAAATGAATTGATTACATTTGATAATAGATAAGATGGCATTGTAGCATCTCCTTCAGAACCCCAATATATCTTAAATGCTTTAGGAGGACATATATAATCATAAGTACCACCATATCCAGTATTATAAGAATAAGTACCAGAACCTGGTGACTGTCCGTAATTTGTTCTTGTTTGGAATCCTAATGTATCTGCGCACGCATCTAAAATGTTTTGAGGTATCACTCTGTTTGGTGTCGGAATATGTAATCCAGCACTAGTAGACGCGGTAGTAAATCCAAACCCTACTCCATAAGCATTAGCATTAGGACTTGTAGAATTTAATATTATCTTATATACATAATTACCTTGAGTATTGTATGAATAGTTTGATAATGTACAAGAACAAGGTGCGCTTTGAGCATTAGAAATAGCATTTCCAATAGAACCAGTGATATTGGAAAGCATCTGAGGAATAGTAAAGGCACCATTAGATAGTGTCACTGCGTAAGTAGAATATGTTATTGATGGGGAAAGGGAAGTAAGAACTACTGCGTAAAACTGGTCATTTGTAGCATCAATATTAATATACCCTTTAATCCAATCAGTATTAATCTTATAATCAGTTCTTATTAAACTATTAAATAGTTGGTAAGGAGGTTTAGGAATTGTTACAGCTGTTGGACTTGCGTTAGATGCGGTAATAAGATTACTGTTATAATCATAAATATCAGCTTGTGTTAAAGGACCAGAAGTATTTGGGTCACCAGTTCTATTACCACTACTAGATGCTAAAGAAGTTCCGCCAGGCTGTAGCTGTCTATGTTCGTGAGGTGGTACGTTTGATACGCTTAGCGTAACACTTGAACTTCCACCATTAACATTTACATTAGTAAAGTTAGAAGTACTATTTGATACTAAATTACCACCAAGAGCAAATAAACTATTTAGATTAGGAATATAAAAATCACCATTACTAAAAGAGTTTGAAGACCAATAGGAATATGGTGAATTAGAATTTGTTAGATAGTTAGAACTTATTGATAAAGAAAGGTCTGGGAAAGCATTACTATTATAAATACTACCATCACAGATTAAGAAACCAACTGGATTTCTTTGAGATGCCGTAAATGTTACATCTCCAATAGGATTGAATACATATCCTTCTAACTGATTCACTTGTGGTGTTTCATAAGTCGCTCCCCAATAAGGGTAAGGTTTGCCTAATCCTGGTATACCAGTACTCATTCTATTGAGGTCTTATACTTGATATTTGATTTAAAAGATTCTTATTTGTTAAATTAACCATAGAAGTCATTGTAGATAGTTTAACATTAATAACTGTAGATAATGATGCTTTGAAATCTGGATCATTTGTCTTGAGCCAATCATTATATAATTCTTTGGCTATATTAAAATTGTAAGATACCGGGATAAATTGAGGGTTCATTCTATTTAGTATTTTTTTTATGTATCATAACTATTTCCACCAGATGGGAAATATCTTGCGTTTGCTAAACCCATTTGTAAAGTCATAGTATATTTTGCGGCAGATGGATCTGAATATATTATATTATAAGTTGTAAAATTAGTTGATACATAGCATCCAGATTGTAATGTTGTAAATGTAGAATATCCTACATCTGGCATTGGGACAGTAATATAAGCATCTTTTTGGTCAAAAGAAGATATATATATTCCTGGAGTATATAATATAGAACCGTTAATACTTGCGCTACCAGAAGCAGATTGTAAAGATAATATTGCTTTCTGTTGAATACCAAAGTTTCCAGTTCTTGGAAAATGTACATTAGAATATAATAGTATGCCTGTCCCACCAGCATTATTCCCATTAATAGTAAATGTTGATATTGGAACATTCTGTAATGTAGAATTGAAATTGAGAGGTTTATTATTAATGCTACTCAAATAAGCTTTTGGAGCAGATAACAAGTTGGTATTTAAAGAACTTATTAAAGCTGTCGCACTTGTTATAGATTGTGTGCTGATATTTATAGTTGAAATACTCCTACTAAAGATATTAATTGTACTTATATTAGAACTACTAATTGTAGAGACATAAATATTAGATACATTAGAGATATTATAATTACACATGTTTAATGAATTAGAGGCTGGATAAGTAGCCCATTTACTTACTAATGGAACATTAGAACCATCATTATTAAAATATAAATCATTATTACCATAAGTTAAATTTGCGTAATTACCAGTCCCTGCGTCATATAGTGTATAATTTTCTGATACTATTTGAACCACATCTGTTATACTATTTAAATTCATATTAATCCCATTATTAAAACTTATTCCAGAATTATGATATGCGTTAATAGTATCAACATATAAATTATTGGTATATACTCCAGATAAATCCGCAGTTAAAGAACTTATATTTCCCACAAATGTATTTATGTTATTAGATATATCAGCATACAAAAATGGATTATCATTTACAGATAAAGTAAATGTTGATAATGGTAATAGTACTCCAGACAAATCTCCAGATAAATTATAAGTACCAGAAATATCGTATAATATTTTAGATTGTAATAAAGCAGTATTATATATCTGAGGGACTATATTAGATGATATATCTATAATAGGGATATCTGTAAATTGTATATTAAATGTTTGAATAGTAGACACATTATTTATATTAAAATTATTCATTGATAAATCCATTTCAGATTCATAATAACTCCAATCTTGAGCTACATATCTTAATAATCCACCACCATCTGGATAGTATGATAGTTGCGGTATTGGACTACCATTTATATGTAATATTTTTGGACCAGTAAAACTAAAATCCCATAATCCTAATCCATAAGGTTGATAAATATTAAGACTATTTACATCATTAAGATTATAATAATTTATTTCTACATTATTATTTGCTGGAAAACCAGACCATTCTGATGCGATAGGTATATAATTAGATGTAATGGGATTTTGATAACTAAAATAGTTATTATAGTATCTAAATAGTATAGAATTAGAACTATCTGGTATACTATAATAAGATTGATTTAATGTTAAATTATTAACTCCAGATATATCGTATTGATTTAAATTGATTGAAGTAGAAAAATTAATAGTAGAATTTAAATAAGAATTAATATAATCTACATTTAGATTTTGGATAAAAGACTTACTATCAAATATGATACCACTACCATCGTTAGAAAGATGTAAGAATCTATCATCTTGTTCAGAAATATATCCATGAGTAGCAGATAATGGGTCATAAAAAATAGCTTGACCTATATTTACTATTCTATTTAAATTAAGGTCCACATTATTCTGTGCTTGGAAATAGCTCCAATCACCAGCTACTGCTTGATATACTAAACTATTGGAATCAAAATAAGATAAACAGTTTCCTCCACCAACACCTACACCTATAAAGAAAGCAGTAAAATCGTTATAGTTTCCATTAGAAAGATAAAATTGATTAATATTACATATATTATTTGAACCCATATCAATGTCTGAAGTAAAAGATACTATAGAATTATTATAAGGGCTAATATAATCTACATTTAATGTTCCAGTATAAGGATGAGAATCAAATACTATCGTATCATTAGTATTAGATAAGTGTAAGTATCCATCATCTGCGGTATTTAAATATGAGTTATCAGCATGATTTACTAAGTTAAGATAGTTTACATTACATAGACTATGAATATAATCCAAATCAACATCACTGATAGCTTTATATAATGACCATTGACTGACATTTGAAGTTATAGAAGATGTTTGATTTGTTGAAAGATTATTTAATATTCCTAAATTAGTTGATATACTATTAGCATAAGATCCAGTTAAAGAAGATATATTGGCATTTGAAACAAGTAGATTCCCATTAATAACAAAGTTTCCTAAAGTAGAAATAGTACTATTATTATAATCATAACCATTAAAATTCACACTAAGAAATGTTGTTGATATGTTCTGAGCTATTGATGTGTTATTTTGGTACAACGTAGAAAGTTTTATTGATGACCCAGAACCTAATACATTTGTAGATAAGATACCAAGATAGTTACTATCTATATAATTAATTGTAAATGATGTATTGGTTGATGATGGTACATAGTCTTTAATGCTACTTCTTGCGTAAAAGATAGTAGAAAAGTTATTGTTAATAGTATTCTTTAAATTTAGATTACTAAAATTAGCTTTACCTTCAAAAATAAAAGATGATAATGTTGTTGATATTCCTTGTATTATATTTGAAGTTATAAGACCATAGTTAGTTAATGTAGAATTAAAAGATGATACATTTCTCAAATTTTCTAAAACTGTAGAACGTAAAGTAACAGTAGAAAATAACATAGTAGAAACATAAAATGTTGATGTTATTGATGATATAGTAGAATAGTAACTTAGTGTAGAATCATAATATTTGATAGTAGAATATGTTGATACTTGAATATTTCTAAAAGCATTTGGATAAGAAAAGTCTTGATTATAACCAACTAAATAAGATATGTTCTTAATAAAAGAGTTTGAAGTATATCCTTGAATAGAATTTACATTGAGTACATCCAAACCAATACCATTATCTGTATAGCCAACTATATCTTCACAGTTATATAAATGAGAACGTTGAGATGTGTTAGAACCATATCTTGGTATCTCACCACCATATCCAAGATATAGATCACCTTCTGTATAAATATAGTTGACATCAGTAGAATATATATTCATTTCAGTGCCTATAGCTGACCCTTTAATTCCAATAGAAGCCATATCATTCCGTGACCCAAGACCCCCTCCATTTACTATAGAGGTTTGTATTCCTCCGCCTACGAATCCAGCTGGAGCCCATTGGTCAATGGCGCATACTTTAGCGAAATCAAAAGGAGCAAGAATAGAAGCATATCCAGCGTATAGCTGATTAGAGAACGTTCCTAAATTTTGATTGACACCACCAGTGATAGATATACGAGAAGGACCACCTATCAATTCTCCTATTGTATTTAAGGCACTATCAGCGTTTATTTCTATTAACGCAGAAGTATTTGGTAATTTCTCAGTAATATAGTCATAGTTCATACGAATATATGAGCCCGCACCATATCCTGCGGTACCTAAATATGCGCGACCTCTATAGTCATAATTAGTAAAAAAAGGGAATTCATCAGATGGTACAACTAATCTATAATTATGGCTAAATCCTTGAATTGCTCCAGTTGGAACAATATAACCATCAGTAGCCAATTTAAACTCATTTGTTGTAAAAGTAAAATCTGTTGTGATGCTTTCTATGTCAAAGCAATTAGTAGCTAAATTTACATTAGAAAAATATTGATTCATATTTGGAACATTATAAGTATTAGCGTCTCCAGTAATTAAATTATTATTAAGATATAAATTGTTAGTTATTCCACTAAAAGCTCCTCCACCATATACATTTAAAGTATTTATATTATTGATATTATGACTATTAGCATTAATATCTGTTTGCGCAGGGAAATATGACCAGTTAGAAAATGATGATGGATTATATATTGTTGAAAAGTTTGATAATACTCCTAAAGATGTTGATAACTTGTTTGCGAAACTTCCAGATATTGATGATACAGATAATGATGATATATTTCCTTTTAATGATGATAGATTTGAAAAAGAAGCATTAATAGAAGATATAGTGTATGCTTTTAATGATGATGTTAAAATAGAATTTGTTTTTAAAGAAGATATTTGGGCTTGTTGTGATTGTAAATAAGTCGTTGATATTCCATTAACATTTAATAGATTATAATTATTCATATCAACATTATGAATAGCTGGGTATTGAGACCATTGTAAAACAGATGTAGAAACTGTTGATATAAGAATATTAGAACCATTTAAATAAAGTTGTCCATTTACAACATTTAATACATCAATAGATGGATTTGCTTTATCTCTAAAATATAAATCAGTTGTAAGAATATTATTCGCAGATATATCTGTTGTTATAATATGATTTGTATTAAGATAATTATAAACTGTACCATTATTAGCATAAAATGTATTACAAGATAAATCTACTGTCGCAATATAGTTGGCAGATAAGTCTATAGTTTGTATCTTATTAGCGGAAATGTCTGATGCGGAAATATCTATCACATGTATTTTAGTAGCGGATAAATCATCAATAGTTAAATATGGATAATGTGTTGGTAACGGAATCTTATTTCCATTCGTAATTCCTATATACCAATTTGAATCAATTAAATTAGTATATAGATTGTTTCTTTGTTTAGTATTGGTATTATTTTGCCAATTGGTGATACCAATATTTTGATTCCATGAAGCCATATCTAACAATGGTCATGATATTTAAAAGCGATCTCAAGGTTAATTTGGGCATTATCTGGCAATACATAAGGCTGGTCTGCGTCATCCCTCATCTCAATTGTTACATTAGTAAAAGAGTCTTGCGCAATTTTAGTGAGGAAATTGATAGTAAGTGCAGTATAATTAGTTACTCCTAGCTGAGGACTATTGACGGGTATAACACATAATACATTATGTTTACCATTAGAACCCATTGCGCTACCAACAGCTAAATTAGAATATAAATATATACATTGAGTTCTTACAAGATTAGGATACGAGTCCGCAACAATAGGTGTACCACCAGTTACCGCAATCATAGAATTGGCTGAGGTGGAACCTTGTAAAATAGATGGTTGAGCGAAACCAACACGAGAGTTTAATGTATAATCTGCTACAAAAGAACCACCACTATTAGGATTGACTAAATATCCGGGTGGTAACTGAATGTTATTATACACAGTATTAAAAAGAGGATTATCATAACCTACCATTTCATAGTATTTAGTAGCATCTGCCCCAGTGAATATAATCTTGTTCTGGGTACTATCATAGGTAAAAGAACAGTCATTTGATTGGAAATAAGGATTGTAACCTCCATTATCATTCGCTGCGGCATTATTTAAAAGATTCACAAAATCTTGATAAGATGATATGTAACGATTGATAGAATAAGCTCCAGAAGTAGGTTCATAACCGTAAGGAAGAATTCTTATACAACGAATATTAGATGATGTTATAGGGTCATTCTGATTATTTTTCTTAGCATATACAAACTGTAACTGATAATCGGGTAGATTAGGCATAGGTGTAGGAATTGTGGCACGAAGTAGTTGGCATCGTTCTGCGTTCAGAATAGGTGTTACATAATTAGCTTGGAATGTATTGAAAAATCCATTATAAGGAGTCTGAGTATCATCCGAACTACTAATAAAGATTCTATCTGGCTGATTCACATACGATTTAACGGGCATTCTATATTAGATTAATAATATTCAAAACCAATTTCTAAATTTATATTCTCAGAATCTGGAAAATTAAATTCATCATTAGTATCTGTTTTTAAAGTAAATTCTATAGAATAGATTTCTTTAGGAATTTTATATAAAGGATATTTCTGAGTATTATTATAGTATGCGACACCTAATGATGATGCGTTTAATGGAACTGACATTAAGAAGTTTGGAGTCCCTCCATTCTCAGAACTATAAGATGATGAAGATGCGATGTTACAATATACATTTACATTCTGACTATACACTAAACAAGCGTAAGATTCCGCTGTGTAAGTTGATGTATTAAAAGATAGTCCTAAAAGTGTTTGAGGATTATAGTCTGGTACTGGTCTCAATCTATTCTTATAAGGTATAATATCTAATTGTTCTCCAGACCATGTCATACCAAGTCTAATATTTAAAGTTCTGCCTTTAGAAAACGGTTGTCCTGGCATACCTTGGATTCCAAAGTTGTTGGTTGTATACTGTTTCAGAATTTCTGACGCATCAAGAACATTAGGGTCATCATAACCTGCGTAAATATAGAAATATTGTAGATTTCCAGAACCATCATAAACATTATTACCACTGAAAGAAAACTTGTTATTTGATGAGTCAAAATAAAAAGATATATCTTCATTTATAAAATAAGGATTATTATTATCATTAACACATGCTTGAGATAAATCATAAAGTAAATCTTGATACGTATTATAGTATCGGTTAATAGGATATTGTGGTGGTACTAAATCTCTAGAATAGTAAGAAGGATTTATTCTTATAGAATGTAAGTATTCTGGTTCTGGAGGTACTGGTTCTTGATAAGGAGAATTGATTGGAAGTCTGTAATACCAGAATGTTAGTTCTGTATCTGGAATATTAGTGGTAATAATAGGAATTGTTGATTTGAGTAAACAAATAGATTTTACATTTAGAAATGGTGTTTTAAAATTAATTCTAAATGTATTGAAAAACCCAATAGCGTTAGTAGAATATACTATTTCAGAATTATCATCTCTAGAATTAATAGATACTTTATCTGGTTGATAAACAGATGATTTGAAATTATAATACATTTTTACTATATCAGCGTTTCTAAGATTATCAAGAGCTTCTTGGAGTGATTCCATCTAATATAGTAGTCGTTCTATTATAGTTATTTTCTGAACCAGTAGCCCATCTTAAATTTGATAAACTATTATTCTGAGGATTTCTATCTATATGATCAACATAAGGTTTAGATTCTGGATTAGGAAGAAATGTTTGGGCTACTAATCTATGAACCGCATACTTCTTCTTCTTTAGAGATATTCTTAAATAAGATCCACCACCTAAAGATGGTTTGAGGATTCTTTTGTTATTATAAACATTGCCGGATAAATCTACAAAATAGCCTTCTAAATTAGGTATTGGTGTCTTCTCCATATATTAATAGAATAGATATTAATCAAAGGTACAAATAAACATAGACTCTATTGATGGAGTTACTTTGTCTTTAACTTCTATTCTATCACGTTTATAACCATATAATGGTACAGTATTAACTAATTCTCTTAAAACTTTTCTCATATTCTTTTTAACTATTCTTTCTAAATTCTTTAATTTGTACTTATTCTTAGCAAGATTGTTTAGCTTATCTTTATTTTCTTCTCTATATTTTTTAGAATGCTCAATATAATAGTCTCTATGTTTTCTATGATATTCTCTTTGATATATTTTTTGATATAGTTTAGTGTCAGATGACATATTTTAAAGAATAAAAAGTTTTTTAAATCTATGTATCTTTAGATGGATTATATTATCGCTATACCTTCTTACCAACGAGCTAATGCTATAAAGACTCATACTCTACGATTCTTAGAAAATAGTAATATACCAAAAGAGATAATTAATATATTTGTAGCAAATGATTCTGAGTATGAAGAATATAAAAGGGTTTTAGGAAATGAATATTCACTAATTGTTGGTTCTGAAGGATTAGTAAATCAGAGAAACTTTATCTCTCAATATTATCCTATTAATCAGAAAATAGTTTCTATGGATGATGATATTCAAGATGTAATGATAAAAGATAATGATAAGTTAGTTAGTGTTAATAATCTATATAATTTAGATAATATTTTAAGATTAGGATTTCAAACAATAGAAAAAGAGAATTGTAATCTATTTGGTTTTTATCCAGTGTTAAATAAACTGTTTATGAAAGAATCTTTAGATTATACTACTGGTTTAAGATTTATAGTTGGTTCATTCTATGGTTATATTAATAGTAATATCTTTTTAACATTATCAGAAAAAGATGATTATGAGCGAACAATAAAGTACTATCTTAGAGATAAGAAAGTAGTAAGATTTAATGGTATTAGTATTAAAACAAAGTATTATAAGATGAAAGGAGGTTTACAAAGTTTTAAAGATAGAATGGAAAAACAATTAGAAGCAGTTCACTATTTACTTCAGACATATCCAACATATATTAAGAGAAAGAAATCTTTTAAGAATGGGTTTCCAGAAGTTCGTTTTGTTTTGATTGATTAAGTACTAATGGGGGAGGGGGGGGGAAGGAGATAGAAACTTCCGGCTTAAAAATAAAATAGTTCCTAAAGTAGAATGGGAGATGAATATTTGCGGGAAACGGAAGTTAAGCTACATAAACTACGCTGTAAGATAGATGAAAAGAAGAAAGATATTGGTAATAGAAAGATATTATTAAAAGATTTATCATCTTCTGATACTAATAAAAAGAAGAAAGAAGAAAAGTTAACAAAATTAAATATTAAGTCTGAAACTATAACTAATAATATTGAGAAGACTATAAAATATTATGAAGATGAGGTTCAAAGAGCAGAAAGAAAAGCAAGAGAAGATATTGAGAGGATAGAAAATAAGTTAAGAGAATACAAAGAATATTGTTTTAATAAAAAACAAGAACAAGAAAAGAAGTTACAAATAGAAATAGAAAAAATAGATTCTCAAAAAGAATTTTTTTCTGATGATGATAATATAGATGAAGAAGGAGATAAACAACTTATTAAAATGAATCTTGAATTAAAAGATTTAGAAAAAGAATTAGATGAAAAACAAACAGTTTATGATATTCAGAAAGCTAAACATAAACAAAGAGAAGAAAATGCTAGAATAGAATTATTACAATTTGAAATGCTTCAAAGGAAAATAGAAGAACATAGGAAACAAATTAATGAAGAAAATAACAATTTACATTTTTAAAAAGTTTCCTAGCCTCAGAAAAAATATTTTTTCATATATTAGAGGGGAGGGGATGGGGTCCCGTGTCACATAGTGAAAAAATATTTTTGGCT
>Ga0007854_10001655_pt1 | contig 14133 bp, 9 predicted proteins | sample CryBogCBH12Aug08_FD_60382 | JGI IMG/M metagenome (GOLD analysis project Ga0007854, IMG submission 60382) | Freshwater microbial communities from Crystal Bog, Wisconsin, USA - CBH12Aug08 | ecosystem: Environmental > Aquatic > Freshwater > Lake | place: Crystal Bog, Wisconsin, USA | collected...
TCAGTCCGCGCGGAATTCAATCCAAGAGATTCCGACTTGGGCAAATGGTTTTGATCACGAACTAGTGATGGCTATCTACGAAGAGTCTCTTGGGAGATTGCTATTACGTTCCGTCGGTATTGGTAGTTTTGAATTCAGTGAGGGAAGGGATTACTTTCAAAGTGCCCTCAAAACTTACCAACGCCTCAACGACGTGGGTGGCGAGATGCGTTGCACGATCGGATTGGCAAGTGTGACTGCTGGGGATGGTCACTACTTCCGATCGTTAGAGTGGGTTGACCAAGGCTTGAGGGTTGCTGCTGAAAGCGATGACTGGCGATATCTCAACCAATTCTTGGGGTGTGCAGCCTTTGCGTTCAGAGATCAGGGATACCGACAGCATGTAGACGACCTGTTCTTGCTCTCCATTGAATGGTCCACATTTATCGGGGACAGATCCCAAAGGGTGCGTAGCCTGTGCGGTTTGGGTGAATTCTATCGGATGATCTACACCCCTCCCAAAACATACGGTTATGACCTCAGCGTAGAGTATCTAAAGCAAGCGATAGCCGAGGCAGAAGAGTATGGTCAGGGACCAATGAGGCTACAGGCACAAATGGCCTTGGCGGACCTCTTCGAAAAAGCTGGCGAAGAAGATTCTTATCGAAAATGTCGCGAATTGGCAGAGCGCCTGGCAAAATCTGATGCGTTCGAAGGTGCTCATCGGGTCATGGATTGGAATGATCTGATTGGGACTGCGTTGGAATATTCCCGTGAAAAGCGGATGGCCAGTCGCTTGGAAGAAGCCATCGAAGGGAGCGCCGACCCATTCTTCGTATTTGACGGCCATAAAGGTACAGATCCCAGCCACGGTGATTTGGTAAGTGAGTTCCGGAATTCAGCTGCAAATAAATTGGTTGGATTGGATCCGTCAGAGGTGCGAGTTTTTGGAGACCTTGAACATTTGGCCCCGTTCGAAGGACTCAAGCAACCTCTTATGTCGGCAACTATCGACCGAATCTCCTTCGAAGACGAGATTCAAATTTCACTTGATAATGCGGAGATAGTTTGGTATGCCAGACGTGTCTCTCCTGCTGGAGATGGAGCAGTTGTGACTTTCCGAGATGTCACCAGTAGTCGGAAGATCGAGGACGCATTGAGACATGCTGCAGAGCGGGCCAGTGAAGCTGATCGGGCAAAGACCGAATTTCTCGCAAATATGAGTCATGAAGTGAGGACTCCAATAAACGGGGTTCTGGGTTTGGCTCAGCTTCTTTCCGAGTTAAATCTTGATCCTGTCGCAAAGCGGTATGTAGAGGGAATCGAGTCCAGTGGAACCATTCTGCTCAAGGTAATCGGTGATGTGTTGGATCTATCCAAAATCGAAGCACGCAAGCACCAACTCAAGCCAACTCCCACGCAAGTCAGATGCTTGGTCCAGAACGTGGTGGATCTCTTTGCCGGTCATCCAGCCAATGGACGTGTCGCCCTGACATTTAATGTCGATTCGAGTACACCTGAAGTTGTTGTGATTGACGATCCGTCCCTGAGGCAAATATTAGCGAACCTCATCGGGAATGCTTTAAAGTTCACCAATTCGGGTGAAGTCCACGTGAATGTTTCCAAGGTATCTGATCTCCTAAAGTTTGAGGTTTCAGACACTGGAGCTGGAGTTCCATCTGACTTGCTGGGAACAATCTTTGAGCCGTTCCAGCGCGCGGGCGCCGATGCTGACGGAATCGATGGCACTGGATTGGGGTTAACCATTTCACGCCGTCTCGTTGAACTGATGGGTGGTCAAATTGGAGTCACCAGCACAGTGGGTCAAGGTAGTACCTTCACCTTTACTCTGCCCGTATCAACCGTGCCAGAATCTATCCTTGTTCCTGGACCCTCGTCCGCATCTGAATCTGCTCGGTTCGATGGTGCCCAAATTTTGGTGGTCGAGGATAACCCAGTGAATATCTTGGTGTCTGAGGGCATTCTGAGCCAATTGGGATGCGAAGTTTCCCACGCTGAAAACGGTGAGATTGCACTCAAGATGGTGCAGGAAGGTCAATTTGATCTGGTTCTAATGGATGTCCGTATGCCGGTCATGGATGGACTTACTGCGACGGTGGAAATACGCCGCCGAGAGCTTGGAACACGGAATCACACCAAAATAGTTGCGCTTACTGCTGGCGCACTTGCCCAAGAGCGAGAAGCCTGTTTTGAGGCTGGCATGGATGATTATCTTGTGAAGCCCTTTTCCAAAGCATCACTTCGCGAGACGCTCTACCGAAATCTCATTACTGGATAGATTGCTTTGAGACATGGAATCAAAACCAAAAATGGGATCGTCACCTCAAATGCTGCCATGCGGCACCTAGCATAATCCGCACATTCTTGCCAGATAGGACGGTCTGACTTATAGACATGACTACTGGAAACTCGTTTAAGCCCCACCCAGAGCCATAGGTTGTCACGGAAGCGGATTTACGCGACAACCCACGTTATAGCACCTATTTCATCGAACTCTTAAACGACATCACGGTAAGAGTCACCATCACCACGAAGAACGTTATGGCGACAAGGAACCCTTGAAGGATTGCTGGGCTACCCCAACCATAAAGCACCAATGCCCTAACCCCTTCAATAATGAAAGTGACCGGATTGATCGAAGCCGCCACCGCAAACCATCCGTGCAACAAGTTCTTCGGTGCTGCTGAGGTTGTGACATTTAGGAACGGAAACACCAAGATGAACAACGATTGAACAAGCCGTGCATTTTGGGTGCGGAGGGCGGTGATGATTCCAATGCAACTCCAAGCCATCGCGAACAGAATAAGCATCAGGAACATCGTGAAGATTCCCAAAATGCCACTGTGGATTTTCACGCCAATGAGCAGAAGCGGAACGAGAACCACTGTGCCTTGAAAGATGGAGAGGAAGGCAACTTCAGTGAGTCGTGCTAGGACGATTGCCAATCGATTGATGGGCATGATCAACAGTTTCTTCAGGTACCCGTTGGATATGTCCTGCACCATCTCAATACCAGCGTTTCCAGAAGAAAAGAAGATGGCCGTAAATATCGCTACCGGCGCGATGAAGTCCCGATAAGAAATCCCAGCCGGAAAATCCTTAACCTGTGAAAATGCTTGTAATGAAGCGGAGTTCACCGTAAAGAAGAAGAGTGGAATGAAGAGAGATGGAATCAGCGCCATTAGCGGACGCCAGATCTGCTTTATGTTTCGTATCGACAGGTAGTACCAATCGGAAAAGAAAGTCGACATTGGTTTTATCGCCTCCTCGCATAAGGATCGGGGGCGTTAAGGTTCACTTCCTCATCCGCCAAATTGCTACCCGTCGTCTTCAAGAACACCTCTTCAAGGTTTTTGGCATCGTGTTTGGTGAGTAGCTCATCTACTGTTCCTTCGGTAACGATCTGACCTTTGTCCATGATCGCAATCCGATCACAAAGCTGTTCAGCCTCATCCATAAAGTGAGTAGTAAGGAAAACGGTCATGCCAAGCTTGTTGAGGTCCCTCAAGTGGTTCCAAATCATTTGCCGAGCGTGAGGGTCCAGCCCTTGGGTTGGCTCATCCAAGAAAAGAATCCTTGGCTCGTGGATGAGTGATAAAGCCAAATCAAAGCGTCGTCTCATACCCCCTGAATAGGTTGATGCGTACCGATCAGCAACTTTCTCCAATTCAACCAATTTCAGGAGCTTTGAGATCTGTTCCTCGATCTTATCCTTCGGCATGTGATACAGCCGACCGTGCAGCTGGAGCATTTCTCGGGCCGTTGCGGTCTCATCGAGTCCGATTTCTTGCATGGCGAAACCAATCTTGCGATAAATATCGATGGCATTGCGATCAAGATCGAGTCCGTCGATGGTGATGGACCCTGAGGTCTTCTTCACCAAGTTGACGAGCATATTGATCGTGGTGGATTTTCCTGCTCCATTCGGACCAAGGAAACCGAAGAATTCTCCTTCCTTGACATCAAACGTTACGCCACGAACCGCTTCTGTGCCTCCAGCGTACGTCTTCCTCAGGTCCCGGACCTGGATAATCTGCTTCTCTTGGGACATAGTTGTTTCTCCGAAGCCCTAGCTCCGGCACACCGGATTATACGAAGTGATAGTCCAATCCGTTTGATCGGAATACTTAACCTCCTGATTGTTAAATCACGATCTGCACGAGACAGATAATCTAACCTCCTTACCGTGTAATTCTCATTCCGAACTATTAGGAATTGATGAACCTGTACCGATATGTTCAAGGCTAATAAGAAGCCACCACTCCATGGGTGACATTAGCCCGATGATTTAAACAGGAGTTCTCAAGATGACGTCCCACACAATGCTATTAAGTGCTTACCTGGTTTTAGGACTTGGTTTGTCTCAGCACCAATCCGATCTGTCTAAAACAGGTGCAGGGTCTAACAGGTCAACACTACAACAAAAGATTCGATCTGAAGCAGCGATACATGGTCATGGAATGAGTCTCCAGGTCTCGGCTTGGCCAAAGTTTCACGGTGATAGTCGAAACACCGGTCAAAGCTCTTATGGAGGAAGCAATGGGAGTTTACGGTGGAAGTATGGTTTGGGTTCGGGTGTTAAGATGTTGGCCAATCCAGCAATCGGCTCGGATGGGACCGTGTACACCGTTTCACTGGCTTCCAGAATAAGCTATCTGACAGCTTTGACCCCAGGTACTTCCAGTGCGTCACTGTCATGGAGATTCTCCACTGCTGCCAGCGGCATATCTTCATCTCCAGTGATTGATTCAACGGGGAATGTGTACTTCGGCTGTGCTGACAAAAATCTCTACTCCGTCTCAGCGGGGGTTCTAAATTGGAAGTACACAACTGGAGGGACTATCGTTGCTTCCCCGGCGTTAGCCAGTGACGGCACGGTCTATGTTGCCTCGCAAGACAACTATTTGTACGCTCTTACACCTGGGACGACGAGTGCAACCTTAAAGTGGAAATTCCTCACCGGTGGTTTTCTGAATTCAACGGCTTATCCAGCGGGATCCCCAGCTATCGCTTCAGACGGGACTATCTATGTAGGATCAACAGATGGTTACGTTTATGCACTGAATCCCAGTGATGGATCGGTAAAGTGGAAGTATTTGACCGGCGGGCAGGTTAATTCGAGCCCGAGCATAGCCGCGGATGGCACCGTCTATGTTGGATCAAACGATAACTACCTTTACGCTCTGAATCCCAGTGACGGATCCGTAAGGTGGTCGTATCTGACCGGTGGCGCTGTGTACTCAACCCCTGCAATTGCGTTGGATGGAACAATCTATGTAGGTTCGAATGACAAGAATCTCTACGCTCTAGTTCCAGGCTCTTCAAGCTGTACCGTCAAGTGGAGTCACACATTTGTCGGCCAAATGACATGCTCACCTGCCATTGCTTCAGACGGAACTATATATGTCATGACAAACTGTTATTCCGTTGGAGGTGGTGATCACATACTGTATGCCTTGAATTCAAGTGATGGTTCAATTGCTTGGAACTATACGCTTGGGAACACAAACGTAACCTCCCCAGCGATCGGTCCTGACGGAACGGTATACGCCGAATCATACGATAATTCTCTCTATGCCATTGGCACGCAGGTTAACACCACTTCTGTCAGTAGCCTCTCTATTACGCCATCGACGGTTAACGGTGGTGATACCGCCACCGGGACTGTGAACCTGGCGAGTGCTGCTCCCTCGGGTGGTGACGTGGTGACCCTCTTGAGTAGTGATCCAAGCGTAAAGGTGCCGCCATTTATCACAGTGGCTGGGGGGCAGACAAGCGCAACATTCTCGGCAACCACATCTACTGTCAATTCAAACACAACAGTCACCCTGACAGCATCATCGGGTGGAACCAATTCGACAACGACTTTGGTGGTTCAGGCTCCCGTTCCTATGGCTCTTACTGACTTGAGCTTAAGCCCTGACACGATCACCGGTGGTGTTACAACCTCTACTGGAACAGTTACCCTAAATCAAGCTGCGCCCAGTGGTGGTACGGTCATTACCTTGACGAATCAGTGGCCCGGCTATGTCACTGTTCCTGCTACCGTTACCGTCCCCACTGGTTCCACATCCGCGAACTTCTCTGTCTCAACCCCCCAAATGTGGCCCATCCAATTTACAAATGACATCACGGCATCCTTGGGAGCTAACTCATTTACGAAGACTTTGACTGTCGGGACAACTGCCTTGCAATCCGTAACGATCACCCCTTCTGGTATAGGGTCGGGTGGGACCGCCACTGGTACTTTGACTTTGGGTGGTCCGGCTCCATCCGGTGGCTGGATGGTCACGTTGGTAAGTTCGAAACCTTACTTTATTTCAGTGCCTTCGACGATAACTGTGGCAGCTGGAGCGACAACAGCTACTTTTACAATATCCACGAGATCGGACACACCGGCTGCAAGTTACCTTGTCAGCGCTCATGACTCCGTGATCTATCGAAGTGGAAACTTCTCTGTGACGAACTGTCCGTTGAGCACCATTTCAGTTAGTCCAACATCGGTGGCAGCTGGTACGACCGCGACTGGAACATTGACGCTTTCGAATCCTGCCCCCTCCAGCGGATGGATTGTAAACCTATCAGCGGGAGTACCCAGCGAATTGGGAGTTCCAGCGACAGTTACCGTTCCTGCCGGCGCAACAAGTGTGACATTTCCCGTGACCACTCGGGTGACCTCCCGAACGTTAAGCATCGGGATCTACGCGATCGATTCTGCGAACTCATATAAAACGACCAGTCTTGAAGTCGTGGGTGACCAGATCACAGGATTGAGTTTAAACCCTGCAACAATCGGAGGGAATGGGAGCGCTACAGGCACGATAACCCTCGCAGCACCAGCCGGCACGGGTGGTTGGACGGTCAATTTATCAGCTGGCGTACCGAACGCTGTTTCAATACCGTCGACAGTTACGGTTCCAGCCGGAGCATCATCCGTGACGTTTTCAGTCAATGGGCGACAGAGTAACCGAAATTACACCTTGGGAATTTACGCAAGTGATGGGAATTCTGGACAATCGGCAACTCTCAGTGTTCTGGGAAATAGCATTACAAGTGTTTCGCTGTCTCCAAACACAGTCAAGGCAGGCAATAGCTCAACAGGAACCATAACTTTGACGTCACCAGCACCGATAGGAGGTTGGGTTGTCACTCTAAAGGCGGGTGCCGCTGGGAGCGTGAATCCACCCGCATCGGTTACAGTTCCCGCTGGCGCGACGTCAGCCAACTTCACCGTTACAACCCTAAGAGGGCTGCCGAGTCTGACTTCGGTGATTTATGCCTCCGACGGCGGTTCCGTTCAAAGCACTTACCTCACTGTCAACCATTAACTCGACTTGTTAACTCGATTGACTTGGATCCCCGGTCAATCGAGGGCCAAACTTCAGGCAAACTAGGCCTATGTTCGCTTGCACCGTCGCAGCCCTCGCCTTGTTCACTTCGTCAGATCTGAACGTCCGCACTTTTGGAGCAAAGGGAGACGGTTTGACAGACTGTACCAAGGCATTTCAGATCGCGCTGAATGCTGCCGCAGCCAAGCATGTCAATGTGGTTGCCGATTCTGGAAACTACCTTTTCAAGGGCTCGATCAGTGTCCCAAACGGAGTCTGTTTGAAAGGTTCCTGGGAATCTGTCCCTGCTCACAACGGAATTCGGGATGCGGGCCTACCCAAGCCTACGGACGGAGGCACAACGTTCTTGGTCACGGGTGGAGAAGGATCGGAAGCGGGTGCATTCTTGACCCTCAATACGAACTCCACCGTGAAAGGTGTCGTCTTCTACTATCCAAACCAGGTTACCGATGATGTGCCGAAGCCTTATCCCTACGCCATCGCCATGCGAGGGAAGAATCCTGCTGTTTTGGATGTGGAACTTCTCAATCCCTACAATGGGATAGATGCCAGCGAGAATGAGCGGCACTTGATTCGCAACGTTCAGGGCCAACCAATCCGTCGGGGTGTCTTTGTCGATGCGATCTACGACATCGGTCGGCTGGAGAACGTGCACTTTAATCCGTGGTTCAGCATGAAGCCGAAGTTATTCGCGTGGCAGCAGCAACACGGCGAGGCATTCATCTTTGGTCGAGCGGACTGGGAGTACGTTCTCAACACATTCTGTTTCGGTTACAACGTGGGGTACCGATTCATGGAGTCCAAGACCGGAGCTTGCAACGGTAACTTCCTCGGAATCGGAGCAGATGACTGCTTTGCGGCGGTGAAAGTCGAGCAATCTGCTCCATTTGGGCTCCTCATTACCAATGGCGAGTTCACCGCATTTCATGGTCCAGACCCCAGCATGGTTCTGGTGAATCCTTCGAACAGTGGTGTGGTGCGTTTCTCGAACTGCGCCTTCTGGGGACCATGTAATCAGTGCGCCGAGATCGGTGGGAAGGGGACGGTTGGTTTCTCCGACTGCACATTCGTCCAATGGGACGGTCGCAATGAAGGACGTCCGGCGGTCCATGTAGCCGGAGGAACAGTGCTGGTCCGAGGTTGTGATTTCCGAGAAGACAAGCTCGGAATCAAGGTCGAATCGGGAGTTAAGCAAGTAATCGCCAAGGACAATGTCTCGGCTGGCAAACTCCGAATCGAAGCCACTGATCCCAAAATCGTCAAGTCAGATGGTTAACAGAGCATGGAACTGACATCCGCAACCTCAGTAATGTGCGGAAGCAATTCGGTATATTATGAAATGGGCACCGATTGATGGAAGCAATCCGAATAGAAACAACATTCGAGCAATATGGCAATATAGTTGCACCTGGAGTTGTTTCCGGTGATTCGGTCGAAATCATCGTGCTCTTTGCGGAATACTCGTACCAAGTCATACCCATTGCTGGGTATCGCGCTCGTTTTGCCGAATCCATGTGCTCTTATCGGCAGCGGAAATTTGCTAGTTAGAATTAAGTTTGGCATGTTATTGAAACATAGTCCTTAAAATTGCGATTGAGGCAGCAAAAATGAATTCCAACCTCAGCAGTGTAAATGGAGTGATACAATAGGTGTATGGTTAATTCAAATACGGTATCAAGAGTACGAAATAGCCTGACTATGCGCCTAGTCGTAGCATTCTTGGGCTCGGCATTAGTAACTTCTTTAGTCTTTGCGCAATCTGGTTCACCGGTTTGGCCAGAGCCCTGTAGTGATGCTGCGCAGCCCTACGGCCCATCTGGCTCGTGCGGTGCTTCTTGCGTTAATGGTGTCTGTGTTCCCGGAGGCTGTTGGAGTACCTGTGTTGCGAACTGTGCATCGTGTGCCGGTGCACAAGAAGATGCTTGTGTTACCTGCTGTGGAGCTTACAATTGCGGGGGCACGTCATGCGCAAACAGTAAGCAACACTGTTCTACACAAGGCAACTAGGAGTCGTCGGGAGTTGAGCCAATCCCGCCGAAACCTCTTTCTAACTTTAGTTGCCATTGCATGTGGCAGCTTGTCTGTCGGATTGCTTTGGCGGGCAAGTCATGGCACAACTGCATTTCAGAGGGTTCCAGAAGATGAGGCACGTCGGCAAGGATTTTCTTCGAGCAAGGAAAGGTCCGACGTGCTGGAGTCAAATGCCTCTTTGCTTGAAAATCTCAGGCAAGGAAAATCCTTGAGTGATCGCGACTTTGATAATATTCTAGTCGTTTTCAAAACTGGTAGCAATCAAGCTAAGTTGCAGACGATTTACGCCCTGGAGTTCTTACCCGGAGCACAGAATCACAAGCGAATTGTCGAGCCTTTGGGTATGGAATCAGCCGACGAAAGCTTAAGGAATGCTTGGACCCATACCCTGTCTCAATGGGTTTACTCTCAAAACGATATAGAACTTAAGGGCGTAATGATGCATTCTAAGAACAGCTTGGTTAGGGAAGTAGGAGGAGCATTAAATGGTCCGCATTAAGCGCAATTCGCAAGTTTTATGTTCAGCATTTACTTTGATCGAATTGCTTGCGGTGATTTCGATCATTGCTTTGTTAACAGCGATATTGCAGCCAGTCATTGTGACTGCGAAGCAAGCGGCTAAGCGAACAAGTTGTTTGACTCGGTTGCAGCAAGTCGGTATGGCGTTCCACCTCTACAGTGGGGATTACGATGATACATACCCGGCTGCAATTGATATGTTTGTTCGCGCCGACAGTTCTCTATTCCCCACGCCACACCCAGATCCATCTCACGTTCCAGATTTGAAATCAGTCTTGAACGCATATACAAGTAACACTAATGAAAGCTGGATCTGTCCGCAAGACAATGAGTCCTTCAAGTTGGGTGATGGTTTTGGTAATTCGATTCCTTATCCCAGCGTTCACGCATTTGCAGGCACGAGTTATGCTTTTTGGCCGTTGCGCTATTTTGCGAAACCCGAAACAAGCATTGATGAACCTACATTACTTTTAGGGCGTGATGCGCTTGAAACGTGGCACGGTTCACAAACAGATCCAAGAATTGTTGTTCCAGCTCACAATGCCGTCTTTGGAGACGGGCATGCTAGATTCGTGAACTTCTAATTGGCATGATTTCAGTAAAGCAATTGACAGAAGGAAGCCTGTAATTATTAGCGTCTATTGCCTTAGGTTTCTTTACCCTGAGACTAGTAGTGCCCGTTACTACGAAATCTTCGTCTGCCGTTGTAATTTGAAGTGCTTCGGACGAGAGGCGCATGCGTGAGGTTATTCAATCAAGTCGAACTAATGATTACCTGATTGAATTCATGGATTTTCAGTGTCCGCCATGCCGAGCAACATGGACCAGAGTGAAGGCTTTTCTTGCGAAACACAGGTCGATGAAGTACAAGGCAATGAACTTCCCTCTGGTGATTCACCCAAATGCATTTAATGCGGCTGTAACTTGGGAAGTTGGGAAAGAGTTTGGTCAATCCGATAGGGTGTTCGAGGATTTGTTCTCGGGGAATACCGATCTAACGACTGCATCCTTGAATACTTACCTGGAATCTAAGGGAATTCGGATTAAACTGGGGTCTAACGATTCTCGGATGTATGAAGAACGGGTTCGAAATCAAATGTCATTGGCCGCTCAACTGAGTGTGAATGCCACTCCGACTTTCTTCTTACTAAGAAAAGGGGGAGGCCTGGTTGAGATTCATTCACTGCAGGCAGTCGAAAAGTATCTAGATGGTATATGAGCAGTTGTCGGCTAATCATCGAGTTTTTGACTTAGCAAGCATTACTTCGTACTTTGTTGCAAGGGATTTCTTAAATATATATTGCTACAAGAGTTATCGGCACTATCGAAACGGGTTGAAAATGACACCCACGTTTCAGAGCTTGCTAATCCTTCACCTTCAACAACTCCTTAGGCAGACGGAGAGTGAAATCTCCGAGCAGGCTCCAGAAGTAAGTCGGCTTCCGACCGATGCCGTCTTGTGCCAGCACCGAGTCTCTATCGGTATTTTCGAGAAAAATCATCCCTGTAGGCTCGTTCAAGCTTCGACGGAGGCGTTAAAGGAACTTAATCCGAGAACAAAGCAGAGCACGTGCGCACGCATAAGTGGTCGCAGGCTACTCTCGAAGGCGATTCACCCGATCACGATTCATATAGTGACCAATTTGGATATAAGTCTGGCTATTAACTCTGTCGCAATTAGTGGCCCGGTATGGGATCGAAGAACAGGCCACTCACGGTCACAGTATTTCCACGTATTTTGTCGAACCGGAATTTCACTGATCGATCATATTCATACACGAGGTAGCAACCTCCCCGATGCCCACGTACCACCGCAACCGGAGCAATCATCCGGAGTGTATTGGCGTCGAAAGTCTCGACTGCCGTCTGCTGCCCCTGACCATCCCAATCAACGAAGTACAGCGCGATACGATATTTGTGCACTCCTTTGACCTGAATCGTGGCCGTCATCGTTTGGTCGCTGTTGGACAGACAGGTAGCCGCCCGACCGGGTTCATTCTTGCGGTCAGATGCCAACGCTCGGCGGTCCGTTGTGCTGGCTGACCATTTCATGGGGTCAGGTCTGCCAGAGTGGGGAAACGCCCGGAAGAAATCAATGGATTGGACGTAGTCCGGAAGCATCTGCTGATCGGATCCGTCAGCTCGGTAGCCACAGAGAACATAACCGTCGCGTCCATAACTGCGTCCCCAGTCGCCACCGGTTTGAGTGTCTCGCTTGACAAGCTTTGCCGCATAGACTTCTTTTGACTCTTGGTACGAGGCCACCGTGCCCACATAAGAGGCAACAAAGGAGTGCTCCCCGGCGAGAAGGCCATCCAAGTAAAGGAAGTCCGGGTCCTCGTGAGTGGATGTGCTTTTTGATGCCGCTTTGGTCCTTGCATCCCAAACAGTCACCCCATTCAGCGAAAGGGTTGTAATGGTTCGTCCCCCCTTGGGAATTCCGAGCGTCCAGACGGTCCCTTGTGGAACGGATAGCGATCCCTGCCCTGACTTCTGGTCGAATTTGAACCGGATTTCGCCATGCGGGGTGGGAACTACTCCAGCTACATGAGTGAGTGAACCTCCCAAGTGAGGAGCCACTCTGAATCGCGTAAAACCGGGTGCAGTGGGGACAACTCCCAACACCTCTTCGGACAGCCACTTGACCACTCCCGCACCCCAAGGATGACAAAGACTGGTGATTCCGCATTGGGTATTCGGGACCGGATCGTTGGATCCGATCACCCGGTTCCAAGAATGCCGATACACTTCAAACGGAGTGGTCCCGCCGTAATCAAGCATCCCACCCCACATGTCCCGAATCGAACAAAGTGCGTCATCCCATTTGTGCAACCGACCCAAGGCTTGAAGGATGAAATATTCGTTGAACGGAGACAATGAGAGTCGGTTGACGCGATCCTTGAACTCACGCTCGTAAAGTCCGGTCTGGGTCGCTTGATCGAGTAGTCCGGTGTTGACGGCATCGGCCGCCGCATGAATTCCAAAGGGTGAGGACCAACTCGGTACCCGGGTCAGTTCTGCCATCTTGGTTCGGGCATATCCTTCATACCGATCGCATAGGTCGAGCCGTCCGAGTTTGCCCATTGCTTGGGCAAACTCGTGCCAAGCCCTGATGCAAAGCATCTTGTAAGCGTTCTGAGGTTCGATCGCGGGTCGGAACCAAATTTCGAAGCCAGCTCCGAGGCGCTCGTCCCAGCCATAGAACCCGAGGCCCGGGTTCTTTCCAAAGTCTTGATAGGCCAAATCGAGCTTCTTGCAGGCATTGGCAAGAAAAGTTTGGACCGTGCTTATGTCGCCGGTGTAGGAGTAGTAATCCAGCAGACTCAACACCCAATAGAGCGAGTAGCTCCGAATGCCGTTGTCTTGGGTCGATGTGTTGGTTAGGTTCTGCTTGATGAAGTCGTAATTGGCAAATGCGACCAGCGCGGCAGCTTGGGCTGGATGGGCATCGCCGGTCCAAGACATTCGGTCGCCCCGATCCAAGAGGATCGACCCAAAGTAGTCTCTACACAGGGCCGCTCGGACTCCGTAAGCTGCCGAGTACCAGATGCGGGTTAGCTTGGGATCACTGCAAGAGAAGCTCCCGAGGTAGTTCGTTGGCTTGGTTTGGCACATGGCGCGCACTCCGGTGATATGCCAGGGGCGAGTGCATGCCTTGCTGCGGATCCAGGCAAATCGGACTCCGTCGTAGAGTTCACCATTGAGTTCTAATCGGTAGGTGTTGCCATGCTTCACCGGTTGCCCGATCTTTTCACTGCGGGGGACGTTGGTCTCGCTGATTCCCATCTCGACCCCACCTGGGCAGTCAGGACTATCAAACTCAATCCAAGCCGGAGATTCGACTCCGAAGTCGAGTTGGATGGAGCCTGCTCCCAATACCTTAACATCGGGATGGCCAGTCGTTAGGGAGGCTAGTTGGCGAAACGCTCGAGCAGTCTCGGACTTGGCGTGAATGGGACGCAAAGCGTAGATCTGAAGCGGATCGGAGGCCTTTGGAGCCTGCCATCGATAAGAGACAAGTGGGTCGGGAGATTCTGCAACTCTTGGACCTGTTAGGCTCCCGTCATGAAGGTAGGGGTAAGGCTGTTCGATGGGCGATTTGTCGAACACACCCCGGACTTGGGCAGTGTGCTGAGCATCGTAAGTTGGATGGTCGGCGTAGGCTGGCAAAGTCAGGCAACAGATCCCGAGTGAAAGAAGAATTCCGTGTAATTGCCTAGTCATATTGCCTGCC
>Ga0007854_10001657_pt1 | contig 14130 bp, 12 predicted proteins | sample CryBogCBH12Aug08_FD_60382 | JGI IMG/M metagenome (GOLD analysis project Ga0007854, IMG submission 60382) | Freshwater microbial communities from Crystal Bog, Wisconsin, USA - CBH12Aug08 | ecosystem: Environmental > Aquatic > Freshwater > Lake | place: Crystal Bog, Wisconsin, USA | collected...
GCAGTCACAGTGCCGGCATTATTGACCGAGGACCCGGCCAGCACCGCATAGCCACCCTCGGAGGCTTGAAGAGTGCCAAAATTATTGATCACCGCATGGGGGTTCGGCGAGGCTTTGCCAAACTGGTAATCGCCGGCGAGAAAATCCTGATCCTTGATATCGCTGGTTGTGGCCAACAGCCCGGCGACATTGACTTGGGATTTGGGGCCAAACATCACCCCATTGGGATTGACGATCCAGACTTGGCCATTGGCGGTCAAGCTGCCGAGCAAGTTTGAGGCATCGGCCCCCAACACCCGGTTCAGTGCAATGGAATTGGCATCGGGTTGCTTGAAGTTCAGCGTTTCATTGGTGGCAAGCGAAAAATTTTGCCAGTTGATGATGGCTTTGGCCGAGTTTTGCTGAATAAAGGTGTTTTGCGCGACTGCCGTAATATTTGCCTGACCCGCGATCAACTGCGCTCCGGATGGCCCAGCCACGGCCGGTCCCCCGGCCAGGCAAAGGCCGGAGGTCATGCACAAAAGCGCTCGGAACCCAAAGGCATGGCGCCTTCGGTCTGAGGTTAGAATTGGAATAGCCGGCCCCCGAATTATTGCCGGCTGAACCGGCGCCCCCTCTTTCAGATTTTAATCATATCTTAATTTATTGTTGCGGGGCCAGTGCGCACAATTTGTTTACAATTGCGCCCATGATCCTGGAACGGCGAGCCCATCAAACACGGATTAAACGAATGCCCTCGGATCGGAACGGACAAAAAATCGCGCCGCAGGCGCTAAAAAATTATCCGCTTTCATCCGGTGATATCCTGAAATCCGTGCCTGATTTTCCCGACGTTCGGCCTTCGGAAAGGGTCAACTCGGTTCGGAAGGGGCGGGCCCTGATCGGCCAGAAGGCTGTTGCCGCCGCTCTCTGGAATTGCTGACGCTAAGCGTTTGCGCTAACTTTCTGATGGTTCGAGCTTTAAAGTAATGGGGTGGCCTCCGCCATGCTGTCGCAACCGAGATTGGTCAAATTCGACGAACTGTCCGAGGCTTTCGAATTTGTTAGCTCTGGGCAGCAATGCGAAAATAATGCGTATATTCATACGGATACAGGAACAATTTATTATGTGTCACAGATGGCCGGCATAGATGAGTTGCCAGATGATTTTGAAACTTCGGAAAACTATGTGGAAATTCCACACAGGAATGAATTAAACCTCGGACGGGATTTGGTTTTTAATTTTGTTGATAAAAATCTTCCCGATGAATTTAACGCGGTCGCCGATATTTTTCGGAGAAGGGGCGCCTATAGTCGCTTCAAGGACCTGATACAAGCAGGCGGCATGCTCGATAGCTGGTATGAATTCGAGAAAAATGCCATTGACGCAGCTTTAAGAAACTGGTGCCAGGAGACAGGCATTCGACTCAGTGATCCTTAGGTCCCGTAAAAGAAAAAATTCACAAGAATGATATTTTCCCAAAGCGGTTGGTGCGATAACGTTTCGGGATCAGAGCCAGGGGACAAAGATGAGCAGCAGGGAAGATCAGATCAAGCAGCGCGCCTTCGCACTTTGGGAGTCCGAGGGTCGGCGGCATGGCCAGGACCTGGAATATTGGTTGCGGGCGGAAGCCGAGATCATCCAGGCAGAAAAATCGGCGGCCAAACCGAAAAAAACGGTCAAGCCGGCGGTGGAAAAAGCCAAGCCAAAGCCTAAGGCTAAGCCGGGCAAATCCGCCAAAGGGTAGTTCCCTTTACTGCGCCTGACCGAGGATCGCTTAATGAATGAACGGGAAATGTATGACGAAATCAATGCCTTGCTGGGCGCTGTCGGCAAGGCGTTGGATCTGTCTGCCGAAGCTGCGGCCAAGGCCATTGAATCGGGTCTGATCACCATGGAAATGCGCGAAGATGCGCGTGGTCAGCGCTTTGTCGGCGTGACCTATCAAGGAAAAACGGCCGAGATTTTTCAAGGGGCGATCCGCCACCAGACGGCGCCGGAAGCACCCGATCCTGGCTTGGCCGAAGCGCCTGCCGTCAAAAGCTGCGGTTGCGGCTAAAGAATTTTTTCGCCCATGGGCAGGCGGCCCTCGCGGTCTTCGATTTCCAGAATCCAGAGATCGCGATCCCGTTCAATTTGGCGCAAAATATAGGCCTCGGCCACCGGGTCCTCGACGGGCAGGGGGCCGGTTCCGGGCAACCAGGCCTTGCCGCCATCGCCGTCCCGGATCGGGGTCAGCACCCGAAAACCAGTGCCTTGCAGATTTTGCTTTATCAGCACCGTTCCGGCATCCTCGTCGCCCTTGCGAAGCAAGGTCGCCATCATGCCCTGGGCTGCGGCGGCCCGCAGCAAGGCCTGCGCCCAGATTTTGGCCTTAAGGCGCGGCTCTGACATGGTCTTGGCTCCGATTTTTCTGTTTATATCTCTATGCAATATCAGGATTTACCGGATCTAGACTATGCTATGGTTGCGCGCACAGTAAACGGTCTAAGGGGTTCAGGATGATGGGATTGTGGCAGAGGCTGCAGAATAAATGCGTCGATGTCCGCGATAGCGTCTTTGATGCCGTCGCTGGCTCCAGCCTGGCTGGCCGGGCGGCCTTGGCCGCTGTGCTGGCGGCTTGCCTCCTGTATTTCGGCTTGTTTATTTATGAATATCATATCGACGATGATCTCGAGATCACCGCCCAGGGGCCCCATTTTACCGAGGCCGGCAGTAAGGCCGTCAGTGTCGCCGCCAGCTTAATGGAACGGGAAATTAGCCATTGGGCCCCCAATAAGCCTTGGTTTTATCCCATTTCCCATAGCGGCAATATGGTGGCTTTCCAAAAAGGCCTGCAATATGCCGTGGCGCAATGGGCCACCCAGATGACGGATTTTCTTGGGCGTGAACGGGGTTCCGGCGAAGCCGATCCCAATCTGGTGGCGGCCAAGGGCTTGCTGAATTATGACCCGACGGCCTTTTTACTGCCAAGCGCGGTGTCGCAATATCGCGACGGCATTCGCAACCTGGACGCCTATAACCAGCGATTGGCCCATGGTCAGGCGAAATATGACAGAATTGCCAGCAGTCTTTCCGATGTCCTGATAAAAATTGGCAAGGATCTGGGCAGTCAATCCGGGACCATCGAACTGACGGTGCTGTCACCGGATGACTTTACCGAGGCGGAAAAGCAGCATCTTACCGATAACCAGCGTCGGGTTCTTGCCACCAATGGTGGCTATTTTGATACCCGGGCCAGCGAGGTGTTTTTCGCTACCAAGGGCCGCTTGGTTGCCTATTACCTGTTGCTTGAGGCCATTGGCACCGACTTTCAGGAGGTTCTGAAAACCAAAGGCGCCGAAGAACATTGGCAAAATATGCTGATATCACTGCGTTCCGGCGCCACGCTTTATAAATTCTTTGTGTCGAACGGCACCGGCGGATCTTATTTTACGCCGTCGGATCTGGCCTATCAGGGATTTTTTCTGTTGCGCTTTGATAAGCAGTTGCAGGAGCTCGCCGATATCCTGAACCGGTAGAGCTTATTTAAACAAAATGATGGCTTAACTGCATGACATCGCGATAGGGGATCACCCCTTTCAGCACCTCGCCCTCGCCGATGATGGGAATGGCGCGAAAGCCATAGCGGGCAAAAAGCTGCGAGGCCTCGGCAACGGTCGAGCTTTCTTCCAGGGCGACCGTGTTGGTGGTCATGATGTCGCAAAGCTTGTCATGCAGATTGGCCAGCAGGATTTCCTTGATATCAACCACGCCAACCAGAACGCCCTTGCCATCGATGACATAGACATACATCACCACATCGGCGTCACGGGCCACGTCCCGATATTTACCCATGACCTCTCCTACCGACGTCTCGGGTGAAAAAGTGATGTAATGCGAGGTGGCGTAATTGGCGATCTGCTCTTCATGGCGGTCAATCAGCGCATGGATTTTTGCCGCTTCCGGCGCATCGACATGTTCAAGAATATCGTCAACTTCGCTGGCCGGTAGGGCCGCCAGAATATCCGCCGCCTGCGCCGGAGTCATTTCATTGACCAATTCGGCGGTGCGTTCAATGGAAAGCGAGGAAACCAATTCACGCTGCACCCGCGGCTCGACCTCTTCCAAGGTATCCGATGCATGTTCGGTATCCAGCTCATTGAAAATGGCCATGCGGTGCTCATGGTCCAGTTCTTCAAGAATATCGGCAAGGTCAACCGGATGAATTTCCGGCAATTTGTCCTTAAGCAGATTGAGTTTCACATTCCCCTTGAAGCTTCCCATATTGCTGGGCAGTTGCTGGACATAGCTCCAGGGAATGGTGTCCTCGTTGATCTTGGCGGCGACGGCGCGGATGAAATTTGACAGCCGCTTCAGGCCGATGCGGCGCAGAAAGCCGGCCCGCGAGCAGTCGACATCGGTGACAAACAGGCGCCGATTGTTGGCCATCAGCTTGATGTCATAGACCACTTCTACTTCATCGTCATCGCAATCCAGGACTTTCTTGTCCAGCAAATGATCGCGCAGACAGACCTGGCCTTCATGGGGCTCGCCCTCATAGCGTGTTGCCTCAATGCCGGACAGCGTGACCTGGCCATTAGGTGCCAGATGTTCAACCTTTTCCCAGGGAACCATCAGTGATTTGTAGCCATAGGGGCGATGGATCAACAGATGGGTGACTTCGGCGGCTTTGGCCGCATCGGTGATGATAATATCGGCCAATTTCCCGATGGCCTTGCCGTTGAGACGGACTTTCCCGCCGATCAGATCACTCAGCAGATAGGCGTCGGCGGACGGGGTGTCTGACATTTTTTCCTAGGCCTCAGGGCATGACGGTGATGAGGAATTTGTACCCCAGCAGGCCCACCAGCAACAGCAGATAAAGCCGCAGGGCCAGCAAAGACAGCCGCACTGCCGGCGACATGGCCAGCCGTGGATGGGCATAGCGCTGGTTGATCTTGCGGATTTTTTCGGTGTTTCGGGCAAACGCGCTGCGGATGGCGGGGAAAATGCGCATGACCTCTTCCTTTACACGCCAAACAGGGTGGGGAACAAAGTGCTGATGCCGTAAAGGGTCGACAGGACAATGATCACCGCAACAATAGCGCCATTTATGATGTTCTGGGTCGGCGTATTGGCAAATTCCCCCATGGTTTCCTTATCGTTCAACAGCAGGATCAGAAAGACCAGGGCGGCCGGCAGCAGGGTCACGGCAATCACCTGAACGAACAGAGTGATCAGAACCAGCGGGGCATTGGGGATCAGCACCACCAGTCCGGCGGTGATCAGGGTGAAGAAATAACTGACATAGAACCAGGGGGCTTCTTTGATCTTATTGTTCAGCGAATGCGCCCAGCCAAAGATTTCGCCAAAGGCCCAGGAACTGGCCAGGGATATGCAGATGGCACCCAACAGGCCGGCATCAAACAGGCCGATGGCCATAAAGGTGCCGACATAGCCATCCTTATCCATCAGCAGTTTGGCTGCCTGGGCCGCGTCGTCGACATCGACGCCGTTTAATACGGTGCCGGTGACGATCACGATGAAAATGGCCACCACCACGGTAAAAATCGCGCCGATGAAGGTGTCAAATTTGCCAAAGCCGATATCTTTTTCTTTCAGCCCTTTATCCACCACCGAGGATTGCTGGAAAAACAACATCCAGGGGGCGATGGTGGTGCCGATATTGGCCATCAGGAAAAAGAACAAGGTGCCGTTGAACCCACCGGGAAAATTGGGAACCAGGCCATGGGACAGGATGGTCGAGAGTTTGGGATGGACCATTAAGGCGCCAGGAATATAAATCAGGTTCAAGGCACAAAAGCCCATGGCGATCTTTTCCCAGGTCCAATAACGTCCGTTCAGCATGATGGTGCCCATCAACAGGCAGACGCCGAGCACCGTTACCCAGGGGGGGACGCCAAAAATGGCCAGGGCCGAGGTCATGCCGATGAATTCGGTAACCAGGGTCAGCCAGTCCACCAGCAACAGATCCAGCAGTGAAAACCAGCCCCAAAAGGCACCGAAGCCATCAAAAATGGCTTCAGCATGACCGCGCTTGGTCACCGCTCCGAGGCGAACGGTCATTTCCTGGACGTAATAGGCAACGGGAATCAGTAAAATTAAAAACCAGATTAAGTAATATTCATATTTCGAGCCGGTTGCCGCATAGGTGGTGATGCCACCCGCATCGTTGTCCGCGATCATGACGACCAGACCCGGTCCCGATAAGGCCAAAAAAAGCCGGAAGGCTTTCCAGTTGCGCTGAAGTTTATAATAAAGCCTGGTAAGCCAGTTCATCGTCTGCTGCTCCGGGATTCGGCCACGTCACCGCGCCGAAGCTTTAGCAGGCCAGCCTGCTGAAATCTACAGGAGACGCCAGTTTTTTTGATCAATTAGAACGCGCCCTCGTTGCTCGGGGGCGGCCGTGCGTTCGGCCCAGCCGAAGTTGGCGAGAGCAAAAAACTCCCATTTTTCATAAAAATGTATAAACTAAAATAAAACCAAGGTTGTTATGGTAGCGGACGCAATTGGAACCTTTAAAATGGACCGATAAGCTGGCGATTGGCCACAGCATCATTGATGACCATCATCAAAAACTGCTTGAGCTAATTAACGGTGTACTCAGTCAGAAACCGGGTGCGCCGGTTATCATCGGAACTTTGATAGAGTTAATCGATTATACGCGTTATCATTTTCTTGAAGAAGAAAAAATAATGCTTAATGTCGGCTATCCTGAAATTAATGCGCACAGAAAAAGCCATGAGAAACTGACGGCTGAAGTTATTAAGATATATAATAACTATATTGAAAATGCGCTTTCAATTAGCAATGAACAACTTTTTAAATTTCTATCACGATGGCTGATTGATCATATTTTTAACAAGGATCATCTGATCAAGCCCTATTTGTAATTTTGAGCGTCGTGCGGGCCATATTCACCAGGGGATTTCGTCGTCGGCAATAAGGCGCCCGATTGCCGGTCGCGCGAACAGGAAGCCCTGGAACAAGCGGATCCCCATCCCGCGCAGCAGGGCAAATTCTTCTTTCCGTTCGACCCCTTCGGCGACGACCGACAGCTGCAACATCTCTGCGGTTTTCAGCAAACCGGCGACAATTGCCTGCCTGGGTTTGCTGGAATCAATGCCATCCACCAGGCAGCGATCGATCTTGATCGTGTCAGGCTGAAAATCAGCCAACAGCGATAATCCGGCAAAGCCCGCGCCGAAATCATCCAGGGCGGTTTGAAAGCCATGCCTTCGGTAGGTTTCAATAATTCCCCTGAGATGGTTACGATCAATGATCTGTTCATCTTCGGTGAATTCAAAAGTAATGAGATTGAGTGGGAAGCCATATTGGGCCGCTGTATTCAATGTCAGCCGCAGACAGGCTTCGGGATGATAAACGGCATTGGGCATAAAATTGATATTAAGCCGGCGGTCGAGGCCTAATTCTGAAGCCATCGCTATGGCTTTGACCCGACAAGCCTGGTCAAAGCCATAGCGATTATTTTCGGTTATCCCGGCCAAAACGGAAAAGGCGGATTCGCCGTTTACGCCGCGAACCAGCGCCTCATAGCCATAAATTCTGCGCAGAGTGACATCAACCACCGGCTGGAAGGCCATGGTAATCGAGACGTCGAAATCCTCGGCGCATTTGCCGTCACATTTCGGGTGGTTTTCATTGGCAGTCATTAGATTGATCTTGTTCCTTAACCAGAGTGACCAGAAACCAGCTTACAAACTCTAATTCGATCCAATCCTCGACTCAAGCCGATCAGCTAAGAGAGTCTTTGACGGTTTTTTTGCCTTCCATGACGGCCAAAGCTGATAATTCATTTGGCAAAGAGAAAGCAAGCCTATTAGATTTGTACACTATTGCTTTATGTAACATATGGACAATATTGCTATATCCGATATTTTGTCCTGGACATATTGGGGTTTCTGCCGTCGGAGGATTCGATCGAAGTGACGTCTTGGCATGTAGGTCATCGCGGCAAAGCGGCGCGGAAGATTTCGGTCGGATTAGTGGGTTGCTCCTTCCCAAAATTTGGGCCTAACCAGAATGGGGGCTGAGCCAATCATTGTCGGGATTGGCGCTTCGGCCGGCGGGCTCGAGGCCATCATCCAATTGATTGCGCATCTCAAGCCCGAGGTGCGCTGCGCTTATGTTATTTTACAACATCTCTCGCCCAGCCACCGCAGCATGATGGTCGAAATACTGGCCCGCGAAACGCGCCTTGCCGTCAAGGAAGCCGGGCAGGGCGATCGTCCGCAGCAAGGTGTCATCTATGTGGTTCCGGCCAATTCCAATGCGCTCTACAAAGACGGCCGGCTCCAACTGGTGACGGCCCCGCCGGAAGTGGTGCCTAAGCCTTCCGTCAATCAATTTCTGATTTCTTTGGCCGCGGAAGAGCGGGAAAATGCCATTGGCGTGGTGCTGTCCGGCACCGGCTCGGATGGCGTCGCAGGCCTGAGGGCAATCCAGGCGGCCGGGGGGTCAACTCTGGTGCAATTGCCAGAGACAGCAAAATATGATGGCATGCCGCGGTCGGCCATTGAAGCGGGGGTCGTTGACCATATTCTCTCCCCGCAGGACATAGCGCTGCGCCTGCCGCAACTGCTCGATCTGCCGCCTATCGATCTAAGCGAGGTTCCGCCGGATGCTTTTGACCGCCTGTTGCAACGTCTGAAGGAAGTCCTGCATTTCGATTTCTCGGGCTACAAAACCGGCACGCTGATGCGACGCATCCGGCGCCGCGAGATTGCCACCGGTGCCCGGGATCTGGAAGCCTATTTGGCATGGGTCGATAGCAATCCCCGTGAATTGGAGTTATTGGCGCGGGACATTCTGATCTCCGTGACCTCGTTTTTTCGCGATCGCGAAGCCTTTGAGGCGCTCAGCAATCAGGTGTCTTTGATCTGTGCGGCCAAGCCACCCGGCCAGGAGATCCGGGTTTGGGTGGCCGGTTGCGCCAGCGGTGAAGAGGCCTATTCGATCGCCATTCTCTTTGCCGAGGCGCTGGGTGAGCGCTTGACGCAATATCGGGTGCAGATTTTTGCCACCGACATCGATGATGATGCGCTTAACGTCGCGCGCCGCGGCATCTATTCGGCGGCCGCCATGAGTGAAATCCCTTCTGAGCAATTAGAACGGCATTTCAATGCGATCAATTCCTCCTATGAGGTGGCAAAACATCTTCGCGATATGATTGTCTTCGCTCGCCATAATTTGGTCAGTGACCCTCCGTTTCTTCGGTTGGACCTAGTGTCATGCCGGAATGTCTTGATTTATTTTGACGCTCCTCTTCAGGCCAAAGTACTAAAAATCTTTCATTTTGGCCTGGCGGCCGAGGGTAAGTTGTTTCTTGGGCGCTCAGAAAGTGTCGCCCAGGCCGAGCAATATTTTCTGCCCATCGATCGGCGTGATCGCCTGTTTCGTAAAACCGGCGAAGCGCAGCCGATGCAATTATCGGCACCGGTCAGTCTGTTACGGACGCCGGTCCAGCGTCGTGACCGCAGACTGGACTCTTTGCTTGGGGGGCTGATCCAGCATTTTGACCTTACGGCGGTTTTGTGTGACCTCGACGGCGAGGTTTTGCACTCGGTTGGCCATACCGAGCGCTTTTTGGTGGTGTCGCAAGGCAGCCTTAAGGTAACGGCCACCGATCTGGTGGTGCCGGCGCTGCGGGGAGAGTTGCTGACCTTATTGCATCGCCTGCATAAGACCGGAAAGGTCCAGCGCGGTCGCCGCCGCAAACTGGGTCAGGACTGGATCAGGCTATCGCTGGAGCCGATCGCCGATGCCGGCGGCCAATTGGTTTTGATCATTTTCATGCCGGAACAGGCCGGCAAGGAAGCGGAGGATAGGGCCTTAGCGCCAGCGGCCGACAGTCGCAAGATTGAAGATGAACTGGTTGCCACCCGCGAACATTTGCAGACCCTGATCGAAGAGATGGCGACCGCCAATGAGGAAATGCAGGCGCTCAACGAAGAGGCACAGGCTTCCAATGAGGAACTTCAGGCCACCAACGAGGAATTAGAGGCCGCGAATGAAGAATTGCAGGCCACCAACGAGGAAATGGCCAGCCTGAATAGCGAGTTGACGATCAAAGCGACCGAGTTGGCCAGCCTGACCGAAGAATATGCCAATCTTTACGATGCCTTACCGTTTCCGGTGCTGGTTTTCGATAATGGCTCGCATTTGCGGCGTTTTAACGGCCCGGCGATGCGGCGTTTCGACCTCCGGCTCACCGCGGTGCGTCAGCATGTTTCGCGGCTCCGTCTTCCACAAGGTCTGGATGTGCTTGGCGCCATGTTGGGCAATGCGCTGGCCCAGGGTGACCGTGAGGAACAGATGGTGAAGCAAGATGGCCGGACCTTCCGTCTGACCGTCACGCCCGGTTCGGATAAAGCGGGTGAGGTTGCCACCTTGCTGGCCACTTTGGTGGATATCACCGACATCACCCTTGCGCAGGAACAGCTGAAGCTGTCGCAGGAACGACTGTCCACTCTGATGGAAAAGACGACCATCCTCTTTTCCATGAAAGATATGTCTGGAAGCTATTTGTTTGCGAATCAAAGCTTTTTAGAGTTTTTTGGTGTTGAGGATCGGAACTATACCGGCAAAAAAGATTTCGCGCTGTTGCCGTCGGCGGTCGCCGCCGAATTATGGCGTCTGGATCTGGAGGCGGTTCGGCTCATGGGCCCCGTCAGTTCCGAACAGATCATCGAGGGGCCGCAAGGACGGCGCTATCTTTCGACCACCCATCATCTGCTCCGGGACAGCCAGGGCGAGCCGACGGCTTTGTTGCTGGAAGCCGAGGATATCACGACGCGAAGGCTGGCCGACGAGCAGTTGCGCATCACCGCGCGCGTCTTCGACCAGGCCGGTGAGGCCATCGCGGTCACCGACGCAAAGGGGCTGATTCAAACGGTCAATCCTGCTTTTACCCGTATTACCGGATATGAGATTGCCGATGTGGTGGGCAAACCCACCTCGCTCTTAAAATCGGGCCGTCATTCCGAAGATTTTTATGCGGCGATGTGGCAGGCGCTGAATATCCGGGGCTATTGGCAGGGAGAAATCTGGAACAAGCGTAAGAATGGCGAGATCTATCCGGAATGGCTGACCATCAATCGGGTTGAAGGCACGGATGGGGAAGTGGAACATTATGTTGCGGTCTTTTCGGATATCGGCTCGATCAAAGATACCCAGCGCAAGGTTGAATATCTTGCGACCCATGACGTTTTAACCGGCTTGCCCAATCGCACTTTGTTCCATGACCGCTTGCGTCATGCCTTGGCCCAAGCCCGCCGATTGAAGCAACAGGTGGCCCTGTTGTTTATCGATTTGGATAATTTCAAAACGATCAATGACACGCTGGGCCACGACATCGGCGACGAGCTACTTAAGCTGGCGGCAAAGCGTTTGCAGGCTGTGGTGCGCGATGTCGATACGGTGGCAAGATTGGGTGGTGACGAATTCACCGCCCTGCTCAATGATTGCGAAGCCCAATCGGCCGAGCAGATCGCCTTGCGCATCGCCGATGAAATGGCCGCATCCTTTCCGATCTCTGGGCGGACGCTCTTTGTTTCGGCCAGCATCGGCATTGCCTTCTATCCGGGCGATGGCACCGATTCGGCCAGCCTGATCAAAGCCGCGGATTCAGCGATGTATCGGGCCAAAGAGCAAGGCCGCAACCGGGTCGAATTTTTTAAGCCAGATCTGCATGTCCGCCTGATGAAGCGGGCCGCCATCGAAGGCGCTTTGCGGCAGGCCTTGGCGCTGAATCGCTTCCGTCTGGTTTTCCAACCGAAATTCACGATGGCCGACAAACCTCGGCTGCAGGGGAGCGAGGCTTTGTTGCGTTGGCAGGATCCGGAATTGGGTGTGGTGTCCCCCGCTGACTTTATCCCGGTGGCCGAGGCCAGCGGTCTGATCCTTGAAATCGACCAGGTCGTTCAAGACATCCTTCTGGCGCAAATGCGCGACTGGTTGGCGTTGGGCCTGGACCTGCCGCCGGTGGCCTTCAATATTTCGCCCCGTTCGATTCGCGAAGCAAATTTTGCTGACCGCTTGCTGGAACGCGTTGCGGCGTTTGGTGTGCCGCCGGCTCTGCTGCAGGTTGAAATCACCGAAGGGGCCTTGCTGGAAAGCAGCAATCATGTCCAATCGAACCTTGCCCGCCTGCATCAGTCGGGGATCAATATCGCGATCGACGATTTCGGCACGGGCTTCTCTTCCCTAGGCTATTTGAAAAGACTGCCTTTATCGGAACTTAAAATCGATAAAAGTTTTGTCGATGGCTTGGGCAATGAAAAAGAAGACGAGGCGATTGCCCGTGCCGTACTGGGCCTGACTGTTGCGCTTGAGTTAAGATCGGTCGCCGAGGGGGTTGAGACGGAACGCCAGTTGGCGTGGCTCACCCAACATGGCTGCAATATTTTTCAAGGCTTTCTTCTTTCCCGCCCCCTTGAGGTCAATGCTTTCGAAGATCTGATTGCCGGAGAGCGACAGAATGGATAAGCGCTTTCTTGACCAATGCGAAAAAGAACAACTTCATCTTTCCGGCAAAATTTTGCCACACGGTACCGTGCTCATCGCGGATGCGGCCGGAAAAATTACCCATGTTGGCGTGAATATTGCGGAATTCTTGGGGCATCCGGCCGAGCGATGGCTTGGGCGGGTGGCCGCAGAAGCGTTGGGGGTCACCCTGCTAGAGGTTGGCGGGCAGCCCGGGGCGACAAAGCTTTTTCCAGCAGCGCTCGAAGGCGTGCAGGATCGGCTGGATTTAATGGTCTGTCGTGCTGAAAATGGGGGGGTGGTTTTAACGGTTCTTCCTGACCGCCGCGATCCAGGCGGTCCCACTACCGGGGCGGTGCCGCCGCCAAATAGTGATGATACGGACGCCCTGCATCAGAGAATGGTCCAGGAGGTAGCGGAGCAAACCGGTTTCCAGCGGGTGATGTTCTATCGCTTTCGCGAGGATGGCGATGGCGAAGTGGTTGCCGAGGCCCGCAGCAGCGACGCTTATGGCAGCTATCTGGGGCTGCGCTTTCCCGCGACCGATATTCCGCTTATTGCGCGTAATTTATATATTCGCAATGGCTGGCGCATGATCCCGGACGCGTCCGCCACGCCAATTGACCTGGTGGGGCTCGACGAAAGCGCCGCTGATCTGACCCATTGTGATCTGCGCAGTGTATCGCCGGTTCATCAGGTCTATCTGGCGAATATGGGGGTGCGGTCCTCGCTGTCTTTCCCGATTATGTTGGGAGGGAATTTGGTCGCGCTGATAGCCTGCCATCATACCGAGGCGCGCACGCTTTCCCTGCCGCGTCTGGAACAGGTTTCTCAGAAGTTGCGAGCCTACTGTCTAAGTTTGGCCTCCAAACAGACCCAGCGCCGCATGAATCTTTTGGATGGCCTGACACACCGGTTCAGCGAGACTCGTATGATCCTGCGGGGGCATGACGATCTGTTTTCGGCTTGGCCGGAAATGGGGCAGTGGCTGATGAGAGAATTCCAGGCGGCTGGTGCGGCTTTGTGTTTTGACGATCAGGTGACGGGCGTCGGCACACTTTTTGAGCCCGAGGCGTTACAGGCTGTTGATGCCAAATTCTGCACGGATCAGAGTGACCTGGTGTGGTCTGCGGACAGTCTGCATCGGCAAGTGCCGGCCTTCCCGCCGTCCGAGATTGCCGGGGTGATGGGCCTGCGTATCGGACGCCCCGGCGGGGGAAGCGGCGCCGGCGGCATTCGTATTTATCTGACCCGCAGCGAGCATATCCACGAGGTCGCTTGGGGTGGCAATCCAGACAAGCCGGTCGAATTTCATGATGGCGCGTTCGGAATTGCGCCAAGGCGTTCCTTCGAGAAATGGATAGAAAAGCGCTTGGGCTATTGTCGGGCCTGGAATAGCGAAGAACGTCTGCTTATGCTGAAGCTGCGCGAGTTGCTGCTTCAGGAGCTTCGTTTTTGACGATGGCGGATTTTTCTGCTCTTGCCCATTTGCGTCAGGCGACCAAATCCTGGCACCAAACCATTGATCACCATCCGTTGCTTTCTCCCTTGGTTCGCCCCGGACTGGATTTAGCGGGCTATGGTCGGGCTCTTGCGGCCTTGCACGGGCCGATTTCTGCATTGGAACAGCGCTGTCTGTTGGG
>Ga0007854_10001660_pt1 | contig 14111 bp, 5 predicted proteins | sample CryBogCBH12Aug08_FD_60382 | JGI IMG/M metagenome (GOLD analysis project Ga0007854, IMG submission 60382) | Freshwater microbial communities from Crystal Bog, Wisconsin, USA - CBH12Aug08 | ecosystem: Environmental > Aquatic > Freshwater > Lake | place: Crystal Bog, Wisconsin, USA | collected...
CTCCAAAGAAATTGCTTTCAGGTGTGGCTTCGAGTCTGAACATTATTTTAACCGGCTTTTCAAAATGAAAAATAATATAACTCCAGGTCAATTTCGTATATCGGCAAATCAATCAAAAAAGCAACCAAAATTAAATCTCAATAATAAAATCATTAAGTCAATCATTTAAAAGTCATGACTGAAACTCCCATCAACCCAATTACCACCTCCTGCGATAAACTTTCAAGTGTCACTGATTTAAGTTCCACACCAGGGCGTAGCTTCCATCCATAAACCATAGCCCGGCAATTTTCGCCCAATTGAACCTGGGATGGGGGTATTGTTGGTAATGAAAAACCATCACGTTGGTAGTTGTAATCAGTCTGGCCAAATCGACAAAGCGACCAAAAATTAGAGGGTGGATTGAGCTCCAGTTTTTCTACTTTTCCATCTGCATAAAGAAACTTGATTACTGCATTGGCAATCCGCAATTGCATGGGGTTGGTAGAACCACAAACTAGCAACCAAACCTCATCGCCTTTCAGCTGTACAGGAACTGTAACCGATTTGGGCCAATTGTCCCACAATGAAGTAAAAGCAATATTCATATCATGGATCGGAGCTTTAAACCATGCATGTTGCGGAGTTGCCAGCAATTCATCAGCAAGGGTAAGTTGTGCAATACTATCGAGTTTGATTTCAGGTACAGGGAAATTCCACCAGTGGAATGTCCAGGCCGACCAGCCATCATAACCTATTCGCGCTGAAGCGGTATTTGGTCGCGGCGACAGGTACCGCTGCTGATAAATAGTCCGGATGTCACCGTTAAACTGCTGTGACAAATCAACTGTTTTCCACTGTCCGTTTTGTGGCGCTGCCTTGGGCATTTTATCTGCCATTGCTTTTTCCTGAGCTGTATTTTTCACCTGGAGCTTCACTTCCTGATAATAGGGGACTTTACCTGCCACTTCTGCAAAAAACAAATGGTACCCGGCATTATCTGCACAGGTTGCTCGCAATCTATTTCCTGCAATGCTGATATGCTGTAATATCTTTTGAGGATCTTCAATTTTCGAAAAGTTCCCGAACTTCGATCTTACCACAATTTCTTCACCCACCTCTTTTGTCAGAACAATGGGATCAATTTGCTGATGGCGACCTTCAAGTTGAAGTTCAACAACAACATTTCCTGATGAAGGGATTTCGACCGTCAGGCGAGCATATCCAGCCCAGGGAACGATTGAATATTTTGCCGGGATTCCATTTACCAGGAGTCTTTTAATCAGTTTAGCCCTTACAGGAATCCTCAGTTCCATTTTGGCTGCTTTAGTAAGCTGCAATTCGTAGATATCCTTATCGCCTGATACCCTGAATCCAAATTTAAAATCTGGGGTAGTTATAGAAGCGTGGCCCCAATCGCCGGGAAACGAAGGTGCAAATACCACTTTGTCATTGGGATAATCAGGCTGATAACCAAATAATCCTTCTACAACAGCTCGGCAGAACATAGTTGTAATGTCGTTAAAATCAATACCGCAATTGGGATGTGACAATCCTCCGGGTGAAGTCATATTGGTTCGGTCAAACGATGAGGATTCATTGCTGTAGCCCGATTTTTTAGAAAGATCGCCATACATCGATTCCTTCATCGTGCCACTCAGCAATTGCCAACCCGCTTCACTTTGCCCCTCCAGAAAATAACCAAGCGCCATTGCGAAATTGTCTCCATGGAAAAGTTCACGGACTGACCACTGTCCGGGAACCCAGTTGGATGTTTGCCTCATTTCGCCACCGAAAGGAAATGTAAACCGTTCCATCGCCCATTCGGTATAATACATAGCTTGCCAGGCTTGGATGGGTGTGCTTAATCCTGCTTCAATGGGAAGATGTTCACTGTAAATCCATGCATCGGAATGTATCCGTTTGTATCCACCCTGTTCGATATAAGCTGCAAACTGGCCTTTTTCAGGAAGCCATAAGACCTTGTTTAAAGCTGATTTTATTTTTGTAAATTCAGCCTTACATTTTTGTGCTTCTGTCAAATTACCAGCTCTCCGCTTCATTTCTGCCAGCGCCTGATAGCCATAATACATATAACAGGTTTGTTCCACAGTCCCTCCTCCATTATACCATTGCGAATCCGTCGGCCAGGTATTTATATAACTTTCATATAGGCCGTCACCATCCGGATCATAGCAAACCCGGCAACGTTCAAGATGAAGTTCGAGCAATGGCATCAGTAATTTCTCGAAGGCAGGATCGGCTGTAGCACGCCATTCACGCACTGCTTCATCAAAAAACTGGGTCTGGAATTCGTAATGAAAGGGCTGATGGTAATCAATAAACCCTTTCCCAAAAACACGGGATTTGGTGGCTTCCTGCTGGCATCCGGTAATGGAAGCTGCTGGCTCGGTTTTGCCATTATCTTCTTTGATCATTTGCGTGTCCCAGTATTGTAATGCCCTGTAAACCAGATCGTGCCACCCATAAACGGTGGCACCACCCATCGTACGCCACCCTGGTTGCTGTTGTCGCCATGCTGACCCCCCATGTACAAAACACGGGTCTACAAAAAGTCCGTTAACAGCAGCGGCTGATGCCCCAACTGCCGCATTTAAATAGGCATCCGGAGTATTCACAACTATACGTTTGGCCAAAGTTTCGGCACGGGCTATTCCCATTTCAAAAGCCAGGTTCGGATTTTCTATCTTGGTAGCATCCAATTTCTTTTGACGTTGAACCAGAATGTTGTCGTTATCGTCGCCAACAACAGCCAATGTTTGCGCAATGCTAGGTTGGAAAGCTATCCAGGCAATAACACCCTTCAAATGTAAAGCTTCGGATGAAGGGGTTTGGGTTTCTTGTAAAGTCAGATGATTGGCCGGATTGGTGGATTCAGCATCTTCGTTATACGCTCCGATTAAGTTACTGGTCACTTTTGGAGTGGGATCCAGGTTCTTTTGGTCGGTCACTTCCCATTTTTCAACATTTTGAGAGAACCGCCCTTCAATATTTGAAAAAGGAAATATTGAATCAGGTACAAACTTAAAACCGCAGCCATTTTGAAGAAAGTTATAAGTATGTTTTTTTTCGTGTGTAGGCAGAACAAAACACCAGGCAGCCGAATAGCCGGCTTTCGCCCCTTCCAGGCTAAGCCGGGCTAGATACCCTGTAGCTCCGGGCAAAGTAGTGGCCCTGAGTTTTATCTTTATACCTTGAAATCTGGGATCGGAAAACTCCCATTCTATTTGAGCTGGTCGGTATCGCATCTGGCGTTGGACAAACTGATGCAAAAAAAGAGTGGTTTTGCCATCTGATATGGCCCATACAAGTTTTCCCAATTGACTGTACAGTAAAGGTTGCTCTCCGGCAAAAATGATGGCTTTGCGTTCTTCACAATAGAGCGGTCGGTTATTCCACCGGATGCCGTTCGCTTTAACGATCGCATCACCATCGGGCTGATAAGTCAAAGACGAAAAATCTAAACGCTTTGCTGGTTTTGATTGTCCTTCCAGTTTGTTGAACCCGCACATCGCAGTTGCTAGGGACAAAAACAGGATATAAAATAAAGCTTTTTTCATGGGTAGAATTAATTGAGTGTAAATAAAACCGGGGATAGATTGCCAGACCTTTTGTAGTGGTATTATTCAGTATATTCAATTTCATAGTTCCCGGAAGAGAGTACCAGATTTTTTGAAGTATTATGAACAATTTTACTATTCATACTCACTTTGGCATGGCTGAACCTTTCAGGATGAACAAAGATTGCCCGGGAATTTTCTGGAATGGTAATGTTGTAAATATAATGGCCGGGTAATCTTTTCCAGGATACTGAAATAACAGAACCGCCAAAAACAGGTACCTTTCCCTTTGCCCATGTAATTTGATCACCCACATATGGGTTTACCTTGATCGTCTTAAAGCCAGGTTCCTCTTCTGAAATTCCCAGTATATTCTGAGATAGAAAATACAAGGGTGCGCCTCCCCATGCGTGACTGTAATCACCCCCATAACCTGAAACGGTTACATCCTGCCAATTTTCCTTTAGGGAATATGTACTCAGATCGATGGCATTTTTCCATAAACCAATCTGTCGCAACCCTTCTTCAATATTAGTGGTATGTTTGAGTGCTGCCAACACATACGACATGAAATAGGGTTGTAACTCATACTCCTTTTGTTCCACTACATATTTCATTAATGCATTTTGCCGTTCACGTGGTGCAATATCATATAAAACAGCAAGGGTATTAACATGAGGACTGTATGTCACTATATCTTTATCTGCAGGTAGCCATTTGTTTGGCTGAACAGCCGTGATAAAAGGAATACCATCTTTATAAAGCCCTTTATCCGCATCCCATAGCAGTCTGTTAAAGCCATTTTTAATAGTAGCTGCAAGCTTTAAATAAACCTTGCTTTTGCTGGCGGCACCAGTACATTCATCTAAATAGGCAGCATCAATTAACGCTTTGTAATAAACTGCAGTGAGGTATCCCATTCCAATTACTGCCGGTGGATGATGCGCATTAAATTCATGGATATTGATCCAATCCATAAACATATAATTTGGTGAATTGCTCAACAGAAAATTAGAATCCTGGTAGTTTGCAAACTTTGAAAGTAAATGATGTACATAAGGCATCATTTGCTTTATAAATAATGTATCACCAGTATATTGAAAGTAGTATTTCATCATTTGAACCCATAGCAAAGAATAACTGGTATGAAACATTTGATAATTGTTCTTCTCCAGCATACGTGCTGTTTGTATCAGGTTCTGCCTGGCCAGCCAGGAGTCGCCAAATGCATAATAATTACTTAGTGATTCTATGAGATAGTCACCCGTACAGGCAATCGGTTCCTGGTGTTTCGGCGAATCAAAAAACATGTCATTCATGCACAATTGGGTTGTCCACCGGATGATATCCCAAACCTGATTATAGAAAGTATCTGAACAAGAAAAATCTCCCCGATATTGAACAGGATAGGAGGAAAAGTCTGCCTGAAATAAATTAATTCTAATAGATGATTTGGTGTACACTTTTACTTTCAGAAACCGGAATACCTGTAAGTTCGGTGTAAAGAAATTATTTACCCCATTGCTGCACACATACCGGAAACTTCGGTTAGGTTCATAATTCAATTTTTCAAAAGGCATGATTACCAAGCTATCTTCTGCATTAGCCATTAGCGAAAAGTTGATGCTGGCAGACATATTTTTACCAAAATCCAGCAAATACTCTTTATAACCTTCTATCTTGCCAAAGAAATTTTCATTCGTAACATCCTCTTTAAAACCCGGGGACAAAATCGATATCTTTTGTGGGGTAATGGGAACATGTATCACTTCCGGAATTTCATTTTGAAACAACACAGATGAATGTACGGGTGCTTTTTCAGAAGCTTCCACCCAGTCATGATCATTGAAATTGATTTTCTTCCAACGGGCTGGTTCTTTATTTGCATTAAAAACCAAATGATCTTTATCAATGGAATAACTGGTATCCAGTGCACACTTCCAGGAATGATCCGTAAATATTACTGGTTTATCGCCATCCAGAGAAAGGTCGCATAGAAAACGCCCGTTTGTTGAAGTGACTTCAGAGAGTTCGAAAGCCCAGGAATATACTTCTACTGCAATGACATTTTCTCCTTGTCTCAAATAAGGTTGTACCTCATAAGAAGAATAATACCAATATGCAGGTGGGGTTTTGTCAAAATAATCGCCACCAATATTTACCGGCCCGTGGCACACCAGAGAATCATTTATATAAAGATTAAACGAAACATCACCCGTTGCAAAAAGGATGGCTGAAGCTGGCAATTTTTTTAAATCAAATTTTTTCCGGAAAAGTGACCTATATGTCCGGTTAATCCCGTTTTTATTTTTCATCCATGCCGAGTGGGTGAATTGGTATTCAGGATATTGTAGCTGATTCAACCATATCCACTTCCCTTCCCATTGCTTTTTAGGATAAAGCGTTCGGGGGTTGAAATTGAAAGGGCTTACAGAAATACCAGACGTATCTTTTACAATTTGATACTTAATATTATTTGAATGTTTTTTAACTTGTGCCTGTATTTCCAGACAATTTAGAAAAAGCATAACAACCAGCACAATTCGAATTTTCATTTCCATTTCCAATTTAATTTTATTTGTAAATTTTTATGGCATCCAAAACCAACCCCTTTTCGCTGGCATTCATAATCTTCAAAAGATGTTTGCCATTATTTAGTCCGGTTTTCCTGAAAAGAACTTTTTGAGCTTGATAATCCCCAGCAAAACCATCAAAAGTTTCTTGATAAACACCATCCAGAAAGATATCGCTTTTGCCCTGTTCATTGCTCTGGCTACTGATATATTCAATACCGGTTCCTGTAAAAGGAAAGAATAGCGCATCGCCTTTCACCACTGTTAAATGCACATCGTTGTCGTAATCGCCATGCTTACGTTCCCAGCGGCTGTATTCCCAGCCCCGGCCTTCGTATAAAATATCAGATTCAGTATCATTGATCCAAACATAATTTGATTTTGCAGATACTGTTCCTGAAACAGTCAATTGAATAACCGTATCGAAACCATCCCAGTCTTCATCCTCAGGCAAACTGAGTTCTACTCCTTCAGGTGTCTGTTGTATAAACACTTTTTTACCGTTTCTCAAAATGGTTGCTGTTCCAAATAATTTACCATCTTCAGGTGCCGGAAGTTTTAATTTTTTGCTTTTCTGGGCATTAAGTACATGAATGTATTCCGTTCTATTGTCCATTGAGCGGGTGGCTACTCCCCAGCTGATATCGTTGATTGTTTTTCCTGAAATAGTCGGATAAGAAGTGCTTGGCAATGTTTGTTTGATAGAGCTGGCAATGGGTTCAATCAGTTTTCCAACCTTAATGAGTGTATCCAAAACACCTGTTCCCCATCCTTTCCCGACATAAGGGCCGGTTGCCCAGGCAACACCGCCGCCAACAGTATTGGCGCCAGCTTCAAGTACAGTATATCGGAACATATCTGAAGCAGTAAATTGTACATCATTCTTAACAATCGAATGCGAAGCCCACCAGTTTCCTGCAAAGACAGCGCAAACGGGAATCGTATAAGCAGGCCATTTTTCCCCGTCAGGTTGTGCAAACTCCCCCCAACCCGGGCCGTATTCTTTCATACCCATATCGCAGCCATAAGTTGTTCCGTAAAAATTATTGATGATGGTGAGATTAGGGTTTCGGGCTTTGATTGTTTTACGTAAACGTCCGTAATCAACCACCCGATAGCTGTCGCCAGCCGGACTTCCTTCATCAATCCAGATTCCATCGATCTCATTGCCATATCGATCGGCAAACTCGCCGTAAATATCATTGATGAAATTATTCCATTTCGCAAAGTTAAAGTTAGCCCAGTTCGGGTTCCAGCCCTCAGTCAGGTTTTTCCCGATACCCCAGCCCGTGGCTTCTTTTTCCTGGTCATTCCTGAAATCAATGCCATCGCGTGGATGTGTATAGCAATAAACCTTGATCCCTTTGGCTTTAACAGCCCGGACTAAATCACCTATCATATCTCGGTTGGCAGTATGCCCCGGTCTCCAAAAATCCATCTTCTTACTTGGATAAAGTAAATTCATGTTGGCATGCCAGGCAGTGAAAATCACATACTCTACTTTCATTTTAGCCAGGTCATCAGCAAAAAGCTGCGCATCAAAAGCATTGGTAAGTTCATTCAAGTCATCGCACCGTTTTCCATCCGGATAAATAGTCAGCCCTGGAACATAATGAACAAAAAGACCATATTTCATCGGTTCATAAGAATTCATTATTATTCCGGTGTCTTGAACTGATTTATTGATTTTTTTAGAATTGCCAGATATAATGCATATCGGCAAAAAATAAATAATTATTAGGGAGAAACTTGTGATTTTAAATTTTTTTATTTTCATGATTTCACAATAAATTGAATTAATTGCGTACTACAGTCAGTTGGATCACTGTATCCAGCGAATCCCAGTTATCGTCACCAGTTAAGGTTAAAGTTAAACCAGTACTGTCTTGTAAAAGGGTAACTATATGATTGTTAATCAGGAGATTTGCGGTGCTGAATTTTTTCCCGTCAGCCGGTATCGATAGTGAAAGCTTTTTTCCCGCAGGTGGTTTTAGCACATGGATATATTCATATTTCCCATCGGTCGATTGTGTTGCAACACCCCAATAGATCATATTGATGGTAGATTTACTTGAAGTGACCCAGGATGTGCTGGCATAAGTATTTTTTATGGATTTGGAAATCGGTGAAATATAATTACCGAGCAATATTAACTGTTCTTTTACCCCATTTTCCCAACCCCCGTCCGCATAAGGGCCAGCAGCCCAACAAACACCACCTCCATCTGTGTTGGCACCAGCCTGTAAAACCGTGTATCGGAATAAATTTTCCACACTATACCTTAATCCATTGATTCCAGCAGGTAAGCTGGCCCACCAATCCTTCGAAATGATCGATGCAACCGGCATATCGTAGCAGGGCCATAAATTCCCATCAGGTTGTGAAAATTCTTGCCATCCGTACTCTTCTATAGCTCCAATATCTGCAGTATAAAGATTACCATGATCATTTTGGACAAGAATGAGATTTGGATTTCTGCTTTTTATGGTGGAACGCAGTCTTGAAAAGTCTACGGCTTTATTCATTTGGGCCTTTGGGTCTCCTTCATCCATAAATAATCCATCAATGCGGCTTCCATATGAATCAATTAGCTCTCCATATACATCATTGACAAAGTTATTCCATTTGGTAAAGTTGAATGTTGCCCAGTTGGGAGCGGCGTCACCCTGTGCATTTACTCCGGCACCCCAACCAGTGAGTGTTTTTTCGGTGTCGGTGAATTGATAACCCAGATAAGGATGGGTATACAGCAGCACTTTGATGCCTTTGGCCTGAAGGGCATCGATCATAGGCCCGATCAGATCATTTTTTGAGGTATGCCCCGGAATCCAGGAATCCATTTTTGGACTTGGATAGAGCAGGAACATGCCTGCATGCCAGGCGGTAAAAATCACATATTCAACTCCCATTGCTTCGGCATCGTTCGCAAAAGAAGTTGCATTAAAATTACCAGTTAGTTCATTTAACCCACTACATGGATTACCGTTAGAATAGACCGTCAAATCTTTTACATAATGCACAAAGAGCCCATATTTCATGGCCCGGAAAGGGTGGTTCTTCAAAAAACGAACCTCAGCAGTATCAATAGGTGATGCTGCCAAAACAGATAAACTATTAACGGATGTTTTGGAACAAGACGTAATAATAAGAATTGAAATAAGGAGCAGTGTAAATGTATAATTTGCTCTCATTATCATCTATTAAATATTGAGTAAATTAACTGTGACCCGGATTATTTTATCCGGATCACAGTTATGAAAGTATACCTTTGTAGTTTTAAATTAATACCCCGGATTCTGAGTAATTTTCGAATTTTGATCGATTATTGTTTGCCAAATTGGAAACAAATAATTTTTAGACGGATCAAATGCACGTGCACCATTATAAGCATTAACTGTTGTATAAACCAATTTTCCACTAGTCGGATCGATAGTAATCTTTATTGCCAAAACAGGCTTATTAATAATTGTTTCAGCCGTTTTCCAACGAATAAGATCCCACCACCGTTTGTTTTCGAATGCAAGTTCAATTTCTCTTTCTCTCCTTACAACATTCCGCATGGTTGACTGAGACAAGCCTGTACCATAGGAGGCTTCAACTGTTGGCAACCCTGAACGGGCTCTAACTTGATCGATAGCATCATACACGCTTTGGTCAATGGCCCCGCTTTCAATTTTGGCTTCTGCATAATTAAGCAATACCTCTGCATACCGGAAATAATAATAATTCTGTGAACTGGTTGCATTTGACCAGTTAGGCGACCCTATATTTGTTGGGCTTATACCTTTTCTGAGCATATATCCTGTATTGGAAGCATCGTTACGCTCATTCACATCCAATTCATTGGGGCTGTTAATTCCTATTCTGGTATAGAGCGTATCAGTTCCGAAGATGGCACCATCCTGCACAATAGACTGATAAAACCGGTTTTCCCTGTTTTTGTAAGGATCCTGCGGATTATATCCTGAAGTAGGATCCGTAATGGGTTTACCGTTTGCCATAGCATAATTATCAACTAATTGTTGCGAAGGGTTTACACCACCCCAACAAACTTCAGTTCCGTTATTGGCAAAACATGGCCCTCTCAGAGATTCCCTGCCGCCTAGTGCTCCAGGCAAATACTGGCGGAAAAAGATACCTTCGTTATTGGTAATTCCGGCAGGTAAAAACAGATCCTGATAATTCGGGTATAAGCTATACACACCCAAATCCATCACTGCTTTGTTATCTGCCGCTGCGTTGATGTAATCCTTATTGTAAAGTTCAACATAACCCTTTAAAGTTAATGCAGTCCCTTTGGTGATACGGCCATAATCTGTTGCAGAGGGTAAGGGCAGGTCCTTGACAATTGCAGCCAATTCATTGACAATAAATTGATAGGTTTCATCAGATGTATTACGGGGATGAAAAATTGAATCTCCCTGCGATGTCAAATTCAGGGCTTCAGTTAATATGGGCACTCCTCCATATGCTATCCACAAATTATGGTAAAAAAAGGCTCTGAGAAATCGGGCTTCAGCAAGTCTTTTGGCTTTCCAATCAGCGGGAAAATTGGCTGCATTGTTATTTACACCTGTAATAAAGATGTTACATTCCCTGATATATGAATACTGATGTGCCCATTCAAAGGGAAGTGTAGTTTGATCAGTATATCCGGTGCGCATTTCAAAACTATTTACGGCATTGTATGTGTGATACATAACAGTCGAAGTTTTTGATGTTGGCCAGGCCAGTCCGTCCATTGAAATATCAGTCCAATTGTCCATAATATCCCAACAATTGTTACCATCAAAGAGGCTTCCGTAAATATTATTTAAAAAGATGTCTGCAGTTTCTGAAGTGGCCCAAACGGATGCATCTGTAAGCTCGTTTTGGGGTACAACATTCAGCGAGCTATCGAGTGATTTCTTACAGGATAGAGCTGCAAAGGCGATTAATATAAGGACGATAGTATATCTACTTATAGTTTTCATACAATTTTTTTTCATTTTCTTCAAGTATTAAAATGTAACATTAAGACCTACAGACATTACCTTCTGTTGCGGATAATACATTCCTTGAGGATCACTTACCTCTGGGTCGAAATTTTTAATAGTGCTCCATGTAATTAGGTTTTGTCCGGATAAATAAACATGAATAGTTTGTATTTTAATAGCACTTAAAGCAGTTGCTGGAAAAGTATAACCCAGTTGAAAAGTTTTCAAACGTAGATATCCACCATTTCTTATCCAAAAAGAAGATGTAATCATGTTATTGGGCGATGGTGAAGAGGTGATTCGTGGATTTTTAGCATTCTGATGGGTTGGAGTCCAATAATCCAAATTATCTACAGTTGCAGAGGAAGAACTATAGAATGGCCATGCTCCTGCCCCTGTAATGTAAAAATCACGATGAGCAGCACCCTGGAACATAAGATTAAAATCAAATCCTTTATACGATACACTGGGTGAAAATCCATAAATTATTTCAGGAGTATAGGATTTCCCTATTGGAACGATGTCATTCTGATCAATTACACCATCTGGTTTACCATTTGGTCCATAGGTATCCGCATAACGGATATCGCCCGGATAAACTTTCCCCCAGGATGGAGTGGGAATTCCTGCTTTTAATATACCATTTTGATCAAAGTCTTCGGGCTTGTAGAATCCAATTGCTTTCCAGCCAAATTGTGTACCCAATGGTCTTCCGGTTACCCTGCGGTTAGGATTGCTGTAGGTTACAGAATTCTCAAATATCTGCCCAATTTTATTTTTTGCAAATGTAAAATTCGCATTGAGGCTAACAACCAAATCTTTAGTGAATCTATGTGTAGATCCTAATGCAATCTCAAATCCTTTATTGCTCATGGATGCAGCATTCTGCTGTGAAATTCCTACTCCATATTCAATAGGTACAGTCACATTTGGAGAGGCCAGCATGTTATCTCGTTTTTCCTTAAAATAGTCAGCCTCTATTGTCAATAATCCTTTCCACAAACTTGCTTCAAAACCGATATCTGTTTTTTTGGCTCTTTCCCAGGTAATGTTAGGGTTCGGTTCGGTATTTTCGGTCATTCCGGAAGTTGGGGTTCCTCCCAAAACCGCAGCATTACTATATAGTGTGTATGAACGAAGGTATTGGAAAGGAGAACCAGCCAAAGCTCCGGATTCACCATAAGAACCCCTGATTTTAAGATTGGTTATCCATGAAAAATTATCTTTAATAAATTTTTCATCAGAAACGCGCCATCCGGCAGAATAGGCGGGAAAGAATCCAAAGCGTTTTCCTGGTGCAAAATAATAATTGCCATCGTAACGTCCTGCAGCTTCAAACAAATATTTTCCTAAATAGGCATAAGATAACCTGTATAGGCCTGATTTCTGCTTACCTTCAGTTGAATATCCATAGTTATTAATATCAATGGAGTTGGAGCTTCCATTGTTCAATTGAGGAACCCAAACGTCATAATTTAACCTGGATGCACCAAACTCATTGTATTTGGTATTCCTTGACTCCAAAACAATAAGGCCTTTGATGTCGTGATTGCCAAACTTACGTTGGTAATTCAGGTATCCCTGATAGGTAAATGCCTGGCCCATGGCAAAGGCCTCATAATATTGGGGTTTTGTAGGGCCTCCATTACCTGCCAACGGATAAGAATATGGGCTTGTAGTGGTATCTACTGTATAAAAAGGTATCGGAGTTACCCATTGTCTGCTAAAACTCCAGATTCCACCCCCTGGATTGCCCTGATTTCCGGGATTAAAGTCATAACTAACTACAGCTTTTAGGCTTAACCCTTTTACAAAAGAAATTTGCTGTTCCACGCTTAACTGATTCAACAAAGTATAACCAAGCGTATTCGTATAACCACTATTGAAAATATCCCCATATACGGAATTCCCAATCCAGCCTCCGGGGAGTCCATTACTAAACTTTACCGGTGCAACAGGAGGTGTTCTGAATGCCTGATAAAATATACCATTTGAACTTACAGCGGGCGAGTTTCTGTCTTCTACCCTACCATTAATAGACAGGCTTACTTTTGTATTGGCTGTTGCCTTTATATCAAGATTTGAAATAATGTTATATCGTTGGTATTTTGACGGTCCCCACATTCCTTGTTGTGACAAATATCCTAACGCTGAATAATATTTTAACTTGTCAGTTCCTCCGGACAGTTCCAGATTCTGATTAGTAATAAGTGTATTGGGAGTAATGAGTTCTTTCAACACATTATTATCCGGGTAAACGTCTGGTGAACTATGATCTTTAAATTTTTGAAGGGCATAATCACTATATACATGTGCTGCTCCTTCATTATCCTTTGCTGCATTCATTAATGTAGCATATTGGTAGGCATTTACGAATTTTGTTAAAGTAGTAGGATTTTGGAAGCCGTAAAAGCTGTTGTAACTGAGTTTCGGAGCCCCGGTTACACCTGTTTTGGTAGTAACTAATATTACCCCATTTGCACCAGCCATACCGTAGGGTGCAACAGCCGCTGCATCCTTTAAAATTGAGATGGAGGCAATACTATTCGGGTCTAGCTGAGAATAGTTTCTGGGCACCCCATCAACAATTACCAATGGCTGTGAATTTCCAATGGTACTTATTCCGCGAATCAGAATATTAGAACCATCACTACCAGGTTCACCTGATGATTGTGTAGCAATAATACCAGTAGTCCGGCCTGCAAGGCTATTGCTGATGTCAGATACAGGTTGGCTGGCAATCAAATCACCCTTTATACTTGAAACTGAAGAAGTCACTGACCCTCTTCTTTGTGTTCCATAACCAACCACTACAATGTCATCCAGTTTGGAGTCTTTTGGTTTTAGTGAAATTTGTAAATAATCCTGGGTTTTTAGCTTGATAACTTTAATATCATACCCTATAAATGAAATTTCCAAATCCCCGGCTAAAGCAGGTACTTTTAAATTAAAAACACCATTATCATCAGTTGTGGTTCCAATATTGGTTCCCTTTAGCTTAA
>Ga0007854_10001661_pt1 | contig 14107 bp, 17 predicted proteins | sample CryBogCBH12Aug08_FD_60382 | JGI IMG/M metagenome (GOLD analysis project Ga0007854, IMG submission 60382) | Freshwater microbial communities from Crystal Bog, Wisconsin, USA - CBH12Aug08 | ecosystem: Environmental > Aquatic > Freshwater > Lake | place: Crystal Bog, Wisconsin, USA | collected...
GAAACTCGATTCCCGCAACCATGCAGGTGCTTTTTGGAATGGACTTGCCTGAGGTCCACCGGATGAGTCCCGGATACTGCGATCCAGCTGCCAGCAAGCTGATCACGGCATCGTGTGCCTCCTCGGCATCAAGGGCAAAGAAGATCGGGCGAATGAGGCGGCGGTAGAAATCCATCTGCAGATGATATTATCAGCATTTCAAAAATCAGGAACGCTGGAAATCAGGCTTTCCAGTTCACCCTTCATCATTACTAATTAATTTTTTCTTATGCCCCCCCCAATAACACATCTCTGGTCACGTCTCTCGTCCATCAAATGGGAGGATGCCTGGGTAGAGAGGCTTCGCTTTGCCGGCGAGCAGAACCTGGTCATCAAGAAGTTCCCGGCCTCCCGTTCGATCAAGCTCGATCTCTATACAGACGCTTCTACTGGAAAGAAACTGAGCAAATCATTCGGTGGCACCTTACGCCTATTTGATGCCGCCGGCTGGCAGCCGTCAGCCTCAAAAATCGTCGACCCTCTCCGTATCAGCGGTTCCCTGCGGATCTATCGCGACAGGAAACTCTATGCCAAGGAACGAAGCGCGGGCAAAGGTCTTCCCCTGCTCATTCCCAGCGGCATGGCCTTCGGCACAGGAGACCATGCGACCACGGCTCGCTGCCTCCAACTACTCGTCGAGGCCGCCGCTCCGCTCCGTACTTCCGGGAAGCCATGGTCGCTTCTCGATCTCGGTTGCGGTTCGGGAATCCTGGCGCTTGCATCAGAAAAACTCGGCTCGAAGAAAGTTCTTGGCTGTGACTTCGATCCCGCCTGCGTCCGCATCTCCAAGGAGAATGCCCAACTCAACAAGCTGCCACTCTCCCGCTTCGTTAAGGCAGACGTCCTCCATTGGAGGGCTCCCGGAAGCTATGATATTGTCGCAGCAAACCTCTACTCAACCATCCTCACGGCGGCTTCCTCGATGATCGTCCACGCCATCAAACCCAGCGGCGTCCTGATCCTCTCTGGAATCCTCGCCGTGGAAGAAAAAGCTATCCTCAAGACGTTCTCAACACTCCGCCACGTGAAGACACTGAAGCGCGGCAAGTGGGCCGCAGTGATGATGAGAAAAAGCTGAAAGGTTACTCCTCGCCGAAGCGGGTCCGAATGAGCTGCTCCAGCTCGGTCAAAACCGTGGCCGAATCCTCACCCTCGGCGGTGACACGGAGCACGGACCCCTTGCCGGCAGCAAGCATCATGAGACCCATGATGCTCTTTCCATTCACGCGCTCTCCATCTTTCTCGACCCAGACCTCGGAGCGGAAGCGGCTGGAAGTCTTCACGAAGAGGGCGGCAGGACGGGCATGAAGACCGTTCCGGTTCTCGATGGTGAGATCCTTGGTGGCGTGTGCTCCGTCTGGGTTCGTGCTCATGAATGAAATGATTTTTAGCGGTCGCGAGCTGGCTTCATCGCGCGCAGAAGTCGTTCGTTGAATTCCCGGGCTGTGTCATGCCCCATGGCCTTGAGTTTTTGATTGAGGGCCGCGACTTCCACGAGTCGGGCGAGATCGCGGCCTGGTCTGACGGGAATGGTGACATGCGGGATTGGGATGCCCAGGATTTCGTAGTTCTCCCGGTCGATTCCCAATCTATCAATCTCCTCGACGTCGTGCCAATCCTTTAGCGTGACGATCAGGTCGAGCTGTTTCTCGGGTCGAACGGATCCGGCGCCGAAGATCGCTGCGACATTGATGATGCCGATGCCACGAACTTCCATATGGAAGCGGGTGAGTTCCTTGCTATTACCGATAAGTTCGCGACCCTCAAGATTACGGAAGCGGGTGATGTCATCGCTAACCAGACTATAACCGCGCTCGATAAGCCCAAGGACACACTCGCTCTTTCCAATCCCGCTGGAGCCCCGTATCAGGACTCCGATGCCCATGATGTCGACCATGCTGCCATGCTCGGAGGCCACAGGCGCAAACTCGTCCTCCAGGGCTATCGTGGCTGAATTGATGAATTTCATCGTCACCAGCGGCGTGCGAAAAACGGGCGTTTCCGATTTGGCTGCAAACTCGAGAAGGCCCGTCGGTAGTGGAAGCCCTCTTGCAATCACCAAACACGGGATGCGTTGCTCAAAGAGCGCCTCGATCCGTGTCGCGCGCTCCTCGGCGGGAAGGCTGCGGAGGTAGCTGAGTTCGGCATGACCCGCGACCTGGACACGTTTGGAGGCGAAGTACCGGAAGAAACCGGCCAAAGCCAGACCGGGCCTGTTGATGGTGGGCTCAGCGATAGGGCGCTCCATGCCGGCTGAGTCTCCCATAAGCTCAAGCTCAAGAGCCGGTCCGTGATCGGCGAAAAATTTGCCGACCGTCAGGGACTTGTTCAATGAATCCTTGTTCCGGGGCATGATTACATCGCGAATGATTCGCCGAGATAGAGCTTGCGGCTGATAGGATCGTGCAGCAGGAAGTCCTTGTCACCCTGACTCTCGACCCGACCCTCGTAGATGAGGTAAGCGCGGTCGGTGATCGCGAGCGTCTCACGCACATTATGATCGGTGATGAGGATGGCCAACCCCATGTCACGCAGGTCGGAGATGATCTGCTGCACGTCGTACACAGCGATGGGATCGACTCCACTGAAAGGCTCGTCGAGCATGAGGAGCTTGGGATTAGTAACCAGTGAGCGGGCGATCGTGAGGCGGCGCTTCTCTCCGCCGGAGAGGGTAAGAGCCTCGTTCTTGGCGATATGGGCGATGCCAAACCGCTCAAGCAACTCGTCACAGCGTTCGTTCCTCTCTTTCTTGGAGAGAGAGGTGGTCTCGAGAATCGCCATGATGTTCTGACGTACTGTGAGCTTGCGAAAGATGGATTCTTCCTGGGGCAGATAGCCCATCCCGAGCCGCGCGCGCTTGTACATCGGCTGGTGTGTGACATCCTTTCCGTGGAAGAAGGCACGCCCTCCGTCGGGGCGCACCAGGCCGACGATCATGTAAAAGGTGGTCGTCTTGCCGGCGCCGTTGGGGCCGAGCAGGCCGACGATCTCCCCCTTGTGCACGTGAATATCGACTCCGTTCACAACGGAGCGCCCCCCGTAAATTTTCACCAGTCCATCGGTTCGCAGGATGGGCTCGTCAGCCAAATTGGCTACGTTTGCTACGACTTGGTTGTTGTCGGTTTCTTGGCTCATGCGAATTCCGGGAAAATCAGGGGGTGGTGGGCTTATCACCCTGGCCTTGATCGACGATCATGGTGCGACTGGACCCTACCGTGCGGGAGCGCCCCTTGGCATTGAGGATCATCACCGTTGTGCTCTGGGTGGCCACCTGATTATTGATGCCCTGCTGGATCTGCGGCCATTCCTCCAGGGTGACGTCGCCCGTGGCGGGTTCATAAGTCGCTTTGCCGCACTTGCCAACGGATTTCACGAGGTCGCCACGAGCGTTTTTCTTCTGCTGGGTGACGATCACACTGCCCGTGGCAACGACCTGCTGGAGCCCTTTGCGGTCTGGTCTGAGAACCACATGAAGCCTGTCGCAAGTGAGGTCAAATTGAGGATCGCGCACCACGACATGACCCAAGAAATCCGCGGAGTTACTCGCATTCTCGAAGTTGGCTCCCGCATCGCTGTCGATGATTGTGCGGGCGTTCTTGGGACGCTCTTCATTCCCAGCCATCCCAAATTGACCCGTGGGACCCGCCATGGGTCCGGCGACCGGCCCGACAGGCGGAGCGAATGGTCCGCCGCCGATTGGCTCTGCATCCTGCCCCTGCAGCAATGCCACTGAGCAAGCGGCCAAAAAACCCCTTACCATGGAGGGAAATAATGACCGGACGGACGTGTTCATTTGGAGGTTCATGGCAGATCGGCGGTTTCCCCATTGCGGAAAGAGGCGTGGACGCGGCCCTTGAAAGCGCCAGATCGCGCGACGGTGTCAAACTCCGCGCTTTGTCCGATGATTTCAAAATCCTCCCTGTGGATCATCGTTTCCGTATTGGCAACAAGCGTCTTGGATTCCATGTCGAGGATGCTGTGAGGGATCTCCACCGTGATCGTCTTCTCCTCATGATCATTGAACTCGATCTTCAACTTCCCAAACTCGATCTGCTTCTCATCCAGCTTAAGGGCCGTCTCGGCAAGGAGGTTCATGGTCAGCTTGCCGTTCTCGTCGTACTGGGGGATCTTGATCCCCTTGACCGGTTCACCCACCGGAATGGGAAGATCAATTTTCTGGCCCGGTCCGTTTGCCTTGGAAGCAAGGGGCAACGATGTAGGAGCCTTGTTGGTGCCCAAGAATGCGGAATCCGGCGCGGCATCAACAAGGCGAACCACCCCCAGGAATAGGAGGGCCACCGCAACGCGTGAAAATCTGGCATCAAGAAAGCGCATGGCGTATCGCGAGAAGAGATTTCAAAAGGCCTGGAAGGTTCTTGTGGGGAATTTGGTTCGGTCCGTCCGAGGGAGCCTTGTCAGGATTCTCATGGGTCTCAAGAAAGATGCCGTCCACGCCGGCGGCCATGGCGGCGCGCGCCAACACGGGAGCGAGATGTCCGTCACCCGTAGTATGCCCGCCACCCCCACCGGGTCGCTGGACGGAATGCGTTGCATCGAAAATAACTGGGAAGCCCTGCTCCCGGATCCAGTAGAGGGAACGCATGTCGGCGACAAGGTTGTTGTACCCGAAGGTCGTGCCGCGCTCGGTGAAACAGAAGCGCATGCATCCCGCCGCCTTGAGCTTCCCGGCGATCGGTGCCAGATCCCATGGGGCAAGAAATTGTCCTTTCTTCACGTTTACAGCCCGTCCCGCGGAAACTGCCGCCCTCGCAGCCGCCTCGATCAAGTCGGTCTGACGGCAGAGAAACGCTGGGATCTGAAGCAGGTCGATGAAGTCAGCGGCAATCTCCGCTTCCTCAGGCGAGTGAATATCGGTTGTCACCGGCACTCCGATGGTATCACCGGCCTCGGCAAGCATCCGGCAACCATCCAGCACTCCGACACCGCGGTAGGAGGATCCGGACGTGCGATTGGCCTTGTCGTAGGATGCCTTGAGGATGAACTGCACACCAAGATCATCACAGATCGCCTTGATCGCCCGTGCAGCGCGTAGGAGCGGCTTCTCACCCTCGATGACGCAGGGCCCGAGAATGAAGAGCGGCACCTGACCGCCAAGGGTCACAGACCCGATGGAGATCTCTTTTGCGGGGGAGGTGGCAGGTTTCTTTTTCTGGGCAGGCATGGATCTTGGACATTATGCCCTGCAAGGCAGGCTGGTCACGAGGAATGTGCAGGGAGTGCTCAGCGGCTTTGCGCCCACTGCATCATGCGTTCCGCATCGTCGAAGATATACCGCGCATGGCTTCCGAGCTGGACAAGTATGAAGTCCCGCCCACCCTTGCGATAACTGGTGATCAGGCACTTGCCCGCCGACTCAGTGAATCCGGTCTTCATCCCGTTGCAGTAGGGATCGCGCAGGAGCAACTTGTTGGTCGGCTCAAGATTGCAGAACCGCCCGTTGGCATAGCGGAAGCAGTAGGATTTCGTCGCCATGGCATCGCGGAGGTCGGGGTTCCGGTAGGCCCGGAAGGCAATGCGTGCCATGTCACGTGCCGTCGAGTGCTGTGAAGCCGGTAGACCGTGGGGATTCACAAAATGGGAGCAGGTCGCCCCGCAGCGAATGGCCAGGCTGTTCATCTCCCCGGCAAAGGCACCAAGACTTCCATCATGGGAACGGGCGAGTGCAGCGGCGCAATCGTTGGCACTATGAACCAACATCGCCCGCAGGAGCTGGCGCCGAGGGTAGCTCTCCCCGGCACGGATCCCGACCTTGGTCGGCTCGACCACGGTATCCTCGCGGGCCACACGGATCGGGGCATCGAGCGGATCCTGTTCCGCCACAATGAGGGCGGTCACTATCTTCTGGGTACTGGCGACCTGACGCGCTTCGTCGGCATTTTTCTGGTAGAGCGTCCGGCCGGTGCGGGCGTCGATGAGGATCGCCGAGACGGCGCGGATCGGCGGGGCATCCACGGGCCAAAGGGATCGTGTAGCATCAGGCGCAACCACCACAGGCTGGCTCGAAACGGGCGTGCGCTCTGCTTGAGACTGTCGGTTCTCCTCCAGTGCGCATCCGGAAAGAAGCACAAACACCAGCATTAGCGGCAGCAAATAAATGAATCGTCGGTATGGCACCCTTCTTCCGTACCTGCAAAACCGGCATGGGCAAGTCAAACCATCCAATTCCTTCTCTTCCGGACTTGACCGGAAAGCCGGTAATGACCGAACTACTTCTTTATCTCCCTTTCATTTCCATGACTCCCGATACCCCGAAACGCTCCGTGATGAAGGTCTTTTTCTTCATGCTGATCGCGACCGCCGCCATTGCCGGGTCCTTCCTACTCGACGAGCCTGTCTCCAAATGGGTTCGGGCTGCCAATCACGGGGGCTGGAGCCACAATCCCGTGGCGGAAATGATGAGCCGATACGGAGACTGGCCCGAGCTGATGCTGCTGGGAGGCATCGGGTTCCTGACGGCCTGGTGTCTGCAAAATGTCAGGTGGCAACGTCTGATTCTCGCGGCAATGATCGCCTCGACGCTGGCCGGCATGACGGTGAACCTCTCGCGCCTGACCACCGGCAGGACCCGCCCCAGAGCCGTTGCGGAACAGGGCTGGTACGGACCGAAACATGGTGAGAAATGGTTGATCGGGGAAGCCGACTTTAACAGCTTCCCCTCGGGGCACACGGCAACGGCCTTCGGATTTGCAGGGGTTTTTCTCTTTGCTGCGCCCGAGTGGGGATTGATCGCAATCGCCTTGGCCTCCGCTGTTGCGATCTCCCGCATCCTGCTTGGCGCCCACCACCCCTCGGATGTGATCACCGCCGCGACGTTAGCTCTCGGAATCGCCTGGCTTGTTTGGGAATTCCTCGGCCGGCGTGGACGCGTGGATGCAGCAATCCGTCACCCCGTGGTCTGACTCACGCAGGAAAAGTCATCAGCGAACTGACCTCGCTAGGCGCGAGGAGGGCGCGGCCGCCGAGTTCCTCGAGCTCAACCACGAAGAGCACTTTCAGCACGCGAGCCCCGAGCTTTTCCACAAGTTGAATCGCCGCCCGGGCGGTGCCTCCTGTCGCGAGAAGATCGTCCACGATGATCACGGATTCTCCGGGGGAGAGGCTGTCCTCGTGAATCTCGAACTCCGCCGCACCATACTCCAGCTCATACGATTGAGAGAGCGTTCGAAAAGGGAGTTTCCCTTTCTTGCGAATCGGCACAAACCCGATTCCTATTTTGTAAGCTAAGGCACCGCCGAAGATGAACCCTCTGGCATCCAGTCCGATGATTTTAGAAGGACTGCATCCGACGCACTCCTCCGCCAACAGATCGATCGTACGATGAAAGAGTTCGCCACTCTCCAGGAGCGGAGAGATATCGCGGAAGAGGATGCCCGGCTTCGGAAAATCGGGGATCGAACGGATCGCACCGCGAAGATCGTTGACGTGCATTCTAGCGGTTCCTTAGAAAACCTAGTCCCCGAAGCTGATCCCCATGGCTCGGGCTGTCCCGACAAGCTGACAATCCGGGGGAACCTTTTTCAGGCGATGAACTGCATCGGCGATCGGCACATCCAGCACCTCGTAGTTCTGATAACTCACCATGGTGCCGAAACGTTCCTCCAGGGCGAGTTGGACGGCCTTCACTCCGAAGCGGATCCCAAGGATGCGGTCGAGCGTCGTGGGGTCGCCGCCACGCTGCAAATGACCGAGTACGCAGACGCGAGTCTCCTTGCCACTGCGTGCCTCGACTTCCTGCGCAAGCATTTCACCAATACCGCCCAGCCTCCACTCGCCACTCGCAGACTGCTTGCGGAACTGCTGGCCATGATGGGTACGCGCACCCTCGGCAACCACGATCATGGTACTTTTGAATCCCGCCGCCTCGCGTTTTTCCACAAATTCGGCGACTTTTTCCAAGGAGAAAGGAATCTCCGGAATCAGGATGATATCTGCGGCACCAGCAAGGCCTCCCCAAAGAGCGATCCATCCGGCATGACGCCCCATCACCTGGACGATGATGGCACGCTTGTGACTTGCCGCCGTGGTGTGGAGGCGATCGAGCGCGTCGGTCACGCACGCCACGGCCGAATCAAATCCGAATGTCATCGCCGTGGCCTCGAGGTCATTGTCGATTGTCTTCGGCACGCCGATCATCGGGAAGCCAGCTCGGTAGAGTTGCAGCGCCGTGCTCATCGAGCCGTCTCCGCCGATTGCGATGATGGCCGAGAGATCGAGGTCGCGGCAGGTCTTGGAGGCTTTGGCGATCACCTCATCGGAAATCCTCGACCGCTCACCGGCCGCTACCTTGGACGTGAAATGCCCCTTATTGGTGGTCCCGAGGATTGTTCCTCCCACTTGCATGATGCCGGCGGTATTCTCCCTATTCAGCGCCATGGTATCGCCACCATCGACAAGCATCCCTTCAAAGCCATCGCGGAAGCCAAGAACCTCCCAACCGACTTCCTGGGCGGCGCAATAGACTCCGCGAAGGACGGCGTTGAGGCCGGGGCAGTCGCCTCCGCTGGTGAGGACACCGATGCGCTTTGGAGTCATCAGGAATTAGAGGCAGTTGGAGGCCTTGGCCGGACGCCCCTTGACGGCCCAGTCATTGTAGAGGGCCCAGCCGCGTTGGATCAGGCCCAGACCCTCTTGCTCCCGATTCGTTCCGCCGAGGAGCACGACAATGATGCGGCGGGGCGTCGTCAAAACCGTGTCACCCTGATGAACGACTTCGGGGGTGTGCTCGGATGTCAGGATGATGCAGTCACCGGCGCTGGAGGTACGGCCGGTCTTTACCCCGTCAATGTGATCGGTGCCCAGCAGCTTATTGGTGTTGGTAATCTGAAAGGCAAGATTCGCAGCGCCACGCTGGATATGGATCTCGCGGGAAGTCTGGGAGACATAGAACACGAGACCAGATTTGGAATAGCCGTAGCGAGTGAGCCGTGCCAGATCCGCAGCGCAGGAATAGGGATGGGCCTGCCCCTCGGGGGTATCCAGCCCATGAGGGTTGAGGAAGAGTGTGTGTCGCATCCCAAGCTGACGAGCGAGGGCATTCATGTTGGCCACGGTATTGCCCACGGGATCAAGACCTGTGGCATTCGGCAGGATCCGCCCGAGATGATCGGCCAGTGTCACAGCTGCCACATTATCCGAAGCAAGCAGGCAGGAATAGAGAAGATCGCGGAGAGTCAGAACGTCGCCAACCTGAAGACCCAGCGGGTTGATACCCCCCGTGGAAGTAATCGCCTGTTCCGGTACAGTAGCGGTTTCGTCGAGATTGCCTCCCTTGATCTGGGACCAGTCGATGGTCACCATCGCAAGTGCTAATTTCGTCAGGCTTGCGATCGGAAGTTTCCGGTTCTGGCCGTCGCCCTCAAGTACCCGGCCCGTCTGATTATCCACAATAATCGAGCTCTCGGCATGGATAACGCCGATCATCACGGCGGTCAGAAGGATCAGTCGAAGGACTTTCATGAGGTGACAGTAGCAGGTCGGAGCGATTTTCAAACCCCGATATGATCCGAAATCCTATGTTCCGCGGGTGTTGCCAAAAAGTTCTACGTGTATTCGTGGGGCAAATCGAAATCCACGCTCGAGGCAGATCTCGGCAAGCAAGGGCCCCCTCTCTCTCAGGGTTTCCACATCGGTTCCCTCAGGCATGAGCAGGACACGATCTCTAGTAAAACCTGCAACAGCGCCCACCTCGTTTAGAAGTTCCTCGATTTCTGGGAGATCCTCGACTTGGGAAACAACGAACTTCAGCTGGCACGGGCCGACCTCAAGCCACTGTCGAATGACCTCCGGTTTCATCCGCGTCTTCTCATGGCGCTCACGCCAAGGGCCTGCAATTTCCGCGTCCGGCGTCGAGTTTGCGAGCTTCGGGCTCAACGATCCAAGATCGAAAGGGATCGCTCTTCCGTCAGCATGGGGTGTCACTGTGGCGGCGCTTTCGATTGTGATATGCTTTCCCTCTGCGCGGAGCGCAGACGCCAATTCTCGGATTCCCGACGCTACCATCGGCTCCCCGCCGGTGAGCACGACATGGTGGCAGTCATAGCCGCGAATTCGGAGGAGGATCTCCTCCAAGCTCATCTCATTACCCTCGGGGTTCCACGAAGCATATGGAGTGTCGCACCAACGACAGCGTAGATTGCAGCCCGAGGTACGCACAAAGACGGAGGGAACACCAAGTAGCAGTCCCTCACCCTGGATCGAGTGGAAGATCTCGGAAACCCTCATTGTGGCTTGGGCGGCAGCGGCCCTGTCGTGGCATAGATGGTGGGATCGGCCACTCCGGCCAAGAGGAAAGCCTCGCGGCGTTCGACGCAAGTACCGCAGGTGCCGCAGTGAATCTCGCTACCCTTGTAACAAGACCAGGTATGGGAGAAATCAACACCCAGCTCTACTCCACGACGAACGATTCCGGTCTTGTCCACGGCAATAAAAGGTCGCAGCAGTTCGATCTGAGCATAGGTTCCCTCGCGGATAGCTCGGGCCATCGGCTCCATAAATGACTCGCGGCAGTCGGGATAGATGGCATGGTCTCCGGAGTGAGCCGCAATCACGACGGCTTCTGCTCCCCTGCTCTCGGCAAATCCTGCGGCGATCGAGAGCATGATCCCGTTGCGGAAAGGAACGACCGTACTTTTCATCGATTGCTCCTCGTAGTGGCCGTCCGGAATAGCACCGCCGCCACTCAAGAGATCGGAACGGAATTCCCCCGCCACGAATCCAAGCGGTGCGATGCTGTGAGGGATGCCTAACTGGCGGCACTGCCAAGTCGCCATGGGTAGCTCCTTGGCGTGGTGCTTTGCCCCGTAGTCAAAACTGAGCGCGGCCACCACCTCATGAGAGCGGCTTGCATCGTGCAGGGCCGTGACGGAATCCAGCCCGCCGCTCAGCAAGACGACGACTTTCACCGGCTCCTTGTCTTAGCTTTCGAGCCTGCGTAGATGGCCTCGACACGGATACCGATGCCGCCGCGCGGGGAGAAGTCGCCAATCACCAAGGCCCGACGGGGCGAGATCGCCCGAACGAGGTCATCCAGGATCCTATTTGTGATTCCTTCAGCGAAGACTGCCTGGTTGCGGTAAGACCCGAGGTACTGCTTGAGCGATTTGCTCTCGATGCAACGACGATCGGGCGTGTAACGGATGACGATCTCGGCAAAGTCGGGCTGCCCAGTCACGGGACAGTGCGAGGTGAACTCCTTGGTGGAAAACGTTACCTCGTAATCGCGCTTGGAGGGGCTTTCAAAGGTTTCCAGAACCGCATCCTCAGGTGAGGAGAGTTGCGGGAGAGGACCCCCGCCCAGAAGCGTGAGGTTCCGGGTGTCTGATGAAGATTTGGATCGTTGCTTGGCCATGTAGCGATGCTTTCCCAGTGGACATCGTCCGCCAAGCCAGAAGTCTTCAGTAGAAGCCTCTGACCTTTATCTCCGCCTCTGGGGATATTTTGTGAATAAGTTGTGTGTATTGGCATCTTTCCTCCTAAAGAAAAGCGTGGAACAGTTAGCTGATTTCAGCGTCGCTGTTCCGCCCCTTCCCTCCTAATCACCCTTGATGCCGTGGAACACTCTCTGATCACGGCCTGATCAGCGCTTTCTTTATGACAATTCCGTAACATCCCAACAAATCAGGCTCTACAACCCTTCTTCTCAAGAAACCTAGAGAAGTAACTCTGTGAATAACCTGCAATTTCTCTCTCTGCTGGAAAAACCAGGGCTTATCAGCCTCATCTTGGCGGTAGCTTTGCATAGACCTCTTCAAGGGATAGATCATCTATCAGCAGCAGCTTTTTTCGGGAGGTTGCTCCTTGATCGACGCGAACCCTCCGCCTGGAAATACCCAAAATATCGGCTGCAACTGCGCACAACTCCTCATTGGCTTTTCCCTCCACGGGCGGAGCATGAACCTTCACTTTCAATGCTGGTCCTAGCCAGCCAACGACTTCGCTCCGAGGAGCATTCGGGACAGCCTTGATCTCAAGGCGGCAGCCGGACATGGCGGCAAGGTCCCTCCTTAGTCAAGTGCTTTCAGCAGCTTGGCATGGACACCATCGAAGGCTCCGTTGCTCAGAACAACAATCACATCACCTTCCTTCAACTGCGGACGCAGCTTCTCGATGATGCGGTCAGCTGAAGGCTCATGGAAGGAGGGCTTGCCGGCCCGCTCCAGATCGGCGACGAGTCGCTCGGCATCAAGCCGCTCCTCTCGCTTCAGATCGGCCGCGCGGTTCACCTCACCGATAACGACTCCATGCGCTGAAGCAAAGGCCTTTGGGAACTCCTCCTGAAAGATAGCGCGTCGCGTCGTATTGGAACGAGGCTCAAAGAGCGCCCAGAGGCGCGAGCCTGCGTATTGACGAGAGAGCCCCTCAAGGGTCTGGCGAATAGCCGTGGGATGATGGCCGAAGTCATCGATGATGGTAATGCCGCCAACCACACCCCGTACTTCCTGGCGCCTCTTGATGCCACGAAATTCCAGGAGCGCCTCTTTGATCAACTTGGTGGGGACTCCATAAAAGCGTGCCGCTGAGACAGCCATTGCGGCATTACGGATATTGAATTCCCCGGACATCGGCAGCTCGAATTTCTCCCCGAAGAGTTCGAAGCCGCTGCGCCCATCCCTCTGCCACGGGTGAGTAATTCGGTTCCCGGCATTTTCCGAAAATCCCACCTCGACAATAGGCGCCTGACAGTTCTGCGCCACATCGATGCAGTTCGCATCATCACCGTTGATCAGGACCATGCCCTCCGAAGGAACGACATTGAGAAGCCGGCGAAAACTCAACTTGATCGCCTCCAGATTCTCGAAGATGTCTGCATGATCGAACTCGACGTTATTCACCACGACCAACTCCGGCAGGTAATGAAGGAATTTAGAGCGCTTGTCGAAAAAAGCGGTGTCGTATTCATCCCCCTCGATGACGAAATGCCGCGAGGTCGCGGGATCACGCAGGCATGCCCCTTGTCCCAGATTCGCGGGCAACCCGCCAATCAGGTAGGAGGGGTTCTTGCCTGCATGTTCCAAAATCCATGCGGTAAGGGATGTCGTCGTCGTCTTTCCATGGGTCCCGGTGACCACGATGTTATGGCGACCCCGCAGGAAGTGGGCTCTCAGGACTTCGGGCAGGGAGGCATAGTTCAGCTTGCGATTGAGGACGGCCTCTACCTCGGGATTGCCTCGCGAGATGGCGTTGCCGACGACGATAAGTGCCTCTTCCTTGGGAAGGTTCTCAGGGCTGAATCCCGAACATACATCGATCCCTCGCGTCGCGAGAAAGTCGCTCATCGGCGGATAGGCCTGATTATCGGATCCCGTTACGATCCAACCCTGCTCCTTCATGCCGACAGCCACGGCTCCCATGGCCGTGCCGCAGATACCGATGAAGTGGACGCGGTGGATAGTACCGCTCATGCTGCGGCACCCTCTAGGGGATAGAGCTTGCGGTACTCGATGGCCTGCAGGCCGATGATGGCTGCCACGGCGGCTATGTCCTCGCTCAAGGTGCCGCGGGAGAGTTCCGCCGCGGGCCGGGAGAGTCCGGTCACGATTTGACCATAGACCCGAGCTCCGGAGAGGTATTGAACAAGCTTGGCGGCGATGTTGCCGGAATTCAGATCGGGGAAGATCAGAACGTTGGCTTTTCCTGCAACCAAGCTGTCGGGAAGCTTGATCTGCGCAACCGCTGGAACAATCGCCGTATCACCTTGGAGCTCCCCGTCGATTTCCATCGGGTAATCCAATCCGGCGGGACCTCCGATACGCACTGCCATCTCCTTGGCCAGGGCGGCAGCGGCAGCCATCTTGACCGCGGAGGCATGGGACGAGCTGCCATGCGTGGAAAAGCTGAGGAAGGCGATGCGGGGAGTCTTTCCAAAGACCTGACGCGCCAAGAGTCCCGTCTGCACGCCGATCGAGGCAAGTTGGTCGACCGTAGGCTCGGGAACAACGCCGCAGTCGGCGAAAAAGAGTACTCCTTCGTCCCCGAACTCGTGGCGGGGCACCTCGACCACCATCGCTCCAGAAACAACCGGCGCGTGCGAAAGGGGCTTAATGAGCTG
>Ga0007854_10001662_pt1 | contig 14104 bp, 16 predicted proteins | sample CryBogCBH12Aug08_FD_60382 | JGI IMG/M metagenome (GOLD analysis project Ga0007854, IMG submission 60382) | Freshwater microbial communities from Crystal Bog, Wisconsin, USA - CBH12Aug08 | ecosystem: Environmental > Aquatic > Freshwater > Lake | place: Crystal Bog, Wisconsin, USA | collected...
TGGCTGCGGCGATGCGGTCGATGACCGCCTGATCGCGCAGCAATTCGCCGGTGCCTTTATGGACGAACACGGTGATTGGAACGCCCCAGGCCCGCTGGCGTGAGACGCACCAGTCCGGCCGGCTTTCCACCATCGCAAAGATGCGGTTGCGTCCCTGGGCCGGCACCCAACGGGTCGCATCGATGGCTTTGAGCGCCTTTTCGCGCAGCTGATTGCTGTCCATGCTGATGAACCATTGCGGCGTGGTCCGAAAGATCAGCGGGGCTTTGGAACGCCAGGAATGGGGATAGCTATGGATCAGTTTACTGCTATGGAGCAGGGCACCGACCGCTTTCATGGCTTCGACCACCGGTTTGGCCACCGGCGAATAATATTTGCCATCTTTGCCCTGGGCCAGGACCGATTGTCCGGCAAAAATCGCCACGCCCGGCGCGTAGCGCCCATCGGGCTGAACCGTTTCCGGCACGGCGATTCCATGGGCCATGCCAAGATGCCAGTCGTCCTCGCCATGTCCGGGCGCAATATGAACAAAGCCGGTGCCGACATCATTGGTGACAAAACCGCCGGGCAGCAGGGGAACCGGAAAATCATAGCCGCCCTTGGCATCTGGATGGGTTTGCCAGGGATGGCGGGCAATGGTCCCGGCCAGGTCATGCCCCTTGAGCCGGGCCAATATCTGCCGGTCGGTGATTTTGGCATCCGCCAGCACCTGTTCGGCAAGATCTTCACTAAGAACCAGAACCTCGCCCGGGACCGCCAGGCTTCCGTCCCCCACCGCTTCGACACGCAGCAGCAGATAGGTCAGGTCGGGGCCAAAGGCGATGGCCCGGTTGCCCGGCATCGTCCAGGGTGTGGTGGTCCAGATGACCACCTGCGCTCCGGCAAGTTCAGGACGGGGTGATTCGACAATCGGGAAGCGCACCCAAATAGTTACCGAACCATGGTCGTGATATTCCACTTCCGCTTCGGCCAAAGCGGTCTTTTCGACCACAGACCAGAGAACCGGCTTGGAGCCTTTGTAAAGGCCCCCATTCATTACAAATTTACCCAACTCACGGGCGATTTGCGCTTCGGCCTGATAGGCCATGGTGGTGTAAGGATGGTCCCAGTCGCCCATCACCCCCAGGCGTTTGAACTCTTCCCGCTGAACGGTGATCCAATGCTCGGCGAACTGGCGGCATTCCTGGCGGAAGGCGATGGGGTCCACTTCGTCCTTATCGAGCCCGGCCGTGCGGTATTTTTCCTCGATTTTCCACTCGATCGGCAAACCATGGCAGTCCCAGCCGGGAACATAATTGGCGTCCTGGCCAAGCATCTGCTGGCAGCGGTTGATGACATCCTTGAGAATCTTGTTGAGCGCATGGCCGATATGAAGATGACCGTTGGCATAGGGGGGGCCGTCATGCAGGACGAATTTCGGCCGTCCCTTGCTTTCCTGGCGCAGGCGGGAAAACAGGTTCATTTCGGCCCAGCGCGCCAATAATTTTGGCTCCAGGTCGGGCAGGCCGCCTTTCATCGGAAAGTCGGTCTTTGGCAGAAAGACGGTCGTTTTGTAATCCACGGGTTTCTCTCTGTCTAAAAGGCCAAAGCGCGGCGGGCAGCCACGCAGTCTTGTTCAATTTGAACTTTGAGGGCGGCGGGTCCATCAAATTTTTGTTCACCGCGCAAAAAGTCCGCCAGGGCAACACGAAGATGACGGCCGTAAAGATCGCCGTCAAAATCAAACAAATGAACTTCGAGCACCCGATCCTCCTTGCCGAAGGTTGGTCTTTGCCCAAAATTGGCGACGCCCGGCAACCATTGGGTGGCTTCGCCTTTGTCGATCCCGGCGCGCACCGCATAAACCCCAAAAGCGGGCAGCAGAAAATCAGCCATATGCAGGTTGGCGGTGGGAAATCCAAGCTGCCGGCCCCTTTGGTCCCCCAACTCGACCCGACCCTCAATTTCCCAGTCCCGCCCAAGCAGTTGGGCCGCCTGGCGAGGGTTTCCCTGCGCCAGCATCTCGCGAACACGGCTAGAGGAATAGAGGCTGCCGTCCTCAGCCCGTAACGGGTCGATGATCTGGACGGAAAAGCCTTTTTGGACACCACGGGTTTGCAGCATGGCACCATTGCCTTTGCGGCCATGGCCAAAGGCAAAATCGTACCCGACCACGATCTGGACGGCGCCAAGGGCCTCGCCCAGAATGTCATCGGTGAACTGTTCCGCCGTATGGGCCGCAAAGGCCAGATCGAAATGCTGCATGAGCAGGAAGTCCAGGCCGAGCGATTCAATCAGCCGAGCCTTGACCCGGAACGGGGTCAGTCGAAAGGGCGGTTTGTCCGGATTGAAAACCGTGCGGGGATGGGGCTCAAAGGTCATGGCGCCGGCGGCGACGCCAAGCCGGCGGGCGGTTTTGACGGTGGTATTCAGAATGTTCTGGTGGCCCAGATGCACGCCATCAAAATTGCCGAGTGCCAGCACGCCGCCTCGGATAGCAGCCGGCAATTCAGTAAAATGACGAAAAATGCGCATAGGATCCCTGAGCCCAAGCAGTGAGGGGGTAAGGGGTATTCGATAAACGCGCCCTGCGCAACCCCGCGCGAGGCGGCTCTGGGTGATCCGGCTCTAAGCCTGGTGGCCGGCGGCGTTGAGCTCAGGCTCAATCGCCGCCGGGAACCCAACGGGCGCAGTCGGCCTTGCGCGCTGTCGTTTTTACCCGCGCGAGGGAATCATCAAAGTGGCATCGCCATCAATGACGACGGTCGTGCCGACGCTGCAGGTTGTTTTGAACGAGGCCCGCTTCTTCTCGGGGAACAATTCAAGGATCTCGACTTTGGCGACAACCGTGTCGCCAATTTTCACCGGGGCCTTGAAGCGAAGATTTTGCGACATGTAAATGCAGCCTGGGCCGGGCATTTTGGTTCCGAAGACGGCCGAAATAAAGCCGGCGGACAGCATGCCATGGGCGATGCGGCCCTTGAACATGGTCTTGCTGGCATATTCTTCGTTCAAATGGACGGGGTTGGTGTCACCCGAGACCCCCGAGAAAAGCACAATATCCGCCTCGGTGACGGTTTTCGCAAAAACCGCTGTCTGCCCAACCGAAAGATCTTCAAAGTAATAGCCGTTCAAATCGCTCATGGCTGCCTTTGTCCTTTACTGTCATGATTAAGCCATCTTAGACGGCTGCTATGCTGCACTGCCGAAGAGTGGCCGAGTATAGCCATGGGCGGCGTCAAGGACAAGCTGTTGACGTTGACGGGCTGCATCTTGGCCAAGGCTTTGAGTCTGCCTTGACTTGCGTCCTCCAACTCTCTAAATAGCCGGTTCCACGGCTATTATGGCGGAGTAGCTCAGCTGGTTAGAGCAGCGGAATCATAATCCGCGTGTCGGGGGTTCAAGTCCCTCCTCCGCTACCAACAATATCAAGGGGTTATGTCCGGAAATTGGCCATAACCCCTTGTTGTTTATTAAGCTCATACCGTCCTTTTAAAAGCAGCGCCGATTCACGCTGCCCGTGGCTTGATCTCGCGCTCGATGGCCGCACCGTGTTTCCCGGCCGTAATCGACAGGTCGTAGGCACTTTGGATGTTCAACCAGAATCTTGCGCTCGTTCCAAAGAAACGTGCTAGGCGTAAGGCCGTCTCGGCGGTCACTGCCCGTCGGCCCAGTACGATGTCATTGAGGCGTGTCCGCGGCAGCTTGAGGGCCGCAGCCAGGGCATAGACGCTCATACCAAGCGGATCCAGGAATTCGTGCTTCAGAATGTCACCTGGATGCACCGGGCCAAGTGGGGGCGTCGCAATGTCAATGACCTCGGATAGGTCGATACGACCAGCGTCAAGATCTTCGCGGCGAATCGTCATGATGCGGGGCCTTTCAATGGTAATCACAGAATTCAACATCGTGGGCATCGCCATCTTGCCAGACAAAGCAAATGCGCCATTGATCGTTGACGCGGATGCTGTGCTGGCTGGACCGATCGCCTTTCAATGCCTCCAGGCTGTTGGATGGCGGAACCCGAAGGTCGTCCAACTGGGTTGCTTGGTCGATCATCACCAATTTGCGCTGCGTTCTTGCCACTAAGTCCGCTGGTGTACCCTTCGGCGTCTTCCCTTGGAACATGGCGGATGTGCGCCTATCGGCGAAGCTCTTGATCATCGACGTAATGTAATCCGTTACGAACGTAACGTCAATCGGTACGAAAGTTCGGTGTCGCAAGCAAATGATATGACCGGTTCAAGGAGCACATGATCTGACCGATTTTAGGGTCCTTCTAACAGGGGTGCCACCTTGACGTAATAGAAGCGTACTCTTACATTAAGCATGATAGTGTAAAAGGACGCATATGTTATGGCTACGCCCCACACCCCGACGCTGGCTGCCAAGCGGGCCATTCGCAAGATCGGCACGGATCTTCGTACGGCACGTCTCCGCCGGCATCTGCCGATGGAGATCGTCGCACAGCGCGCATTCATAAGCCGGCCGACCTTGGCCAAGGTGGAAGCGGGGGATCCCGCCGTGGCCTTTGGCATCTACGCCTCGGTGATGCAAGCCTTGGGTTTGATCCGCCCCTTGGCCGAGATCGTCGCCGACGATCCCATGGGCGATGCCCTGGCCAATGAAAAGCTGCCGAAACGCGTGCGTCAAAGGAAGGTTCCGGCGAAATGAGCGCCGATGAGATCGAGGTCCATGCGAGCCTCAATGGGCGGACCCATAGGGTCGGGGTTTTGCGGGTGATGGTGCGCGGCGGCCGAAATACGGCGACGTTCGGCTACGACCCGGCCTGGCGCGATGTTCCCGGTCACTTTTCGCTCGAGCCGGCCCTGCTCGTGGGGGAGGGGGTTTTTTCACTCGACAAGGGGCGGGAGATGTTCGCCTCGATCGGCGATTCGGCGCCCGACATCTGGGGACGGCGCCTCATGCAGCGCATGGAGCGCCGTCGCGCCAAAGCCGACGGCCGCGCCACCCGGAGCCTCACCGAGGCTGACTACCTGCTTGGCGTCGCGGATGTGGCCCGGCTTGGCGCCTTGCGGTTTCGCCGGTTTGGCGACGGCGACTTCCTGTCGCCGCTCCGCCCAGGCCACAGTGTCCCGCCATTGATCGACCTGCCGCGGTTGCTTTCCGTGACCGAAAGGGTGTTACGCGACGAGGAAACCGACGAGGATCTTCTCTTGCTGTTGGCCCCGGGCTCTTCTTTAGGTGGCGCACGACCCAAAGCGTCGGTGACCGACGACGATGGCCAATTGGCGATCGCCAAATTCCCAAAAGAAGTCGACGACTATTCTGTCGAAACCTGGGAGGAGGTCGCCCTGCGTCTGGCGGACCTGGCACAGATCCGTACGGCGGAACATCGTCTTGAGTGGGTTGGGGGCAAACCCGTGCTGCTGTCGCGCCGGTTCGACCGCGATCAGCATGGTATTCGATTCCCGTTTCTTTCGGCCATGTCGATGTTGAACATGGTCGACGGGGATCACGGGAGTTATCCGGAGCTGGTGGACGGGCTGCGCAGCTACGGCAATGACACGGCCCGCGATGCAGCCGAGCTTTACCGCCGGATGGTGTTCAACATTCTGGTCTCCAACGTTGACGACCATCTGCGCAATCACGGCTTCCTTTGGCAGGGCGAGCTCGGCTGGAAGCTGTCGCCAGCCTATGACCTGAACCCGGTTCCGGTCGATGTAAAGGCGCACATCCTGTCGACCAACGTCAGCTTGGACGAAGGCACCTGCTCCATCGAGTTGGCCCGGGAAAGTGCCGAATATTTCGGCCTTTCGCTGGCCGAGGCGGATGCGATCATCGGTGGGGTGGCGGGCGCGACCCGTCGCTGGCGGGAAGTCGCCGCGGAGGTCGGGGCGCGCAAGGCCGAGATCAATCGCATGGACAGTGCTTTCCAGCACGAGGCGTTGGAGATTGCGCTGAAATTGGCCAATGTGTCTGCCTAAACGGGAAGCGGTCTGGCACAACTGTCCTCGGGTTTTTGACGAAAGGGCGCCCTGGTGGCAGACGAGCTTGTCCGACAATCCCTTCTTGGGCTGAGGCGTGATCCCGTCCCCCCATTTTTTTCTTGAAGTTGGCCAAAAGGACGCCGCCATCGGTCGTCTCCTGCCAACCGTGGTTTTCGGGACCGGCTTTTGGCTTCCAGAATTGGCCGATGGCTTGTAAAACGCTTTCTAGGGGTAGGAGAATAAGGCGGCGTTTGCATGATGGACCCAAGCTATTTGAGCCCCGGCTTTCTGGTCGAGAGCGATGATCCCCTGGTCGTCGCATTTGCGCGACAGGCACAAGGTGACTTTGCGGATCAGGTTTCCCTGGCCGTGAATATTTACCAGCGGGTACGCGATCAGGTCATTTACGATCCCTATGTCGATTTTGCCGATCCAAAATCCTATTCGGCCAAAGAGATTTTGGCGCGGCGGCGTGGCTTTTGTATTCCCAAGGCGGCCTTGCTGGCCGCCTGTGCCCGTGCTGTCAATATACCGGCCCGGTTGGGATTTGCAGATGTTCGCAACCATTTGGCGTCGCCGCGGCTGATCCGGGCCAATCAGAGCAATCTCTTTCGCTGGCACGCTTATACCGAGCTTTTTCTTGAGGGAAAGTGGGTCAAGGCGACACCGGCCTTTGATCGCGCCCTGTGCGCGCGTTGCGCGATCCTGCCGCTGGACTTTGATGGGCGGCGTGATTCGATATTTCATCCTTTTGATCAAAAAAACCAAAAACATATGGACTATGTATTGGAGCGCGGCCTTTATGCCGATGTGCCCTTTACGGAAATCGTTGCAACCTGGCGCCAGGAAAGTCCCGGCCTCTTTGAAGAAGGCTGGCGAAGCGGGGCCCAATCCTTTCTGGCCGAGGCGATGCCATGAGCGCAACAGCGGCGCGCGCCGCCCCCAAAGCCGGGCGCCTTGATCTTGGCGATCAGCAATTGGACTATCATTGGTATGAGCCAAGCCGTCCCGGGCGCCCCAGTCTGGTCTTTTTACATGAAGGTCTGGGCTGCGTCGGTTTATGGCAGGATTTTCCGGCTCTTCTGGCGCAGCGGACCGGGTGTGGGGCTTTGGTTTATTCCCGTGCCGGCTATGGCAATTCAAGCCAGATCGCCTTGCCGCGACCGCTGCGCTATATGCATGACGAAGGCCAGGACGTTCTGCCGAGGGTGCTGGAGCAGTTGCATCTGGAGCAATTTTTTCTGATCGGACATAGCGATGGGGCCTCTATCAGTCTTATCTTTGCGGGCACCCCGCCGACCCCACCGGGGCTTAAAGGCGTCGTCTGCCTAGCGCCGCATGTTTTTAACGAGGAAAGTTGCGTGGTCGGAATCGAGCAGACCAAAGCCCGCTTTCTGGAAGGTCCGTTGCGGACAAAATTGCAGAAATGGCATGGCGATAATGTCGATTGCGCCTTTTGGGGCTGGAACGGTGCTTGGCTCGACCCTGGGTTCTGGTACTGGAATATTGAGGAATTTCTTCCCAACATTCTAACGCCGATGCTGGTGATCCAGGGGCAGGAGGATGAATATGGAACGGCCAGACAATGGCAGGCCATCCGGGATCAAAGCGGAGGTCCGGTCGAACTGTTGATTTTGGAGTCTTGCGGGCATACGCCGCAGCGCCAGCAGCAACAGGCGACAGCGCAGGCCATCGTTGATTTTGTAGAGGCCAACATCTGATTATAGTCAGACGATGATAACCGAGGATAAGGAAACCCCGATGGTTCTGCTTGAGTTCTCCATGTCGCCGTTGGGCAAGGGCGAAAGCGTCAGCGAATTTGTCGCCCGTTCCCTGGATATCATCGACAAAAGCGGGTTGGCTTATCAACTGACGCCGATGGGAACGATTTTAGAAGGCGAATGGTCCGAGGTCATGGCAGTGGTCACCGCCTGCTTTGCGACGATGAGCGCCGATTGCAACCGGATCAGCACCCAAATCAGAATTGATTACCGCGCCAATGCCAAGGGCCGGTTGAAGGGCAAAGTTGAATCGGTGCAAAAGAAACTTGGGCGGAAACTATCCACCTAAGTCAGACTTCCTTCCACCCCCTGGCGGTAGTGAGCAGAATGGAAGCCAGTTTACTTGTCGCGATCGGAAGTGCTGCCGGGGGAACCTTGCGCTTCTGGTTGTCCGGCGTGATTGGTCGGGCATTTGGGCAAAGCTTCCCCTGGGGTACCCTGATCATTAATGTCACCGGTTCTCTGGCGATCGGCTATTTCGCTGCCCTCGCAGATGGATCGGTGATGGTGTCAGGGCATTGGCGGCAATTCTTCATGATTGGCGTTTGCGGCGGCTATACGACCTTTTCATCCTTCAGTCTGCAGACGCTGACCCTTGCCCAGGCCGGCCATTGGCGGCGGGTTGGCGGAAATATTGTTTTGTCCGTTTTGCTGTGTCTGTTGGCTGTTTGTCTTGGTCAGGCCTTGGCGCTGGGCCCTATCAACGGGCGTTAAAAAGCTTTTCTTTCTTTAGAAAAGCAAAGAGCTCTTTGTCATAATAAAGCATATGAAGCTTAAACCCATTAAATAAGTAAGACATCAAGTCGGAAATACAATTAAAGTCATCTTCTACTGAGATGTCTTTGATAACGTCATTAAGAAAATTAATAAAATATTTATGATTATGGCTATGGGCAATCTTGTGTGGTTTATAAGCGTCATCGACAAGAAGTGCCATATACTCTTCTTCTGAGCTAAAATGCTTCTTGGTAATTCTTCTGTATTTTTTTAAAAGCAGAGAAATCGATTTTGTCGATTTTCTTTCAGCCGACAAAGCTTCAATTTTTTTGCCAATCTCAATCAAATAGCGGTGTTGGGCGTCAATGACGGTATGACCCAACTCAATATTGCTGCTGAGAATCTGACTGAGCATGATGCCTGCCTCTACCCTACCGTCTCGGCAATTACCCATAAAATTCTATGTCAGGTCAACCCCACAACTTTTATAGGGCTAGTTGAGGTTGAGATAATGAGGCAACCATAAGGCCAGGGCGGGAAAGGCGATAACCAGAGCCAAGGTCAGGAGCATGGTCAGGATCAGCCAACCGACCCAGGGGACGGTGGCTTCGATGCGGGCTCCGGTAATCCGACAGCTGACCATCAGATTGACGGCCATTGGCGGGGTGAACTGACCGATCGCGATTTTCAAAGTCAGGATGACGCCAAACCAAACCAGATCCCAGTGATAGGTCTGGGCAATCGGAATCAACAGCGGCAATAGAATTATAAAAGTCGAGACGCCGTCGAGAAAAGTGCCGACAACGATCAGCAGGACGATCAATAAAGCCATCACCCCATACTGGTTAAGGCCGAGTTGGGTAATTCCCTGGGCAATCGGATCGATGATCGACAAGGTTGACATTGCCCAACCGAAGACGCTGGCCAAGGCCACGACGGTCAGGATGATCGCTGAGATTTCCGCGGATTCCACCATCATCTGGTAGATATCCCGCCAGGAGAGAGTCCGATAAATGACGATGCCGAGAAACAGTCCATAAACGACAGCAACCACCGCCGCTTCCGTTGGCGTGAAGAAGCCGAAGCGCAAGCCGCCAAGGATGAGGACCTTGGCAAACAGCCCCAGAAACGCATCTCTGAAACTGCTCCAAAAGGGCGGGCGGGGTTCGCCGGTTGCATTGGCCCCGAAGCCATGCCGTCTGGCCAGCCACCAGGTCGGCAGAATCAGGGCCAGGCCGGCCAGCGTTCCGGGAATCACCCCGGCGGCGAACATGGCGGTCGCCGGGGCCGACGGCACCAGAACGCTATAAATGATCAGCGCCACCGAGGGCGGGATCAGAATATCGGTGGCCGCCGCGGCCGCGATGATGCCGGCGGTGAAGGCGCTGGGATAGCCGGCCCGCAGCATGCTGGGGGCCATGACGCCGGTGACGGCGGCGGCAATGGCCGGTCCCGAGCCGGAAATCCCGCCCATCATCATGGCGACAACGATGGCGATTACGGCCAGAGAGCCTGGGCCCCGCCCGATCAAGGCGGTGGCAAAGCGCACCAATTTTTGGGCAACGCCGGAACGCTCGAAGATTGTGCCGGCAAAAACGAACATCGGAATGGTCAGCAGCGGATATTTGGCGATGCCGGCATAGACATTGGTGGGCACCGCCAGAATACCCAGTTTGGCCGCGAAAATGGCGCCGGTCCCGGCCAGGCCCAGAGCGACCGAGATGGGGACCCCAATCAGCAGCAGGGCAAAAAAGCCGAGGAAAAGACCGGTCGAGATCACGGCGTTGGCCCGCGCAGCAGGCGAAGCGCCGCGCCGGCGGCACGACCGGCGACGACCAGGGATAATAAAGGCAGCCAAAGCGTGTAGATCCATTGGGGCAGGCCGAGTGCCGGCGAGGTCACTTCAAAGCGAAAATCGTCATAGGCGAACAGCGCACCCGAGACCGCCAGGATCAGGAACATCACATGAATCATCAAGAGGCTGAAAATACTGGCCCGCCTTTGCCAGAGTGCGGGAAGGCGATCGGCAAGAAAGCTGATGCGCATATGGTGATTGCGGACCACGGCGACCGAGGCCCCCAAAAAGGTCATGATGACCATCAGGCAAACCGAGACTTCTTCGGTAAAGGCAAAGGACAAATCAGAGAAATAGCGGATCAGGACATTGGCAAAGGTAATCAAGGCCACCAGACCCAAGGCCAGCGCGGCCAGAAACTCTTCGATTTTCAGGCTCACCCGCGGCTGCGCCGTGGGTGAGCTAAGTTCGGGCGGTGTCACCAGGAGGACCCTGCTTATCGTTTGGCGATGGCGTCTTCGGCTTTGCTGACCAAAGGTTCCCCCACCGTTTTCGCCCATTTCTCAAAGACCGCTCGGGTGGCCTTGCGGAAGGCTTCTTTTTGTTCGTCATTAAGGCGCGTAATGGTTACGCCATTTCCGGCAATGGCGGTCAGCAAAGATTCATTGCCGGCCATGATGCCGTTGCGGGCCAGGGCAACCTCTTCGCTGGCGGCTTCGAGGGCAGCCGCCCGCACCGCCTGTTGATCTTCGCTGGACCAGCTCTCCCAGACGGATTTTGCCACAACAAAAATCAGCGGGTCGGCGACATAGCCCCACAAGGTCAGATATTTCTGGTTGATCGTGTAAAGCTTTGCCGCGGAAAAGACTGAAAGCGGATTTTCCTGGCCGTCCACGGCACTGGTGGCCATGGCCGGCTGCGCGTCGGCCCAGCTCATTTGCACCGGGTTGGCGCCTAAGGCGGTCATCGTGTCGATAAACAGCGGACTGCCGACAACCCGGATCTTCATCCCTTTCACATCGTCCGGAGTCGTAACCGGATGTTTGGAGTTGGAGATTTCGCGAAAGCCATTCTCGCCCCAAGCCAGCGGTACAACATCTTTTCCGGCTAAAAGGGTGAACAGATCCTGGCCGACGGCGCCATGGGTCAGCGCATCAAGCGCGCGATGGTCGGGCATCAGAAAGGGCAGGGCGAAAAGATTGAGCTCCTTGACCTGAGGCGACCAGTTGATGGTCGAGCCAACCGCCAGATCGATGGTGCCCTGGCGCAGCGCGGTGAATTCCTTGGTCTGATCGCCACCAACCAGGCTGGCGCCGGGATACATTTTGACAGTGATCCGGCCCTGGGTCTTTTCCCGGATCAGTTCCGCCCACCGTTTGCCGCCCTGGCCCCAAGGAAAACTGTCCGGCAAAACCGTGGAAAGGCGGTATTCCTCTTTGTAGTCGCCGGCCAAAGCGGGCGAAAAAGCCGGTGCCAGCGCAGCCAGAACCAGCAGAGTCTTGAGCAAACGGTGAAATATTTTTTCTACAGTCATCATCGAGCCTAATCCTTTGACCGTGACCAATGCTTTTTAAGTCTCCTTCAGGCGAATTGCGGAGTCAAAAGCACCGATAGAAAGTTTTTGCCAAGAAATTGATCACTGCGCCCATCCTGGGCTTTCCTCGCTCGTTTGTCATCGCTATGTTGTGACATGAAATTTAACCGTTGCTCTCTTGATTTGAGAGGATAGGTTGTGTTTCATCTCGAGGTTCCGCAGATTTGGTTGAAACGTGTTATGCCGCCGATTGTACAAAATTTGATTCCGCCCTTGGCCAAATTGCAAGGCACTGTCTTGGTTGTCGATGATATCGACTATATGCGCAAGCAGATGAGCCATATTTTGCGTAAAGCCGGCGTCAGCAATGTTATTGAGGCCGAAGAGGGTGGCAAGGCTTTTGAGCTGTTGCGGGCCACGCCGGAAAATTTCGGCATGGTGATCAGCGACCTTGAAATGGATCCGATGAGCGGCCTGCATCTGTTGCGGATCTTGCGGACCGATCAAATCACTCCCGAACCGTTGCGCAAAATTCCCTTCATCATGGTAACCGGCAACGCCACCCATGCGACAATTGCTGAAGTAAGGGCCCTGGGTGTCGATGGCTTTATTGCAAAACCGTTTACAGGTGCTACCTTAATAAAGACGGCGTTGAAAGTGGTAGAGAATCGTCTGGCAAAGGGCAATTAGTCAGGCGCAAATATTTCGGGCGCGGGGAGTGGAATGCCAATAAGCTGGCGCGACGCAATGGCCATCGGTGATCCGAAGGTCGATGACGATCATAAGAAGCTGGTCAATCTAATCAATGCTGCCGAAACGCTGGCGGCCCAGGCGCAGTTTGCGGCGATGCCCGCGCTGTTGCAGAAATTGGTCGGCTATTGTCAAGATCATTTCCCCCGCGAGGAAGAAATGATGGCGGGGTTAAACTATCTGGATATCGAGGCCCATAAGGGGCAGCATGTCCAGTTTTCCCGAAAGCTGCAATTAATTGTCGATAAATATGCAACTCTGAAATCAGAGGGCGAGCAGAAGCAGTGCTGTACAATTTTGATCAATTTTATGAATGATCATTTTGTTAATCACATTCTCAAGGAAGATCTGAAACTGAAGCCCTTTGTCCGCAAGCCTGCGGCGGCCTTGGGGGTCAGCCTGCTTTCGGATGTTGCCAAACAATCAGACGAGGATCTGGCTAAGCGCCGGGCGCAGCGCAATCGTGACGTCGAATATCAATTGCCGCCGTATTTGTCTCATCTTCTGCAACGCCTTGAATATTTTGTACCGGAACTGCCGCCGCCCAGCTCGGACTATACCAGTTTTGACAAGCTCTGCGAGGCGGCGATCTGTCGGCGGATCGACAAGGTGCTGGTCTTTTTTCATCGCAGCAATCCCGAAGTGGTTCGTGAACTTCCGATTTTCTTTCTTGGTTCCCCCGAATTTGCCGCCAAATTTCGCGAGGCAGTCAGCAAATTGGTCTTTCCGGTGATTTGGGAAAGCCGCCAGGTCCGGATGATGTCGACCAGTTTCGACTGGACCGGTGTGGATGATGAAAATTTCTGGGATCACCTGAAGCCCATCCTCAAAGAGACTATCCTCAATGCCTGGGCCGAGGGCTGGGACCAGTTGAAGCTGGTGGAAAACCGCAAGGAAGATGGGACCAAGGTGTTGCAGGTCAAAGAGCAGACCAAGCTCTTGCGTTCGATTTTGCAGCCTTCGGATCCCAGCGTCTATGATCTGCCCAAGATCGCCAATCGCGAGATTGAAACCTTCAAATCCTTGCTGGATACCGCAACCGATTGGTGGGCCAAGTTGAATTCAGCCTGGCAGATCGTCACCGATATCTATGAACAGGAAAAAGATCCGCGGGTCTTCCAGCAAAAGGCCCGCGAGGGTGCTTTGCGCGACAATCTTCTGGAAGTGTTCAATCGGTTTCCGGAAATCTGGGGCGATTTTTTGGTTCTGGCCTGTCACCGCATCTTCCCGCGCATTTCGACGACCTTTCTCGAAAGCTTCACCACCAATTTTGGTCGCAATGAAAAAGAACGGGAAGCCTATGTTCCCTACACCATGCGCTATCTTGAGCAAGTCCGTGCCCATCCCGAGATCCGGACCCGCGAGCGCAAGGAAGAAGAGCAGTGGCAGGAACAGATGAAGCAGCTGCGTAATTATTTGTCGGGACGGACCCCGGCGGATCAGCCGCCCGGGGCCAAGCCGGGTTGAAGCATTAGTGGCGGATGAAGGGCTTCATCAGCAAATCTTCATTGATGATATGGTCGATCAACCAGCCTCGCAGGAAAGGGGCGATTTCACCCATCAGGGCCCGATGCTGTTCGCCCGGAGAACTTTCCCA
>Ga0007854_10001663_pt1 | contig 14102 bp, 11 predicted proteins | sample CryBogCBH12Aug08_FD_60382 | JGI IMG/M metagenome (GOLD analysis project Ga0007854, IMG submission 60382) | Freshwater microbial communities from Crystal Bog, Wisconsin, USA - CBH12Aug08 | ecosystem: Environmental > Aquatic > Freshwater > Lake | place: Crystal Bog, Wisconsin, USA | collected...
GAAAGGGATTTGGTCCTCTAAAAGATTGTATCGATCAATTGACCGAATATTCCTACGATGCCGAAGAGAAGCGGTCGTTCGTGAAGTGCGTTGAGAATAAAGCTAGGCGGATTTTCGCCATTCTAAAAGCTCCGAAGGACACTATCCAGCCTAGCGATTTCGAGGCCCCATGCCCCTGTGGCTCAGGAAAACCTTTCGGGAAATGCTGCCTGAACCTATCTCTTGGTCCTCGGCCATGCCAGTTATAGCTTTCTGCTCGGACAATCCGTTCAAGAAATGCTGCATGAACTGAAAGTCGGAATTTAACTGACATGCGAATGGCTTGGCGCAAAGCGATGGCGTATGTATGCGTCTTGATCGAGCGCTCCAGTTCAGCCAGTCTCGGCGCTCGCTTTGCAACCCACGATTCAACGCTGATCTATCATCTCTTTGCATCTGATTTCATTCTCGGGGATACCCAGGGGATACCCCGCCCCTTCGAAAGCAGGAAGCATTAACGACTAACTCATTGAAAAGAATGGCGCACCCGATACGATTCGAACGTACGACCTCTGCCTTCGGAGGGCAGCGCTCTATCCAGCTGAGCTACGGGTGCGCGTGGCTCGTTTGAGCAAGGGAGTTGATATAGCCCGGAACGAAGCGCGTTGAAAGCAGGAATTGGCAAACCTGCCCAAGCTTGCACCAGCCCGGCGTCGAAGCGATGACGGAACAGACTTCCACCCATGGAAGATCGGCCTTAAGCTGGAGGAAAGAGATAAAAGGGGGAGGTCAGCCATGAAGGATATTCTGGTTCATTTGGACGGCGATGAACGGGCTGCCCATCGCTTGGAACATGCCATCGAGATCGCTGCAAAGTTCAATGCGCGTCTTATTGGCCTTTTCGCCCGTGTCGAAACCAGTGGACCTAGCATGGTCGCGCAGCGGCTCAGTGAAAATTTGTCCAAGATCGCCGAGCAAAGCCGAAAATTATTTGAAGACAGCGTAAAGCAGCAGGGCGTCAATGGGCTTTGGATGCAGCTTGACCATGGCGAACCAGGCCATGTGGTCGCTGAGGTCGCGTGCAGAAGCCGCTATACCGATCTTGCCATCATCGGCCAATGGCACCCGCAAAGCCATGTTCCCGCTGAATTTCCGGAACAGGTTATTCTGCAAAGTGGGCGCCCGATTCTGGTAATTCCTCATATCGGCGCCGTCGCCGGCTTTGGCCGCCATATCACGATCGCCTGGAATGGCAGCCGTGAATCCAGCCGCGCCGTCCATGACGCCATGGGCCTAATGCGCAGAGCTCAGGAAGTCACGGTACTGGCCGTCCGGGACGCAAATTTTGAGCGGGTTCAACCGGGAGATCTGCCGAAGCTCGACCTGGTTGATCACCTTGCCACCCATGGCATTACCGCCAAGACCGAGCATCTGACCGCCGAAGATATCGGTCTGATGGACCTTCTGCTGTCCCGCAGTTTTGACCTGGGGGCCGATTTACTGGTGATGGGCGCCCATAGTGGGCTTGGCTTGCCGTTTCTGCGCGGCGGCGGCACCCGCTTTATCCTGCGCCACCTTACCTTGCCCGTCCTGATGTCAAATTAGAGCCTATTGCGCGGTCATAGACTGGTTGCCGACTGCTCGTTCAGACGTTGCTGAGCGGTTTTGGCGATTATTTCGCCAATCTGCGGCGAACCTTCGAGAAAATGGCGGAGATCCTTGGCGTCAAGGATCAGCAATTGGCAGCGGCTGCGGGCGGTCACCGTTGCCGTGCGCCGGCTATCCCGCAGCAAGGCGATTTCACCAAAGAAATCGCCATCACTGAGCAAGGCCGGCTCACTGCCGCCATAGTCTGCGGCAAGCAAACCACTGACGATAAAATACATGCGATCGCCAACTTCACCGGCACGGATCACTGCATCGCCGGGCGGTACCGCATAAAAGCGCAGGAGATTGGTGATATCAGCAATCTGCTCGGCATCCAGCCCAATAAAAAACGGCACCCGGGCCACCATGCGCCATGTCGCCAAAAAATCCCGCCGTCGCATTTCTTCGGCAAACCCGGTCGCCAGAATCGAGGCCGGCAAGGCAAACATGGCGATCCCCAGCATCGCCACCACCCCGCCCAGCAATTTGCCCAAGCCGGTTATCGGCACCACATCGCCATAGCCAACCGTGGTCAAGGTCGCCACGCTCCACCACATGGTGGCCGGAATACTGTCAAAATTGGGATTGATGTGTCGTTCGATGAAATAAAGGCTGGTGGAACTGACCAATAACATCAGCACCAAAATAAAAGTAGCAGACTGCAGGGGCCGCACCTCACGCTGCACGACCGCCACCAGAATTTCCAGAGCCGGCGAATAGCGGGCCAGCTTAAGAAAGCGGAGAATGCCGAAAACCGCGCCCCAATCTCCGGGCGACGACATCAGCAATTCACTGCTCATCGGTAAAGCAGCCAGAAAGTCCACCAGCCCATAGGGACTGCGGAGATAAGATAAAAAAGCGTGACCGCGGCTTTTTTCCGGAGCCCGGCCAAGCACCGCCGCCGTCGCCTGCAATGCAAAATCGCCAAGCAGAAGGAATTCGGCCACCATTTCGGCCAGAAAGGCCGGCAGCCCTTGCGCAAAAGGCAAATCCTGAACCGTTCGTAAAACCTCGACCACCGTCGAAAGCAAAACAACGGCCGCAATCAATAAGCGATAAGCCCGCGCGGCGTTGGTGGGGAAGGGCCCGCGATCGGTCAGCCGGACGATGAAAGGCACGGGCTGTGTTGACTTCATCGGCATGGCCTTAGCCTGCCAAAATTGGAAGGGGACATTGGATCTCGGACATCAATGCGCCTCGGCCCAATTGCTTGCCACCCCCACATCCACCAGCAGGGGAACATCAAGCTGGGCCGCACCTTCCATGATGCCGCGCACCAAGACCGTCGTCGCCGCCACTTCCGCCTCGGGCACTTCGAATACCAGTTCGTCATGCACCTGCAGCAACATCCGCGCAGACAGACCCGCCTCGGCCAGGGCCAGCGGCAAGCGGATCATCGCCCGCTTGATGATATCGGCCGCACCCCCCTGGATCGGCGCGTTGATGGCCGCCCGTTCCGCAAAGGCCCGCACCGCCGGATTGCGATCAGCGATGCCTTGCACAAAACATTTCCGGCCAAACAAGGTGGTCACAAAACCCTGGGTTTTTACCAGGGCCCGGGTGCTGTCCATATAGCTGCGGATCTCGGGATAGCGGGCCATATAGGCCTCGATATAGCTTTTGGCCTCACCTACCGCTATGCCCAACTGCTGCGCCAGACCAAAAGGGCTGATCCCGTAAATGATGCCGAAATTGATCGCCTTGGCCTTGCGCCGGAGCGCCGCGTCGACAGCGTGAAGCGGCACAGCAAAGACTTCTGCGGCGGTTACCGCATGAATATCCGCGCCATCGGCAAAGGCCCGTTTCAAGGCCGCGATGCCGGCCACATGGGCGACCAGACGCAGTTCAATCTGAGAATAGTCGGCCGACATCAGCCGGTGGCCCGGTTCGGCGATAAAGGCGCGACGAATGCGTCGTCCCTCTTCGCTGCGAATGGGAATATTCTGCAAATTTGGGTCCGACGAAGCCAGACGACCGGTACTCGTGCCCGCCATGGAAAAACTGGTATGGACCCGCTGGGTCTTAGGGTTGATCTGCTGAACCAGGGCATCCGCATAGGTGCTTTTCAACTTGGCCAGCTGGCGCCAATCCAGAACTTTCTGCGGCAAAGGATGCAGGGGCGCCAGAGCTTCCAGCACATCGGCACCGGTCCCCCAGGCCCCGGTCTTGCTGCTTTTTTTACCCCCTGGCAAGGCCAGGTTTTCAAACAAGACTTCTCCCAGCTGCTTGGGTGAACCGACATTAAAGGCCACCCCAGCCAATTGGGTGATCTCAATCTCAATTTCGCCCATCCGGCGACCGAATTCGGTGGAAATTCCCTGTAGCTCGGCCTTGTCCACCTTAATGCCATGGCCCTCCATGGCCGCCAAAATCGGGATCAGCGGCCGCTCAAGGGTTTCATAAACGCCAACCAGTTTTTCGGGAACCAAGCGTGGCTTCAGACATTGATGCAAGCGCAGCGTGATATCCGCATCCTCGGCCGCATAGTCACGGGCCTTGTCCAGCGGGACCTGATCGAAGGTCAGCTGGTTTTTGCCGGTGCCACAAATTTCGGCAAAGCTGGTTGTCCGATAGCCAAGATACAGAGTGGCCAATTCGTCCATGCCATGGCCATGCGCACCGCCTTCCAGCACATAGGACAGCAGCATGCTGTCATCGACCGGCGACAGATCCAGGCCATAGCGCGCCAAGACCGCCATATCGAATTTTATATTATGGCCAATTTTCAGCACCGCCGGATCCCGCAGCAAGGGCCCCAATTTGGCCACCAGATCTGCCAGAGGAATCAAATCCGGCCCGGTGCTCGACGCCCCTCCCAAATCAAGACTGCCTTGTGCCGGCCGCTCGGCATAGCGCAGCGGAATATAGCAAGCCCGGCCCGGCCGGGTGGACAAAGACACCCCCACCAGATGGCAAGACAGGGCATCCAAACCGGTCGTTTCTGTGTCAACCGCGACCAAACCGACCGAATTGGCCTCATTAATCCAGCCTTCCAGCGCCGCACCATCCAAAACCAAATGATAGTCCGCTACCGGCGCGGCCGGGGTCGCGGGCGCATTGGGCAAAGCCGTCGGGGTCAGGCCCGCCAGCCGTCCCTCAAGACGGACCGCGATGCTGCGAAAACCATGCAGGCGCAGGAAGGCGTTCAGCTGTTCCGGATCCGGGTCGCGGCGACCGAAATCATCGAGACTCTCGGCCAGAGGAACATCGTCCCTGAGACGGACCAGTTCCCGGGACAGGCGGGCATCGTCGGCATGGGCCAGCAAGGCCTCGCGGCGTTTGGGCTGCTTTATTTCCCCGGCACAAGCCAGCAAATGGTCCAAATCGCCATAAGCATTGATCAATTCCGCCGCGGTCTTGATGCCGATGCCCGGTACCCCGGGGACATTATCGGTGGGGTCACCGGCCAGGGCCTGGACATCCACCACCCTTTCGGGGGCCACGGCAAATTTGGCAAAGACTTCATCCGGGCCGATGGCACGATATTTCAGCGGGTCCAGCATGCCGATGCCCTTGCCCACCAACTGCATCAGATCCTTGTCCGAGGAAAGAATCGTCACCTTTGCCCCTTGCGCCGCCGCGCGTCGGGCATAGGTGGCGATAATGTCGTCGGCTTCATAATCGGCCAACTCGATACAGGGCAGATTGAAGGCTCTGACCGCATCGCGGATTAACGCGAACTGCGGCACCAGTTCCGGCGGCGGCGGGGGGCGGTGAGCCTTATAAGCCGGATAGAGCCGTGACCGAAAGGTCGCCCGCCCGGCGTCAAAAATCACCGCCAGATGATCGGCATCGGACTCGGTCAACAGCTTCATCAACATATTGGTGAAGCCAAACACAGCGTTGACCGGCACCCCTTCCGGGTTGCTCATCGGCGGAAGCGCGTGGAAGGCCCGAAATATGAAACCGGATCCATCCACCAGCGAAAGATGCCGCAAAGGCGCGGTCACGCCTCAATGACCGTGATCGGCCGAAGCCCCCGGCGCCAGAACAAAGGTGCGGCTACAATAGGGGCAGACCACCTCGCGGTTCGGCTGCGTAAAAGTCAAATAGACCCTTGGATGGCCGCTGACCGGTCCATTTCCTTCGCAGGCGACAGGAGAACTATTCACCGTTTCAACATCCTTGGTCATGAGCAACCTCGCTTCCACATCGAAAACCCGAAAGGCCGGGCATTGACCTACGGGACCGCCGGATGATACCCATTGCCACCAATGGATCAATCCCCCATTCATAATGGTGCCGCACCCACCGCCGCCGTCGACCTGCGCCGACTGACCAAAGTCTATGCGGGACGCGGTCGCGTCGAAGGCAAAAAGGCCCTTGATGCGGTGACTTTGGCTATCCCGCGCGGCGCTTTCTTCGGCCTTTTGGGCCCCAACGGCGCCGGAAAATCGACTTTGATCAATATTCTGGCCGGGCTGGTCATCAAGACCTCGGGCGAGGCCCGGGTCTGGGATTATTCCATAGACAGCCATCAAAGATTGGCCCGCTCGGCCATCGGCGTCGTCCCTCAGGAATTGAATCTTGACCCCTTTTTCACGCCGCGTGAATTGCTGGAGGTTCAAGCCGGGCTCTATGGCGTGCCCAAAGCAGAGCGGCGGACCGATGAAATTCTTGAAGCCGTCGGCCTGGCTGACAAAGCACACGCCTATGCGCGCACCCTGTCGGGCGGCATGCGCCGTCGGCTATTGGTCGCCAAGGCCATGGTTCATAATCCGCCGGTGCTGGTCCTGGATGAGCCAACCGCCGGCGTCGATATTCAATTGCGTCAGCAGCTTTGGAGTTATGTGCAGGACCTGAACCGGCGCGGCACCACGGTCTTGCTGACGACCCATTATCTGGAAGAGGCGGAAGCCCTGTGTGATCGCATCGCCATCATCGATCAGGGAAGACTGGTGGCTGACGACGAAACCCAGGCCTTACTGCGCCGCCTCGACAGCAAAGTGTTGACGGTGGTGGCTGACCGGGATCTGGACGCGGTACCACCCGCCTTAGCGGCCTTTGATCCGGAATTGAAGGCGAAGCGACGCCTGATCTTCCGGATGAAGCCCAGCCAGACAAGTGTCGGCGCCATTCTGGCCGGACTTCAGGCGGCCGAGGTGACCGTGGCGGACTTGACCACCGAAGATGCCGATCTCGAGGATATTTTTCTGAAACTGACCGGCGGCGACCACGCCGTCACACCGGCAGATCAATGATCAGAAAATAGGCGTTGAGGGACAATAGAAAACCGATGACCCCCAAAAACGCCGCGCCTTTGATCAGAAAACGGGCACCGGTGGTCACCGCCGCCGAGGCCAGGACGATAGCAATCTGCAACAGGGCTTCGTCAAAGGAAAAACTGGCCTCGCGCCGTTCGGCCTGAGCGCGCTCATGTTCCAATTCCCGCGCCTTGGCCGCCAATTCCTTGCGCCCACTGCCATCGGCTTCCGAATCATAATGTTTGATGGCCTCGCGGTAACGCTGACCACGGCCTTCCAAAACCTGCCGAAACTCCCCCGTTACCCCCGGTGCGACCAGCAGGGCTTCAACCTGGTCCAAAGCCAGATTGGTCGCATTTTGGCGGATGCCCTTGGCCTGGTAATAGGCCCAGCTATCGGAAACCGCAATGCTGGTGGCGATCAGTTCCTTGGTGGTCTTGTTACTGCCCAGCGTCGTGATGGCCAGGATCATCGCCAGCACCGAAATCAGCAAGGCCGCCCGGCGACGAAAGCCGTCCTCGACCTTTTCCTCGGCTTCATGTTCGGCAATCGTTTCGGCAATTTCCTCAATTTCCATTAACTATCTGCCTTACTTAAACCGTCTCATGGGCCAGTTCCCAGACATCCGGCGAACGCCACAGACGTGATTTCAGCAATTCCCGTTCATAAATGAACTCTTTGGGTAAGCGATCAAAGAATTTCTCGAAATGCTCTTCATGGGAACGCGCTTCGGCGGTGCTGGCATCGCGATCCACCGACATCAATTCATAGAATTTGGCCGAGGGAAAATTGAGACCGGTCCATTCCAGATCTTCCTGCCTTGGCATGAAGCCCAGTGGACTTTCCACGCCATAGCCACGGCCATGAACGCGATCAACGATCCATTTCAGCACCCGCATATTTTCGCCAAAACCGGGCCAGATGAATTTGCCATCGGCGTCGCGGCGGAACCAGTTGACACGGAAGATCGGCGGCGGGTTGCTGAGTTTGCGGCCAATGGACAACCAATGACTGAAATAATCGGCCATGTTGTAGCCACAGAAGGGCAGCATAGCCATGGGATCGCGTCGCACTGCTGCCTGGCCCACAGCTGCCGCCGTGGCTTCCGAAGCCATGGTGGCCGCCAGATAGACCCCATGGGCCCAGTTGAAGGCCTGAAAGACCAAAGGCATGTTTTTCGAGACCCGGCCACCAAAAATAAAGGCCGAGATGGGAACGCCATTGGGATTTTCCCAGGCCGGATCAGCCGTCGGGCATTGCCCAACCGGGGCGGTAAAGCGGGAATTTGGATGCGCTGCCGGCTCCTCCGAGGCCGGGGTCCAGTCCCGACCCTTCCAGTCAATCAGATGGGCCGGGACGTCATCGGTCAGCCCTTCCCACCAGACGTCGCCATCATCGGTCAAAGCGACATTGGTGAAAAGCGAGTTGGCCTGACAGGCGGCGATCGCATTGGGATTGGTTTTAGCGCCGGTGCCCGGCGCGACACCAAAAAATCCGGCCTCGGGATTGATCGCGTAAAGACGGCCGTCGGCACCAGGCTTGATCCAGGCAATATCGTCGCCGACGGTGCGGATTTTCCAACCCTTAAAGCCCTCTGGAGGCACCATCATGGCGAAATTGGTTTTGCCACAGGCCGAGGGAAAGGCGGCGGCGACATAGGTTTTTTCGCCAGCTGGCGATTCGACGCCGACGATTAACATATGTTCTGCCAGCCAGCCTTCATCGCGGGCCATCACCGAGGCAATCCGCAGCGCAAAGCATTTCTTGCCCAGCAAGGCATTGCCGCCATAACCGGACCCATAGGACCAGATGGACCGTTCCTCGGGAAAATGGGCGATATAAATATTGTCGGGATTGCAGGGCCATGGAACATCCTTGGCACCGGCGGCCAGGGGCTTGCCGACCGAATGGACGCACGGCACGAAATCGTCGCGACTGCCCAGCACCTGCAGGACATCCTGGCCCATGCGGGTCATGATGCGCATGCTGATGGCGACATAGGGACTGTCGGTGAGCTCAACACCAACATGGGCGATATGACTGCCCAAAGGCCCCATGCTGAACGGCACGACATACAAGGTGCGCCCGACCATGCAGCCTTCGAAAAGCCGATCCAGTGTCAGCCGCATCTCGCGCGGATCCACCCAATTATTGGTGGGACCGGCATCGGCTTTGCTTTTGGAACAGATGAAAGTGCGGTCCTCGACCCGGGCGACGTCACTGGGGTCAGAGCGGCAGAGATAGCTGTTCGGCCGCTTGGCCGGATTCAGCCGGAACAGGGTACCGGCATCCACCATCATACGACAGAGACTGTCATATTCTTCCTGGGATCCATCGCACCAATGGATACGATCAGGCTTGCACAAATGGGCCACTTCATCAACCCAAGCCAGTAATTTGGCATTGGTAGTCATCCCGCCACGGATACGATTTTCGCTCATGCCTGATTGCTCCGACTTCTGGAAGGGCAAAGGATACTGGTCTGCCCCCTCAGGAGCAATGGTTCGCCCTATTTTTTTACTGCCATTTCCGCCAGCTCGGTTGCGACTTCGTCGGGCCGGCAAAGCGATATCGGAAAGCTTATCCTTTGCCAAGCCTTGCCGGCAACCAAATCGCAGCCATCCGGGTCGATCGCAACCAACTGCCAATCCAGGCCGGGCGGCTGACCTTGGCCAACGGCGAGGGTGGCTAAGTCAGCGCTCTGCTGCTGATTTATGCTTTGCAAGATTTCATTTTCGGCCTGGGCAAAGGCGGCGGCCAGGGCCGGCGCCAGGATCAGCCCCTGATCAAACCATTGCGCTTTGCCAAATCCGCCAACCCAATGCGCCCGCTCGGCCTTGACCCGATAGAGGGCAAAATCGGCAAAATCCGCATAAAGCTTAGCCGCCGGATGGGCGGCAAGAAAACGACGCCGCAATGGGGGTGAAGGGTCCGGCTCAATCCGCCCTTCCAAAGTGACCCGCGGTCCTTGTTGCGGGTTCGCATGGCCTTGGGTACCGTCAAACAAGAGCGCCACACGGGGGTCAGCCTCGATATTCCGGCTATGATCCGCCAGTTGGGACAGCAGCAGAATGGGCGACCCGTCCATGTCAAAAGCAACGGTAACCAACGAAACATAAGGCCGCGCCTGTCCGGCCAAAGTCGTGGCCAAAGCGGCCTTGCGGCAGTTTCGCATCAATTGGCGGACCCCGCCGGGCGCGTCGGTGCTCATGGATCGGCCATCCCGCTTAAGCTGAAAAAATCGCTGCGGACTATAGGTTTTCGTGATTGCCTTGGTCAATCTTCGCGCAGTTTGGTAGTTTTCCAGAGCAGCATCCCTTTGGTAATCCGCACTCGGAGAACCCCCTTTGCCTCATTGCATCGCTCTGGTCGATGACGACCGCAATATTTTGACCTCGGTGACCATGGCCCTCGAAGCCGAAGGATTCCAGGTCCGCAGCTATACCGACGGCGCTGAAGCCTTGCGCGGCATTACCGCACAACCCGTCGATCTGGCGGTGCTTGACATCAAAATGCCCCGCATGGATGGCATGGAGTTGCTGCAAAGGCTCCGCAAGGTCTCTTTGGTTCCGGTCATTTTTCTGACCTCTAAGGATGACGAGGTTGATGAAGTCTTAGGGCTGCGGATGGGTGCCGATGACTATATTAAAAAGCCCTTTTCCCAGCGTCTTCTGATCGAACGGATCCGTGCTCTTTTGCGAAGGGGTGAACTGGTCCAGGACGGAGATAACACGCAGCCCTCGATCCAGCGCGGACAACTGCTACTGGATACCGCACGCCATACCTGCCGGTGGAAAGATCGCATGGTAGACCTGACGGTAACCGAGTTTATGATTTTAAAATCGCTGGCCATTCGCCCCGGTCATGTCAAAAACCGTGATCAGTTGATTGATGCCGCCTATGGCGAACATATTTATGTCGATGACCGAACAATCGATAGTCATATCAAGCGGTTACGCAAAAAATTCCGCGATGTTGACGGCGCCTTTGAACAGATTGAAACGCTGTATGGCGTCGGCTATCGTTATCGCGACGAACAGTGACCGACGAGCCCGCCCTTGCCGCCCGCCGCCGCCGGCCTTTGTTGGAGTCGCCGTTAACCCGGCGGGTATTGGCAGTCAATGTCGTCGCGCCGATTATTCTGGTTGGGGGCCTGCTTTATCTCGATCGTTACCAGAACGAATTGATTTCTGCCGAGCTTGATTCCTTGAACAGCCGAGCAGAAATGATCGCTGCGGCCATCAGCGAAGGCGCGGTCAATGACGAGGGCCTGCCGGAACTGGTGCCAGACTCTGCGCGTCAGATGATCCGCCGGCTGGCACCGCCGTCCCATTTGCGCGCCCGCCTGTTCAGCCCGCAAGGCGAATTGTTAGGAGACAGCAAAATATTGCCGCTGCTGGCGCCCCCGGTGCAGGTTGAAGAACTCGCCGAACCCGAGCCGGGATGGCTCATCGGCCTTTTGCACCAGGGCTATGACAGCTTGATGGCCACCCGGCTCGGCACAGAAAGGCTGCCCTTGTACCAAGAGCCCGCCCCGATGCGCGCCAGCGATTTCCCCGAGGTCCAAAAGGCGCTCAGCGGCGAGCGAGGCTCGGCTTTGCGCCGCAGTCGAAACCGCCGTCTGCTCTTGTTCACGGCCGTACCGGTACAGCGCTATAAAAAAATTCTTGGCTCAGTTCTGGTCTCCTCGTCAGCCGACGATATCGCGAAGAGATTGTTCTCGGTGCGCCTGACGATCCTGGAAGCCTTTGTCTTTGCACTGTCGATCACCGTCCTGTTATCGGTTTATCTGGCCAGCACCATCGCCCGGCCAATCCGCCGACTGGCCGCGGCGGCGGATCGGGTAAGACGGGGCCGCGGTCGCCGCCATGCCATTCCCGATTTGACCGGGCGCAAGGATGAGATTGGAGAGTTATCCGGGGCGCTTACGGAGATGACTGATGTTTTGTGGCGCCGCATGGATGCGATTGAGGCCTTTGCCGCCGACGTCGCGCACGAATTGAAGAACCCTTTAACCTCTTTGCGTAGCGCGGTTGAAACGGTCAGCCGGGTCCCTTCCGACGAACAAAGACAGAAACTGCTTGGCATCATCGAAGAGGATGTTGAGCGGCTTGACCGTCTGATCAGCGATATTTCCAGCGCCTCGCGTCTGGATGCTGAACTGTCACGGGCCGAGACCGGGACCCTGGCGCTGGCCCCCCTGATTATTGGGCTGACCGACGCTTTTCGGGAGAGTGGCGCTTTGGCGGGAAAGCGCCTTGAGGTGACCCTTGAGCCTGCGGATCCGCTGTTCGTGTCAGGCCTCGAAAGCCGATTGGGCCAGATCTTGCGCAACCTGCTGACCAATGCCCTTTCCTTTAGCCCCGAGACCGGACTCATCAGCGTTCACGCAGAAAGGACAGGTGACTGGATTACCGTCCGGGTCGAGGATCAGGGTCCGGGTATTCCTGAAAACAAGCTGGACGCCATTTTCGAGCGCTTTTATTCCGAACGGCCCAGCGGTGAAAAATTCGGCACGCATTCCGGACTTGGCCTGTCGATTTCGCGGCAAATTGCCGAAGCCCATGGCGGCCGTCTGACCGCCAGCAACCTGGAAGGGTCGGACGGAAAGCCCGCTGGGGCCCGCTTCACGTTAAGACTGCCGGCAGCCCCTGGGGAATGTTGACAGAGACCCTGCATCGCTTCACCTTAGCGGGATGCTGCTGGTTCACGGCACCTGCGTGGTGGTTGCCGGACGAGGGGTCCTGATCAGAGGGACCTCCGGGTCTGGAAAGTCCGATCTGGCGCTTCGCCTGATCGATGCTGGTGCTCGCCTTGTGGCCGACGACCAAGTGGAAATTGAACAGGAGGACGATCGCTTGCTGGCCAGCCCTCCATCCCCGATCGCGGGACTGTTGGAAGTTCGCGGGTTGGGCATTGTCAGTCTCGATCATCAGGCGCCGGTGCCCTTGGCTTTGGTGGTGGACCTGGTCAAAGGCGAAGAGATCGAAAGGATGCCCGCCGACGAGACTGTCGAGCTGGCAGGGCGCCAGTTGCGCCGCCTGGCGCTTGACCCAAGAGAAGCTTCGGCGGTCGCAAAGGTTCGGCTTGCGATCCGGACCTTGTCTGGAGGCATATTGTCAACCAAATGAGCAGCCTCCCGCCCGCGGCCCCCTCCGATCCTGAAAGCAGCCGGGACCCCGTCGCCAAGGTAGTGGTTGTGACCGGCCTGTCCGGAGCCGGCAAGACCGTCGCGCTGAAAGCCCTCGAGGATATGGGCTTTGAGACGGTCGACAATCTTCCTTTGTCCTTGCTTGGATCACTGGTCCGCCCGGGCGAGGTGACGCGGCCGCTGGCGATTGGGATTGATATCCGTACCCGGGATTTCGGCGCGTCGTCGATGCTGGCCGAAATGGATCGGCTCATGCATGAACGGCAATTGGAGCTGCGGCTTTTGTTTGTTGACTGCGACGACGAAGTGCTCTGTCGACGCTACACCGAAACCCGCCACCGTCATCCTCTGGCGGCCGATCGGCCCTTGCTGGACGGGATTGCCCATGAACGGCGCTTGGTTTCACCTTTGAAAGAACGTGCTTGGGTGGTGATTGACACCAGTTCCTTGCCGCCCGGTCAGCTGAAACATCTGCTCACTGTTCATTTTGCATGCGGAACAAACAAGGCTTTGGTGGTCTTTGTCACATCTTTTTCCTATCGCCGGGGTTTGCCACGTGAAGCGGATCTGGTATTCGACGCCCGTTTCCTAGACAATCCGTTTTACAAGCCCGCGTTACGGGGGTTGACCGGTCGCGATTCACGTGTTGTCGATTATGTGAAAAGCGACCCTGGCTATGCGCAATTTTTTGCGGCATTGCAGGCTCTGCTTGAGCCTCTGCTGCCGCGTTTCGCTGCCGAAGGCAAGAGCTACCTGACCCTTGCCATCGGCTGCACCGGAGGACGCCATCGGTCCGTGGTGATCGCCGAACAGCTGACCGACTGGCTTCGTCTGGCCGGGCAGACGGTTGATGTGAGGCACCGCGAACTCGAGGAAGGGGAAGCCAAGTGAAGGTCGAATTATGATTGGAATGGTCCTGGTTACCCATGGAAGACTGGCAGATGAGCTGGTGGCTGCCCTGGAGCATGTCGTCGGCCCTCAGCCCAATGTAGCGACCGTCTGCATTGGCCCTGACGATGACATGGAGCAAAGGCGCTCGGATATTTTACAGTCGACCTCCAAGGTTGATGATGGAGCCGGTGTGGTGTTGTTGACCGATATGTTCGGCGGGACGCCTTCCA
>Ga0007854_10001667_pt1 | contig 14095 bp, 8 predicted proteins | sample CryBogCBH12Aug08_FD_60382 | JGI IMG/M metagenome (GOLD analysis project Ga0007854, IMG submission 60382) | Freshwater microbial communities from Crystal Bog, Wisconsin, USA - CBH12Aug08 | ecosystem: Environmental > Aquatic > Freshwater > Lake | place: Crystal Bog, Wisconsin, USA | collected...
TTTCATTGATTTTGAAATCAAACCCGTTTTTAAGCAAAGAACGGGCATAGTTAAGCCGTTCAGTAACCCGCTGTTCATAAAGATTAAATATGGCAAACGGAATGCTCAGGTCTTCGTTGGTAATGGCATCATCAAGCTTGTTTCGCGCATTGGCAAAGTGATCAATATCAGACTGTAAAAAAAACACTCTTTCACCATCCAGTGCTTTCAGATAATTATCGAATATTTTTGCGGATAAAACATCGTCAAGGGGAATGTGTCTGTAATGGTAGCGGTTCAAAAATTCAGCCGACAAATGAGCAGCTTGAGCTTGTTGCGGTACCGGTTCAAGTTGGGAAGCGCCCAGCGCTAAATTGTGCGTAACCGAAATAAAGGCCAGCAATACCCACAGTAATCTATTCTTCATTAAAAATTATCCCCGGAAACCGAATTTATGATTATATATTGCAATGCACTATTGCAGAAAACAACATGCCTTCGGCATCAAGTCTGAATTAAAGTTCAAAAACACCTGAATACTGGTTAGGCTTATTATTCATAAGATTATTCAAAAAAGCAGCTTGGTTGATTTTGTTCTGGTTGCAAGCCCGGCACTCACGTAGAATGACACTAATAAGTTTATGAGAAATTCGCCATGACCGTTACCACACTTGATCCAACCTATATTGAGCCGTCACATTTTGCCAATACTGTAAAAACCCAAGGGTATGGAGTTTTAAGTCCTGCCGGGGTGAGCACTTTTGTTGGTGAGGATTTGTCCAGCCTCGACGCACTTCGAGCGAGTTGGGACGATCTTCCTCCGGATAATTTCCTCAAGGACGGCGGACGTTATCGGCGTCGGCGTCATTCCTGTTTTGTCGTTGAACAGGAGAATATTACACAAACTGCCCATCGCGCACATTATCAGCCGCTGGAATATAACGCACTTCACGGAGGAATGTTGCGCTTGTTCGAACCGATCTCCCCGTCCACGGTTGCGCAGCCGGTGTGGTCAAAATTGTTAAGAACTCTAAGTCATACTTGTTCGACCGTAAAAGGAGATCGCCCCTGGTTCATTGAGGCGCACCAGTTTAGAATCGATACTACAAATGGAATCGGGCGGCCAACACCTGAAGGTGCGCACCGGGATGGAGTCGATTTTGTCGCAATCCTGCTGGCGGCGCGTGAAAACGTCAGTGGCGGCGAAAGTCGAATCTTCGAGGCTGAAGGCCCCCACGGACAGCGCTTCACCTTGAGTGACCCCTGGACCCTGATCTTGCTGGACGATCAGCGTGTTATCCACGAATCGACGCCTATTCAACCCACCGGGCCGCAAGGTCATCGCGACACGCTGGTGCTGACGTTTCGATCCGGCAGTTTTCTTGAGCCGGCAGTATAAGGCCAGGCTTAATGATTCGGTTTGACAAATGGTTATCGTTACTGTTTTTGCTTGCCGCCTGTGATGGCGGCTTGTGGAATAACCCCTATCCGGCGGCGGATAAAGGGCAGTCCATTTTCTATAGTGCCTTCACCGAACGCCCGAAACACCTTGATCCGGCACAGGCATACAGCGAGAACGAGTATGAGTTCATCGCCCAGATTTATCAGCCACCGCTGCAATACCATTACCTGAAGCGTCCCTATACGCTGATCCCTCAGGTGAGCAGTGCTCTGCCCAAGGTGACTTATCTGGACAAAAACAATCATCCCCTGCCGGATGATGTGTCGGCAGACAAAGTGGCATTCAGCGTCTATGAAATTCATCTGCGGGAAGGATTGAAATATCAACCGCATCCGGCATTCGCAAGGGATGCCCAGGGTAAACCGGAGTATCTTTCTCTGTCGCAGCATGACTTGAACGGTATTTATGGCTTGAATGATTTTCCCCATATCGGGTCACGCGATGTTCATGCAGCAGACTATGTTTACCAGATTAAGCGACTCGCCCATCCAAATTTGCACTCGCCGATTTTCGGGCTGATGGAAGATTATATCGTCGGTCTTAAAGACTATGCCGTCACCTTGCAACAAGCTCAAAAGGCCCATCCTGATGCTTTTTTGAATTTGCATGACTACCCGCTCGAAGGTGCGCAGGTGGTGGATGACCATACTTACCGCATTAAGGTCTATGGCAAATATCCGCAATTTTCCTATTGGCTAGCGATGCCGTTTTTTGCGCCGATACCTGTGGAGGCCGAGCGCTTTTATGCACAGGCAGGAATGCGCGAACGCAACCTCACGCTGGATTGGTGGCCAGTGGGTAGCGGGCCTTATTATCTTTCGGAGAACAATCCCAACCAACGCATGGTGCTGACTAAAAACCCGAATTTCTCCGGTGAGTTTTATCCGCCCGAGGGGAATCCGGGAGATAAGGAAGCCGGATTGCTGCAAGATGCCGGCAAGCCTCTGCCCCTGATTGACAAAGTGGTATTCAGTCTGGAAAAGGAAACCATTCCTTATTGGAGTAAATTTCTCCAGGGGTACTACGACGCATCGGGTATCAGTTCGGAAAGTTTTGATCAGGCGGTGCAGGTGAATGTGACCGGCGAAGCGAATGTGACGGATGAAATGGATAGGCAAGGGATTATGCTTTCCACTTCCGTGGCGACTTCCACTTTCTACATCGGCTTTAATTGGCTTGATCCCGTAATCGGCGGAGCGTGCGAAAGTTCAAAGACTGCACCTGCTACCCAAACTACCAACGAAGGACGGGCAGTCAAACAAGGGAATGCAACTTGCAATCCGGAAAGGTCGCGCAAGCTGCGTCAGGCTATTTCGATTGCCGTGGACTGGGAAGAATATATTTCCATCTTCGCCAACGGGCGCGGGATCGCCGCCCAGTCGCCTATCCCACCGGGGATTTTCGGCTACCGCGAGGGAGAAGCCGGTATCAATCATTATGTGTATGACTGGGTCAACGGTGCTCCGAAGCGCAAGCCAATCGAGGTGGCGAAAAAACTGCTTGCCGAAGCGGGGTATCCTAATGGACTGGACGAAAAAACCAAACAGCCTCTGGTGATCAACCTGGATACCACTTCGTCGGGTGTGGGAGAAAAGTCACGACTGGATTGGTTGCGCAAACAGTTTGATAAGCTCAACCTGCAACTGGTCCTTCGCAGCACCGACTACAATCGCTTTCAGGATAAGGTGCAGAAGGGCGATACGCAAATGTTCTATTATGGATGGAACGCGGATTATCCCGATCCGGAAAATTTTCTCTTCCTGTTAAACGGCCCACAGGCCAAGGTGAGCAAGGGCGGCGAGAACGCGGCAAATTATAACAATCCGGAATATGACCGCTTATTCGAGCAAATGAAGAACATGCCGAATAATGAAGCCAGACAGAAAATTATTGACGAGATGCTGGAAATTTTGCGCCACGATGCACCCTGGATGTGGGGAGAAAATCCCAAAGATTATGTGTTGCATCACAGCTGGTTGCACAACAGCAAACCCAACAAGATGGCGACCAATGGCCTGAAGTATTTGCGCGTCGATGCTGCCCAGCGGGATGAGTTGCGCAAGAAATGGAATCAACCCTTGCTGTGGCCGCTTGGATTGGTTGGGTTCGCGTTGGTGGCATTTTTCGGATGGTTGTGGCTTGCTTTACGGAAGAGGGAAGAAGCAAAATGATTGCTTACCTGATCCGTCGTATCCTTTACGCAATCCCGATCCTGATCGGGGTTAATCTGCTTACTTTTGCGCTTTTCTTTGTGGTGAATACTCCCGACGATATGGCACGTATGCAGTTGGGAATCAAGCGGGTGACGCCCGAGGCTATTGCAAAATGGAAAGGTCAGCACGGCTATGATAAGCCGCTTTGGTTTAATGACAAGGCTAGCGGCTTAAGCAAGTTGACGAATACCATTTTTGTTGAGAAATCGGCCCGAATGTTTGTATTCGATTTTGGTTACTCCGACGACGGGAGAAATATTTCGCGGGAGATTCAGACGCGCATGGTGCCCAGCCTTGCCATTGCCTTGCCGACATTCCTGGTCGGGCTGCTTATTTACATCACTTTCGCATTGTTGATGACCTTGTTTCGCGCAACCGCATTGGATATTGCCGGTGTGGCACTCTGCGTGTTGCTGATGTCGATCTCGGGATTGTTTTACATCATTGGCGGCCAATTTATGGCCAGCAAACTGTGGCACTGGATGCCGATCTCGGGTTATGCGGGGGGCTTGGATAGCATCAAATTTGTGGTGTTGCCGATTATCATCGGGGTGGCAGGAAGCGTGGGCTCAAGTAGTCGTTGGTACCGCACAATTTTTCTGGAAGAAATCGGCAAGGACTATGTACGTACTGCCCGAGCAAAGGGTGTGTCCGAATTGCATGTGCTGTTCCGCCATGTCTTAAAAAACGCGATGATTCCTATTTTGACCGGTGTGGTGGTGGTCATTCCGCTGCTGTTTCTTGGTAGCCTGCTGACGGAATCTTTTTTTGGAATTCCGGGATTGGGCAGTTACACCATAGACGCGATCAATGCACAGGATTTCAGTGTGGTACGTGCCATGGTGTTTCTCGGATCAGTGCTTTATATCGTGGGATTGATTCTAACGGATATCTCCTACACGATGGTTGACCCGAGGGTGAGATTGCAATGATGCCGGTTATTCTCTGGACCGATGCGTTAGTTTTTCTGCTTATTGCGGTCGGAATTATTTCTGCATGGTGGATAAGAAAGCATCCGCATCTCACTTTGCCCTGGCGGCGTGTGGCACAAAGTAAATTGGCCATGGTGTCACTGCTGGTGTTGTCCTTATTCATTATGGTTGGGGTGCTGGATTCCTTACATTATCGTGCTGCCTTGCCCGGAAAAAATAACGGGCAGACCATCTATTCTCCTGAAGTGTTGAGTGGTTTTGATGCATTGGTCAGTGGCCTGCGCAGTCGCACCGAAAAAACCTACTCCGCTCCGCTGGCGGCGTATCTTTACGCCAAGGAAAGCATTGAAACTCCGTATGGAAAAATGAAGCGGGAATATCCGAGATTGAAATTTGGCGGAGCCCATCTGGATGATCCCGAGCATGAACTGTCGGGTGATGCGGTGAAGAGGGGATTAATTGGCGCGATAGTAGGGTTACTGGCGGGTAAGTTGTTGATTGCCATTTTTATGGCGTTTTTCCTGCAAAGGCGGAAAACCACTGCGGTTGAAAAAGGGTCCTTTATTAATAACTGGATTTCCTTATTCCGGGAAATGATGAAAAATAAAACTAGCAGAGCGATGTTGATCACTACTTTGATTTTGTCAATGGTTATTGGCTCAGTCGCTCATCTAGCCTCGGTCTACCATGTTCTCGGCACCGATAAAGTGGGGCAGGATGTGCTCTATCTGTCGTTGAAAAGTATTCGTACCGGATTGGTGATTGGTACGGCAACCACCCTGGTGATGCTGCCATTTGCCCTGCTGTTAGGTGTGGCGGCCGGTTATTTCAGAGGCTGGGTGGATGACGTGATCCAGTATGTTTATACCGTGTTGAGTTCTATTCCCGGCGTGTTGTTGATCGCTGCGGCAGTACTGATGATGCAGGTGGTGATTCAGATGCATGCAGACTGGTTCGAAACAGCGGCCCAGCGTGCCGATGTGCGTTTATTGTGTTTATGTATGATACTCGGCGTCACCAGTTGGACGGGGTTGTGCCGCTTGTTGCGCGGAGAAACCTTGAAGTTGCGGGAAATGGAATATATCCAGGCTGCTCAGGCTTTTGGCGTGTCGCCCTTCCGAATTCTGACACGTCACATCTTGCCCAATGTGATGCATATTGTGCTGATTTCGGTGGTGATGGATTTTAGCTCGCTGGTCTTGGCTGAGGCAGTATTGTCTTATGTTGGAGTAGGGGTTGATCCCACTACGATTAGTTTCGGCACCATGATTAATGCAGCACGGCTGGAAATGGGGCGTGATCCTATGGTGTGGTGGGCACTGGCCTCGGCTTTTTGTTTTATGCTGATATTGGTGTTGGCAGCGAATCTGTTTGCCGATGCGGTGCGCGATGCATTTGATCCGAGATTAAACCGGACGGAAAGTACAACGTGACTGATTTGCTGAAAGTGGAAGGACTGGTCACACGCTTGCGCAATGGTGCACGCATCGTGGATGATATTTCATTCAGCATAGGTCACAAGGAAACCTTTGCTTTGCTGGGTGAGTCCGGTTGCGGAAAATCCATGACCGCACTTTCTTTGATGCGATTATTGCCCGATAGCGTGCATGTTGAGAGCGGGGCGGTGACGCTTGAGGGGGGGGGTGTTCTGTCATTGCCTGAACGCGAGATGAGAAAAATACGTGGCGGCAAGCTGGCGATGATTTTTCAGGAACCGGGTTTGAGTCTGAACCCGGTAATGACCGTAGGCGAGCAGATTGCCGAGTCGCTGGTGCTGCATCAATCTCTGGAAAAGGCCGAACTGCGGGCGCGCTGCATCGAATTGCTGGATCAGGTTGGAATTCCTGATGCCGCTCGTCGTTTGGATGAATATCCATTTCAACTTTCCGGTGGCATGAAGCAGCGCATCATGATCGCCATGGCGCTTGCAGGGCGACCCAAGGTGCTGATTGCGGATGAACCGACAACTGCATTGGATGTGACGATACAAGCTCAGGTTTTGCAATTGCTGCGTGACACCCAGCAGAATAACGGCATGTCGATCCTGCTGATTACGCATGATCTGGGGGTGGTTGCTGAAATGGCACATCAAGTTGCCGTGATGTATGCGGGACATATTGTCGAGCTGGCTTCCCGCGATAAATTATTTTCTTCACCTGCCCATCCATACACGCAAAAATTGTTTGCCGCGATGCCGGATAGCACGCGTGGTGGACAGCCGCTGGCCGCTATACCCGGTAGCGTGCCGCCGCTGCACGATATTCCCAGGGGATGTCGTTTTGCACCCCGTTGCGACCAGGCCTGGGACTTGTGTCATGCCCGGGTTCCGAAATGGACTCAATTGGGAGAGGGGCAGGGGGTTCGGTGCCATCTGTATCCAGACTCGGTGGCAGGTGATTTGACTGCAGCCACTAAAATTGACAGTCAGGCAGCCAACATCACTCAGCCCGTTGTAAGTCACTTGCAACCTGCTAACAACTCCCCGCTCCTGCAGGTTGAAAATTTGCAGGTTCATTTCCCCATTCGCAAAGGGATTCTGCAACGTGCCGCAGGGTATGTCCGGGCGGTAGACGGGTTATCACTGTCTATTGATGCAGGGAAAACACTGGCGCTGGTAGGCGAATCTGGTTGCGGTAAAACGACGGCGGGCAAAGCGATGCTGCAATTGATTACACCTAATGCGGGTAGTGTGCGCTACACAGGCAATGAATTGATGGGGCTCAATTCACGGGAGTTGCGCAAGCAGCGTGCCGGGATGCAAATGGTGTTTCAAGATCCGTATGCTTCACTCAACCCGAAAATGCGCGTGGCTGAAATCCTTGAGGAAGGCATGGATGCTCTGGATATAGCCAATAATAGTGAGGAGCGTCAACAGCGCATTGATGAATTGTTGAGCCAGGTGGGCTTGGCGCAGGCAGCGAAATGGCGTTATCCCCACGAATTTTCCGGTGGTCAGCGGCAGCGTATTGCCATTGCACGCGCCCTCGCGGTGAATCCAAAATTGCTGATATGTGACGAGCCGACCAGCGCGCTGGACGTGTCGGTACAGGCGCAGATATTGAACTTGCTGAAGTCTTTGCAGCAGGAATTAAACCTGAGCTATTTGTTTATTTCCCACAACTTGGGGGTGGTCGAATATCTCGCACATGAAGTAAGCGTGATGTATCTCGGACGTATCGTAGAGCGAGGTATCGTGGAGGAGGTGCTGCGCCATGCTCGGCACCCGTACACTCAGGCGTTGCTGGCAGCTGTGCCGCGTATCAACGGTAAGGGGGCAGAAGTGGTGCGACTGGCTGGGGACATTCCCTCTCCAGCCAATCCGCCGCAGGGATGCCATTTTCATCCGCGTTGTCCGCATGTCATGCCTGTCTGCCGTTCAGTTTATCCCGAATCAATCGACGTTGGTGGAACGCATCAGGTGCACTGCCATCTGTATATTCAGTAGAGGGTTTCACCAAAAGGGTGGATGAGTCCTGCGAATTAATCCGATATACTGACTATCGAGAAGCGATGTGCATATGACGTAGTGACTTGTGGCTTAAATGTTTCTTACTCTTTAAGCTGGCCAGATGAAGATTATTGCTCTTGCCCAGTTTCGCCTGATGGTGTGATTTTGAAGTTCCGGACAACTCTGCGACGGAGAGCGTTTGACCGATAGTAAGATGCGAAATGTTATTGTTCATGTGTTTCAGTTTACTCACGCTCACATGATAGTGATGAGAAATGCTGGCAAGCGATTCTCCTTTTTTAACGGTATGGGTTACGCTATGCACAGGAGGCTTGTCGCTCGGCACAAGGTGGGTGTTGAAGGCCTCAAAGGTATTGTCGGCATCTTCCCCGTTAAGCGGAACCAGTAACGATTGACCGTTGCTCAGTTTTGCGCGAGGTGAAAGTCCGTTGATGGACTTGAGACTTGCCACGGAAAGGCCAAAACGCGGGGCAACCCGGTCGAGTCGCTCCCCTTTTTTGCTCCGGTAAGCTTGCCACGATACTAACGGTTCGTTATAGGCTTCAAGATTCGCACGGAATGTTTCTGCCTTGTCAGCCGGCAGCAGTAAAACATCAGAGTTTTCTTGCAAGATCACAGGACGGTTGTTGGCCGGGTTAAGAGCCATGAATTCTTCCACTGAGATGTCAGCAAGTTTGGCGGCGAGTTTGACATCAATATGGCGTGCGGTGGTGACAGCGGTGAAATACGGCTGGTTAGGGACGGAGGGTAATACCAGTCCGAATTTTTCAGGATTGCTGATAATATTCTTTACCGCGAATAATTTGGGGATGTAATTGCGCGTTTCATCAGGCATTTTCAGGCTCGCATAATCGGTGGGCAGGCCACGCTTCAAGTTATGCTTTTGGGCTCGGTCTACGGCCCCTTCGCCCCAGTTATAGGCCGCCAATGCCAGCTCCCAATCGCCGAACTGGTCATGCAGTTTTTGCAGATAATCCAACGCACCCTTGGTTGCGTTGACGATATCGCGCCTGCCGTCATACCACCAATTTTGCTGTAGTCCAAAATTACGTCCGGTGGAGGGAATAAATTGCCAGATACCCGAGGCATTGCCAATTGAATAGGCACCCGGATTGAAGGCGCTTTCGATCATGGGCAACAATGCAATTTCAGTCGGCATTCCCCGTTTTTCAACTTCTTCCGTGATAAAGTACAAGTAGCGCTGGGAACGTTCTGTCATACGTGCTACATAGTCGGGGCGGTTGGCGTACCACTGCTCATGGCGGGCAATCAGCGGGCTATCAATGCCATGCATGGCGAATCCGTTTCGAATGCGTTGCCACAAATCGTTTGGCATCAAGCTGGTTTCGACGACGAGCGAAGGTTCAGTGCTTGGGCCGGTATTGGAAAGGATAATTTCCGTTGAGGGTGCTGCAGGAGACGCTGTACTATTTGCAGGAGCGGCAGGGTTAGGTAGTTCGGCAGGTACAAGGGGAGGCGGAACAACAGTTTTTAAAGTATTGCCCCGCATGTCATTAAGTGCGAGCGCCTCTTTATCAAGCATGGCAGGCGCTCTCTCGACCGAATTGACTTCAGTACCATAGTAAGCACTGAGTGCAGGCACGGAGGCAAGCACAAAAAATGCTGAAAAAGCGAGTAGAAATAAGCGGCTAAGAAACACTATTCGCATCCGGGAAAATTGATATTTCCGCGATAGTATCCGAGGGAAGTAGGTGCGTCAATAAAAATATGACTCTAATTTTATTCATGATTTGACGTTCATGGCACCACCACAGATAATCAGTGACTGATTTCAGATCGAGATTCGTAAAAATATTATGCACGAAATAAAACCCGGACAGTCTATCGAACTGTTAAAAGAGTTGCACATTTTGACCCGTGACGGAAAAATGAATCAGGATTCGCGACGCAAGCTCAAGCAGGTATATCACCTGTTTCAGTTCATTGAGCCGTTGCTGCAAGAAATTCAACGGGATCATGCCGATATCAATTTGGTTGATCACGGGGCAGGGAAGTCTTACCTTGGTTTTATCCTGTATGACCTGTTTTTTAAATCACGCAATGGGGCTTCACACATCACGGGTATCGAAACACGTGAAGAACTGGTTGTCCATTCGAGGGAACTGGCGAAGCGATTGGGTTTTCATGGAATGTCTTTCCTGAATCAATCGGTTGCCGAGTCGATTGAGTCGGATCAACTGTCTTCCAGAGTGGATGTGGTCACGGCCTTGCATGCGTGTGATACGGCCACTGACGATGCCATACGCTTCGCACTCAAGAAGCAGGTGCAATTCATTGTGCTGGTCCCTTGCTGTCAGGCTGAAGTGGCGGCGATATTGCGCAAGAACAAAAATCAGCAGCCGGGCAAAAACGCGATGACTGAACTTTGGAGGCATCCGATACACACTCGCGAATTTGGCAGTCATGTCACCAATGTTTTGCGTTGCCTGCAACTTGAAGCGCACGGTTATCAGGTCACTGTGACTGAATTGGTGGGGTGGGAACACTCGATGAAAAATGAACTGATCATTGCAATCAACAAAAAACTTCCCCGCAAGCGACCTGCAGAGCGTTTGAATGAAGTGTTGCAGACGCTCGGTTTGGAAGAAATGAGCAAGCGTTTTTTCACTGGGTCAGACTGAAGTCTGGCTGCGTAAATAATTTGCTACCATTAAAACATTTCGACATCGCCGGTTTGAACTTTTGATGTTGCCAATTTTCCGTCGCTGACGAGTTCTTCATAGTAACCTACAGCGTTGCGGCCATGCTGTTTAATGTAATAAAGCGCTTCATCTGCCCGGTCAATTATTTGTGGCGGAGTGTCGTTGGCAGAAAGTTGGGAGTAGCCGACGCTGACCGTTACGCGGCCCACCTGACTAAAATGATGGTTTTCAATGGCTTTGCGGAAACGCTCAAAAATTCGCTTTGCGGAATCTTTGTCGGTTGGTTGAAGTACCACAATAAATTCTTCACCTCCGAAGCGAAATATCTGATCCTGAAATCTAAAAGAATCCCGAATCAGGCGGGCAAACATCACTAGCACTTCGTCGCCAATCAGATGCCCATAGGTGTCATTGACGGACTTGAAATGATCAATGTCAAAGACTGCCAGCCAGTGAATGCCGGTGCTCTTGCCCTTGCGCCGTTTGGGGACTCCATCACTGTTTGGTCCCCCACCTTCATCGATAGCCGCTTGGGAAAGTACCTCATATAAATGCTTATCGAAAGTTTTTCGATTGGGCAATCCGGTCAGAGTATCGGTTTCACCATAGTCAAGTAGCGCGACATGATTGGTAAAATATTCAATCAGTCCAATAAGAATGGCACGCTGTTTGGGTAACAGATCTTCAATAATCGTGATATCAATGAGGTAAAGCAGGCGGTCTACCGGTGCAATATAGAAGATGACGCGACTGGAGCCGTCTGGCAGATTCTCATAAACGGCTGAGCGCTGATTCTTGGCACGTACCAATAATGGGTCAACATCAATATTATAGGAATACTCGGATTCCGGCAGATAGGCATTGCGCACATATCGCCCTTCCTGGTTCATCCCGGCGCAATTAAACACCATGGTTTTTTTTGAATCGGCGTAAACCCGGAAAATGGCAAGTGCTTTGGGAAAAAACAAATCTTCCATCGCGTCAACCAAGGCATCGTTGACTTCTGTCCGGTCCCGTTGGGCAGACATTCGTGCTATATGATTGATTAGTTGTAGCATGGTTTCTAGCCTGTTCGTTTAGAAAGACTGCTCAATCGTTCTTTTCATCAGATGTCTGTATCCAGCACCTGATTCTTTACTAATGGATACAAGTATATCAAAAGTAATGCCGAGTGGAGGGATAAGTGAATGACTATTTATATTATAATAGTGAAAGAAAATATAAGGACAAGCTGAAGCTTGGCATCGTGCGCGCTAAAAGTGTATTCATAGAAGTTGGAACAGGAGTGTCACAAGCCTCGGATGGTCTTGGGGCCGGCTCAAGTGCTACTCATGCTGCGCTACAAAAAATACAGAGCTTCCCAATTTCTGTCGTTCTGGTTTACGCTTCGGTTTATTACAACCTGGATCAGGTACTGGCCGGTATTCAGGAAACAGTTGGCAACGCACCTGTGCTGGGGGTCACAACAGCAGGTGAAATTTGCGGCGGAATACACCAGCATAGCGTGACGGTGGTTATTATCGCTTCTCCCTTTTTGTCAGTCCGTGCAGCCCTGGGCAATGAAGTCTCGAAAGATTGGCGTCGGGCTTTGACGCAAGCTGTCGAGAATCCGATCTTCTCTCCCTATGTCAAAGATGAGCATTTTTTCAACTCTGACCTTTTATCCAGAGGGAAGTCTTTATTCGCGATGATCTTTTACCCCGGAAATACGCGGGCAGCGAGTTCAATGGGGTATGAAATTCTGGAAGCATTCAAGCAAGCCAGCCTTGGCCGTATACCAATTTTTGGAGGTGCCGCCGCCGATGATTGGCGTATGGAAAGCAACGCTGTTTTTCTGGGAACTGAGGTTCATTATGACAGTGTCCTGATTGCTATTTTTGAAACTGAGCTTGAATTCGGTATCAGCCTCAGTCACGGTTTTTTGCCGGTTGGTCAACGTATGGTGGTGACCGGGGCGGAAGGTCATGAACTTATTTCTCTGGATCAGTCACCTGCCGCCGATGTAATGGTTCATTGCATGGGTAAACCGAGGGCAGATCTCGAGGGAAAACATCTCACTCTGACGACCGGCTATCCAATAGGTTCTCCCGATCCCATGGGGCAATATAGTGTTAATGTAGCCACTTATTTTACGCCTCGCGGTGGAGTCAGAATGACCCAGCCGATTAGCGTTGGTTCGGAAGTCACCTTGCTTGTTCATAATGCGGATAATTCCGAATTAGCCGGGCAGGGGGCAGTTCGGAAAGCCATGATTAGAGCAGGGACGGATTCCCCCTCGTTGTTACTGGTTCATTATTGTGCCTTGCGACCGCGCATCATTGGGGAATCCCGGGTGCAATTGGAAATGGATCATTTGTTGGAAATAGCCGGGAAAGCACCCACAGCGGGCTTTTTTAGTTTTGGTGAAGACGCGGTCGCTGATGATGGCGTTTCGCGCCACAATAATGGCGTGGTTGCAATTCTGGTTTTCGGTAACAAGCTTTCCGCGTATGCCATGGTGGCGCGCGAAAACAAGCGTTTTCAACGACAGATTGCAGCACAGGCTGAACAACGACTATTGGCTGATGTGCTCATGCAAATGGAGGATGCCATTACCGTTGTTGACGCGGAATTTCGGATTACCTACGTCAATACGGCGTTCTCGCAGTTATTTGGCTATGGGGCAGGTGAAGTGATAGGGCGTCTGATTGGTGAGGTCTTTCCGGAAGGCGTCTCCAAAGTGATAGGTGAAAAAGATCAGGGCAGATTAATCTTTGCCGAAGATTCACTTTATCGCGGGGAAATATATAGGAGCCATAAGGATGGCCGGTTAATTCCGGTGAGGCTCACCGTTTCTACTCTGGTAAACGACGAAAGAGAGATCACCGGATATGTTGGTGCAATGGCCGATTTGACCCGCTATATTCAACTGTCTGCAGCAAAGGAATCTAGCGAGGCGCGATATCGGGCCGCTTTCCAGACCAGTCCGGATGCCGTCAATATTAACCGGTTATCCGATGGCGTATATATGGACGTGAATGACAGCTTTCTTGAAGTCACGGGCTGGTCCAGAGAGGAAGTGATCGGTCAATCCTCCCGTAACATTAATATCTGGCATAACATGGCCGACCGGGATCGTTTGGTGAAACTCCTTCAGGCTAGCGGCATCTGCACGAATTTTGAAGCGCAATTTGTCAAGAAAAATGGAGAGATCATTTATGGTTCGATGTCGGCCAGCGTTTTGCCTTTCAACGGAGTGACCTGCATTCTTTCCTGTACCCGGAACATCACCGAACGCAAGCAAGCTGAAGAAGCCTTAAGCATCACGGCGAGCGTATTTGGCAGCACCCGGGAAGCGATCGTGATCACCGACGCGAACAACGTCATCATAGACGTGA
>Ga0007854_10001669_pt1 | contig 14086 bp, 18 predicted proteins | sample CryBogCBH12Aug08_FD_60382 | JGI IMG/M metagenome (GOLD analysis project Ga0007854, IMG submission 60382) | Freshwater microbial communities from Crystal Bog, Wisconsin, USA - CBH12Aug08 | ecosystem: Environmental > Aquatic > Freshwater > Lake | place: Crystal Bog, Wisconsin, USA | collected...
CAGAAGCCAACCATCCAACCAATTGCCAGCGACGTGGCAACCAAGTCGCTGTAGTTGCGACTGGTGCTGTCCAGGAAGTGGTGTGCAAGGAACCAAAACAGCCACGCGAAGACCACACCACCGAGCAAAGCGGTGGCGAAGTTCTGACGACGAGCCAAGCCGCCGCCTTTCGCGTGCGTCTGGTGATCCGTGTGTTCAAGAGTTGTTGACATTACTCCCCCTTTATGCCTTTGCTGACTGCGACGTCAGCCACTGCTGGAACTGCGCTGGGGTGACAACGGTACCCGTCGTCACCATGAATGCGTGGTTAAGACCACAGAACTGCGTACAACGAATGTCGAACGTACCTAGTGCGTTTGGCGTGGTGTGGATTTCCGTCGTCGTTCCTGCGTTTGCGTCGACCTGGACACCCATGTTGGAGATCCAGAAGCCGTGCGTTACGTCAAGCGCTCTGATGTGGAAGTCGACCGTGCGGCCCTCAGGGAGTTCCAAGGTGGGTGACGACACGTTCGTGCCGGGGTACGAGAACGTCCACAGCCACTGCTGACCAGTGACGTTGACCACCAGTGGGTTCTTGCCATTGCCACCGTTATCCACGGCTAGGGCGCCAAGGCCCCACACCAGAAGGAAGATGGTCAAGATGGTCGAACCGAGGACCCACGAGGTCACCACAACACCGTTTTCGCGCACAGGCTTGGCGGCAGCTGGCACACCTTCGCCGCGGTGCACCCAGTGGCGCAACGCGTGCAGGGCCACCGTGTACACCAGTGCGGCCACCGGAGCAGCTGACACCGAGAAAATCACCATGGTGAGAATCGTGAGGTGCATGTTGTCCGACATCGAGGTGGGCATCAGGCGAGCTGGTGCGTAGAGCGAAATGACCACGCCCGCTGCCGTCATCACCAACCAGGTGAAGAACATGCCCTTGTAACCGTTTGATTGCTTATCTGACATCATCAACCTCACTGAACCGTCATTGCGCCGGACATGTAGCCGAACGAGGACATTGCGTAACCGAATTGGCCTTCACGACTGCCACCGCAAGGGAATTCACAGTTCCAGTCGTAAACGCCCTTGCTGCCCGTCTTGAACGAGAACTGGACAATCACTGGTGAGGAGTAGGTCGTGTCACCAACGGTGACCGAGTTCGTCGCGGGGTCCGCGGGCAGAGGAATGGACACGAACAGGTTCGTGCCGCTACCTGGGATACCGCGAAGGGTGAACGTGTGACCGATGTCGTTGGTGTTCCATCCACTCAGGGTCTGTGGTGCTCCGTACTTGGTCACCGAACCCGTCGTCTGAGGAATCTGGTAGGTCGCGGTGCCGTGAGCACCGTTGATCCACACGTGACTGAAGAACGAGTTGTTCAACGCCCCACCACTGTCGTACTGGTCGATGGTCATGTGCACGGTCGTGTTGGCAGGAACGACGAGATTGTCGTTCGAGTACGAGACCCAGTCAGGGTGTGCCCCGCCAGACTTACCGTGCTCGCCGGCGGCCGAGTCCGGGTATGAACTGATCGTGATTGAACAGTTTCCCGGTGACGTGATCTTGCAATCCAGTGCCTGCTCGTGCGGCGTTGCAGAAGCCAGGGCGTATCCCCCAGCTGCCAAAGCGCCACCACCGAGTAGTACGGAAAGTAAGGCCGCGCCGTAAGCGCTCGACTTCTTCATAACCACCCCTCATCTACTACGTTGTGTAGTAAAACATAAATTGTTTCTAAATTTCGTGTGAACGAAACCTCAGAAACAGTATCACCTATCATTATCAATGACAACGACTATGAACGTTATGGATACATTTTGAAGAAAAGCGAACTCCGCATTCACTTCGGTCTTTTTCTCGCCGAACTGATCTGTGTTCCGGCATTTGTTTTTGAGCTCTTTCGGGCCCGACATGGCAACACCTTGTCGTGGGCGTACGTGGTCGAATGGCCCGTACTGGGTTCCTACGCCGTATATATGTGGGCCAAGCTATTACGCGAAGAAAAAGGCGTTGACAAGCGCTCTCGCGATCGAGTGGCTGAAGTTGCCGCAACCCGCCAGCAAGAAGAGGACGACCCGGACCTGCGAGCGTGGAATGACTACCTCGCGTCAGTGCACGGCACTCAGGCGCCCGAGGATGAGAAGCGCTCCGATTGACGTTCTAGGACGCCGAAAATGGAGCCGTCACGCTTCGAGAGCCGTCGCACAATCAGCACCAGGCACGGAACTCCCCAGAAATCACCGCAAATCCATAACAGACCGGCGGCCAACTGCTGACGATGGAACGCTGTGGCGGCGGAAACGCCCATAGCGCCCATGCCGGGCATAGGTGGCATGCCTGGCATTGCGGGCTGCGACATTGTGGTGTACCAGTTGCCCTTGGAAAAAATGGACATCGCCATCGCCACGATCAGCATCTCGATCATGGTCACCACCACCATGACGAGCTGAAAACGTAACCGGGTGTGGACACGTCGCGGCCATGCCGGAATCAAATAGTGAAAGAACAAAAGACCCGACAGCAGAAAAGCGGGCTCAAGAAACCAGTCCATAGCCCATTGCCGACTCATGACTGCGTCGAACACCGCTGGAAGATGTGCACTCACCATGACCGCATTCATGATCAGTGCGGCCACCACGGCGTTCGCCTCGAGACGCGGCACTCGTACACGTCGGCGCACGTACCACCAGCGCATAAGGCGGCGGCGAGAACCAACGGGCAGAATCCACGCCCACGAACGCAAGGTGCCACTCGCAATCAGCCCCATGGGTACGCTGAACATCACAATCACGTGAGCAATCATGTGATCGAGCAAGTTGGACATTCCCAGTGCCGCAAACGGTGACCCCGTCGCAAACCACAGCAGACCCCACGACGCCACACTGAGTCCGGACAGTGCGTACGTCTTCACCGAACGTTGCCGGCGTCGAAGAAGAGCGGCGAGACTCAGGAGTGCGCCCACAACACTGGTGAGCGCTAAGGGGTTCACGACGAAAGCCCGCTTTGGTGCAGCAAGGACACAAGCTCGGAGACATCGGAGTTTTGAACGCCCACGCCGCCCGACAGCGGGTCGTCGGGAACAATCCACTTAAGCTGCCCTTGCGGATTGATCACGAAGAAGTAGTCAGAGTGGATACTCATCTTGCTGGATGGGACATTCGACACTTGGATGCCCCACGAGTGCCACACAGCGCGAAGTGCGGACAACGAACCAGTGACAAAGTGGAAATTTGGCACACCACCCAGATTGTGTTGAGCAATGAAGTGTCGCACGTTGGTCGGTGTTTCATGCAACGGATTCGCGGCAACCGCGACTTCCGTCAACTTGGCGCCTTGCGGGAATGATGCCCGCGCAGCCTTCAGTTGCGCCGCCAGCAGTGGGCAGTCGGTCCAGCACACGGGGTCGAGAAAGGTCAAGAGGACGTACTGACCCTTCGCGTCGGCCAGCGCAAACTGCTGGCCGTTCTGATCAGTCAGGGTAAAGGTTGGCGCCTTCGACGTCACACCGGAGGCGTAACCGTTGGCCGCCACGAAGAGCGTTGACTCAGCAGGTTGCGTCAATGACACCGACATCAACCCAATTGAATACAAGACCATGCCGAGGGCCACACTGGCCAGGACGGCGCCAGAGAGTGAACGTAATTCGGGAGGAAGGCGTCGAGGTAGTGGTGGTCGAGCACCCAGTGTCGGTAGCGCGGCGACGGACAGCGCCGCCAAGGGAATCAGTGAGTTGAAGTCCGTTGCGACCCCACCCCAGAATGCGGCGTCCTCGGCGACGAACCAGAATACGACGGCGAACACCACCATCGACCAGACAGGCCAGCGCCAGTTGCGGTCAGTGGCAAACCAGAGACCGACCGCCGTCGCCACCAACCATAGGACGACCATGATGTTGAATCCCCCGCCCAGAGTGCCCGCCAACTGACCACCGCGGAGTGCGATGGATGCCACCCAGTGAGGTTGCGCCACCGACGTCATCGCTTGGGTCATTGCCGTTAAGGCGTTGCTATTGCCCCCGTGCCAAAATCCCACTGACGGGAGGCACTGGCGGATTGCTCCCAGCAGTGCCACGAAAGCCAGGAAACGTAACGTCCATTTTGAGAAGTGCCGAACGAATACTTCGTTGGGAACAACCAACCACACGCCAGCAATGACGTAGAACAAGGTCGCACCCGGCCAACCAAACAAGACGCTTCCCGTCGAGGCAAAAATGCCGCCAGCGCCATTGCCAATAAGCCAAATCATGGCGGCCCAGCCAACGGAGATGCAGGCAACAACGCGACCAATCACGTTGTTCGACAAAATGAGTGCAAGTCCGATGCCCACCTGAATCCACGCCGTACCGACGGCAAGATTGATCGGGTGTTCATTCCACAGATTGATGGACGACGTCATCAAACTGTGTAACCAGCTGGGCGTTCCCGACATCGCGGGTGCCACGACGGCGTTCGCCAGGCCCAGCGGCATCGAGGGTTGGAACTGCAAGAGACCGTCGACGAACCAAATCAGACCGAAAACGAGTCGCAGGACGCTACGCGCACGGGGTTCTGCCAGACCCGCGGGTGAGAGATTGAACGTACGAATGCGACCCGTCACAACTCCGGCCAGCAACAGCAGCATGCCGATGGCGACGAATAGACCGACGCCGGTAACGAACAGTGCGTGGTGGAAGAGTGCCACCACGAGGAAGTTCGTCAACTGCAGCGGTGTGGACTTCATCACCATGGGTGTTCCTCTTTACTCACAATCCAAGTTCGTCGACAACGGCCGCTAACACACCATTCACGAACGAAGGTGCGTCGTCACCAGAATAGGTACGTGCAATCTCGACCGCCTCATTCATCACCACTGCCTTTGGCGGTGCATCCGGACTGAGGAGTTCGGCAATGGTCATCTCCATAACTAGCCGATCAACCAGCGCGATGCGCTCGAGCGGCCACTCAATGGCGTTGTCACTTATAAGTTGCTGCGCCTGAGCACGGTGCTCCTCGGTGGACGTCGCAATGAACACGGTGAACTCGTCAGGCTGAATGGGCAGTTCGTCAATGACGACCGACACCGGTCGATCCTTGATAGCCGATTCGTACAGCAGTTCAAGCGCACGCTCTCGCGAGCGGTGACGTTCGTCGCCTAAGGAACTCACTAGGCGCGCGTCATGTACTCGCCCGTGCGAGTATCGACTTTGATGACTTCATCTGGGCCAACGAACAATGGGACCTGAACGACGAAGCCGGTCTCGAGCGTTGCGGGCTTGCGAGCGCCGGATACGCGATCACCCTGAATACCGGGCTCGGTCTCCGCAATGCGCAATTCGACCGATGCGGGCAATTCGACACCAATGACTTCGCCTTCGTAGGAGACGATCATTGCCTTACCGGTTTCCTTCAGGAAGTTCGCGGCGTCGCCGAGGCTCTTGGACGAGACGGCGATCTGGTCGAAGGTGTCCTGGTCCATGAAAATGTAGTCGTCGCCGTCGCGGTAGAGGTACTGCGTGTCGGACTTGTCGATGATGGCCTGCTCGAGCTTTTCACCCGAGTTGTAGGTTCGTTCAATAACGGCACCGGTGCGAGCGTTCCGCAACTTGGTGCGCACGAAAGCGCCACCCTTTCCGGGCTTAACGTGCTGGAATTCAATCACCGTGAACAAGCCTTCGGCGATGTTGAGGGTGATGCCGTTCTTAATGTCTGACGTGTTGATCGAAGCCATGAGGCTTTATCCCTTTCGCGAGAGTTGCCCTTCCATTGTAGGGTTTTTTCCCGCGGTTCTCGGGATTCAGGCGAGGAGTCGGAGAACTGCTTCCAGTGCGAGGTCGTAGCTCAAGGCCCCGAAACCCGCAATCGAACCATTCACGACGCCAGCCAACGTGCTGACGTGACGAAAGGGCTCGCGAGCCGCCGGGTTCGAGAGGTGAATTTCGATTTTCGGGCCCTCAAATATCGCCAGCGCATCGGCCAGCGCCCAGGAGTAGTGCGTGAGAGCTCCGGCGTTCAAAATGATTGCCTCACTGGCCCCCCGTGCGGCATGGATGGCCTCAATCAGATCCCCTTCGAAATTCGACTGAATGTGGCGCACCTCGCAACCGTGGGCGGCGGCCGTCGAGCGCACTCGGGCCACGTGTTGGTCGAGGGTGGTCGTTCCGTAAATTTCAGGACTGCGGGTCCCGAGCAGGTCGAGGTTGGGACCCGACAGCAGGAGAATCTCTTTACTCATAGTGCACCTCCCGTGAATGAAGCATAGGTGGCACGAACCACGTCCTCGGGCACGTCGTTCACCACGACGAATTCGCCGTCAGTGGGAAGTACGAACGTCAGCGAGTGGTGAGCTTTTTTATCCCGAGCCATCACTGCAATGATGTCATCAACTGGCAGCGGCACAGGCATTTCGCCCGAGAGCCCGAAGTGGGCGACCACGGCGTCGGTGTAGGCGACTTCGCCATCACCGCAACGCCCGAGATCACGCGCCAGGCGGGCGGCAAAGCGGAGGCCAATAGCGACTGCTTCGCCGTGTCGAATAGCGGTTGGATTAATCGCCAGCGTGAGATTCTCAACCGCGTGGCCCAGGGTGTGGCCGTAGTTGAGCAACGCGCGAATCCCCGACGTCTCAAATTCATCTGCGGCCACGATGCGGGCTTTGTAGTCAACAGCGATGGTGACGAAATCTTCGAGGCTCGTGGACGGAAGGTCGCTCACCGCACGACGTTCGAGAATCCAGACCTTGGCCACCTCGCCCATCCCGCCGCAAAGCTCGCGCTCGGGAAGTGTGGCAATGGCGTCCAAGTCGCAGAAGACCGCACGCGGCTGGTGGAAAGCACCAACCAGGTTCTTGCCCGTACTCAAATTGATTGCCGTCTTGCCACCAATAGCGGCGTCGACTTGCCCGGCAATGGACGTGGCGACGTGAATGACCGCGATACCGCGAACGTATATGGCCGCAGCGAAGCCCACCACGTCGGTGGTGGCGCCACCGCCGACGGCCACAATCACGTCGTGACGCGAGAGGCCCAGGATCGAAAACTCTCGGCACAATTCCTCGACGACGGAGAACTCTTTCGCAGACTCGCCGTCAGGAATTTCCAGTACGTATGTCTCTACACCGCAGGTGAAGTCGAACCATGGCTGCGCTCGCAAGCTCGACGTGGTCACGATAACCGCCGTGCGGGCCTGTGGAGCGACAATCCGTAACTGCTGGGCGAGCTGCTCACGTACGCCGTGCCCAATGTGTACGTCGTAGGGTGCCGTCAACGCAACACGAATGCTCATGATCGTTTCTCCACAAAGTCCGCTATGGCCGAGACAATATTGTCGATGCCGTCGTCAGCGTTGACGCGCAACGCCGCTACTTCGTCGTACAGTGCACTGCGTTCCGCACGAAGCCGAGCTATGCCTGCCCGGAGGTCGTCGCCGAGCAAGGGACGATCACCGTCAGCCACACGAATCAGGAGTACCTCGTCGGGGGCGTCAAGCCATACTGTCGGCAGAGTTGCCAAGAGTTTGCGCGCTGCCTCAGTCCGAACCACTCCCCCGCCGCAGGAATAAATAATGTCGTCGCGAACAGCGTCGCACAGGGTGTCATATTCGAGCTCACGAAAGCGATCTTCGCCGTCAGTGCGCAAGCAGTCCTGGACACTTTGTCCGCGCGTGGCGAGAAATACATCGTCGGCGTCGAGTGCAGCGACGCCGAGGCGATGCTCGAGAGCTTTGGCCACCGTGGTCTTCCCAACGCCGGGGAGCCCGACCAAGACGACGCGCGCCACGACTACGCCGGGCGAGCTTTCGACGCCGTCGAACCGAGGTTCGCGAGGTAGGTGTCGTGGTTGCGAACGAACTCTTCGACCGAGTCGCCGCCGAACTTCCGCACCGCCTCGTTTGCGAGCGTCAGGGCGAGCATGGCTTCTGCGACGACGCCTAATGCGGGTACAGCAGTCACGTCGGTGCGTTCCTTGAACGAAACCGTGCTATCACCAGTGACTACGTCAACCGTTTCAAGGACGGGGCGATTGAGCGTGGCGAGTGGCTTCATGGCGACCCGAGCAATCACGGGGGCGCCCGAAGTCATGCCGCCTTCGAGTCCACCGGCGTGGTCGCTGCGGCGACCAAATCCACCACCTTGCGCGTGCTCGCCGTCAACAAAAATCGCATCGTGTGCAACGGAACCACGCTGGGCCGCCTGGGCCATACCGTCACCAATTTCCACGGCCTTCACAGCCTGGATACTCATGAGTGATCCCGCAATCAGTCCATCAAGCTTGCGGTCCCAGTGCACGTGACTTCCCAGTCCAACCGGAACGCCGTAGGCAATCACTTCAACGATGCCGCCGAGGGAGTCGCCATCCTTGGCCGCTGCCTTGATCTCCTCGATCATGAGGGCTGCCGACGTGGGGTCGTAGCAACGAACTTCACTGTCGTCCACGACACCCAATTCTGTTGGCCCTGGGCGCGCTTCTTGCGGTGTCGCCACCGCACCAATACGGACCACGTGCGAGACAATGGAGACGCCAATCGTCTCCAGCAGTGCTTTGGCCAAAGCACCGGCAATCACGCGTGCTGCCGTTTCGCGAGCCGACGCTCGTTCGAGCACGTCACGGGCGTCGTCGAACGCGTACTTTTGCATCCCGACCAGGTCGGCGTGACCAGGTCGGGGCGTGGTCAGTTTGTCACTGGGCTCGCCAGGTGCGGCCGACATTTCCTGCTCCCACTTGGGCCACTCCGAGTTGAGGATTTCAATGGCCACGGGAGAACCGAGGGTGCGTCCGTGACGGATGCCACCAGTGAGGCGCAGTACGTCTCGTTCAAAGCGCATGCGCGGACCACGGCCGTAGCCCAATCGACGACGGGCCAATTGCTCGGACAAGGCGTCTTCCGTGATGGGCAAACCGGCGGGAAGCCCTTCAACAATGACGGTCAGTGATGGTCCGTGGCTTTCGCCGGCAGTCAAGAATCGCAACATGCAGTAATTCTAGGTCGCGACGCGACCTCGACTTAGTGGCTGTCGGCGTAGAAGGGGTTCACACCCGACGCGTGGTCCGTAACGTCACGCACATCGGTCAGCTCGGGGATCGCGGCCTTCAGGGCCGTCTCGATGCCCTGCGTCAATGTCATTCGGCTCATCGCGCAACCCTGGCAGCCACCCGACATCTTGATGTAGGCGACATTCTGCTCGTCATCGAGAGCGATCAAATCCGCACGGCCACCGTGTGACGCAATAGAGGGGTTGACCTGCTCTTCGAGCACAGCCACTGCACGACGGGCCAGTTCGCTCTCAATGCCGAGGGCCAGAATTTCGGCGGGAACCCCGGGGTTTGCCTCTTCGGGAGTGGGGTGATTCGGATTGACCAAGACCAAGCCGCCGCCACCGGCGTCAGCGAACTCGAGGCGTGACCCGCGCAGGCGCGGCACGCTGGATGGTGGAATAACAATCGTGACATCGCCGTCGTTGCCGACGGCGGATCCCTCGGGCGCCTGGGCTACGTCGGAAAAGTACAGGTCGTAGGCGTAGCCCGTGCCTTGTGTGCCCGTGACTTCGACGAAGAGGCCGAGGCCTTCACCACCACCCTCGCCCGCCAGGGCGTCCAGCACCACGTTGCGGGCTTCGTCAGTGAGGGTCAAAACGTCAAAGGTGGATTCACTCATGCTGACAGTCTAAAGGTGAACCGGACGGCATCGACCAACTAGGTTTTACACGTGACGTCTTTACCCCCCACCGCCCACGAGTGGATGAGTTTTGTCGACGACGAGGCCGGGTGTACCTGGCTGGTCGACATTACGTTCCTCTTGAGTAATTGGAACTGCATCTTCGGCAGCGGTTGCCAGGGTGTGCTTACTGGCCCCGCACCGGAGTTAGTGCAGGGCTGCTGCTCCTACGGTGCGCACTTCACCGGCGAAGACGATCGCCAGCGCGTTGAAGTCGCCGCGAAGCGACTCACCGATGATCAATGGCAGTTCCGCGATAAGGGGAAGAAGGGAACGACCAAGGTCAACAAGGAAGGCGAAATCGTCACCAAGATGGTCGACGACGCATGCATCTTTCTCAATCGACCCGACTTCCACCGTGGTGCGGGATGTGCACTCCACGTTCTCTCGCTGGACACTGGCGAGAGTTTTATTCCGTTGAAGCCCGAAGTCTGCTGGCAGGTTCCGCTCCGCAAAGAAGAGGTGGAACTCGTCAACGGTGACATCGTCACCCGCATTGGTCAATGGGACCGTAAAGACTGGGGCGAAGGTGGCGCTGAATTCCACTGGTGGTGCACCCAGGACGAAGGTGCTTTTCAGGGCAACACCCGAGTAGTCGACACGATGCGTGACGAACTTATCGCCATGATGAATGAGTGGGCGTACGCCCACGTGCTTGCCTACTGCGACAGCCGTCGCCGACCGGCGGGAGCACTCCCCCACCCGGTACTTCGCCGACGTTAGTTGTCGGAAGCGAGTGGGTCTTCCTCAGCAAAGACGGTACGTGGGAGCGAACCAAGAATTTCGTCGTAACGATCTTCTTCTGCCAAGCACCATTCGGCGTGCACGTCTTCTGGTGCTGCCCCGCATTCCACGCAGGTAGTAGCACGAGGACCCGTTGATCGCTTCAGTTCACGCGCTTCAACGAAGCGACGGTGGCGACCCTTTTTCATGGCAACTCCTCACTGACCGCGGGCCATACCTGGCGGCGGTCGGGGCTCATATCTCTTGAGCCGGACTTCTATAGTACCAACTCGACCCGCTGGTCAGGACGTAACCTGTTGGCTATGAGCACAGCCTTCGACCCGACCGACATGATTAAGCGATTCCAAGAGCGCGCCGACGCCGTTCGTCGCCGTGGATTGCCACCCGTTGAGGGCCCCGAGCGTCAGCGGTTCCTCGAAGCAGCCAAACTCGATTTCCAGGACTACGCCATGATCGGCGACGCTACCGCCACCATCGTGGACGGCATTTTGCGCCTCGAGATCGACCTGCGCCCCGCCTCCTAGCCCTGCACGACGTCAGCGCGGGCCGCACCTTCGAAGAGGTAGCTGATGCCTCGCTGGAGATAGCCGATCGCGGCGTGACGACGCTGCGGACTACTCCCCGCCCGGTAGCACTCGTTCGCACCATCGCCGAGTGTGTTGAAGGCATTCGCCAAGATCGACGTGAGTTGGGCGTCGGGGGTTGGCAAGCTGGCGTTCACCGCTTGGGTCTCAAACAACAAGACACCACAGACCGTGTGTAAGTCAAGGGCGTTCATCGCCGGTGTCCGTAACGCGGTTTCGCTGTGGAGTGCATCGATGTGCAACTGGTGCGCGTTTTCGAGGAAACTACTGCTCGACATCCACGAGCGCATCGCACTCTGGGGTGACTGAGAGCCGCACGACGCCAACGCGAGAGCCGCGACGGCGATCACGAGCAGTCGCTTCATCATTGGGCGACGACGAGGTGCAGTTCTCGGCGGCCGCGTCGGACCACGAGGTACTTGCCGTGCAACGCACGTGACAAATCAACCGCGCCGTCCACACGGACGTTATTCACGTAGACGCCACCTTGCTCAACAAAACGTCGAGCCTCACCTTTCGACTTCGCGAGTCCACAGCGGACCAAGACGTCGACGATGTCGACGCCCGCGGCGAGTTCTTCGCGTGACCACGTCGAAGACGGCGCATCGGCCGTAACGGTCAAGAGCATCGTTTCGTCGAGTTCGGCTATGGACTCGGCAAAGAGCGCTTCGCCAGCGCGTTCGGCGGCGCGCTGGGCGTCGTCACCGTGAACGAGCGCCACCACCGCGTTCGCGAGTGCCCGCTGCGCGCGACGCTCTTGCGGTGCTGACTGCGTGGCCGCATCGAGGTCTCGGATGGTGTCGTGATCGAGGAAGGTGAAAAAACGCAGCAACGTTGGCACGGTCTGGTCGTCAGCGTTCAAGAGGAACTGGTGCAGCGCGAAGGGTGACGTCAGGTTCGCGTCCAGCCACACCTTCTCATTACCGCCTTCGGACTTGCCGAACTTCTGCCCATCAGCGCGCAGCAACAGCGGTGACGTGAGGCCCGCCGCTGACGAGCCAGTGACCTTTCGAATGAGTTCGGTACCCATCGTGATGTTGCCCCACTGGTCGGAGCCACCCATCTGGAGGGTGCACCCATGGTCGACGTTCAACCGCAAGAAGTCGTAGGCCTGGAGCAACATGTACGAGAACTCCGTAAAGGAAAGGCCAACGTCATCACGGTCGAGACGACTCTTGACCGAATCCTTCGCCACCATCTGATTTACGGTGAAGTACTTGCCGACGTCACGGAGAAAGTCCGTCATGGAAATGGTGGTCAACCAGTCAGCGTTGTTCAAGAGCAGGGCTTGTGCCGGTCCAGCGGACGGCGAGAAATCAAGAAAGCGCTCCAACTGGCTACGGATGCCGGCCACGTTCTCTTCGAGCTGCTCCTTCGTGAGCAGCGGCCGCTCCGACGCCTTGAAGCTGGGGTCGCCAATCAGACCAGTGCCACCACCCGCCAGTGCGATGGGGCGATTGCCAGCCATCTGCATGCGACGCAGATTGCAGATCTGGAGGAGACCACCGAGGTGCAGGGACGATGCGGTGGGGTCGAAGCCGATGTAGCCCGTAACGCCACCGGCACTCAATCGGCCGAGCACACCGTCATCAGTGGTCTGGTGGACGAGTCCTCGAAATTCCCAATCAGTGCGAAGCGTCATGGTCTCAGTCTACGAGACCTCATCTCACAGAGCGTTCCAGTCGCTACGCGTGGATTTTCAGCCAGAGTACCCACGAGGACCACCAACCGGTGATCTCGGCGACCCCAATGGCAATCAGCAACATGCCGCCGATGACACCAAGCATCTTGGCGTGACGACGCAGATACTTCGAGGCGCCGAGCATCCACTGAGATGCAATTGCGGCCACCACGAAGGGAAGTCCAAGCCCTAAGCAATACACGAACGCCAGGATTGACCCGCGCAGGGCGGTGGTACCGGACGACGAAGACGCCAGACCGAGAATCGCACCCAGGGTGGGCCCAATGCACGGGGTCCAGCCAAGGGCGAACAGGGCGCCCAGCAGTCCGGCGCCGAGCACGGTCGCTTTAGGGAGACGATGGCTTCGGCGTTCTCGCTGCAACCACCGCGAAGGCCACCAGCCCGCGAAGAACATGCCCAGCACGATGGTGAGGACACCGAAGACCTCTTGAATTGGGCGCTGATGCTGGGACAACTTTGCGCCGAAGAATCCGAAGAGTGCGCCAAAGGAGGTAAAAACCAAAGAGAATCCGATGACGAAGGCACACGCACCCGCCACCGCGCGGCCGCGCCCACCTCGTGCGGCATCAGCGCCAGACGCCCCACTCAGGAAGGCGAGGTATCCCGGCAACAACGGCAACACGCACGGCGACACGAACGATACGAGTCCAGCAGCGAAGGCCACGGGGAACGCGGCGAGCAGCGATGAAGGTAGGGTCGCGATCATGAGACCCACGACGGTACCGCTGCCGTGAGCGAGGCGTGCAGCGCAACATTGGCGCGGCGCTCGGGCACGGCTGCGACAACCACGCTCACGCCGGGTCGTTCAGCTCCAGCACGAAGTGCCGCTTCGAGTTCATCGACAGAGGTCACGCGCGTTGCGTGGTGCCCAAATGCGGTGGCGACGGACGCGAGGTCGATGCCTCGGGGAGTCCCGAACATCTCCTCGAAGGCCGGCTCGTCGAGGACCTGGGCTTGGGGCAAGAAATTGAAGATGCCGCCACCAGAATTGTCAGCCACCACGATCACGCAGCTGTGTGCAACAGCCCCGTCGACCAGTCCCGAGACGTCGTGCAGGAACGTGACGTCACCGACGAAGCCAATCGTGGTCGCCACCGTACTTACCCCTCGAATCGTTGACGTGATGCCGTCAATCCCGTTGGCCCCACGATTCGCAAAGGTCGGGGTGATGCGACTCGGCGACCACCATTCGACGTCACGAATCGGCATAGACGAGCCCACCACCAATGACGCGCCCAACTCGCCTGCCACATGCACCACGCGACGGGCTACGGTGATTTCGTTGAATGCTTCGACGTCAAGTAACGAAAGACGTTCACCCACCAATCGCGAGAGACCCGCCCACTCGTAGACGTACGCACTATCGCCTCGGAGTTGCGTGG
>Ga0007854_10001670_pt1 | contig 14086 bp, 9 predicted proteins | sample CryBogCBH12Aug08_FD_60382 | JGI IMG/M metagenome (GOLD analysis project Ga0007854, IMG submission 60382) | Freshwater microbial communities from Crystal Bog, Wisconsin, USA - CBH12Aug08 | ecosystem: Environmental > Aquatic > Freshwater > Lake | place: Crystal Bog, Wisconsin, USA | collected...
CCGGACGTGGACCGCTTTCCCGCCATCGAACTCGCGCGGCGGGCCGGCGAAACCTGCGGCACCATGCCGGCGGTGTTCAACGCCGCGAACGAAGTGGCCGTGGACGCCTTCCTGAACCGCCGCATCAACTTCCCGCAAATCACGGAAACCGTGCGGCGCGTGATGGACGCGCATCAAGTGGTGGCGCAACCGACGCTGGAAAAGATTCTCGAAGCCGATGCTTGGGCGCGGCGCGAAGCGGTGAAATAAATCTCTAACTGGAATATCGAAAACGACGAACGGCGCGGATGCTTTTCCGCGCCGTTTGGCTTTGGGAAATCTATCTAGCCTTTGCAGACTATCCTCATATTAGGTGTCAACATAAGCAATAAGGTCATCAATCGCCGCCATAAACTTTTTGTAGTCGCCCATCTCGCCGTATATTTGGGGGCGTGTGTATTTGGACACTGCGGCAACCAAAGCGTCAAACTTCTGCCGGTCATCGCCAATGAAATCAGCGCGAATCCTGTGCGCCTCGCCGCTGAACATGGAAATAGTAGCTCCGAAATGCTCGCTGAATATCTCAATGGTCGCTGCTCGCTTAAACTCGGAACTCCACTCATTCAAGAAGGCAAGGAAATCCCGTCGCCTGCTCGCCCGCCCAGACTCACGCTCGCGATGGCTGGTGAGCTTATGCGAAGCAAAGGCTCCAATCAGCCCGCCGACAATGCCGGCGGCAACCAATCGCAACAAATCAATAACCTGCTCGCTCATTATGTGCTCCTGCCAATCGCCTGTGGTGCTCTTGGTGGTTTGATTGGGGCCTTCATATACCGGCGCGCTTTGACAACTAACAGATAATGTCCACCGCGTTGTGCCGCTTATCCTTTTGCATGGTTTTAGCGTAAGTCGGACGGAAAACCCTGTCGAGCCGATTGTTCCAGCCCGGATGGCTTTGAAAATAGCCCAGCCATTGATGGCTGGGTTCACGGTTTGGAAACCTCTCCAAGTCCCGTCGGGGACGAAAGAATCGTCTGCCGTCCCTGCGGGACTTGAAATGGCGGTTGGCTGGCTATCCAGCACTCAAGTGCTGGGCTATTTTCATCAATTTCACGAATTTGGGGTGTCAGTCCCGGCTCGACGGAGTCTCACCCCACCAAGCTGGCAGGCGATGGGAGAAGGGGGGATAAGCCGCCAACTGTCGCTTTTTGACCGCTGAAGGGGGGTGGAACACTGGTTTTGCCGGTTTTTTGAACAAACAGGGCGGTTTGGGCACTGGAAAACGCTTTCCGGTCACTTCCTTTCTTCGTTCGGTCACTTCCCAACGTCGTTGGGAGGTGACCTTTTTGAATTGGGAAGTGTCCCAACAAGGTTAGGAGCTGTCCCTTTGCCGTTGGTAAGTGTCCCGATTGAATCGGGGAGTGACCGAATCAAGTCGGGAGCTGTCCCTTTTGTATTGGGAGCTGTCCTTTGACGCTTGGGAAGGTTCCCGGCCTTAAAAGGCTCAGTCCAACGTCGGCGGGCGGGGCGTGTAGAGTTTCAGCGTCAAGCCTTCGGCGTTCGCATTGCCGCCGACCACGGAGCGGTAGAAGTATTTCGACACGGAATCATATTCCGGCAGCAGCCCGAAATCCGCCCAGTCGCCCACCGTCGGCGGGAACATCCGCGCCGCCGCACCGGTGATGGCCGCGCTCTTCAAAAACTTGAACGTGGTGCGCATGGTCTCGTGCTGGTTCTCGTAGCTGAACAGGCCGCCGCCCATGCCGCCCACATGGCTGGCGAGTTCCGCGAGGCCGGGCGTCTCGTTCAGCGGCTTCAGTTTGCCGTCCGCGCTGCGGATGAATTCTTCGAGGATGGAAACGTCCTTGCTCAAGGCCACATAACCGCCGCTCGCGGCGGCGTAAAGATACGTCGGCGGCGCGGTGGTGCCGTCGGGCAGTTGTTTCTGCCGCTGCGCGAGGCTGTAAAGCTTGTGCCCCAGAAAATCGCGCGGCGCGGGCGCACCATCCTGCGGCGAGGTCACGGCCACGAGATTGCGGATGCCGTTGATGACCTGCTCCGGATTCACGACGCCGAGGAGATAAATCACCGGGGCTTTCAGGAGATCCGCCAGCCGGTCGCCGGTCGGCGGCTTGGTGTAAATGATAAGGTCGTCGCCGAGGTTGCCAAACAGGCTGGTGCGCAGATCGAAGCCGGGGTCTTTCGCCTGGGCGATGCCGTTGACTGCGGCGATGGCGGAGTTCAGCATGGCGGAGTATTGCGGATTCAACGCGTCCACCATCTTCTGCAATTCGTTCCACGCCTGCTTGCCGTCGAGGCGGAGGCGGGAAAACTTGACGGCGTCCGCCGGCACAAACGCCGGGATGCTGCTGTCCTTGGGCGCGACGGAAAGAATTTTGAGCAGCCCGGCGCGGGTGCTTTCCGGCGCGGCGAGGTGCAGGGCGAGATTCATGCCTTCCGGCGACTGGCGCACGGTGGCGCTGACCGATTTCAATCCGCCCAGCCCGATGGCCCCGACGACTTTGGCCGCCGTAAACTTCGGCATGAAGGGCGAGCCGGTATTATCATCCGGCGTCTCGTTGTCGCCGGTGAGCAGGCTGACAAATTTGCCGCCGTTGAACCAGGCGTAGGCCGTCGGCGCATCGCGAAACTGCGAGAGCTTGTCCGCCGCGAACGTCGCGTCATCGGCAATGGCCGGCGTGCTGCCGCCGGTCAGGTGCGCGGCGACAATCTCGACGACGCTGGCGGTGTTGCCCACGACCAGCAGCGATTCAAACTGCGTGAAATACATCTCCTCCGGCTTGGCCGGCTTGGTAGGTTTGTCGGGATCAACCGCCGCCGCTTTTTTGGACGGAATGAGGGCGGCGAAATCATTGCCCGCGACCGGCACCACCGTGAACGGCAGGCCGTGGATATTTTCCGTGCGGAGCTTGCGGCCCGCGTCCTTCCACTTTTTTGTCAGCGCGGCCAGATTTGTTTTCAGCGTGCCGCTTTGTTCTTTCGCGTCGAGCAGCAGAATCATGCCGGGCGGCGTGTCGTCGTGGCCGTTCGAGCCGTTCACTGTCAGCGCGATGGTCAGTTGGCCCTGCGGCAACGACATGAAGTCCGCGACCTTCAGGCCGAGGTCGTTTTCCAGCGGCGCGACGAACGTGTCGTTCCACTTCGCCATGAACTTGTCGTGAAACGGTCTCATGGCCGGGTCGTTCCACAACTGCATCATCGGCGTCAGCCGGCTCCCGGCGCTGAATTCCGCGTAGTCCGGCACGGTGAAAAACGCGAGCGTGTCCGCCGGCAGCAGTTTTTCCGCCGGCGGGATCGCAGCGGAGAGCAGGGCGGTGCCGGCCAGTAAAAAGGCGGCGGCGGCGAATCGGCGGAGGGAATTTTGTTTCATGGCTTTGGAATAAAGGAGACGGAATGGTTGGTGGCGCTGATGTAGCCGCTAAAGATGAGCGAGTTGGTGTAGGCCGCGCCGTCGTAGCCGGCCTGATAAATCTGAACCGTGACGGGCGCGTCGCTGGCCGCGTCGGTCTGCACGGCACAGGCTTTCAGCGCGTCGCCGGAATAAACTTTGTGCACCTGATGATGGCCCAGAATGTTGTTGGTGATGGTCGCGCCGTTCTGCACATAGACGCAGTTGCCGGTGAACGTCACCGGCGCGGAACCCATGCCGGCCGTGATGGCGACGGAGTAGAGGTTCTCCTTGTGCTTCGGTTCATAAACCTTCTCCGAGACGGTGCCGATGATGCCAAATTGTCCGTTGGTTTCCCCGTAAGGCAACGTCACGCCCCAACTGACATTCGTTCCGTTTTCCAAAGTGGAAAACCGGCAGCTCATCATGCCCAGCGGAGCCATGTTCGGACGGATGCGCACGCCGTTCATGATATTTTCGCTTTCCATTCCTTCCGGTATCGGCCCCAGCCGGACGGCGACGTGCAGCGTGTTGGTCGGAAAAGCGCGCAAGAAGCGGCAAAGATCTCCGACCACATGCGTCTCGAATCCATTGGTCAAATTGGAAACTCCCTGATGATTGAACAGTGCCTTGAAGGCGTTCGTGTCCTTCGCGCCCAACGCCGTCTCGGCGGTTGCGCGCAATTGTTCGGCGGAAGTTGGTGCGGCCTGGGCGTTCGTGCCCGCGTTCAGGCCGGCCAGCAAAACGCCGGCGACGGCGAGCCGCAAAAAAATCAGGTTCATGTTCAATTAAAAATCAGCCGGGGGAAAAGTTGCGCGAACGAAAAATCATTTCGCCGCCGTCACCGGCGCTTTCGTGCGGCTCGGCGGTTCGAGATAGCGAAACGGATTGTTCGGATTGTCGGTGGAATACGCAAAGGCATCGCGATGGTCGAGGAAAGCTTTCACGAGTTCGACGGGAATCGCGAAACCCAGACCCTCGCCGAAAGTAATCTTCATGTTCGTCACGCCCACGACTTCGCCCGCGAGATTGAACAGCGGCCCGCCGCTGTTGCCGGGGTTGATTTGCGTGCTGGTCTGGAGATAAAGCTGTCCCTCCATCTGCCGCGTCTTCGTGCTCAAGATGCCTTGCGTCACGGTGCGTTCCAAGCCAAGCGGACTGCCGATGGCAAACACACCGTCGCCGACGTTCAGCGCATCGGAACTGCCCAGCGTGACCGGTTTGAACTTCGGCGCGTTCTTGTCCTCGATGTGCAGCAGCGCGAGGTCTTGAAATTTGTTGATGGCAACAATCTTCACCTGCTTGTAAGTCTCGCGGTCAAGCTGATCGTTCTTCGACTGATAAACCTCCACGGAAATTTCCGTCTCGCCTTCAATGACGTGAAAATTCGTGAGCAGATAACCGTCCTCGTTCAGGAAAAATCCCGAACCGAGTCCGCCCGGCGTTTTCACTTGCACGACCGCCTCGCCGATTTGCTTCACCAGCGAACTCACATCGCGTGCCGTCGCGGCTTTCGTCGTGGCCGCATAAAATTGCCCCCCGGTCGGAACGGCAACCACATTGGCCGACGCACCGGCGGTCGAGGCTTTCGCGACACCGGTGACGGCGGCGCGCGGAATCACCAGCACGGTATAGCCCAAATCCACGACGAGCGCGTCGGGTTTCTCGGCGAGAATTTTGCCCGTGACGGCGGCGGCGTCCTTGAGTTGGATGGTGTCGGCGGAAAGCAGTTGCGCGCCGCAACCAAGCAGCGCCAGCAATGCGGTGGGTTTCTTCAACGACATGGGGCGACGATAGACCACAGCCTTGGATTTGACAAGCGGCCGGGCGTTCAATCTTATCGGCAACCAGCGGTGTTTTAATTCGCCTCGCCGATAACAATTAAGATTAGCATTCCGACTAAAACCCGCCGGCCTGCGGGAAACCTTTTCAAACCGCCGCTCTTCCGGCATACTCCGCCGAACGTGATTGACACACAGGAAAAACTCTCCGCCTTTCTCCCCACCGTGCGCGCCGCCGAATGGCTGGCGATTGACACCGAGGCCGACAGTTTGCACGCCTATCCGGAAAAGGTCTGCCTCATCCAGATCAGCACCGCTGCCGGCGACCGGCTCGTGGACCCGCTGGCGGAAATGGACATCAATCCTTTTCTCCAATCGCTCGCCGGGCGCGAATTGATTTTTCACGCGGCGGATTACGATTTGCGGCTGCTGAAGAAGCACCACGATTTTGTCCCCACGGAAATCTTCGACACGATGCTCGCCGCGCGTTTGCTGGGCGAAAAACAATTCGGTCTGGGCGCGCTCGTGGAAAAATTCCTCGGCATCAAGCTCGACAAGGGGCCGCAGAAAGCCGATTGGGCGCAACGCCCGCTCACACCGCGCATGATTGATTACGCGCGGAACGATACGCGTTATCTGAAAACCCTGGAGGAGAAACTGCGCGGCGAACTCACTGCCAAGGGCCGGCTCGCGTGGCATCAGGAAGCCTGCGCGCGGCTCATTGCGGAAAGTTCCGTGCCGCCGGTGATTGATCCTGACGCCGTGTGGCGCATCAAGGGCAGCACGTTCCTCGAACGCGGCGCGCTGGCGGTTCTCCGCGAGATGTGGCACTGGCGGGAGGCCGAGGCCATTGCCGCGAGCCGTCCGCCGTTCTTTGTTCTTTCGCATGAGTCCATGGTCGCCATTGCCATTGCGGTCAGCGAACAGCAGCCGTTTGAGCAAATGATTCCCCCGCGCATGCATCCGCGTCGCCGGGAGACGTTGCTCGCCGCCATCCGCGCCGCGCAGAGCGTGCCGCCGGAACAATTCCCCGAAAAAATCCGCCATTTTTCCCAGCGCCCGACCGAGGCGGAGTTCAAGCGCTTTCGCGATTTGGAAAAAATCCGCGACCACCACGCGCACGTGTTGCAACTCGACCCCACGCTCATCGCGCCCAAGTCCATGCTCGGCGATCTGGCGCGCGACTGGGACAAATTCGCGCCCGGCCTGATGCACTGGCAGCGCGAATTGTTGAAGTGATTTCAAGCGGGCAGGGCGGATGAATCGAGCTGACGCTTATGCACCGAATGAGGTCAAAAATCGCGAAACGCCAGGCGCGGATTGGATTGCTGATGGGTCTGGTGGCCGCGCCGCTGTTGCTGCTGCTGGGGTGGTGGCAATACCTGTTTTATTTTCTGTGCTTCCCGCTGGTCATGCTGCTCGGCGCGGTGCAGGCGAAGAACTTCCAGTTGGCGCATGAGAACGCGCTGATGGGTTTTTATTTCGGGCTGATGTTTATCCAGTGTCTGCTTTACGGCTGGTTCATCGGCAAATGGCGGGCGCGGAAAAAATTCCGGCAACTGGCGTTCTTCCTGGTCTTTTTCCATCTCATCCCGGCGGCGGTCATGGTCGCCTGGTGGTTCGGTTTGCTGGGGTGAGACGGCGGGCCGTTTCCGCCCGCCGCACTGCGCTACTGATTATCATTAGTGAAGATAAAATCTAGTGTGAGTCCATTAATAAGCATTGATGGCCGTGCCGATTTGGGAAATGATTGTCCCGGCGGTCATGAAAAGTCTGCGGACAGTCGCGGGTTTCAATCGGTCGCCGCTCACCGGAGGCGTTTTGCCGGGAATTTTTGGAGCGGCACGCTCGCGGTCTATCCCGGCCCGGTCATTTTTCACGGCGGCTGAATTCTCTTTTAACCCGGCTCGGCAAAAAGCCGCGTCGGTTTCCCGAAAAGCTGGCTTAACTTTTCAAAAAGTTGCGGCAACTTGGCTCCGAACTGCCTTATCGGTGATGGGGGCCGTTTTTTTATTAACCACGAAACACACGAAAGGCACGAAATGAAATTTGAACCGGATTATGATTATTTTTGCCCCGAATATTCCGAATGGCCGGCGAATCAGAATGGCAGGCCGGGCTTCGGCTGCGCTGAAGGCGCTGAATCCATCAGCCCAGGGTTGGCGCAACGCGACTACCCTGGGAACTATCCCAAAAAATCAGCAACCCTGAAAGGGTTGGCTGCGGGCGGGCAGGGGAGGCAACCCTTTCAGGGTTGGAAAATATCGGGGACGATTGACCCAGCGTAGCCGCTGCGCGTCAACGCTGGGCTGAAGGCTGGAATCCCGTTGGGATTCTCCGAGAACAAACAAAACCCGGTTCAATTTCATTCGGAAATCACCCGGCTTTCACGCCATTAAATCCGTTTTTCCGTTCGCGTGGTTCGCGTGGTTCGCGGTTCAACCTATTCCCGCTCACGCCGGTTCCGCCGGTTTATCCAAACAATCCCGGATGGTTTGCGCGAGTTTTTGGGTTTGAAACGGTTTGGTGAGAAAATTAACGCCCTCTTGCAAGGGGAAATCCTTGCCAATCAGATCGGCGCTGTATCCGCTCATGTAAATCACCTTCAGCTTGGGGTTCTTCTTGACCAGCCGTTGCCCGAGTTCTTTGCCGGTCATGCCATCCGGCATTATCAGATCGGTCAGCAACAGCCGGATTTCGGCGCGGTGTGCCTTCCAGACTTCGAGGGCTTTTACGCCGGTGGATGCTTCCAGCACGCGGTAGCCAAGTTTGGTGAGCGACATTTGCACCGTGGCGCGCAGCGCCGGCTCGTCTTCCACCAGCAGGATGGTTTCCGTGCCGGTGGGGATGGTGGCCAGCATTTTCTGCGCGATGATTTGATCGCTCATGCCGACGAGCCGGGGCAGATAGACCTTGAATGTCGTTCCCTGACCGACTTCGCTGTAAACATTGATCCAGCCTTGATGTTGCTGGACGATGCCAAACACGGTGGCCAGACCCAGACCGGTGCCTTTGCCGATGCCTTTGGTGGTGAAGAACGGTTCAAAAATCATCGGTAACACCTCCGGCGGGATGCCGCTGCCGGTGTCGGCGACGCTCAAGCAAACAAAAGAACCGGGCCGCGCCTCGGCGGACTGGGCGGCGGCAAATTCATCCAATTCCACGCCGGTGACCGTGATGATGAGCCGGCCGCCGTTGGGCATGGCATCGCGGGCGTTGACCGAGAGATTCATCAGCAACTGATCCAGCATGCCGGGGTCGGCATGGATGAACATCGGTGCCGCCGGCAGATTGAGTTGGATTTCGAGGTTTTCGCCCAAGATGCGCCGCAGCATCTTGGTGGTGTTGGTGACGGCTTCACTCCAGTCCAGATCGCGTGGCTGAAGCACTTCGCGGCGGCTGAACAATAGCAACTGGCGGGTCAGCGCGGCGGCGCGTTCAATGGTGTTGTTGATTTCATCCACATACTTTTCCTGTTCCGGAGTCAGGCCGCCGCTACTTTTCAGCAAGCCCGCCTCCATGGAAATGACCATCAGGATGTTGTTGAAGTCATGCGCCACGCCGCCGGCGAGCGTGCCGATGGCTTCCATTTTTTGTGTCTGCCGGAGTTGGGCTTCGAGCTGCGTTTCGCGGGTCACGTCGCGCTTGACGGCCACATAATTAACGATCTTGCCGGCGGCGTCCCGCACGGGCGAAATCGTGGCGTCCTCCTCGTAGAGTTTGCCATCCTTGCGCTTGTTGAAGAAATGGCCGTGCCAGACTTCACCGCGCTGGAGCACGTCCCACATCTGGCGGTAAAACTCGGCGTCCTGCTTGCCGCTCTTGATTAGGCGGGGATTCTGGCCGAGCGCCTCGGCGCGGGTGTAGCCGGTAGATTTCTCGAAGGCCGGGTTGGCGTAAAGGATGGTGCCGTTGGTATCGGTGATGACGATGGTCTCGGCCGACTGTTCAACGGCCGTGGCCAAGCGGGACAGGGCCTGCTCGGACTGTTTGCGCTCGGTGATGTCGAGGCCGATGCCGGCAAGACCGGTGACGCAGCCGGCGGCGTCGAACAGGGGAACTTTCGAAGTCAGAAGCCAGCGGATGGAACCGTCGGGGGCGGTGAGTTGTTCCTCGCGATTGAACATCGGCTGGCCGGTGGTGATCACCCGGCGTTCGTCAGCCTGAAAGATGGCCGCCTGATCGCGGCGGAATAATTCGGTATCCGTCTTGCCCAGGATGTCGGCTTCGGAAGTGACCCCGCAATGCTTCATGTCCACCGGGTTCGACAAGGTTTTGCGCCCGGCGGCGTCTTTCAGGTAAACGGCCAGCGGCAGGTGTTCCACCAGCGTGCCCAAGAGCATCCGTTCCCGCCCCAGCGCCTCCTCGGTCTGTTTGCGCGCGGTGATGTCGCGGGCGAGGCCTTGAATGGCAAAGGGCTTTCCCTCGCGGTAGATCAACGAGGATTGGGTTTCCACATAAACCTGTCGGCCGTCCTTGCCACGCAACCGGAATTCCGTCAGGCGCTGCTGCTGGCCGGTGGCTTTGATTTCTTCAACGGTCTGAAACGCCGTCGGGAGTTGATCGTCCGTGAGCAGTGAAGCGAAGGTGAGCGAGGTGATTTCCTCGCGGTGATAGCCGAGTAAATCCAGCGACGCCTGATTGGCGTCCAGAAAATTTCCGGCGAAATCAGTGAGAAACACGCAGTCGAGCGAACGGTTGAACAAGGCATTATATCGCTCTTCGCTTTGCCGCAAGGCGGCGTCCGCCTGCTTGCGCTCGGTGATATCCTGAATCGTGCCGTGCATTTGCAAGGGACGTGCTTGGGCGTCAAATTTCAATTTTCCTCGCCCATGCACCCAGCGTTCGGCTTGGTCACTATGACGGACGATGCGGTATTCCTTGTCGAAAAGCTGGTGCCGGGCGATTACCTCTTTTTCAAGGTAATCCACCATCATGGCGCGGTCGTCGGGATGAACTATCGCCAGCCAGCCAGCGACCGAATGTTCATATTTCGAGCCTATGCCAAACAGCGCGTCCAGTCCTTCGGAACTGCTCCACCAGCCGCCCGGAATATCCAGAATGTAACTGCCCATTTTGGCGATGATCTGGGCCTCGCGGAGCAGCCGCTCGCGCTCCCTCATCGCCACCTCCGCCCGCTTGCGGTCGCTGACGTCGCGGATGTTACACTGGATCACATTTTTGTCGCCGGCTTGATAGACGTTGCTGACAAACTCCACGGAGATGTGGCGGCCATCGCGGGTTTCCAGCGGCAGGTCTTCATAGCGGATATAGCCATCCTTTTGCAACCGCTCCAGCATGGCTTGATTGGACAGGATGTCCTTGAACGGACTCAATTCGCCGACGGTTTTGCCGACCATTTCGCCGTGGGAAAACCCCAGCAGTTCAATCAGGAAAGGATTCACATCGGCGATGCGTCCCGTGTCCGCATCCAGAATCAGGATGCCGTCCCGCGCCGATTCGAAGAGCCGGCGATAGCTCAATTCGGAAGCGCGGAGCGCGTCGCTCAACGTCTCGGCCTTGACCGTCCGCAGATCCGCTTGCTCTGTCCGCGTCTCCGACTGTTCCATCAGCGAGCCTTTATCGGGGGAAGCAATCTTACGAGTTGGTTGCGGGCCTGAATCATCATCTGGTTTTCCCTGGGGATGATTGGTTTTCATTGCGATATTACGCTACTCCCATTTCGATTGAATAGATACTGATTTTCGCAAAGGCTTCAGTTCCCGGCTCCGGGCGGGGGCAGGATGTGCGGGTAACGGGCGCTGAACCGCGTGCCCTCGTTCGTGTTGGAAACAAACGAGACCTGTCCGTGCAGATATTTTTCGCTGATGAGTTTGATGCTGTAAGTGCCCAGCCCGCGGCCGTTGCCCTTGGTGGAAAACGAACGCGCAAAAATCTGCAACTGAACCTCCGGCGGCATCACCGCCGCGTTGTGCACGGTGAAACTTACGGCGGGGCCTTCCATTTGTGCGCCGAGCGTGACCGCTTCGCCCGGCCCCGCCGCCTCCAGCGCGTTCTTGACCAAGTTGACCAGCACCCGCCGCAGCAGCACCGGGTCGGAAACAAAAGCAAAACGCGCCGCGTCCGCCGCCACCACGATGTGCTTGCCCTGGGCCACGCTGTGCGAATGAATCTGGCGGATAATCTGCGCGAGCAGCTCCAGCGATTCAATCTTGTGCGCCTCCGGCCTCAAGTCGCCGCTCTCGGCGGCGCATAGCGCCCGCTGGGCGTTGATTTCTTCCAGCAGTTGTTCGGAGGATTCCGAAATCATGCCCGACATTTCCTTGATTTCGGCTTCGCTCATTTCCGTCTGGAGCATCAGGTCGGACAATCCCTTGATGCAGCCGGCGGTATTGATGACATCGTGAAAGAAAATCCGTTCCAGCGCCTTGCGCCGCTTCTCGTCGCTGATGTCCACCACCGAAAAAACCGTGAACACCTCGCCATCCACTGTGATGGGACGCGCCCAGACCCGCAGGTCGAGTGAAGCCTCGCCCGCGCCGGCTTGGCCGCAGACCATCCGGCATTCTTGGACATCGAGCGTGTGCAATTTCTGGCTGTTCAGAATCGCAATCACCGCGCCGCACGTCCGGCAGAACGGCGTTGTGCCGCAGCCGCCCGCCGTGAGGTGCGAGCGGATGCAGCCGACCGCTTCGCCGGGGCGGCGGCCCAGAATGACAGCGTTGAAATCGTTGGCCGTTTCCATGGCCGGGGGTTCAGCGCCGCGCTTGAAACCGAGAAATCCGGCGAAGGCGCGGTTGCCGAAAACAATCTGCCGTTGCGCGTTGAGCACCATGGCCATGTTGGGAACCGCGTCGAGAAATTCGCGCACCAGCGGCAGCGCCGCCAGTTTTTCATGCTGCCGCCGGATGGTTTCCTGCTCGGCCCGCTCGGCTGGCGCAAATGCGGTTTCCAAGGCCATAATTATTTGGTGTCTGCGGTCAACCTACGAGAAACCTTCCGCGTGCTCCAAGCATAAACCCATTAAGCGACCGGGTTTTTGCTGTAAGCGCCAAAACCATCCCGCCACCACCACGGCTCACCGCATTTTCTCAAACGCGAAGCCCTTGAGATATTCCGTCTCCGGAATGGCTCATCTGATTGTCCCTTTCGCCGGCCAGGGAATACCGTTGACGGCCGGGCGGAAAGAATTTAATGGTTGGCGCGCTGCGAACCGCCAACCCACGCCTCACCGCATGAAAATATTATTCAGCATCCTCTGGCTGGGATGGAGTGTGGCCGGCTTGCTGGCCCAGGACGAGCGTTTGCCGGTGGCGGTCAAGATTAACGGCCAGCCGGCGACAATGTTTTTCGACACGGGATCGGCGGCTGATTTCGTGCTGTTCCAGCCTTCGGTCAAAAAGTTCGGGCTGAACTTCACGCCGCCGTTGCCCACCGATCAAGCGTCGCCCGGCGGGGTGCTGCTGGGCCTGACCGAGTCTTGCCGGCTGGAGGTCATGGGCACGAACCTGTCTTTGCGGTTCAAGGTGCTGAATATCCCGGCGTATATGAAATACGGCGGAGAAGGGGTGCTGGGCTGGCCGGGGATTTCGGGCAATATTCTCTGGCTGAATCTGGAGAAACATGAGCTTTTGGCTGTCTCCAATGTGCCGCCGGCGTGTCTGGCCTGGCCCCATTTTCGGATCTGCACCAATTATGAGTATCTGGTGTTGGAATTGCCCACCCGCAATGGGGTGACGCCGCTGCTGGCCATTGATTCCGGTTCCGGATACGGCGTGGAACTGGGGCCCGAACGCTGGCAAAAATGGAAGTCCACCCATCCCCGCCAACCGCGGTCTTACGAGGCCTATTATTCTCCCAGTTCCGGGGTGATCGCCAAGGAGGAGGCTTGGGCGGAAACGATTTTGATTGGCCCGCTGGCATTGACCGGGGTGCCGGTCAAGGAATCCAGCGAGGATGGCACTGATTATCATGTGGCGCCCCACACCGAATATCTGGGCACACTGGGGTTGAGTGCCTTGAAACGCCTGGACGTGGTGCTGGACGGACGGCACGGTCTGGCTTACCTGCATCCGAGGGAAAGCGCGCCGGTTCCCTACGACCACAACCGGCTGGGCGCGGTGTTCATCCCCGCGAACCGGAGCGCGGTTGACTTAGTCGCCTCCGTCGCGCCGGACAGCCCGGCGTTTGCGGCGGGCATCCGCAACCAGGATGTTTTGCTGGCGATTGACGGGCTGGACACGACCCAATGGCGCACGGATCCGAAGGTATTGCCGCTGTCCCGGTTTTGGGGCTGCACTGCGGGCACGAAATACACGCTGACTTTGCGCCGGGGCGCGTCGGTTTTCCAAGCGGTCGTCCAATTGCGAAATATTATTTCCCCGGAAGCCTTGCCCGTGCCCGGCAAGGAATGATTATTATCCGGGGCAATCCGCCTCCGGTCAGCGGCGGAAATTTTTCGTCAGCTTACGCAGCGGCACTTCACCGCACTTTTTCAAACGCAAAGCCCTTGAGATATTCCGTCTCCGGAATCATCGGGATAATCGGGTGGTCGGGCGATTGCGCGTAAGTCGCGACACGGCGCAGGACGTGGCGCGTGTCGAACGCCGCCGAGAGCAGCGAGTCCTGAAACAATTCTGTGCTGACGTGGTGTGAACAGCAGAAGGTCGCCAGCGTGCCGCCCGGCTTCAACAGCTTGAGCGCGCGCAGATGAATCTCTTTGTAGCCGCGCAGCGCGTCTGGCACTGAGGCGCGGTTGCGCGTGAATGACGGCGGGTCGAGGATGATCAAATCGAAACGCGGGATGACGCGTTCGTGCGGGTTCACGGCGGTGTTGTCCTTAAGCCAGTCGAACACGTTGATGGTCTCGAAGGAACATTTGTCCGTGAGGCCGTTCGTCACGGCGTTGCGTTTGGAAGCCTCGATGGCGTCTTCGCTCTGGTCGAGCAGATGGACG
>Ga0007854_10001674_pt1 | contig 14063 bp, 13 predicted proteins | sample CryBogCBH12Aug08_FD_60382 | JGI IMG/M metagenome (GOLD analysis project Ga0007854, IMG submission 60382) | Freshwater microbial communities from Crystal Bog, Wisconsin, USA - CBH12Aug08 | ecosystem: Environmental > Aquatic > Freshwater > Lake | place: Crystal Bog, Wisconsin, USA | collected...
AAAAAGTTGCTATCGTAGCACCAAACGGTACCGGTAAAACCACTTTATTTAATTTAATTTGCAAAAAATATCCGCTACAAACTGGCTCTATTACCCTTGGTCATAACGTGATTGTTTCGATCTTCGAACAAGACCAAAACATCGCCCTTAACCACTCTAAACAGATTTTTGAAGAGGTTAAAGATAACTGTCGCAATACTACTGAGCAAGAAATTCGCTCGATGCTAGGCGCCTTTTTGTTTAGTAATAACGATGCTTATAAAGCAATTAAAGTATTAAGTGGTGGCGAAAAAAACCGTGTTAGCATGGTTAAAGTATTATTAAGTAATGCTAATTTATTGCTATTAGACGAACCAACTAACCACTTGGATATTCAAACTAAAGAGATTTTGTTAGATGCGCTTAAAAAGTATCAAGGCACAATTTTGTTTGTATCGCATGATCATGACTTTGTAAACGAACTTGCAACGCATACTGTTTTCTTGAAACCTGAGTCGGCTCATTTGTATGAAGGCTCGTACGAAGATTATTTACAACAAGAAGAGCTTGAACAACAAAAAATTAATAAAGAACAAGCCAAAAGTGGTGGCAAAAAAACTGCCAAACTAAATGGCACCGAATCTAAAGAAGAACGGCGCAAACAAGCACTTAAGTTAGAAAGCCAGATTACTAAACTAGAACAAGAAATTACCAAAATTGAATATGGTTTCGACGGTCTAGACTATGGTACATCGGCCTTTGACCAGCAAGTTAAAAAATTAGATGACGCCCGCACACGTTTAAAAGAAATGAATGAAGAGTGGGAAGAGCTAAATGCTTAGCCCTTCCTAAAAAAATCTGCTTAATTTTTACGCGATACAAATAGTTTCATAAATTCTTGGGCAATTATAATTAATTGCGCAACGTTTTCGTCTGAAAACTTTTCGGTTACCAAAATTTCATTATAATTTTCAGGATAAACCGATTTCACATAGTTAGTATACTGTACAGCATAGTCTCGCACATCATATAGCTCGACATGGTCTAACAATTTATTTTTAAATAAAAAGAAAATTAAAGCCTGTTCCACAAAACTATACGTTACATGTTGAGGCTGGCGTAAAAGCTCGATCACCGCAGCACCACGCTTTAATTGGTGCTGCGAAATTTCGTCTAACTCGGTACCAAATTGTGAGAATTCTAGTAATTCGTTATATTGCGCCAAATCTAATCTTAAAGCTTTAATTACCTGTTTAATGGCCGTAGTTTGAGCCGCACCACCCACGCGTGAAATTGATAAACCTGCATTTACCGCCGGCTTGATACCTTGGTTAAACAATTTAGTATCTAAAAAAATTTGGCCATCGGTAATCGAAATTAAATTAGTTGGGATATAGGCTGTAATATCGTCACCTTGAATTTGGGCAATCGGTAAAGCAGTAATCGACGAGCCAGATAATAATTTACCAGCACGTTCTAACAAACGAGAGTGCAGATAAAATACATCCCCCGGATAGGCTTCACGGCCCGGTGAACGCTTTAAAAGTAAAGAGATTTCACGATATGCAATGGCATGATTAGTTAGATCGTCATAAATAATCAATACATCTTGGCCATTATCACGAAACTCTTCCGCCATGGCACAGCCGGCAAATGGTGCCAAATACTGGTTTAAAACTGGGCTAGCTGTTGAGGCACTAATAATAATGGTATATTCTAGAGCGCCATACTCTGCCAGCATCTTGGCAATACGTGCAACTTGCGCCTGGCGCTGGCCAATCGCAACATAAATGCAATATACGTTTTTACCTTTTTGGTTCAAAATTGCGTCAATTGCTAATGTAGTTTTACCAGTCGCACGGTTACCAACAATTAGCTCTCGCTGGCCCCGCCCAATCGGCACTAAACAATCTATAACAATAATGCCAGTTTCAAAAGATTTATTTACCGGACTACGATCAATCACACCGGGAACCGTACCCTCTACTTCCCGATACTTGCTTGCTTTAAGATCCCCTAAAGCATCAATCGGTTCACCAATGGCATTTATAACCCTACCAAGTAATTCTGGACCAACTGGAACCTGAAAAGTATGGCCAGTTTTACGTACTACTTCTTGTTCTTTAACGGGAATATGGTTATACAATAAAAAAGCAGAAACCATGTTTTCTTCTAAGCTCAAAACAATACCACGATTACCACCATCAAACTCTACAACTTCACCATAAATAGCGTTCTGTAGACCTTGAATCATGCAAATGTTATCACCAATTTGCAGCACAATGCCAACTTGTTCTAAGCCATTGGCAGATTTACCTGCTAATTCATCTTGAAATAATGAAATTAAATCAGTCCCTTTTATATCCATCCAATACCCATTTTAATTCTGTCTTACTAATTTTCTATGAATCTTTTGCAAACGACATTTAATTGTATCTTCGTATAAAAATTGCCTGCTTTGCATTTTAAAACCGGCAATTAAATTTTGATCTTGATAATATTCATACAAAATCTGCTTATTCGTATTTTTTTCTAAATAATCAATCACTTGCCCTATCTCAACCTCAGACAAAGCTGGATAGGCTGTAAGCTTGAAAAATAGTTGTCGATTGTAACTTAAACAAAGCTCTGAAATTTCGCTTAAAATATCTGGCAATAAAAAGGTTCTTTTATGTTTTTGCAACATAGTAAGCAACTTACTAAAACTTTCTGGTAATTTAAAATATTTTAAAAAAACTCGGTTTAAATTAAGCTGTTCAACCTCGCTATGTAAATTAAACAAATCCAAAACAGCCCGATTTTTGGCAAGAATTGTTGCTGCTTTTTTAATTAACCAAAAATCCGCCAATTCTAATTGCGCACCATACAGATTAAAAAAAGCTTTGGCGTACTTAATTGATAAATTGGCATTCACCATCCCCATTTACGCCTAACCTCCTGCAGACCGATTTAATTTAGTTAGCGCATCCTTTAATATTAAATTGGCCTGATCTAAATTTTCAAATTTTTCACGCAACAAATTATTAGTTTGAAATAAAGTTTCTGCCAATATTGCTTTTTGGGCCAAACCTAAACTTAAATTTTGTAATTTAATCTGATTATTATACTCGATTTTAATTTGAATTTTTTCAAAATCATCGGCCTGTTGTGCCTGCTTAGCAACAAAACATGTTTGCCAAAGTTGCAATTTAGTTACCAAATCGGTCGCCTTGTTTTGTTGTAAAACTAAATCGATTGACAGCTCTTTGATTTGGTTTTCTAGACTACCTACCTGATTTTGCAAACCCTGCAGCTGATTTTTTTTGGTTTGAATTGCCAAATGTAATTGCGCTTTAAACCAACGCTGGTATACATAGTAACCAAGCGCCAAAATTATTCCAAAATTTAGCCAAGCAAAAAATAATTTTATCATTGTCCTACACTATTTCATTGCAACAATTTTATCTACCAAAATCTTTGCCAAATCCTGAGTAGTCTGTATATCAGTTTTAAAATCTAAAGCCTCAGATGTTAATCCTTGGTCACACGCTTTAGCTTTAATGCCTATCATATTACAAAACTGATTATATTTGCTAAATTCAGCCTGGGCTGTTGCCCAAATCTGCCTTTTTTTAGCATTGCTATCTTTAATGGTATGATGGTAACTCGTTACTAAATGATTAAGTCCTAGTTCTTGGTTAGCCCTTTTTTGCATAACCTTTAGAACTGGCTTAAAAAAAAAGTGTGCCAAAATCATGTAAGCTATTAAAAAATTTAAAGCTTGAATCAATAAAGTAATATTGATCATTGCAACCTATACTTTAAGTAAAATCATAATCGCAATAATAAAACAATAAACTGCCGAAGATTCTACCACACCCATGGCGATCATCATTGCTAATTGAATTTTGCTAGCACTTTCAGGATACTTACCAATTGAATCACAAGCTTGTTTACCAATCATGCCCTGTCCTAAAGCTGGGCCTACACTACCAACCGCCATGGCAAAGGCTGCGCCAATAAACGCTGCCGCCTTAATCATGGCAATATTATCAAGTCCATCCATCTTAAAATTCTCCTTCTCTTTGTAATAGGGCGCTATGATTTGCCCTAACTGCCGCTGGTATCTTAAAAAAATCTACAATTCTTTGTATATGCTTAATCTGTTCTGAAATATTATGCTCAAAATCTTCATCACATTGCAACACTAAGACCGGTATTTTACGAATATTTTCATCAATACCTTCTTTTTTTACCAACCAATTTTCATGTTTAGTATGCAACATGGTTAAGTAATCTAGGCTAACAGCAGACTCTTCCGACCGACTGCGAATTTTCATGCGGTCATAACAAATTTGTGGGTTAGTCTGTAAATAAATAAAACCAGTTGGCAAGGTGGTATATTGATAGACCAACCAAGCAAACCATTCTTTATATAGTTGCCACTCTAAAGAGCTCATTACACCCATCTCGAAACTATTTTTGGCAAAACAATAACGATCAGAAAAAACCGAACGCTCTAAGACCAAGACTGGATTTTTGGAAGTTTTAATATAATGATCATGCTCCATCACGCGTGAAACAAAGGCATAAGTTTGAAAAGTATAGGCCCAGCGTTTGGTATCGGTATAAAATTTATCCAATAGATTTTCGCCGCCCACATTTTGCCATTTTTGATGCGGCTCAAAAACCGGCTCAATATTTAAATAAGAATGTAACAATTTTAAAAAAGTAGACTTACCTGCTCCAATATTACCTTCTACTACTAAACTAATCTTATCACGAGTATTCATCACTTGGCCCTAAGCAACTTTTTACTTAAATCTATGTGTATTTGATAAATTCTAGGATAATACCTTTAGGTAAAAAAATCGAATTTAGACTATACTTATCCAAATTATTAAAATAAGATTTACTTCGTAACTCATGGAACAAATTTAAAAAAATGTTTTTTAAAAAATATAAATTTTTATTTACCATCGTTCTAGTCGGTGCTAGCGCAACTCAAACCAGTTTAATTCACTCTGGTGATGACGATTCTGGCGATATTTTTTTTGACGACAATATGTGGGATAATTTAGACGAAAATGCTACCCCAAATGTCACACGTACAGCTGACGATTTAGCCGCTTTGCAAGTTTTTACTCAATTATTTCCCTTAAACAACTTAATTTCAGGGAATATTTATTTAGAAACTAATGCTATCAATACTAGACAGCTAACATCATTACCCAACTACATGATGTACCACTCAGATAAATTGAATGAAGATTTTATTTTTAATACCTATCTATTATACAATGAAACATTTAAGCAAAATTTTACTAAAACCAGCACGCTTTTAGGCTCTTATCTTAATTTAGATACCGCCACTTTATTAGAAAAACTAGCAAGTAATGTTTTTGATGTTTCAAAGGTACCATTAGGCATCTTAAACATCATCGAATTAGCCCAAAATTGTAAAATTCAACAAAGACGTGTTGGTTCTATGTTCCAATTTTTTAAGAATCACGGGCCTTGGAGTTTTGAAGCAACTGTGCCGCTAGTTTATCAAGAGAATAACTTTTATTTTTCTGACAGCGAACAATCTCTACTAAGAATTGAAATTAGTAAGCTAGCCGGAACTACCTCTGCCAAGTCTGAAAAAGTCGATTTCGAAAAATATGCAGTCTCAGATCGTATTGGTTTTGGTGATTTAAAATTTAGAGCTGGCTATCGCTTAATTAGTAATGATTATGTTAAACTAAAAGCTGGTTTTGACACTACCATTCCAACTTCATTTGCTTTTGCCAAAGGCTTGTTAGGCTCCAATTTTAGAAAAAATCTAACCTTACCAACAATCGACCTAACTGCAGTCTACAACCTTAATCCCATCGATCCAGATCCAACTCAAGCAGCAGAACTATTTGAACTTGGCAAAAATTTATTGACCAGTTTTGATCAATGGCTAGGCGCAATCGTGCTAAACCAATCATTGGGCGATTTTCACCATCCAACTATCGGGGCCTTTCTCGATACAAAATTAATTTATAATTCTAATGTAGCCTGCTTAGTGATGGGTGAATTTTTATACAGTATTCCTAAAAACGAGTTACGCTTTTTTAACCAAATTAAAAACCCAGCCGACTTTACTTATGCTGCAATTTGGGCACCTGTAAATGCAGCGTCTACGCTGCCAGAAAAAGAAGCTGCTGCTGCTGTACAGATGAACTTTCTAGATGTAAACACCGTTTCGTTTTTATTTCCAACAGCGGCAAATGCGCATGTTTCACCAGGCATTCAAGTGCAGTTTTGTGTTGCGCCACAGTTTGAATTTGGGCCATATCTACTGCAAATTGGTTATAATTTTTGGCACCAAACGCAAGAAAAAATTAAAAATGCTGTACCAATTGAGCCAGCATTATACCCTTTAAATATCGCCGATTGTCTAAGTCCGGCTGCGACCCAAAATAAAGTTTTTGGGCGCTTTAACTACAATTATGTCACACCGCGCCACTTGTGGTGCATCGCAGTTTGCCTAGACCAAACTTTAGGCTCAACTGGCATTGGAAAGGATTTTAACGCGGCGTTAGAACTATCAGTTGATTTTTAAATCCCAAATAAAATAAAAAAAGGAGCATTTCGGATGATAAAACCAATGATTTTTTTAACTAGCTTAATGTTGGCAGCAAGTAGTCATGCTAGCCACAAATTTTTAACCTTTACCAATCCGGTAATTCATTCACTAGATGGCGTTACCTATATGTTAGATGGCAAAGCCATGCATGATTTGTTAGTAATTACCAAAAAACTAAATAACATGTTGGGTAATAAAAATCAGCACAACTCTATTGCCTACTTGGCCCAATTAGAAGAAAACAACCCAGAAATCATGACCGACTTAATTATCCGCAAGCATGATTTTATTGCCAAAAACGAACACTTAATTAAAGCTATCGAGCCAGCTAAAAAATTAATTGTTGCGCTGGTCGAAGAATTTTGTGAGAAACGTAATCGAACAGATAGCATTATTTTGGTATGGGCCAAAGCCAGATCTGGCGACGAGGCTGCTATTTTTAATAACCAAATTAACTCCTTTAAAGATTTTGAAATTTTTTTAACCGACTTAACTTTATTTTTTAAAGATCTAGTAAATAGTTGCCCAAAGGCACGTGAACAATATAAAGAATGGTATAAGAAGCAAAAACTGTTGCTAACGCAACTGACAAAGGAGAGAGTGTAATGAACAAAAGTTTAATAATTCTAAGTGCTTTACTATTACCAATCAATCTATACAGTGATAACAGGTTAATTACTTTTACCAATCCGGCAATTCATTCGCTAGATGGCGTAACATTTATGTTGGATGGGGCGGCAATTCATGATATCTTATTAGTAATTAGAAAAGTCATGTCGATGCAAAATGGACAAAAAGTTGGCTCTAGAATGGAAGGCTTCTATCAATTTGGTCAAGAAAAACTTTCAATTGCACAGCTAGCGGAAGTCGAGCAAAAAGATCCCAACAATCCAAACCTAGCACATGCATTGCAACTTTCGAAACATGATTTTATTAAGACAACTGAACAGTTTATGAAAGGTATCGAGCCAGCTAAACGTTTGATGCTAGATCTAATTAAAGAGTTTTGTGAAAAACGTAATCGCCCAGATAGTGTGATTTTGGCTTGGACGAATGCCAAACATGGCAATGAAGCCGAAGTATTTAGTGACAATATTAGGTCATTTGCTAGTTTTGAACTTTTTTTAACCGACTTAACTTTTTTTCTGAAAGATTTAGTTAACAGTTGCCCAAAGGCGCGCGAACAATATAAAGAATGGTACAAAAAACAGAAACAATCTCAGGATCAATAAACCGTTTTTTATTTCAAAATTCCGAAAATGGTTTTGCGATCTGCATTATTAATGATGCTGTCAAAAATCATGAAGTAATTGCTAAAGGCTATCTTCCCAACCTACAAGCCGGACAGGAAGTTAGCCTTTTTGGCAACTGGATTTTTCATCCTAAGTTTGGCAAACAATTCGATGTTCAAAAATACCAAGTTACGCTACCAACTTCACCCAACGGACTTAAAAAATATCTGGGTTCAGGTCTTATTAAAGGCATCGGCCCCACTTATGCCGAAAAACTAGTTAATCATTTTGGTAAAGATGTTTTAAGAGTGATTAACGAAGAGCCTTTACGTTTACATGAAGTAACAGGGATCGGTGAAAAACGAATTGCCCAAATTATTGCTAGCTGGCAACAGCAACGTGATATTTCTAATATTATGGTTTTTTTGCAGGATAAAGGTATATCCACCTCTTATGCCATTAAAATTTATAAAAAATATGGACAAGAAGCAGTTGCAGTTTTACAAGAAAACCCCTACCGCTTGGCAGATGAAATTTGGGGTATTGGCTTTAAAGTGGCAGATGCCATTGCAAGCAAATTAGGTGTGCCACACGATTCGCAAAAAAGAATTAAATCTGGCATCAATTTTGCCATTAATAGTAGCGTGGGTCGTGGCCATTTATATGTAGAGCTAGAAAATTTAAGAGCCGAAGTTTACGAAATTTTAGAACTTAATCAAAATGAGCATGGCACCAAGATTAAACAAGCTTTTCAAGAACTACATACCAACGAAATAATTAAGGTTGTAAAGCATGACAACCAACACTTTGTTACGCTTGCACAATTTTTATTTACCGAAAAGGCGATTGCTAAAAAAATTAATCTAATGCTTGCAACACCCACTATTTATGAATTTAACTTAGATCAAATTTACCAAAATTTACGCACCAATAGTGGGCCCATTCAGCTAAATGACGACCAACAGTTGGCGATCATTAGTGCGCTCAAAAATAAAGTTAGCATTATTACCGGCGGCCCCGGCACTGGTAAAACCACTTTAGTTAAGCAATTTTTAGCAATCTTAGATAGCTCTAATTTACCTTATAAATTGGCAGCACCTACGGGCCGAGCCGCCAAAAGAATTAGCGAAAGTACTAATAAATTTGCTACTACTATTCACAGACTATTAGAGTTTGACGTAAGCACCATGAGGTTTGTGCATAACGAGCATAATACACTGCAAACACCGTTTTTAATTATTGATGAAGCCTCGATGATTGACACCTTTTTGATGCACGGAATTTTAAAAGCTTTATCAAATAACACACATTTAATTTTAATTGGCGATATTGACCAGCTACCATCGGTTGGTGCTGGCAATGTTTTAAGCGATCTAATCAAAAGTACCCAAGTGCCATATAGCGCTTTGACCGAAATTTTTCGCCAGGCCCAAGATAGCTTAATTGTAATTAATGCCCACAAGGTAAATAAAGGCGAATTTCCTACTTCGCAAAGTGATGCCATTAAAAAAGATTTTATCTTTATTAAAGAAGAAAATCCTGAAAACTTGCCCAGCCATTTTAGCAATATTGTAAAATCCATGTTAGGACGTTACCATATTTCTGCTAATCAAATGGTAGTACTTGCGCCTATGCATCGTGGTACGGCTGGCACCCAAAAGATAAATTATGATCTACAAAAATTACTAAATGGTAAAAACGAAGGCCCAACCGTCTCGCACCATGGTTATAACTACCAAGTAAACGATCGTATTATGCAACTTAAAAATAATTATGACAAAAATGTTTTTAATGGCGATATTGGCACTATTAGTGAAATTAATAATAATGACCAAACTATGATCTGTAATTATGATAGTAGATTAGTAGAGTATGAGTTTAGCGAATTAGACGAGCTAACCCTAGCATATGCAATCTCGATCCACAAAAGCCAAGGGTCAGAATATGATGCGGTTATTATTCCTATTTTTAGCCAACATTTTACTCTTTTACAACGTAATTTACTATATACAGCTATCACCCGCGCCAAAAAATTATGTATACTAATTGGGCAAACTAAAGCCATTGCTATGGCTGTAAAAAATAATAAAACAATTGAACGTAAAACATTTCTAAAACAACTTTTAACTACTGAACTTGATGTTATTTAAGCTAAAAAAAACTATAATATCACTCATGGTGAGCCTGTCGAATCCATGGCTATTACTATTACACACCAGCTTAATTTTACCCTTTACCATCATGCTAGATCCGGCTGGTAATGGTAAAAATATCGGTCGTAGCCTGCATGACAATTTTGAGCGTGGTGCCACCTTACAATTTGCCCAAGAGTTACAAAAACAGCTAAAAATTTACTACCCACAGGTTAATGTAATTATCTCTAGAAGCTCGGGCCAAAAATTAGAAAAACTACAAAGTGCTAGCTTTGCTAACCGTTTAAATGTTGATCTTTTCTTAAACTTAGGTTTTTACAAAGAACATAATGTAAAACCAAATCTATTTTTGTATCAATTTAAAAATCAAAGTTTTTTTGCTAACCACAACCAAGACTTTTTACACTTCTACCCTTACCATCAAGCCTTTGTGTTTAATTATGACAAAACTAAACATATAATAGGCCTTATGCAGAAACATTTACAGCATCCTGACTATAAACATTATTTTACCTGCCATCAGAGTTTAGAAATACCATTTAAACCTCTTAGCGGAATTATCTCGCCCGCTATTGGTATTGAAATTGGTCTTAAGCACAATGGTTATGAACCATATATCATGCCCATCATACACAGCCTGGCAGAGGTGATTTATGAATTATAAAAACTATTTATATTTAACAGTTAGTAGCTTATTAGCTGGCATGTTATTAATGTCACTGCAAAAAAAATGGATCATTTTAAATTTTAAACCAAGCTATTTAGAGCAAACTTTACCCAAGGCCAATTTCCATAAAAAAATGGTTTCACTTTTTTGCTGGAAAAACCAAACCTGGAGTTGCGAAAAAAATGAAATTTTATGGTGCCCAGACCAAGCCAGTAATTTAAATAATTTAATTCAAGCTTGGCTAGTACTTCTGGAAGAAGAAAAAATAACGCCAGTTAAAATTAATTTACAAGCTGCTATGGTTAATGCTAACCAACAAACTGCTTATATCTCTTTTGACCAAAGTTTATTTAGCAAAGATGCTAGCACTTATCAAAAATTAATGACTATCGAAGCTTTGCTAAAAACCTTGCGCGAAAATGGGATTAATATCCCCAATATCCAATTTTTAACCCAACATAAACATAGTAAAGATGGCCATTTAGACTTTAGTAACCCTTGGCCTTTAATTGGTTTTTTAAAGTAAACCATTGCAAACATAAAGCCAAATTAATTATCCTAAAATAAAAACTTAGGGGAAGTACGATGGCACTAAATTTATCTGGTAATCTAAAGGGTTTAATCTACTTAGTAGGCGGCGCAGTCGCATTACTTTATATTAATGGCTGGTTTGTAGATAGCCTGTATTATGTAATGTTAACTGGCGCAATTATATCTTTTTTTTATGGCTTTGTAGTCACAGACGCTTACGATTTTATTGTAAATTTAATTAATAAATTTCGTAAATAAAACTACTCTTTCATACCTGCTTGGTCGTCATTTACTAGCGCTCCCAACTCATCTGGCGCTTGATCTTCTAGGTTATAAGCTTTTTTAAGCTCGCCGGAATTTACCATTAAACGCATTGGCGGCGCAATATGAATACCAGCTTTACGTAATTGCTCGACAATTTCTAGCCTTACATCACTGGCAATATCCCACTGATTAAGCACATTAATGGTGCTTAAAAAGCCCCTTACCATAAATACATAGCCCGAACTGCCAAATTCGTTTAAGCGAATTACCGGTGCAGGGCTTTTTAGAACGTTTAAGTTTTCATTTAGCACCCTGGCTAAAATATCTCGTACCACTTTAGTATTGGCAGAGTATGGCACGGTAATTTTAATATCTTTAAAGGCAAAAAAGCCACGTGTATAACCCCAGTTATACACGGGCATGCTAGTTAGTTTGGAATTTGGCACTACAATACTAACACTGTTTTTACGACGTAATAACACCGACCGTGGCGAGATTTTACGTACTACACCTACAATACGGTCATCCACTTCGATATAGTCGCCAATTTTTACAGTACGATCTAATAAAATAATAAAATATGAAATAAAATCATTAACCGGATCTTTAATCGCCCAGGCTACGCCAAAAACTAATGCCCCCAAGACATAAATAATAAAGCTGCCTAATTGAATGGCATTTAAACCAATTGAAATTGAAATTAAACCAATAAAATATTTACTAATAATACAAACCGTATTTTGAGCACCACGATCTACTAATAATATTGAAAACACACGCTGTAACACAAAGTACTCAAAGGCCCAAGCTAGCCACATCCCAACAATTAAGTATGCGGCTAATATCAAAAAGCTTTTAGGCATGATCGTAATTAAGCCAGTACCATCTCTAACATTGGAATCTCGAATTACAAATAACTCGAAACTAAACAATTTTTGGAGATCAGAAAAATAGATCGCATAGCCCCAAATTTTGGCAAAAATTAAAATACAGGCCGCAAAGACTGCAAAGTAAATTAAAATAATTAATAAACCATACCAAGTCTTGGCATTATCAAAACGCTCACGCGCACCGGATTCGGTGGAATAAAAGAAAATATAAGCCGAAATTTTACGAATTTGGTCTTGTAACCAACGTGCCAAGAAAAATAATAATAACGTCGAAATAACACCCCAAAACACAAAGGCTACTAATTTATTAAACCCTAAAATATATGGGTCGCTTAGCACCATGATTGAAACTATTCCAATCAATAACGGATAATAATAAAACATCACGTAATTACGTGCTAAATCCCAAATTGCACCCCGTTTAGGAATCACGCTTACAATCTCGTCCTTACCAATCAAGAAAATAATTGCTGCCCGTACAATCACTGAATAAAGTGCTGAAAGTACTTTAGGCAAATCCGACTCATAGGCAACTAGTAAAAAAGCTTCTCTGAAAAATAAAATTAAAATGGTCGAATATAAAAAGAATGATAATACCCAGATTAAACGCTCTTTATAAAGATTAATTGCCACTAAATTTTTAATCATTAAATGTGTCATATAGCACAAATAAGGAATCGAAATTAAGAAAAATAAAACCTGCAACCCAATGCTAGTAATCCAACCCATTAACAGCATTAAAAACAAAGTTGCCCAAACCATAAAACTTAATAACCCATTATTAAGCGATTCAGTAATCAGCAAACTAGCCCCCCAAACATAACCTACCTGGCTATTTTTGGCACGGATGGCTAATAATTTTGATCTAATTAGTGGCAAAATCTGTTTTAGTAAAAAGAAAATTAAAAACCAGCTCAAAAAAAGGGCCAAACAATAAAATACAGTTAAGGGATTGGCCACTAAATCTTGTAGCCAGGTTAACAGCCCAGGTAGTGAAAAGTCGCTAAAATAGGCTACTAAAATATTTTTAAGACCAAAGGCAAACATGCCTAAATTTGGAATGATATTTTTAATATTGTCCCATGAAATAGCATGCTTAGATCGTTGTAAAATAATGCCAATTTTACTAAGACGCTCTTCGACCATCTCAATATGTCTTAAAATATCTCGCTCGACACCGATAATCGAAGTATATACATCAGTCAATTTGCGATTTAGATCAATGCGCATATTTAGTAATTTGGTACAGTGGTCTAGCATTGACAAGATTTGGCGATAGTCTTCATTGCTATGTTTTTCAATAATATAATGATTATTTTTTTTAACGTCTTTAATGACCGCTTCTAAGTTAGACAATGATCGTGATAAATTATTAATATTTTTAGAGATCAGCTCTTGTTTGTCACGATAACTAACAATAATGCGTTGGCCTTCTACTTTGTTGGTAGTATATTTGGCTTTTTCATGCTCAATATCTTCTTCCGACCTTAAATTTCTTTGGGAAATTTTGTGCCATGACGTTACTACTTTAACCATCATTTCATCAAAGACTAGCCGAATTTTTTCTAAAGTTTTTTTGGCATCCAAAATATCGGTTTGGCTATCGATTACTTTAATTTTTTCATTTAAGTAGCCTAAATTATAAATCGCTAGTTCCGACTCATACTTGGCTAGATCTAAATGCCATTCATCCAATTCTTGAGTACTGCGTAAATCAATCTTAGATTGCTCTAAAATTTTTTCAAACTGCTC
>Ga0007854_10001675_pt1 | contig 14057 bp, 7 predicted proteins | sample CryBogCBH12Aug08_FD_60382 | JGI IMG/M metagenome (GOLD analysis project Ga0007854, IMG submission 60382) | Freshwater microbial communities from Crystal Bog, Wisconsin, USA - CBH12Aug08 | ecosystem: Environmental > Aquatic > Freshwater > Lake | place: Crystal Bog, Wisconsin, USA | collected...
TTTGGCATTGGTGGTGCCAGTACTTGGTATTCCTGTGCTGCGTCGCTTGCTGGTGACCAGGTTTATACTTAATTTTTTCCGGAAAACACTTCCCCCTATTTCTCAGACTGAACGGGAAGCGTTGGACGCAGGAACAGTAGGTTGGGACGGAGAGTTATTTAGCGGTAATCCTGACTGGAGAAAGTTGCTGGCTTATCCCAAGCCGAATCTAACTACCCAGGAACAATCCTTTCTGGATAATGAAACCGAAGCGCTTTGTGCAATGCTTGACGATTGGGACATTACCCATTTGCGCCTGGATCTTTCTCAGGAAGTATGGAAATTTATCAAGGATAAAGGTTTTTTCGGCATGATCATTCCTAAGAAATACGGTGGGCTGGAATTTTCTGCACAAATGCACTCTGCTGTCGTAAGCAAGATTGCTTCGCGAAGTGCTTCAGGCGCTGTAACAGTCATGGTTCCTAACTCGCTGGGACCGGCTGAATTGTTGCTGCATTACGGAACACAGGATCAGAAAGAGAAATATTTGCGCAGTCTGGCGTTGGGCAACGAAATTCCCTGCTTCGCGCTGACCGGGCCCTTTGCAGGTTCGGATGCGGGCGCGATACCCGACTATGGTATTGTCTGCCGGGGTGAATTCGATGGCAAAACGGATATACTTGGTTTGCGTGTCACCTGGGAAAAACGCTATATCACTCTCGCTCCGATTGCCACGTTGCTCGGACTCGCATTTAAACTTAGGGATCCGGATCATCTGTTGAGCGATGAAACCGAGCGAGGAATTACACTAGCATTGATACCTACTGACACACCGGGAGTCAATGTGGGTCGTCGCCACCTTCCTCTCAATTCTTCGTTCCAAAATGGGCCTACTTCCGGTAAAGATGTGTTTATCCCGCTGGATTACCTCATTGGCGGCCAAGAGCGAATTGGGCAAGGCTGGCGCATGTTGATGGAATGTCTTGCAGCAGGACGTTCAATTTCGCTGCCTGCAAGTGCGACCGGTACGAGCAAATTGGCGGCACGAACCAGCGGTGCCTACGGTCGCGTGCGCAAGCAATTCAAGTTGCCCATCGGCAAATTCGAGGGAGTCGAAGAAGCCTTGACTCGGATTGGTGGCAATACTTATATGATCGATGCTGCGAGAAAACTGACAGCGCAGTTCGTAGATTTGGGTGAAAAACCTTCAGTGATCTCTGCCATTGTCAAATATCACTGTACCGAACGCGGGCGTTCTGTGATCAATGATGCGATGGATTTACATGGTGGCAAGAGTATTTGCATGGGGCCCAACAACTATCTTGCGCGTGCTTACCAGCAAACTCCCATCGGCATTACGGTCGAGGGGGCGAATATATTGACGCGCAGCATGATTATTTTCGGGCAGGGAGCGATGCGTGCCCATCCTTACGTACTCAGGGAAATTCATGCAGCATTTGACACTGACAGCGAACGTGCATTACAAAATTTCGATACGGCGCTGATTGGTCACATCACTTTCAGCATGTGCAATTCAGCGCGGGCGCTGGTCTTCGGGTTGTCGGGCGGACATGGTATTCCAGCACCTACAGAACAGCCGACCCGACATTATTACCAGCAATTAACCCGTTATTCTTCGGCTTTTGCATTGCTGGCAGATATGTCCATGTTGATACTGGGTGGAAGCTTAAAGCGGCAGGAAAAGATTTCAGCCCGGCTGGGCGATGTATTGAGCCAGTTATATTTATGTTCCGCCACCTTGAAACGTTTCGAAGATGAAGGTCGCCAAGCCGAGGATTTACCATTGCTTCATTGGTCTATTCAAGATTCACTGCATAAAATTCAAATTGCTTTGGATGGTGTTCTTCAAAACTTTCCCAGCCGGATTGCAGCATTTCTCTTGCGCGTTTTAATTTTTCCGGTGGGTAAATGTCTTGCACCACCCTCTGACAAAATAGGTCACGAAGTCGCATCGCTTCTGCTGCAACCCGGCCCGGCAAGGGATAGGCTTACCGCAGGTATGTATATACCGACTGATGAAAACGATGCCGTTGGAGCACTGGAGGAGGCTTTGGACAGCACGCTTAAATGCGAATGGTTACAGGCTAAGATAGACAATGCACGAAAGACGGGAAAACTCAGTTCGCATGAAGAAAGAGATCGCATCGAGGAAGCACGTAAAAAAAGCATCATCAGTGATGGCCAAGCTAAGCTTCTGGAGAGAGATTACGCGCTACGACGTAAAGTCATCATGGTGGATGATTTCACGCCGGAAGAGCTGGGGGCCAGACTATGAGTCTTAACCGCTCAATATTAAGCTCGGGTGAACTTAAATTCCGACATGATTTTGTTTAATTTATTGGTAACCAGACGCAGGTCTTGACCTATATTGGCCGTTGTGTCCACTTTGGTACTGCTTTCCCTTAGAATTGAAAATAATGTTTCGAGTGTTGACTCAAGCAAGCCAAACTGATCCAGTTGTTGGCTACTTGCACTCGAAATTCTTTCGTTGGCCTGTGCGGTTTCAGCGGTATTGCTAGCCATTCCCTCAATGGTGCTAGCGGTTTTTCTGGCTTCTTCCTGCGTCACATTCACTTTTTGAACCACGACATCCATAGTGGTAGCGACTTGTTGAACCTTGCCTGAAAGTTCCCCAATTATATTTCCGACTTCAGTAGCTGACTTGGTTGTCCGTTCGGCGAGTTTTCTGACTTCATCTGCCACAACGGCAAAGCCGCGCCCCTGCTCACCCGCACGTGCAGCCTCAATTGCAGCATTCAGAGCCAGCAGATTGGTCTGTTCGGCAATTTCTTTAATGGTTTTTACGATGTTATGGATTTGCTGCGCGGATTGCTCCAGTTCTTGAATCTCGCTTGAAGCGCGGCTGACCTGATGAGTGGTTTCTTCCATTGAACTAATGTTATGTTGCACGCTTTGAATGCCTTCACGTGCCATGTTCTCAATCTGGCCTGACTTGCTTGCAGCTTCGATTGCCTGATCCTGAACATTGGATGAAATTTGGTGTAATTGTTGCATAGCGCGGGTGACTTCTTCAGAGCGGTTTCCTTGCTGTTTACTTGCATCGGAAATTTCATTTGAAATGATGGCCACTTGATCAGCCGACTTTCCCATATTACGACCACATTCTTCAACTTCGCTCAAGATAGTATGGAGTCTGTTCTGCATATGTTTCAAGGTGTTCAGCATGTCTCCGGTTTCACCGCCGGAGGTAATCTCTATCCGATTATCCAGTTTTCCATTGGCGACGGATTTGGCAATTTCTACTGCATGTGAAAGTGGTCGCGTTATGCTGCGGGTGAGTGGTACCACCATAATGATAGCGACGAGCATCGAAAATATACCGATTCCAACGGATACCACGATGGAACGGGAAACGATCTGTTCGATGTTGGTGACGGCACTATCCATAGCACCACCCTGCATTTCAATCAGGTCTAGAATCGCTTTTAAATAAATCTTTTGTAGTGGGATTGTTTCGTTAACGAGTATCTGCTTGGCTGGTTCTGTCATTCCATTAAGCGCGAGTTCGACTGCTTTTTTGCGGTTCCCAACATAGTTGACTCGTGCCTCTTTGATTTTAGCCAATAAACTTTTACCAGCTTCGTCGGTTACTGTTTTGTCAAGTTGTTCGTAAAGTCCGGTCAGTTCCTTGGAAGCATCAGCCATTTGTGCCACGGCTTGTTTCATTTCATCTGGGTTGGCAAGAAACATGAGGGCAAGCACGGATCTGCCGTTACTATTGATGTTGTCAATAATCTTGTTGGCGATTACTGTTTTGGGCCATTGATCGTGGGCGACTTTCGCCGATAAAACCTGAATCGTTTGGAACTGCTGAAAGCCAATAAAAACTGTTATGAATTCAAGAAAGATCAACACAGCAAAGGCTAGATAAAGTCGATTCCCGATTTTTTGAAAGTTAGCCATTTTTTTACCTTCTTGATTCTGAGTTTGATTGCTGCTTTTCTTGGTGTTCTATCTTGCTACTCGTCAGCTACAACTGAAAATTACAAAATTCGCTTTATAATATAGAAAAATTGGAAACGATGAATTTATCTAACTGAAATACTTTTAGGGTATTCATAAAGACTCATTGTTTTGTTAACATTTGTATTATCGACTTGGATTGGATGAAATTTAGTCAATAAGCAACTAGCAGACTTAAAATGATTTGAAAACTATTGCTGGGGCGTATTCAAGAAAATCTATTTTTTCGAGAGGGCCGGTACCTTGGGCTAGTTTCAATAATTTATTGAAAGTTCCTGTCTTGTGAACCACCAGATCCATTTCAGCTATTTGTTTGACAGAGTTTGGTTGCAACGGAATGGACCTTGCCTGTTCGTGTCTGGTAATCAAATTAAAATTTCCCTTGATCCCGTTTAGCGTCTCAGGTGAATCGACTTCATAGCAAGGCGCATCCGTGTAGAGCGCCAATTCTCTGGCCACTTCCGGCATTTGATAAACATAAATAGGTCGGTCGGGGTGTTTGCCAAGTAATTTAACAGCATTATGCGGGATGCTATATTGGGCAAAAGCCAGTGCGGTCAATAAGGTTAGAAACAGGTAAAGCAAATCAATGGCAAGAACAGAGTAAAGGGTTGATCGGAAATTAAAAGATTCTTCTTTTGTATGGTAAACGTAATAAAGCAATCCGATCATGCACAAGCAAATGGCGGAGAGCAGCGTGGAATTCATCACATAAATACTCAGTGCGACGGCTAAAAATATGAGCAAGCCAATCAAGCCCATTTGTGTCATAAATAATTTTTTGCCAAGGGCGGAATTATTGATAAATCGGGCACAAAGAATGGCGGCAAAAGGAAGAATGATATCGATGTAATAATCCAGTTGAAACTTGGTTGCGCTGAACATCAGGAAGGTGCAAATGAACATGCTGCTCAAGAATATCAAGGCGTTTCGCTCGGAAGGTATGGAACGGGTGTATGCCTTGAAATGACGGACCATTGCGTTAAAGAAAACAAGGGTCCAGGGTAAAAACGCCCATAAAAATACCAGCACAAAATAAAACGGATGCCCATTATGATTCTGAATCGGGCCGGTGTTAAAGAAGCGTCCAAACTGACTATCCCAGAAAAAGAATTTGAAACTGGAAACCGGAGATCCCGGCTCTGTTCCCGTGGTGTGATGACCAAACTGCGAGTGCAGAGCGAGCAGTTCCGGTGCGACAAATATCAAAGACAAAGCGATCGCAGCAAGCCACTTGAAGCTGAACAGCTTGGACCATTGCTTTTGATATATCCACAAACAGACCGGGCCGCTTGCAATGGTAAAAAGCGTGAAAATTCCTTTGGTCATGATGGCCATGGCGGTAAATAACGCAGCCAGCACCAGATATTTGATTCGGAATTTCAGATCATAACGGAACCAGTAATAACAGGCCGGCATGATTTGTCCGATCAGGTAGGTTTCCGCTTTGACCTCAATGCTCGCGTCCATCAGATTGAAGATCGACACGTAAATTAAAATGGACAGCATGGCCGTCTGCTTGTCATATAGCAATCTGGCTAACCGATAAGTGTAATACGCGCCGATGAGATGAAAAATAAAACCCGGCAAGATGTAAGTAAAGGCACTGACTCCACCCACCTTAAAAAATAGTGCAGTGATCCAGAAAGGCAGGTGAGGCTTGTCCAGCCAGTCATGACCATCCAGCACCAAGCTCATCCACTCGTTGCTTTGAACGATATGATGCGCGATGGTCGCATAGGTAATGGCATCGCCACTATTGATAATGGGAGAAAACATCGCTGCGGCATTCAGCAGTAACGTAAAACAGACGGCCCATTTCAGATGCGTTGAAAAATTCATATATTTGATTTCTAGGATGAGGTCTTGAACAATTTTAGCTGACATTAAAATTCGAATTTTTGAATTCTATTTCATGAGCCGAGCCAGAAAAACGGTAACTTCTTCGCGGTCATGGTAGAGCTGTTTAGCATCAAGTCTATAACGTATCCCTTTGGCGTCGAGTACCTTACGGATATCGTCGAGTGCATTCGCCAAGGCTTCAACTCGTTTTTTCATCGGTAGCTTAAGGTTAAAAACAGCCTTGGCGGTTGCGCCTGTGGCGACCCAGTCTGCCATCAGTGCTGCTACCTTGGCGGGTTGTTCCACCATGTCACACACCAGCCAGTCTACGGCTTGCTTCGGACGAAAGCGGAATCCGTCCTGCCGTAAATGTTTGATAGATGGATGATTCGCCGTCACGCCTTTGAGAGGGCCGTTGTCCACGGCAATTACTTTCAAACCCCGTTGCACCAGTTGCCATGTCCAACCTCCGGGAGCTGCACCCAGGTCGACTGCTTGCATGCCCGGTTTGAGCCATTTTTTTTGTTCTTCCCTGGTGAGAAAAATTTCGAAGGCTTCGGCCAGTTTCAGGAAAGAACGGCTGGGGGCATCGTGCGGTATTTTAAGGCGTTGAATACCCATATGGGTCGTTGCGCTATTGTGGGGTTCACTGGTGCCTATTAGCGCGCGCGACTTGTCCGGAAAAAATAGGTGTAGGCGAGGTAAGTTAGCGTCCTCCAGTAACCATTTTTCACCATGTAATTTTTCTTCGAACAGAGGCTGGAAGCGGCGTGTGAAGCCGGAAAGTGTTTTTCCATCATTGGTATCCGGGGTTTCCAGCCACAAGATCCCAAATGGTGCCAACTCGTTGGGCAGAGCAGCCAATAGCGGAGTCAGGCGGTCACGCTCAGGCAATTCTTTGATTTCGCTATGCAGCCGGATCAATTGGCGTGCGAAGGGAAGATGCGCATAGGCCAAGCGGGGCTTGCCTTGCACGATGACAAATCCACTGTCGGGAGTGGCTTCGATCAGTTTGGCTTGGGTTTCCTGAGCGCAATCGCGCTCGAAGCCCGGACGGCAATAAAGTAGCCAGTTTGGTGGAGTTATAGTACTCATGGCGCGCAATGCTAGGGGTTGTTGCACTTGTTGGCAATGCTAATATGTAAAAATGGTAAACTCCGCGCCTTGATTTTTTTGAATGGGCAAGATGGCAAAGCGTTACGACTTGATAGTTTTCGATTGGGATGGCACGGTGATGGACTCGACTGCGGTGATTGCGAGCTCGATTCAATCCGCATGCCGTGATCTGAGTTTGACCGTTCCAAGTGATGAGGCATCTCGTCATGTGATCGGCATGGGGTTAACAGATGCATTACGCTATGCGGTTCCCGATGCAGCGGAAGACATGTACGAACCATTGGTCGCACGTTACAAATATCATTTTCTTGCACAGGATGCGGCGATTCCGCTGTTTGAAGGGGCACGCGAGACCATTGCCGAACTTCGCCGCGATGGATATTTGCTTGCTATCGCCACCGGCAAGAGCCGCATAGGATTGGAGCGTGCCTTGCAATCTTCGAATATGAGCGAATATTTTCATGCCACGCGAACGGCGGATCAGACCTTTTCCAAACCGCATCCGGCAATGTTGCTGGAGCTTATGGAAGAGTTGGGGTTGGAGCCTGCACGAGCGTTGATGGTAGGTGATACTACTCACGATTTGCAAATGGCGATCAATGCCCGAGTCGATGCGGTGGGAATGACACATGGTGCGCATCCGGTAGAGCAGTTACGCGCGCTGCAGCCGTTGGCTTTGATAGATGATTTTGCGGGATTGAGGGAGTGGTTCAGGTGCTTCGCCTGATATACTGATCGTTGTTATTTTTGCTATTTCCACTCTTTGTGGATAGCGTATGTATTTATGGGGTTTTTATGTCTGAGCAAAACAATAATTGGGAACAAGGCGTTCTGGAAAAGCTGGCCATGTCTGCGGTTCAGGAACAGCGCCGTGCGCGGCACTGGGGAATTTTTTTCAAGACACTGACTTTTGCCTTTCTTTTTATTATGCTGGCGTTGTACATGGGCTGGACGGGGGGCGGCAGGTCAGAAAAGTCATCGAATGGCAAACATACCGCTTTGGTGGAATTGACCGGGGTGATTGCTGCGGACACTCCCGCAAGTGCGGATAATGTCATCGACGGCCTACAGGAAGCGTTTAAGGATAAGCATACCGAAGGTGTTATTTTGCGCATTAATAGCCCGGGTGGTAGCCCGGTACAAGCCGGATATATTAACGATGAAATCAGGCGGTTGCGGGCTAAATATCCCAAAATCCCGTTATATGTGGTGGTTGAGGATATGTGTGCATCGGGCGGCTATTACGTGGCAGCAGCGGCAGACAAGATTTATGTGAATAAGGCCAGCATTGTGGGTTCGATCGGCGTGTTGATGGATGGGTTTGGTTTTACCGGCACCATGGAAAAATTCGGCGTAGAGCGTCGCTTGCTGACAGCAGGGGAAAATAAAGGATTTCTTGATCCCTTCTCGCCCATGTCCCCCAAACAAAAAGAGTTTGCCATGACCATGCTGGCAGTAATTCATCAGCAGTTTATTGACGTAGTGAAACAGGGACGCGGCAAACGACTCAAAGAAACACCGGAAACGTTTACCGGTTTGTTCTGGACGGGGCAAAAAAGTATAGAAATGGGTTTGGCTGACGAAATAGGCAGTGTGGACACTGTTGCACGGGAAGTGATCAAAGCCGAGGATATTGTCGACTTTACTAATCACGAGGGAATTGCCGACCGTTTGGCAAAGAAATTTGGTGCCGGCGTGGTGAGTGCTTTTCCGGGACTTTCTTCGCAGCTAAACGGGATGAGTTTGCGTTAAAAATCCTCTAAAGGGGATCTCTAATGGGCAAAGATTCAGTTACGTCAGGCGTGAGCGAAGTTGGCAGGATAGTCAGTAATTCGACCGGAGGTTCACCTGTTACGATGCTTGAAATCCAGGCGGGTGCAAGCGAACTCGTCTGAGGTGTTGCAGCACCCGAAGCGGCGGAACTGATGAATGAAGTTTGTTGAATCAGGGGTAAAACATTTAGCGTACCGATGGCATAGCTTATGTTGTAATTCGAATTAATGAAGGTGCCGCCGCTTGCTGGACTAACCTGAATCGGGTACGGACTTCCTGCAACGCTGGCGGATTGCGCCGTTCCCGGACTCGTTTCGGTGAAGGCCCCGATGGTGTCTCCATTTAGCAAACCGTTTACAGTAAAAGCCGTCAGGGTAGGCGACTCCCCATAGTATTTGGTGGTATTGGCGACGGTGATCAATAGATTGGCCGGTGTCACACTCAACGCCCCGTTAATGTAGAGGATGTTGTAGTTGGATGCGTTGAACGTACCGCCCATTGCATTGCTGGGTATGATCGGGTAAGGCCCTCCCGACACACTTGCAGTTGCAGCTGTGCCGGAACTGGTTTCGGTGACGTTGCCGACAATTTCACTGTTCAATAAACCCGTCGTGCTGAAAGCGCTTAATAATGTTCCACTCTGTCCGTAGACTTTCATGGCATTGGATGCTGTCACCGCCAGATTAGCCGGGTTCATGGTGAGCGCCCCGTTGACATAATTGATGGTGTAGTTGGATGCGCTAAAAGTTCCCCCGCTGGCGCTGCTCGGGATGATTGCATAAGGGCCGCCTGCGACGTTTGCGGTGGCAAACGTTCCTATACTAGTTTCGGCCACACTAGCTATCGTTTCGCCCATAACTAGACCGGTAGTGGTGAATGCGTTCAGTGTCGGCGTCTGACCGTAAACTTTCGAAGTGTTGGATGCCGTTACGATAAGAGAAGCCGGCATGATGTTGGCTGTTGTGGTTCCAGTACTGGCAAAGAGTGCAAACCGGGCTGCATCTAATCCGCTGATCGAGGTGCCGCTAAAAGAAGCTGTTTTGCCCGTTCCAACGTTTTGGGTATCGAATGTTGCAGTACCGGGAACGATTGTGATATTTCCACCGGCACTCGGTACTCCCTGAAATGAGACCACTGCCGCAGTTGTTCCGTTGTATGTTTTATTATTCACCCGCGCAAAAACCCATGCCTTCGCATCCACCATTCCAGTCACTTCGGTAATATAAGCGGCAATTTCTGCACTTGTACCGGCGTAACTAATTGGATTGAATCGTATCATTGTGTTGAGCGATGCAACCGCTGCACCGACAGTAACCGTTCCTCCGACGACGCCCGGTCCGGTGCCGCCCAGCCCTGAAGTTAGCTTGATTGATGAGCCTGCCGCACTTGCCGCGATGGCAGCGTTCACATTCACATTGTGCCCGGCGCTCAAGTTGATTACCGTTCCGGCTGCGGTGGCCAGTAAGGCTGCATTGCTGTTTACATCCCGTCCGGCGGTCATATTGATTTGAGAATTGGCGGCAACAGCGGTCACCGCACCCATGATCGTTACGTCTCTCAATGCGCTAATGCTGAGGGTTGTATTGGCTGCTGTTCCGGTCACGATACCACCGATCAGGGCATCGACTCCGGCGCTGAGTGTGATCGAAGAAACCGCAGCGACAGCCACAATCGGAGCCGAGCTCAATACGTCATTTCCCGCGTTGAGGATGAGTGTCGAACCGGCCGCGGTTAAAGTGATGGGAGCCGCCACATTCACATTGTTCCCCCCGGTGAGCACCAGTCCGGCACCGGCTGGAACTGTGGTAATAGGCGCATTGATAAGCACATCATGTCCCGCATTGAGCGTAAGCGTTTGTGAGGTCACCAATGAAACAGGATCGGAAACAGTAATGTCATTGGTCGCCGTAATCAAGCGGTTCGAGGCGGCCAAACTAGTGGCTACACTGGACGGTGTTTCGTCCCCACCAGTTATGGCGATGGTGTAATTGACCGGGTCAAGTTGCCACAATCCGATTTTTCCGTGAGGTGCCAAGGTATTGACTATCGTGTAGTTGGCAATCGAAACATGGCTGCCGGAGGTTTCGATCAATCCACCATCTCCGGAGAGAGCCCCTCCCGCTGCATTTAGAGATCCGCCAAGATTCACGTTGCCTGTTTGCATATCAGCCAGAAGCCTGATTGTTCCACTTTGATTGGAAAGGGTTTGCGCTTCAATGATCCCCGTGTTGTTGACGGTACTATGCAAGAGGGCTCCGGCTGCTTGGGTGGTGAGCAGCACTTGCCCACCGTCTGCTTGTATCAATCCACCATTCTGTATGAGCGCATTCACAGCGCCCTGATTGACCGTGACGTTGAGCAGGCTATCTCCTGCCACATCAAGGGTGATGGCTGTGCCAGCGGCCAAGGTCACCATTCCGAGCTTGGCGGAGATAGTGCCATTGTTCATGACATTGGCACCCAACATCGCTACATAACCGCCGTCTGTGTTGGTGCTGATGTTTCCCTGATTAACCACTTTGCCGGAGCTTGTGCCGGTAAAGTGGTAGACCCCTGCTATTAAGTTAACATCACTGATACTCAAGGTGGATGCCACCAACCCTCCCACATTAACCTGAGCATTTTCGCCGAACAGGATACCGTTTGGATTCACCAGAAATACTTTGCCGTTGGCTGTCAGTTGACCCAGAATGCTGGAAGGGTCGGAGCTGAGGACACGATTAAGACTGATCGAACTGCTGCCGGGTTGCAAGAAGTGAACGGCTTCATTTTGTCCAATATTGAAACTCTGCCAGTTGATAATCGCATTGGGCGTCGACTGATTGATAATCATGCCACCCGCGCTTCTGCTGATATTGGCGACGCCTGCCGCCACGCTACCGCCGCTTGGGAGCGCATGAACAGTGGATGTGAATGACACCAACAATGAAACCGTCAGTATTTTCAGAGGGAAGCGAACGCCGTGCTTTGCGTCATTGTTTGAGCGTTTGATGCGGTTCATCGTGTTGCTCCTTGCTCAGAAATATTTCACGGCTTGAATCCAGAAGCGGCCTGACGAATCCGGTGCCGAGGTGGCTACAGCATCGCCCACTTTGTGTGCGTAGTATCCCTTGACCCAAAAATTATTTGAGCCCGTCCAGTTGAATCCTGCCCCCGCACCGCTTAACGTTCTGCGATTCGTTCCCGAAGACCAGGGGTTTTTGTCAATTGAAACCGTTCCCGTATCGAGGAAGCCTATCAACTGTATTCGCCCGGAAATTTGTGTTCTGGATTCCAGATTCAACACATATCCATGGTCGGCATAACTTTCACCTTCCGGATAGGCACGCACGGCAGTGATACCACCCAACTCCATTTTTTCTGAGACATCCAGATTCTTTGAGGCGGACTGCCCGTTGATTCCGGCGTAGAAGGAGGTTGAGCCGGTGGCACTTTGCAGTCGAGAGATATTGAATACCAGCTTGTTGTAATCGCCATTGCTCTGCGCCGTTGCGGCATCAGTCGCGAGCACGGAGGGTGTCTTTATATCCATTTTTCCTGCCAGCCAGCTGAGTGAATAACTGCTTAGGCCGCCGCCAGCAAAAGTGTCACGCAGATCACCCTCAATTGCAGCCGTTAATACATGCGTACTTTTGTCCGTAATACTTGAGAATAAACCGACTCGATCTTCAAAAAATTTGGCATCTAAAGCTATTCTGGCATTGAGATTGTTTTGCCGAGAACGGATGAGCGGATAGCTCGAAAAAAGGCTCGTGATATGGGCTGTGCCGTTGGCTTGAAGGTTTGCAAATTCTTGTCCTACCGAATATTGCAAATTACTATAAGCCAGCCCGATTTTTACTTGTGCCAGTTGAAACTGGTATGCAGCGCGTGCATAGCTGAGTCCCGGGCCGGAAGTTAGCAGGCGGAGTGTGGCGATGTCCCCATAACCACATGGCTCGTTGAGGTTAACCGTCACTCCCAGGCGGTCTGTCCCGGTATATAAATTCCCGGCGTTGTCGGCATCCATGCTTCCGCTGAAACGCTGCGCAGGCGTGAGATCAACAATCAGATCAGACACACCAATTGAGGCCCCCGGAGTCAACGTGGATTGAACCCTTAGTCCGGGAAGATCAGAGAGTAACAGCAGGCTGTTTTCAAGAGGTGCTGAGGCAATCAAGTCGCCCTTGTTCAGATTGCCAAGGAGTCTTTGAGCCAAAGAATTCGATAGTTTAGTTTTATTATGCAGAATGATGCCGCCATACTTTCCCTCAATAACCGAGAGGGTGACCGTGCCATTAAGGATGTCCTGCGCGGGGATATAGGCTTGGGCAACAAAGTAACCATTATGGTGATAATAGTCCGCGATTCTGTTAGCCATGTTGCGCAGGTCGGCAAGTGTTAGTTTTCTTCCCGGTTTGAATCCGGTAATTGCCAGCAGATTGGCTTCGGAGTACACCTGCGCACCTGTAATTTTTAAATTGTTGACAGTCATCTTGGCCGTGTCCTTGTCCGCTATCACAGGGGTATTGTGCCCCTCGACTTCAATGGGGGCGGGCAGTTTTTGATCCGGTGGCGGGGCGGGAATCTGTTGCATCTGATTCCCGCCAACGGGCAGTTGCGCGGCAAAGGTAGCGTGACTGAATGCCAGTAATATGCATGAAAAGAATTTGTTTTTTAGCATGGTCACGCAGCACTTGACTTCAAGTAGAGAGGTTCGGACGGATATAATGGGGAAGGTTGGCTGGCAGTGTCTGTGCGTTAGTACACAAAGCAGAATTTTTCGTTGTGCCAACCTGAACGGCATAAGGGTGCCTCTAATAAGTGTTAAGCCAATTCCGCTTATCCCGCTCTCTGGTAGAATGTCGCCCCATGACTAATCCACAACTTTCCATCGTCATCCCTGTTTATAACGAAGAACAGGGTTTGCAGACGTTATTTGACCGGTTGTATCCTGCACTGGAAACGCTCGGCATCTCCTATGAGGTTCTATTCGTTAACGACGGCAGCCGCGACCGATCCGCCGCCATACTTCGTGAACAGTTTCAGGCTCGCCCTGATGTCACTCGGGTGATTTTATTCAGCGGTAATTTTGGTCAGCACATGGCCATCATGGCGGCCTTCGAACAATGCAGGGGGGAACGCATTGTGACGTTGGACGCGGATTTGCAGAACCCGCCCGAGGATATCGGTCTGTTACTTGCGAAGATGGATGAGGGGCATGATTATGTCGGCTCGATTCGTCGCCAACGCAATGACAGCATGTGGCGACACGTCGCTTCGCGGGCGATGAATGGCCTGCGTGAACGCATTACCCGAATCAAGATGACCGATCAGGGCTGCATGTTTCGCGCCTATGACCG
>Ga0007854_10001676_pt1 | contig 14056 bp, 11 predicted proteins | sample CryBogCBH12Aug08_FD_60382 | JGI IMG/M metagenome (GOLD analysis project Ga0007854, IMG submission 60382) | Freshwater microbial communities from Crystal Bog, Wisconsin, USA - CBH12Aug08 | ecosystem: Environmental > Aquatic > Freshwater > Lake | place: Crystal Bog, Wisconsin, USA | collected...
TCGACGCTCGGCTACAAGTCACCAATTCAGTTTCTGGATGACTGGTTCATTGCTCAGCGGGAAGAAAAACTGGTAGCATGAAAGCCACCTCTTGGAAGACGAAATACCGAGGGAACCTCAGACCTCAGCAAAGAAAATAAGCAAATGCACTTTGGGATGTTTGATGAAGTTGGGAAGTTACTTGCATGCGTTGTAGCTGTGGCAATGTCACCCACTGACGTGAGAATTCGCCAGATGGCAGTTGATAGTAAACATCAGGGTGCAGGTTGCGGACGAAGTCTGATGGTGCGCATCGAAACTGATCTTGCGAAGAGAGGATTCGTCCATTTTTTTATGCATGCACGTGTATCGGCTATCGGGTTTTATGAAAAACTCGGATACACGATGGTGGGTGAGGAGTTTACCGAGGTGGGTATTTCTCATGCACAAATGGAAAAGTGTATTTAAGGTAATATTAATGATCATCCGAAATTGTACTGCCATCGTCATGGCAGGGGGCGAATCGCGCCGGATGGGGCAAGACAAGTCGAACTTGATATTGGGTGATAAGTCATTGCTACAAACAGTTGCAGGAACAATGGAGCAGATTTTCCCCGAAGTCATCATCAGTGTTCGTCAATTACGACCTGAAATGAATTGGTTGCAAGTTTGTGATTTGCCTGCCCATCGTGGCCCGTTGGCTGGATTGTTTGCAGGCTTGCAAAAGGCTGAAACGCCGTGGGTATTTGCAGTGGCCTGTGATATGCCATTCATCAAACCACAAGTCGTCAACTGCTTGTCGTGTTACAGGAACGATGTTGAGGCTGTCGTGCCTTTGGTTCAAGGTTACCCGCAACCACTGGCGGCATTTTATGCAAAAGAAAGTCTTGGGGTCGTGAGCGAAATTTTGTATAGAAAAGGTAAGCAAAGCTTTCGTGAACTGCTCGATCAGCTTAAGGTCTATTATGTAAGTGAATACCAATTACGGGAAGCCGATCCGACTTTACAAAGCTTTCGCGACTTGGATACACCTGAAGATTTGACTTCAATCTAATACTTTTAGCTCATTTGAGTGGAACAAAAAATATATCGAGCAGGCGAAAAAATCATGTTTACAAGTTGTTGTGCTTTCGGTACCAGTTAATTAAATCATTTTCAGGAATTGCTTTACTGAATAACCAACCTTGCACCATGTCACAGCCCATTTCTTTCAACAGCTCATATGTTGCCTGATCTTCCACGCCCTCGGCTACTGTGATCATGTCAAAATTATGGGCTAGATCAATGATGGCCTGAACCAGTTGTTTGTCGCCACGCGATTTATGAATATTTCGAATGAAAATAATATCGATTTTCAACTCTTGAACCTGAAATTGCTTCAGGTAAGCCAAAGAGGAGTAACCGGTGCCGAAGTCGTCAAGAGCAAGGTTAATCCCCAGTTCTCGCAAGTTTGCCAACATTGTCAGTGAAGAGGCATTTTTGATGACCGAACCTTCTGTAATCTCAAGAGTAAGCTGGGACGCTGGCACTCCCCAGATGTCCAGTGATTGCTGGATAATTTGAGTAAGATCCTCATCATCAAGTAATTGGGGGGGAAGGTTTACACTGATACCGATGTCGATTCCAGCCGCCGTAAAGTTAGCAGTATGGCGCAAGGCAGTGTTAAGTATCATGATCGTCATCGGGCCAATCAGGCCACAGTTTTCTGCAATACCTACCAAAACAACGGGATTGATTTCCCGATTTCCCAGTGTAGTCCAGCGCACCAGAGCCTCGGCGGATATGCACTTTCCGGTGCTGATGTCGATCTGAGGTTGATAATGCACTCTTAATTCGTTATTGGTTATAGCCAGTGCAAGTTCAACATCCAAGCCGCTATAAAATTCGGTTTCGACATGATCTTCGATTCGGTAGACGTGATATCCCTTTTCATCGGTCGCAGCAATGTTTGATGCGATGTCGGCGAACATGAGCAACTGTCTGGCATCCCGTCCAAACTCAGGAAAGCTGGCTATGCCGATATGAGGACGTAGCAGGATACGATGTTCCCCAACATTGAAAGGTTTTTGGAACTCTGCGAGTAGTCGGATGGCAGCCAGTACCGCTTGATCCTTGCTGGCAAGGCCTGGCAACACCAGGCATATTTGCTCATCTGAGAGGTTTGTGTAACGATCGGCAGAGCGTAAAAATCTATCCAGAAGTTGATCGGTGTGTTGTTTGATCGATTCAAAGGAAACACTGCCGGTGAGGGTGTTCATCCGATTGGCTTGTTTTAACACCACGATGAGGACGGCAATACCACCAGCTTCAGCTTCGTTGATCCGCTTGTGCAGAAAATGCACCAGTTGATCGTGTGGAAACTGATGCCGAATGTCGTAGGCAGAGGAAGATGGCGGGTAAAGGGAGCAATACTCATTCATGTCAGATAATATTCCCGGGGATTCAGTCCGTAAGCACCCATCGGCAGTCCACGAAGAATGGTAAGCGGGTGAGTAATTGTGTCCGGTTGATGAAGCAGGTCTAGAGTGGTGGCAATGGTTAAAGGTTGTTTGTTTTTATCGCTGATAATTAATACGCGCGGTTTTAACCTGCGAACTTTATTATGGCTGATGACAATAGCAATTTCTCCGGATGATAATTCAGTCAAGGTGCCGATCGGGAAAATTCCGATTGCATGGGTAAATTGTTCGACGATGGGGCCATGAAAAAATTCTTTCCCCCAATCGGTCAAGGTATGCAGGGCTTCATAAGCCGAATAAGTTTTGGCATAGAAGCGAGGGTTAGTCAATGCTGAAAAAGTATCGGCAATTGCGGCCATCCGCCCAAATAGACTGATTTCACCCTTGGTTAATCCGACGGGATAACCGCTGCCATTTTCACGTTCATGGTGTTGTGAGATACCTTCCAGAATATCCGGGTGCAGAGCTGATGTGCTATTAAGAATATCGAGACAATGCACTACATGTTTTTTTATAATCTCAAATTCTTCCTGGGTCAGACGCCCATTCTTGTTCAATAACTCTTGCGGTAATTTGGTCTTGCCCACATCAAGCAACAATCCAAGTAATCCAAGATGCTCCAGCATCTCCTTGGGTAAACCAAGATGTCGGCCAAGCGCAACAAGATGAATGGCTACATTAATTCCGTGTTGATATAAGTCTGCATTTTCGAGGCGCAAGCGTGAAATTAACATGATTGCATAGGGATTCCGAGCCATACTTTCCACCAGATCATGAATGGCGAATTCAACCTCTTCAATAGCCAGCGTCTTATCGTTTCTCAAGTCAATAATGAGGTTATTAAGTACTTCAGTTGTACGCGTGAAAGCTTCTCCTGCTGGCGGTAGCTCATTTTCTACTGGAATCGCATTATTAAACTGTACTAATTTTATGTGCTCGGGAATAAATGAGGAAGGTGAATTTTCAGCAGTAGAGTCGTTACTTTGGAAGGAAGTTGCTTTGCCAGCAGGTAGATTAGGGGTTTGTTTTAAAAGCAATGTGATCATTGCTTGAGCTTTTGGGGTGGAGAATTCAGAATCGACCACTACGCATTTACAATGGTGACGCAATTGCTTGAGATGCTCCTCATTCTCAATTTGGAATCCCTGAAGTAAAAATGGCGTGTCCAGCCATGGGCAATCAAGATCTGCCACAAACATACCCAGGGTAAGTTTATCGGAAGAAATTTTTGTTTGCATATTTCAAGAAATCCAAATTTCCATGTTCAGATCAAGGGAATAGAACCATAAATTGAAAAATTGCAGTTTCACGATTGTACAGTAATTTTCTCTGTTTCTGTTTTTGCAAATTGATAATACAAAGGAAAGCACTATTCATAAATTGTTCCCACATGGATGGTGTACAATTAAACTTAATTATTTTCTTCAAAATATCAATATCTTCCGCATGAACTACGACGTACTTATCATTGGCTCAGGGCCGGCAGGACAGCATGCAGCATGGCAGGCTGCACGCATGGGAAAACGCGTCGCAATTATCGAACGAAAACCCAAAATAGGTGGAGCGGGTTTACAAACTGGAACCATTCCCAGCAAGGCCTTGCGCGAAGTGGCTTATTTGCTTTCCCGTTCGGAATATGGGGGGATGCGTCAAGGAATCGTACCGGATAGTCGTAGTCGCCGGGGTTTGCTGGCAGATGCAGTGAGACGCAAGGAATTGGTGATCGCTCAACAAGAGTCAGTCATTCTGCAACGTTTGTTGCGGTACGGAGTGGCCCTTATTCCGGGCGAAGCCTCGTTTGTTGATGAACATACCTTACAGATTACCGATGCAGCAGGGAATGAACGTCAAATTACCGCCGATTTTATTGTACTTGCCACGGGTTCCAGGCCGCGTCGTCCAGGCACTGTTCCCTTTGACAAAAAGACCGTGCTGGACTCGACCTCGATATTGAATATTCGCCACCTTCCGGATAGTTTGCTGGTGGTGGGCGGAGGGGTGATTGCCTGTGAATTTGTTTCGATATTTGCCGCCTTGGGTGTGCAAGTCTGTGTGGTAGACAGTCATGCACAATTGCTCGATTATTTAAGCGAGGATGTCGTCGGTGTGCTGGCAGATAGTTTTTTGAGCATGGGAGTGACATTCCACATGCAGGAGCGAGTTGCGGAAATTAGACGTGAAGGAGATAGCACGTTGACGGTACTGGAAAGTGGCAAGCAAATACGCACCGACGCTTTACTCTACGCGCAAGGAAGGGAGCCAAACAGTGAAGGGCTGAATGTGTCTCGGGCAGGGATTGCCGCAAAAGACGGATGGATTGATGTTAACCAGCATTTTCAGACCAGTGTTCCGCACATCTTTGCAGTGGGTGACCTGATTGGACGTCCCGCACTTGCCTCAACCGGTATGGAGCAGGGACGTGCTGCTGTCATCTATGCTTTGGGTGGCGAAATGCATGTGACGGCAGAGAATTTCCCGATGGCAGTCTATACCATTCCTGAAATTTCCTATGTGGGTAAAACCGAGAAGGAAATTCAAAAGGATAATATTCCTTATGTGGTCGGCCGTGCTTATTTTAAAGACAGCGCACGGGGGCAGATTATTGGTGATGCCAATGGATTGCTTAAGCTCATTGTTGATACTCGCAATGAAAAATTATTGGGGGTTCACATTGTCGGTGAACAGGCAAGCGAGCTGGTTCACATCGGGCAATTGGTGATGAATCTAAAGGGGACCGTGGGCGATCTGGTTAAAAATGTTTTCAATTATCCCACTCTTGCCGAGTGCTACAAACTGGCTGCGCTGGATTGTGTACACCAGTTGGAGAAGTCGAACTCTTTGGTTAAATAGAGAACCCAAGCTTATTCCAAATTGCAATCAAGATGATCTTATCGTAGGGTGGGCACAAAAACGTGCCCACCCAACTTTCGAATCACTGGCTGCGCTTGATTCTGTACGCAAGTCGGAGAAGAAACTCACATCAGGCGTTTAACTCTTTCTTGAGCGCATTGTGGTCCAATTCTTTTTCCCAGCTTGAGACGACCACAGTAGCAACGCCGTTGCCGATGAAGTTGGTCAATGCCCGTGCTTCAGACATAAAACGGTCAATGCCAAGGATGAGCGCCAAGCCTGCTACCGGGATCGAAGGTATCACCGCGAGCGTGGCGGCCAGCGTGATGAATCCTGCTCCGGTGACTCCTGAAGCGCCCTTGGAGGTCAACATGGCCACCCCAAGAATGGTCAATTGCTGAGTAAGAGTCAGATCAATATTAAGTGCCTGCGCAACAAACAGAGCCGCCATAGTCATATAGATGTTGGTACCATCCAGATTGAAAGAGTAGCCGGAGGGAACCACCAAACCGACGACCGACTTTGAACAACCGAGTCGTTCCAGTTTAAGCATGAGAGGCACCAATGCCGACTCAGAGGAAGAAGTGCCCAGTACCGTTAACAACTCTTCCTTGATGTATAAAACGAAGCGGAAAATATTAAAACCGACGAGTGCGGCAATAATGCCAAGGATAATACTGATGAAGAGTACGCAGGTCAGGTAAAAGCTCCCCATCAGCATTGCCAGAGGTTTGAGTGCCCCAATGCCGTATTTGCCGATGGTGAAAGCCATGGCTCCTCCCGCTCCCAAAGGTGCGAGTTTCATGATGGCGTTCATCATTGCGAAGAAAATGTGTGAACATTCTTCGATAAAACGGTGAACTTGTTGTCCGGCTTTACCCAAGTGCATTATGGAATAACCGAACAAAATTGCCACCAACAGGACTTGTAGCAGATCTCCTGAACCTGTGAAAGCATCTGTAAAGGTTTTTGGAATAATGTGCAGGATAAAATCGACTGTATTCTGTTCCGAGGCAGCCTTTGCATAATTAGCCACTGCCTTGGCATCAAGGGTTTTTGGGTCGATGTTAAAGCCGTCCCCGGGACGTAGAAAGTTCATTACAACTAGGCCGATGACCAACGCGAATGTAGATACAACCTCAAAGTAGAGCAAGGCTTTGCCACCAACACGCCCGACCTTTTTCATATCTCCTGCGCCGCAGATGCCCAGTACGACAGTACAAAATATGACCGGGCTGATCAGCATTTTGACTAACGCAATGAAGCCGTCTCCCAAAGGTTTCAATGTCACAGCATCGGTCGCATCTAAATAACCGAAAGTACCTCCGCAAATAATTGCCAACAACACCCAAAAATAAAGCTGCCCTGTGAATCGTTTCATTTTTATCCTCCTTGAGTCGGCGTTTGCGACTCTTTAATTTTTGTTCAACCGGAAAAACCTTGTGTTGTGTATTTCTGACTATTGGAAAACTGATGAACAGATGAATCTTGTCACGATACCGATGGTTGCGGTGTTTATTTTATAGAAGAACTTAACTTTGATGTGAAAAATAAGAATGTGCGCTGCCGAGTATAGGGTTATGCTGTTATGTGGCGACACTTAAGGCATTATGTTAGGCTTGCTATCATTGTGATCGCAGGGGAATGAGGGGTTCCTTGAATTATGCTATTAGCCAGTGCGCGCGGTTCAATAAATTCGGAGCTTCTATCTCATGTTTAGTCGCAATCACTTTTTTCTATTCATTACGTTAATATTCAGCTTCAAATTGGTGAGTGCTGATTCGGTCATGAATAAATGTACAGACGGGAGAGAGATTACCTATACCGACAAGCCCTGCGAAAAATTGGGGTTAACAAGTGCCGGGCCGTTGAACTATTCGGTGACCATAATACCTGCAACTCCTGTCTCACAAGTTCCACGAAATAAAGATAAAGCGAAGGACATATCAGAGTCAGAGGTGCCTGTATCGTCTGTGGTTGAGACTCAAGCTTACAAGTGTACAACCTATTACGGGGTGATTTCTTATAGCAGTAGCCCGTGTCCTGCGTCTAGTTATGTGGTGCAGTTGCGTTCCAACCGACCTGTTCAGCAACAGGCTATCAGTCGCAAAGCTGCTTGCGAAAATATCAGTGTTAATCCTGAAGCGAGTTCGGGAAATAGTATTTTATGTCCCTAATTTTTAAGGTTTGGACTCAGGCATGTTTTTATTGGGAGTGAAGTATGTCGGTAAGTCGTGTTGAAGAAATAATATCGCATTCGAATGTTCACTTTGGTACCAGTGGTGCGCGGGGGCTGGTAGCAGATATGACGAATGAAGTGTGCTATACCTATGCTGCTGCCTTTATACAAAACCTGGCTGGAAATGTCAGCCAGTTCGTTTTGGGACACGATCTTCGGCCCAGCAGTCCTTCTATTGCAGCCGCGTGTGCTGCTGCAATAGAAGATTCTGGGTGTAAAGTGATTTACGCCGGTGCTTTACCCACACCCGCGCTGGCATTTTATGCTGCACAGTTGAGGCTTCCTGCTTTGGTGGTAACCGGAAGCCACATTCCATTTGATAGAAATGGCATCAAGTTTTACCGTGTTGAAGGTGAAATCTCAAAAGCAGATGAAGTAGCTATGTTAAGTGCGATGATTGATTTGCCGGGCAAAATAACGCCGGCGATTTTACCTGAGGTGGATGAACGCGCAGGTCAGGCATATATTCAACGCTATCTGGATTTCTTTGGCTCCGATGCCTTAGAGGGTGTGCGTGTGGCGGTATATGAACATTCAAGTGTGGCACGAGATTTGTTGCGATCCATTTTGGAGGGGCTGGGGGCAACCGTCATTTCCTTGGGGCGAACAGATATTTTTGTTCCCATTGATACCGAAGCGGTTCGATCTGAAGATGTGGCACAAGCCAGGAAATGGGCAGGGGAAAATTCTTTTGATGCAATTGTTTCTACCGATGGAGACGCAGACCGCCCACTTATTGGTGATGAGCGAGGTCAGTGGTTGCGCGGAGATGTGGTGGGAATCTTGTGTGCACAGTATCTGTGTGCAGATGTGGTCGTCACTCCGGTAAGCAGCAATACGGCCGTTGAAAAATGCGGCTCTTTCAAAAGTGTGGTGCGTACCCGCATTGGTTCACCTTACGTGATTGCAGGTATGGAGAGTGCGCTGACTCAAAACGCAATCGTGGTAGGCTATGAAGCAAATGGAGGATTTTTGCTGGGTAGTGACGTGATTCGCCAATCCCGTTACATGGCAGCATTGCCTACTCGCGATGCGATTCTACCGATGCTTGCTTTGCTTTGTCTTGCGAGTGAACGACAATGCAAATTGTCCGAATTGACGAAGGATTTTCCTGCAAGATATACAGCCAGTGACCGTTTGCAAAATTTCGCTGCAAAGAAAAGTCAGGAAATACTTGCCCGTATGCTTGAAGAACCCCTATTGTTGAACTCTACTCTTGCTCCCCAATCAGGACGAGTATTGAGTGTTGATCAAACAGATGGCTTGAGAGTTACTTTTGAATCGGGGGACATCGTCCATTTGCGACCCTCTGGAAATGCGCCTGAACTTAGATGTTATTCCGAGTCAGATAGTCCTGAACTTGCCCAAATGTTGTGCAATGCATGCTTGGGACGGGTACGGATTCAGGCCCAAACAGGCTAAATCATGACGTTATGAAGAAGTAAACCACAAAAATTGTGAAAATAATGCGATCTGACTATTGGCAAGTATTGTGACTTGTTGATATAGTAGCCCTAACGGCTTCCTCAATGATTGTAAGGGAGCTGGTAATTAAGAATGAATTGCCAAGGAATAAAATCGGGTTATCTCTTGGCGAAAAAGGATGATGCTTCACAGGTGTGGCACATACCGCATGTGCGGTTTTTTTATTAATCAACGAAGGGGGTTACATGAACAGAAAAGAATTGGCCGAAGCTCTGGCTAGCAAAACAGAAACTAGCAAGGCTGAAGCAGATCGCACGATCGGTGCTTTCATCGAAATTATTTCCGGTGCTCTAAAGAAGGGTGATTCCGTTTCATTGGTTGGTTTTGGATCTTTCGAAGTGCGCAAGCGTGCAGCTCGTGTTGGCCGTAACCCCAAGACGGGTGCAGAGCTAAAGATCAAGGCATCCAAAGTTCCTGCATTCAAGGCAGGTGCAACACTTAAGGCTACAGTGAATGGCGTAAAGAAGTAATTGCAACAACCCCCTTCACCTAATGGCGGAGGGGGTGCAAATTCCCTGTTGATTTCCTGATTTTTATAATTATTGGGAATTAAAACTCAAAACTCTTTCCATTCTTCCACGTCGGCTTTACGTTCAAGTGCAGTAGGCAATGATACCAGTGCCTGTTGCTTGGGGCGGTGAGGCTGCAGTAGAGTGCGCGGGGCTGTGGATACAACACGGGTTGATGAGCCAGGGAGCTTAAACGCCACCAGTAAATTGTTTAACTCCTCGGCCTGTCCTTCAAGAGACTTGGCCGCAGCTGCAGCCTCTTCGACTAATGCGGCGTTCTGTTGTGTCACGTTATCCATCTTGGATATCGCATCATTCACTTGTTCGATGCCTGAGCTTTGCTCCCCCGACGCCGAACTAATTTCTGCCATGATGTCAGTTACGCGTTTGACCGCATTCACCACTTCTTCCATGGTCTTCCCCGCTTTGTCGGCCAACTCAGTGCCAACGTAAACCTTCTCCACTGAATCGTTGATCAGCGTCTTGATTTCTTTTGCAGCAGCAGCACTGCGTTGTGCCAAGTTTCTTACTTCGGTAGCAACCACCGCAAACCCGCGTCCCTGTTCACCTGCACGCGCGGCTTCAACCGCGGCATTTAACGCAAGGATATTAGTCTGGAAAGCGATACCGTCTATTACGCCGATAATATCTACAATCTTTTTTGAACTTTCGCTGATAGAAGACATGGTCTGCACGACCTTTCCAACAACCTCTCCACCCCTCTTGGCTATATCCGATGCCCCCGCTGCCAATTGGTTCGCCTGTCTGGAGTTTCCTGCATTTTCTTTAACAGTTGAGGTTAATTCTTCCATGCTGGATGCGGTTTCCTCCAAGCTTGAAGCCTGTTCTTCAGTTCGTTTAGAAAGATCTTGATTGCCAATTGCGATCTGATTTGATGCCGTGCTGATGGAATCAACCGAACCCTTGATTTGGCCTATTAGTTCTTGCAGGTTTTCCGCTATGGTGTTGACTGCATCCTTGGTTTGTCCAAATAGGCCGGGATAATCTTTGCTGATCACTTGAGTTAGATCAGCCTTGGCCAAGGCTTCAGCAACACGAACAACATCTCTTAGACCGGTGTCTGTCACATCAGACAATTGGTTTATCAAGTCGGACAAAGTTTTGGAGTAACCCTCCTTGCCGTGCAAATCCATTTTGATGCTAAAATCTCCACTTGCTGCCGCAGCCTCAACAATTTTTTCAATTTCTGCAACTGTCCTGTTTAGGGAGTCGACAGTACTGTTGACACTATTCTTGGTTAGGTTGAATGCTCCGGGATAGTCTTTAGTGATATGTTGAGACAGGTCACCATTTGCCAGGGCAGTAACCACGCGAGTTATATCATTCAATCCGGTTTCAGTGACGTCTGAAAGTTGATTGAGCATTTTTGATAGTTCTTGTGTATAACCGGCCTTTCCATTCAAATCGATCTTGATACTAAAGTCGCCTTTTATTGCTGCAGCTTCAACAATGGTTTTGATCTCAGAGACGATTTGTCGCAAGCTATCCTGCATGACTTTCATTGAGTACAAGAGGCTAGTGTGATCGTCTGCTTGAATTTTTAAGTCGACTGACAGATCGCCCCGTGCAATTCTTCTTACGGATTCGGCCGCATAAGAGGGTTCGCCACCCAGTTGCTGGAGGAGGCTTTTTGTTATCCACCAGGAAACAACGATGCCGATGAGAAGAAATCCAATAATCATCGAGGTTGCTACTGTGTTTTTAAATTGAATCAAGTCTGCCGCTTCTTTTTCTTGCAAGTCTGATTGAGAGGTCGCTTTGCTTACGAGATTGTCGATAGCAGTCCGGTGTTCCAAATATTTTTGTTCGATTTTGGGACGCAGTATTTCAACATTTTTTACGTCACCCGCCAACAATGCCGGAATCAGTTGACTCTGCTGAATCTCCAAAAACTCTTTTCCGGACTTGTATACATTGCCGCCTATCAGCGATTTGATTTCGCCTTCGGGGAGTTCCTTCTGCCAATATTGATAGCGGTCATCAAAATCTTTCATCAAGCTCTTGCTCTTCTCGATCAGAGCGGGCAAATTGGTTTTATCGGAAACCAGCATCTGCTGGGTAACCAGATAAGACTCCAGTAGATATTCGGGGGGGGGAAGAATATCTGCCAACAGGTCTTTTTGTTGTGAAATACCCTGATAAATCGGCCCGTTAACCTTAACCTGATTAATCGTGACCAGCAAAAAAATGCCTGAAGCGATGAAACCAACAGTGAATACACCAATTAAAATCAATAGTTTTAACTTCATGGTTAACTGATTCATAATGCACCTAATGTTTGTGTGTGTTATCCCTGGATGAACCGCGCGCAATAAACGACTCCTCAGTACGGTAGCCTAAAGGTGTTAGATATTCTAACGCTAAAATCAATTAAATGAATTACTAAATTGGCCGATTACAAGATTAGCGAGTGAGCCGTTTACGTGCATTGTTTTTATAGGGTGATTTAAATACCCGACTTATTTGTTTGCAGGAAAACCGGCATGATCCCCGGTAATAATTTATCATGAAATTAATTATATTAAATATAAACAATTAGTTATGAATGGTTTTTGGACGGGAAAACTTTTCAGATGCCTGCTGTTCACAGTATTGCTTGCGCTTACTGCGGAAACAGATGCCGAGGCAAGCTTGAAAGAGGCCCAAGACGCTTATAATAAAGGAAGTTTTTCCCAGGCATTCAAAGAATTCAGAATACTTGCGGTGAAAGGCGACGCAGCCGCTCAATTTGGCCTTGGGCAAATGTATCATAAGGGAGAAGGTGCTCCGCAGGATCTCAGAATCGCAATGCTGTGGTATCGCAAAGCAGCAGAACAGGGCAATGCGATGGCACAATATAGTATAGGGACAATGTATTGCGATGGGCAAGGTACACGCAAGAAAAATTGTGAAGTAGGTTCTTTGTGGTTTTACAAGGCCGCAGTTCAAGGCAATGTGCCTGCTCAAGGCAGGCTCGCCAGAATGTATTCCAAAGGCGAGGGAGTGGTTAGAGATTTAAAAGAAGCGGCAGATTGGTATCGCAAAGCAGCCGAACACGGAAATGCAACTGAACAGTTTAATCTCGGGCAGTTGTTCGCAAAAGGAACCGATGTTCCGAAGGATTATAAAGAAGCTGCAATCTGGTATCGAAAGGCAGCAGACCAGGGAAACGTGGAGGCGCAGCGCAATCTTGCCCAGATGTATTCAAACGGACAAGGTGTACCCAAGGACCTGAAAATGGCCGAATCACTGTATGTCAAGTTGGCTGAAAAGGGAAGTGCCGCAGAACAATATGCATTGGGGACTATGTATGCCAAAGGGAACGGTGTGCCACAAGATGACAAGGCCTCTTTGTCTTGGTACCGCAAAGCTGCTGATCAGGGATTTCTACCGGCCCAGATGAGTTTGGCTTCAATGTATGCCAATTCGCAGGGCGTAAAAGGAGACGGCAAGGAAGCTGCAAATTGGTATCGGAAAGCGGCAGAACAGGGGAGTCTGACAGCCCAGTTGAATCTGGGAAAAATGTATTCAGAAGGGCGCGGAGTAGCGAAAGATTATGCCGAAGCCTTGTCTTGGTACCGCAAGGCAGCCGAACGGGGCGATGCGTCTGCAGAAACCGCGTTGGGAGTCATGCATGCCAACGGGCAGGGCGTGCAGCAGGATTACCGGGAGGCGGCAAACTGGTATCGCAAAGCTGCCGAACAAGGTAATCCGACGGCACAAAATAATCTCGGGGTGAAATATTTCAATGGGCAAGGTGTGCAGCAAGACTACAAGGAGGCGGCGATGTGGTACCGCAAAGCGGCCGAGCAGGGAAATGCATCGGCCCAGAGCAATCTGGGCTTGATGTACAGTAATGGCCAGGGAGTCCCTTATGATTTGGTTCAAGCTCACAAATGGCTGAATTTGGCTGCGGGAGCAGGGGAGCAGAACGCCATGGAAGGAAAAAGGGAAATTGAGGCCAGCATGACCCAGAAACAAATCGAGAACGCTCAATCATTGGCCCGGGAGTGGATGGCTCAATCAGGTGTCCTAACCAAGCCGTCAATAAACAAAAAAAACATTGCTGATTGATGGGGTCACCATGATCTGATTTTTTAAGCTGAGTCTACTGTGCTCATTGATCACAGCGGTGACAAGAACACGCTCTCACGCAGTTTTTTCAATTGGTCGCGTAATTCGGCAGCGCGCTCGAACTCAAGGTTTTTGGCCGCCTGAAGCATGTCCTTTTCCAGTCTTTTGATTTCTTTAGAAACATCCTTTTCGCTCATTGCCAGATATTTTGCCTGGGTTTGTGCTGCTTTGAGCGATTTTCGTTCGGCATCCATGTCATAGGTGCCTTCGATGATGTCTTTAATACGTTTGACAACACCCAGCGGAGTAATGCCGTGGGCTACGTTGTGGGCCTGCTGTTTGTGACGTCTGCGTTCGGTTTCATCCATCGCCCGGCGCATGGAATCGGTAATCCTGTCAGCATACAGCAACGCCTTGCCATTAATATGCCGTGCGGCGCGGCCCATGGTCTGAATCAGTGA
>Ga0007854_10001684_pt1 | contig 14020 bp, 16 predicted proteins | sample CryBogCBH12Aug08_FD_60382 | JGI IMG/M metagenome (GOLD analysis project Ga0007854, IMG submission 60382) | Freshwater microbial communities from Crystal Bog, Wisconsin, USA - CBH12Aug08 | ecosystem: Environmental > Aquatic > Freshwater > Lake | place: Crystal Bog, Wisconsin, USA | collected...
TTCAGCGATTAATCAGCATAGCCCAGCGTGGGTTTATTTGGCTTATCCCAATAATCCGAGTGCAAATTTATGGAATAAGCGGAGTATTGAGAAAATCATTGCTGCGGTTAGTAGCTACGGTGGATGGGTCGTTATGGATGAGGCATATCAGCCCTTCTCCAGCCATTCTTGGTTGGATGAGATTAAGGCTAATCCTTTGGCAAATGCACAGGTTGTGTTGATGCGAACGCTCTCTAAGTTTGGTTTAGCCGGTGTCAGAATAGGTTATTTGGTTGGACCCGACGTCTTGGTGGCAGAGGTTGAGAAGATTCGCCCCCCCTATAACATAAGCGTCTTAAATGCAGAGTGTGCACTTTTCGCTTTAGAGCACGCAGATGTGTTTGCCGAGCAAGCCCGTTTGATCCGTAGTGAACGAGAACGAGTAGCGCGTCATTTAAACACTTTAAATGAAGTAAAACCATTTAAGAGTGAAGCCAATATGGTGCTCGTTCGCTTCATGAATAGCTTAGATAGTTCTAAGCCTGAGCATGCTGATAGACTTCATAAAAACGCACTCCGTATTTTTGAGGGCTTAAAGGAGCGCGGGATTTTGGTTAAAAACGTATCTAAAATGCATGGGCTTCTTACGGGGTGTTTAAGATTGACTATAGGGACGCCTCAGGAGAATGACCAACTTTTGACTGCCTTAGAAGAGCTTTGTGCTTTTAGATAAATTATTTTAACGAACTGTCTTATTAAAAAATGAAACCAAGAACTGCTGAAGTCATCCGCAATACAAAGGAGACACAAATTAGTGTCAAACTCAATATTGACGGAACAGGACAGTCTAAACTTGAGACGGGTATAGGCTTCTTTGATCATATGCTTGATCAAATCGCTAGGCACGGAATGATTGATTTGGAGGTCAAGGCGGTCGGTGATCTTCATATTGATGGACACCATACCGTTGAAGATGTTGGAATTACGATTGGACAAGCTTTAGCGAATGCGGTTGGAGACAAGGCTGGAGTCAGGAGGTATGGACATGCTTATGTACCTCTTGATGAGGCACTGAGTCGAGTGGTCGTTGATTTCTCTGGGCGTCCAGGGCTGGTCATGCATGTTCCTTTTAAAAGCGGCTCGATAGGGCTCTTTGATACCCAACTTGCTTTTGAATTCTTTCAAGGTTTTGTTAACCACGCTTTAGTAACCTTACACATTGACAATTTACGGGGTGAGAACTCACATCACCAAGCAGAAACAGTTTTTAAGGCTTTTGGACGTGCGCTTCGAATGGCCCTTGAACTGGACCCGCGGGGGATAGGGGTTATTCCTTCGACAAAGGGAGTTTTGTGATTAACCGAACGACTTCCCTATGAGTGATACTGTTGCTGTAGTGGATTACGGCATGGGTAACTTACGCTCGGTATCCCAGGCCGTGCTTAAAGCTGCTGAAGGCACGAACACAAGTGTGATGATTACCTCTGATCCTGAGGTTGTTTTTAAAGCCACGCGTGTTGTGCTGCCTGGACAAGGAGCGATGCGTGACTGTATGCACGAGCTAGCAAGAGCTGGCCTTAAAGAGGCGGTAATGAACGCTGCCAAAATTAAACCTTTGTTTGGTGTATGTGTGGGTATGCAAATGCTCTTAGATCATAGCGAAGAGGGCAACTCAGATACCGGTACCGATTGCCTGGGGTTGATACCAGGAAGGGTGATTAAGTTTGATTTGGCTGGGCAACTCCAGGCCGATGGAAGTCGCTACAAAGTGCCTCAAATGGGATGGAACCAGGTAACTCAAAGGGGAGGTCATGAATTATGGAAAGACATCCCACAAAACAGCTATTTTTACTTTGTGCACAGTTTTTACGCAGCTCCGTCGGATGTACGCTACACTGCGGGGGAAACTATGTACGGCCAGAGCTTTACATCTGCAATAGCTAGTGATAATATTTTCGCAACCCAATTTCATCCAGAAAAAAGTGCTGATATGGGATTGAGGCTTTATCATAACTTTCTGCACTGGAAACCTTAATTTCCTTTTCTCTTTACATCATTATTAGTCCTTACGAGCTAGCCTCTCTTTAAGATCATCATGATTCTCATTCCCGCAATAGACTTGAAAGACGGTCAATGTGTTCGCCTTAAACAAGGAGACATGGATCAATCCACTGTGTTTGGAGAAGATCCCACAGAAATGGCACTTAGATGGGTAGAGCAAGGCGCAAGAAGATTGCACTTGGTTGATTTGAATGGTGCTTTTGCAGGAAAACCCCAAAATTACAACGCTATTAAATCTATTCTCCAAGCGGTGGGGGACGACATCCCGGTTCAGCTTGGCGGCGGTATCCGAGACTTGGATACGATTGAAAAGTATGTCGACGGCGGTATGCGCTATATCATTATTGGAACTGCAGCAGTAAAAAGCCCAGGCTTTTTAAAAGACGCATGCAGTGCATTCGGAGGGCATATTATTGTTGGTTTAGATGCTAAGGACGGAAAAGTGGCAACCGACGGGTGGAGCAAACTCACCGGACACGAAGTCATTGATTTGGCTAAGAAATTCGAGGATTACGGAGTTGAGTCCATTATTTACACTGATATTGGTCGAGACGGGATGCTCTCTGGGATCAATGTAGAGGCGACTGTCAAGCTTGCGCAAGCGCTCAGCATTCCCGTAATCGCTTCAGGCGGCTTATCCGGTATGGCAGATATTGAGAGTCTTTGTGCTCTGGCTGATGAAGGTATTGAGGGTGTTATTTGTGGACGAGCAATCTACTCTGGTGACTTAGACTTTGAGAAAGCTCAAGCACGTGCTGATGAGCTGACACTTTAAAAAAATAAAAACCGTAAAATTTATCAGTAACCTCAATCGTATTTTATGGATTGAGAAGTTTACACAATACCTATCTAAAAATGTTAGCTAAAAGAATCATTCCATGCCTGGACGTGACGGGAGGGCGAGTGGTAAAGGGCGTCAACTTTGTAAATTTAAAAGATGCTGGGGATCCCGTAGAAATTGCTGCCCGTTATAACGACCAGGGCGCGGATGAGTTGACATTTTTAGACATCACTGCAACTAGTGATGGACGTGATTTGATTTTGCATATCATTGAAAACGTTGCCTCTAAAGTCTTTATTCCCTTAACCGTTGGGGGTGGCGTAAGAAGTGTAGAGGATGTCAGGCGCCTCCTTAATGCGGGTGCTGATAAAACGAGTTTTAACTCAGCAGCTATCGCCAACCCGCAAGTCATCAAAGATGCATCCGCTCGATACGGATCCCAGTGCATTGTGGTCGCCATTGATGCCAAACGTCGCACCCATTTAGAGGAGCAGCGCCTGAGCGAGCGCGGTGAACCCATTGGAGCAGGTTGGGATGTATACAGCCACGGAGGGCGCAAGAATGTCGGCTTAGACGCGGTTCAATGGGCCAAGAAAATGAGTGAGTGCGGTGCAGGGGAGATTTTACTGACCAGCATGGACCGGGATGGCACTAAATCAGGTTTTGATTTAGGGTTAACAAAAGCAGTTTCAGACGCTGTTGGCGTGCCCGTAATTGCCTCGGGAGGGGTGGGCACATTGGAGCATTTGTGCGACGGCATCAAGCTAGGCGGCGCAGACGCAGTGCTTGCCGCAAGTATTTTTCATTACGGAGAATTCACAGTCTTGGAAGCAAAAGAGTGTATGGCCAGGAAGGGGATTGCAGTCAGAATATGATTGAGCAATGAACCGAAATCTGGGTTGTGGATTACATCACTGACACAGGACTCCCGGACCTTAAAATACTTATTCTCAAATAATTTAATTTCAGTTTTGACTACATTTTTGTCATGTCCCCTCTTTGCTTTTAGAGGACAATTAGCCAATGTTAGATACAAACCCCACACAAACAACGCAAACTCCAGGTTGGCAAAGCTCCATTAAATGGGGAACCGATGGTTTGGTTCCCGTGATTGCCCAAGAATTAGGCAGTAAAGATATTTTGATGGTGGCTTGGATGAATGGTGAGGCCTTAGCCAAAACAGTAGAGCTTGGACGAGCGGTTTATTTCAGTAGGTCCAGGGGCAAGTTGTGGTTCAAGGGTGAGGAGTCAGGCCACGTTCAGCGTGTGCATGAGATTCGACTTGATTGCGACAACGATGTGATATTGTTAATTGTGAAGCAAGAGGGGCATGATCCCTCAATTGCGTGTCACACGGGCAGGCATAGTTGTTTCTACCAAAAATTAGAAACAGCAAAAAATGGAGCCCTGTCTTGGGCTCCGGTCGAGCCTGTTTTAAAGGATCCTCAATCCATTTATACGAAATAATTGAACCCCCCAGTCACTAGGCGCCCATCTACCCGAGACTTTATGCAAGAAAAAAAACAAATTACCGCTGAAGAAAACAGTCATGTTCCCTCAATTGTTGGCACCCAAGTTTCAGACTTAAACACTTTGGTTCGTCTAGCCGGCATGATTCAAACCAGGCTTCCTGCAAACGGGGGTGATCCAGAGCAAAGCTACGTTGCCCGCTTGCTGTCAAAAGGAGCAGATGCAATTTTAAAGAAAGTTGGGGAGGAGTCCACAGAGGTCGTTATGGCTGCCAAGGACCTAAGCCACGGGGGCGATAGCCAGAACTTAGTTAACGAAATGGCTGATTTATGGTTTCACTGCTTAATAGCGCTTGCTCATTATGGACTGCAGCCTCAACAAGTATTTGATGAATTGGAAAGAAGAGTTGGCGTGAGCGGTTTGGAGGAAAAAGCCCTTAGAAAAGTACGTGATCGAGAGAAAAACGGGGACTGAGCGTCCATTTGAGCAATGGTTAAAAACCTTGCTGAACCAAGTCAATGAATTGTACGAAGGAGGTGAACACCATGACATATTCAACAGATCCGCAGTGTTTATTTTGCAAAATTGTCAGCTCAGTAATCCCAAGTAAAAAAGTATTTGAGGATGAAGAGTTTTTTGCTTTTCATGATATTAATCCGTGGGCGCCGATTCATTTTTTGATCATTCCCAAAATCCATATCCCTTCAATGGCCCAAGTTACAGTAGAACATGAACATCTTCTAGGTCGGATGATGGTTTTAGCACCAAAGTTGGCGTTAGAGCAAGGTGCTGGACACTACCCAGATGGAGGCTTTAGACTGGTTCTCAATACTGGTAATCACGGAGGTCAAGAGATTCATCACCTTCATATGCACGTTTTAGCCGGTCCAAGACCGTGGTTAAGGGGCTAATTGCCCTTAAAACGCATACCTTTGCAAGTTTTCCCCTTAAGTCGTCTAAAATTTAGTTAAGTTATTAGGAGCATCTCCATGGGTTCATTTTCTATTTGGCATTGGTTAATTGTTTTGTTAATTGTGATCATGATTTTTGGCACCAAGAAGCTCAAAAACATTGGTACCGATTTAGGCGGTGCAGTTAAGGGATTTAAAGACGGGATGAAAGACGGCGGTACATCCCCCGAGCAAGCCGCAAATGCGGGCACTGCTTCCCCCCAAACTCCGCCCGCTCAGGTGGCAAGTCCAACCGCCCACACAACGCAGGCTCCAATTGACGTAGAAGTCAAACATAAAAGCTAATCATGCACCGCTTCCTTGATTGCTTTGATTCTTTAGAATTTGTCTCCTCTCTAGCTTTTCTAAGCAACTGCCATGTTTGATTTGGATATTTCAAAAATTGCCCTGATAGGTGCAGTTGCGTTAATTGTGATTGGCCCAGAGAAGTTACCCAAGGTTGCAAGAACAGTTGGAACTTTGGTGGGAAAAGCGCAGCGTTACGTTAGTGATGTTAAAGCTGAGGTAAATAGAGCAATGGAGATGGAGGAGCTCAAAAAAGTAAGGGAGTCTTTTGAGACTGCAGCGCGGGAAGTTCAAACTTCAGTGAATGCAACCACCCATGAGGTTGAAAAAGAGTGGAGCCAACTCTCAAGCAGCGTGGGGGATGGATTAAATACTGAAGATGCATCCAATTATCATGGTTCGGATCTTCTTGGGGATGTGAGCATACCATCTCCAATTTATAAAAATCCTGGAAAAAAATGGCGCCTAAAGCGTTCCGCTACCCCGCAGTGGTATAAATCTCAACGCGGTGTCAAAAGCAAGGCTTTGTCTGGCGCAGCTAGAGTGGCTCGTTATAGACCTAAAACCAATTTAAATTCTCTTAAGTAATTTTAAGAAACTAAAATTATCTAAGTATTGACTTAAAAAAGAAATGTCCAATACAAACACCAAAACGGACGATGAGCTCACAGGTACAGAGCAGCCCTTCGTTCAGCATCTGATTGAACTAAGAGATCGTTTGGTTAAAGCGATAGCAGCTGTTGGCGTAGTCGCTATTGTTTTGGCTATCTTTCCCGGTCCTGGGCCACTTTACGATATTTTGGCAGCGCCCCTGATTGAGCATTTGCCTAGTGGAGCGACCATGATTGCAACATCTGTGATTTCTCCATTCATGGTGCCCCTCAAAATAATGATGATGGCAGCATTTTTGATTGCATTGCCTGTGGTACTTTACCAAGCCTGGGCATTTGTTGCACCTGGACTTTATGCGCATGAAAAAAGATTGGTACTCCCGCTTGTGGTTTCTAGTACTTTGTTGTTCTTCGCAGGTGTGGCTTTTTGTTATTTCTTTGTGTTTGGACAAGTCTTCAAATTCATTCAATCCTTTGCGCCCAAGAGCATCACTGCAGCGCCTGATATTGAGGCATATTTAAGTTTCGTTTTGACAATGTTTTTGGCGTTTGGGATGACGTTTGAAGTGCCAATCGTTGTTGTTGTCTTGGCTCGCCTTGGAATCATGTCCATTCAAAAGCTTAAAGACTTTAGATCGTACTTTATTGTGATCGCATTTATTGTTGCAGCCGTTGTGACCCCGCCCGATGTAGTGTCACAGTTGGCACTAGCCGTACCCATGTGCTTGTTGTATGAATTGGGTATTTGGGCTGCCGTAATATTTATCAAGCACACACAAGCGCCATCTGAGGACTCAAGCGACGGGTCAACCAATAGTCCGAGCAATGCAACTAATGGAGAGAATAAAACCTCTGAGGGATCCTGATTACATGAAAAAAATATGGCTCCTTTTTTCCCAGGTCGTCACCGTACTCTTGGCCATCTGGTTTGTGCTCGTTACATTAAAGCCAGACTGGGTCAAAAGTATTGGAGCAAGAGATACAGTTGAATCAGGTTTTGGTGGAATAAGTTTATTTGAAGCAGCTCGTCAAGATGCGAGCTCGGTTGCGCCGGGGAGCTACAGCTCTGCTGCCAAAAAGGCATCTCCTGCCGTAGTAAGTATCAGTACCAAACGTAAATCAGACTCCAATCAATCTCAGATGGATCCTTGGTTCCGCTTTTTTGGAGGGCAACCCGATGAGTCGGCACAAGTTGGCTTGGGTAGTGGCGTAATTGTTAGCCCTGAGGGTTATGTGTTGACAAATAATCACGTAATAGAGGGCGCCGATGAAATAGAAGTGGTGCTAAACGACGCAAGGAAGACGACTGGTAAATTGATTGGGTCAGACCCAGACACTGATTTGGCCATTATTAAAATCAACATGGCGCATCTTCCCGTTATAGTCATTGGAAACTCAGACTCATTACAAGTGGGAGATCACGTTTTAGCGATTGGTAATCCCTTTGGTGTGGGCCAAACAGTGACCAGTGGGATTGTCTCCGCACTGGGAAGAAATCAACTAGGCATTAATACGTTTGAGAACTTTATTCAAACTGATGCAGCGATTAACCCAGGTAATTCTGGTGGCGCTTTGGTAGATGTATACGGCAATATGGTTGGTATCAATACGGCTATCGTCTCGCGTTCTGGAGGGAGTATGGGTATAGGGTTCGCTATACCCATGAGTACCGCCAAGCAAGTGCTTGAGAGTATCCTAAAAGATGGGCAAGTAAAGCGGGGCTGGGTTGGAATTGAGCCCAACGAATTGAGTCCTGAACTTGCACAAACATTTGGACTCAAATCGGATCACGGTGTAATTGTGACTGGCGTTTTGCAGGGTGGGCCCGCTTTTAATGCCGGTATCAGACCAGGTGACCAAATCGTTGATATCGCTGGACAAAAAGTAAATAATTTAAGTGAGCTTTTGGCGCTCGTAGCAGCGCTTAAGCCTGGCACTCCGGTAGCTTTTAAGATTCAAAGAAAAGACACGTTAATCGCAGCCTCTGTTACTCCTGCCCAAAGACCAAAAGCCAAGAAGCAAAGAATACCTGAACATGAGTTTTTGGAGCATTGATTGACTAAGCAATTTGTCATGAACACTAAATTAGTAGAGCAGGCCAATGAATGGTTGCAACCCACGCGTTTTAAAGACTATGGGCCTAACGGTTTGCAAGTTGAAGGGAAGTCTGAAGTTACAAAGTTAGTCACTGGCGTTACTGCAAGTTTGGAATTAATTGAGGCTGCAGCTAATGCGGGTGCCGATGCTATATTGGTTCATCATGGACTTTTTTGGCGCGGCCAAGACGGTACCCTAACAGGTTGGATAAGAGGGCGTGTTGCAAAATTAATCCTTAACAACATCAACCTAATTGCTTATCATCTGCCACTAGATGCACATCCGCTTTACGGCAACAATGCGCAGCTGGCAATTCATTTGGGATTGCAAATGAGGGAGACTTTTGGGGATCAAAATTTAGGTCACATAGGCACTATTATTCCTGGATCTCAGGGGGCAGAATCCTTTTGTATAAACGATTTGGCACTCAGAGTTGAGGGTGTGTTGGGCCGCACACCCACTGTGATTGCTGGCGATAAAAGCAGACGCATTGGAAAAATTGCTTGGTGTACAGGCGGGGCACAGTCTTGGTTTGAGGATGCTATTAAAGCTGGTGCAGAGGCGTTCATCACCGGTGAAATCTCAGAGCCACAGGCGCACCTAGCAAAAGAAACTGGAGTTGCTTTTTTGGCGTGTGGACACCATGCAACTGAGAGATATGGTGTTCAGGCACTCGGTCAAGCCTTGGCTGAGAAATTTTCGATTGAACATCAGTTTATAGACATCGACAATCCAGCTTGAGATAAAAATTAACTGGATTTTTTGAAATATGTTTCAAGGTTGAAGCCCTAAATTCAATTCAAAGTGAGTTGATCAAGGCCGTGTAAATCGATTCATGACAATCAATCAAAAGTGAATATCAACTTGAATAACTTGAAACCTTTGGCTATTACGATGGGGGATCCGTCAGGAATCGGACCCGAGATCGTACTCAAGTGTTTTCTAAACGAGACAAAGGACCCTTTTGTAGAAAACTTGTTAAAACGCTGTTTTGTAGTGGGAGACTTTGCACATTTAGAGCGAGCCAGGACAACGCTTAAAGACAATTCAAACCGAATCAAAATATATCCCATCACTAACATAACTGACATTTCTGGCTTAAATAAATTAAAGGAAAAAAAGAGACTCAATGAGGAGGAGGTTTGCCTTGTTCCAGTTTTACAGGTCTGTGATGTGGGACAGTCAAAGAGTCACCTTGCAAATGTTGGTGAGGTGAGTGAGATTGCTGGTAGGGTGGCCGCAGAGAATATTATTTGGAGTGCACGCGCCGCTCTTAATGGCGATGTTGGTGGCGTTATTACCGCACCCATTCATAAGCAGTCGCTTTCCAAGGCGGGGATTGGGTTTCCTGGGCACACGGAGATACTTCAAAATGAAGCCGCACTTCATGCGGGAGTTGCCATTTCTGAGATGCCCGTGAGAATGATGCTTGCCAGTGATGAGCTAAGAGTGGTTTTGGTGAGTATTCACTTGTCACTGCAAGAGGCGATTTTTAAAGTAAAAGAAGATCAGATTATTGAAACTTTACAAATTACGCATGCCTCTCTAACCCGTTTGATGGGGCAAGCACCACGTATTGCAGTTGCTGGGCTTAATCCTCATGCCGGGGAGGGGGGATTAATGGGGCGTGAAGAGTTGGAGATTATTTTGCCTGCAATGGAAAAAGCCCGGATTCAAAACAATGACATGCGCCTGAGCGGCCCACACGCCCCAGATACCGTTTTTATGAGGGCAAGAAAGGGAGAGTTTGACGTCGTAGTTGCCATGTATCATGATCAAGGGCTGATACCCATAAAATATATGGGGTTAGACAAGGGGGTTAATGTGACGCTTGGGCTGCCAATGATCAGAACAAGCCCGGATCACGGAACAGCTTTTGAAATAGCGGGGAAGGGACTGGCTGATGCAAGCAGTATGCTTGAGGCTATAAAACTAGCTGGATTACTCAGCGAATAATTGAACGATCAGAACAGAATGGCTAGTGTAAGTGGCATCCCAAGCGCTAAGTTGGTGCTTTGGCCATACCTATTTAAGGTTAAAGAGGGGTTTTCATACTTTTAGAGTAGTTAAACCATCCAAATCTTATTGCTTTGGAAATAGCCCGGATTGGACAATTGGCCTAAGACTCAGATACAATGTGGGGTTAACCCTTTTCAGAGTCATTATTTCGGATCATCAAGGATCAGTCAATGAGCGATACCCCAATGGATAGCAGTAAAAGAACCTGGCTTATAGCCTCTGGTTGTGCCGGAGCAATAGGTGGAGTAGCGACAGCTATCCCTTTCGTGAGTACATTTCAGCCCTCAGAGAGAGCTAAAGCAGCAGGCGCTGCTGTAGAAGTGGATATTTCCGCCATCAAACCTGGTGAGAAATTAACGGTTGAATGGCGAGGCAAACCCGTTTGGATTGTTCGTAGAACTCCAGAGCAAGTTGCAGAATTATCAAAAATTGAAAATGAGTTGGCTGATCCTAACTCAGAGCGTAAGCCTGGTGAAATTACACCAGTTTATGCAAAAAACCAAGCGCGGTCCATCAAGCCTGAGATTTTCGTTGCCGTTGGTATTTGTACTCATTTGGGGTGTTCACCAGGCGATAAGTTCGTAACGGGTCCTCAGCCCTCGCTGCCAGATAATTGGCCTGGAGGTTTCTTGTGCCCTTGCCATGGTTCTACTTTTGATATGGCTGGAAGGGTTTTCAAGAATAAACCTGCTCCAGATAACTTAGAAGTTCCCCCTCACATGTATTTGTCAGACAACAAGTTGTTGATTGGCGAAGATAAATCTGCGTAATTCGATCCTCTAGTTGTTAAAAGACACTGCTTATACAGGAAGACACAATGGCTGAATTCAAGGAAATTTCCCCCGACGCTAGCAATGGAGAAAAATTGCTCAACTGGGTAGACAATCGTTTCCCCCTCTCACAGTTATACAAAGAGCATCTCTCTGAGTATTACGCCCCAAAGAACTTTAATTTCTTTTATTTTTTTGGTGCTTTATCGATTTTGGTATTGGTCATTCAAATTGTGACGGGTATCTTTTTGGTTATGCATTACAAACCTGATGCTGCGGTTGCTTTTGCAAGCGTTGAATACATCATGCGCGATGTTCCCTGGGGTTGGCTGATTCGTTACATGCACTCCACTGGAGCTTCGGCATTTTTCATCGTGGTTTACATGCACATGTTCCGCGGCCTAATCTACGGATCTTACAGAAAGCCAAGAGAACTAGTTTGGATATTTGGGTGTGCCATTTTCCTTTGCCTTATGGCTGAAGCTTTCATGGGCTATTTGTTACCTTGGGGACAGATGAGTTACTGGGGAGCTCAGGTTATTGTTAATTTATTCTCTGCCATCCCCTTCATCGGCCCTGATTTGGCTCTGTTAATTCGTGGGGACTACGTGGTAGGAGATGCAACGCTCAACCGTTTCTTTAGCTTTCACGTCATTGCAGTTCCCTTGGTTTTGTTGGGCTTAGTTGTTGCTCACATCATCGCATTACACGAGGTCGGATCTAATAATCCAGACGGCGTGGAGATCAAGGCTACTAAAGGGCCAGATGGAAACCCATTGGACGGTATACCTTTCCATCCTTATTACACGATTCACGATATTTTGGGTGTTAGTGTATTTTTGTTGGTCTTCACCTCAATAATCTTTTTTGCTCCTGAGGTTGGTGGTTACTTTTTGGAGTACAACAACTTTATTCCAGCAGACCCACTCAAGACGCCCCTGCATATTGCGCCGGTTTGGTATTTCACTCCATATTACTCAATGTTACGTGCAACAACCGATGTGATGGTTAACGTACTCAGCATCATTGCAGCTTTATCTGCTGTGTTTGTTGTGTTGAAAACAGCAATGCAGTCACGCGGAAAAGTTATCACTGTCGTTGGAGTAGCAGTATTGATTGTTTTGCTTAAAACATTTGATGCAAAATTCTGGGGCGTGGTGGTGATGGGTGGCGCTGTAGTTATGCTTTTCTTCCTGCCTTGGTTAGACCATAGCCCAGTCAAATCAATCCGTTATAGACCAACATGGCACAAATGGCTTTACGCTGTGTTTGTTGTCCTCTTTATAGTTTTAGGTTATCTGGGTATTCAGCCCCCCTCTGAGATTGGAACGTTGATCGCACAGGTTGGAACTATTTATTATTTTGGGTTCTTCTTGTTGATGCCTTGGTGGACGCAACTCGGCGAATTTAAACAAGTCCCTGATCGTGTCACTTTCGCAGCTCATTGATCTGGGTTTAAGGTAACAACATGAAAAAACTTTTATTAATCCTTATTTCAAGTCTCTCATTGTTCGCAACTAACCTTGCTAGCGCTAACGAGGGCGGAATCATTTGGGACAAAGCGCCTAACAACACAAATGATTTGGCCTCTTTGCAGCACGGCGCGAAATTGTTTGTGAACTACTGCTTGAATTGCCACTCTGCAGCTTACATGCGCTTTAATCGGTTGAAAGACATTGGCCTGACCGAGCAACAAATCAAAGAAAACCTGTTGTTCACAACTGATAAAGTCGGCGATACGATGAAGGCCAATATTGACCCCAAGCAAGCCAAAGCTTGGTTTGGTGCCAACCCACCAGATTTAACAGTTATTGCACGCTCACGCTCCAGTCACGCTGGTAGTGGTGGCGACTATATCTATACATATTTAAGAACATATTACCGAGATCCCTCCAAGGCTACAGGTTGGAATAACCTTGCTTATCCCAATGTAGCAATGCCCAATGTTTTGTGGGAACTCCAGGGGGAGCGACATCCTGTTTACTCAAAAGAAGAGGTACACGGCCATGAAGAGGAAGTATTCAAGGGCTGGGAGCAAGATACACCTGGACAATTAAGCCCTGAGCAATATGACCAAGCAGTTGGCGACTTAGTCACCTATTTGCAATGGATGTCCGAGCCTGCACAAAACACGCGTGTTCGGGTTGGCGTTTGGGTCGTTATGTTCTTATTGTGCTTTACCTTTGTTGCCTGGCGTTTGAACGCTGCATATTGGAAAGATATTCGCTAAAAGTTCAAGTAAATGTCTAGGTTTTGTTAATAAAAAAGCAAAACCTAGGTATTTTGTCTATTTATTTTTATCTCTGACTTCTCTAGAATTTTAGGGACGCTTAGATCATAAAAGTGATGGGAATTTCCCCATCACTGTTCTGAATTACTGGAGAGCTTAATCCTATGATGGTCTTGTACTCTGGGACAACATGTCCCTTTTCTCATCGTTGCCGATTTGTTTTGTTTGAAAAAGGGATGGATTTTGAAATCCGTGACGTAGATCTCTACAACAAGCAAGAAGATATCAATGTTATGAATCCCTATGGACAGGTTCCCATCCTTGTTGAGCGTGATTTGATTTTGTATGAATCAAATATCATCAATGAGTACATAGATGAGCGTTTCCCGCACCCACAATTGATGCCCGGCGATCCAGTAGACCGAGCACGTGTTAGATTGTTCTTGTTAAATTTCGAGAAAGAACTCTTTACCAATGTCAGTTTGCTAGAGAACAGAAATACAAAGCCAGCGGACAAATCTTTGGACAAAGCGCGTTCACATATCCGTGATCGTTTAACCCAGTTGGCACCCGTATTTTTGAAGAACAAGTTTATGCTTGGAGAAAACTTTTCCATGTTGGACGTAGCGATCGCTCCATTGTTGTGGCGTTTGGACTATTACGGAATTGAGTTGTCTAAAAATGCGGCTCCACTTTTAAAATATGCAGAGCGTATTTTCTCAAGGCCCGCATATATAGAGGCCTTA
>Ga0007854_10001688_pt1 | contig 14003 bp, 14 predicted proteins | sample CryBogCBH12Aug08_FD_60382 | JGI IMG/M metagenome (GOLD analysis project Ga0007854, IMG submission 60382) | Freshwater microbial communities from Crystal Bog, Wisconsin, USA - CBH12Aug08 | ecosystem: Environmental > Aquatic > Freshwater > Lake | place: Crystal Bog, Wisconsin, USA | collected...
GAAGGTAAAGTAGTGTTAGGTCGCAGAGAAACCTTACCAAGCAGCATAAAAAGCAATCACCCCCTTGATGATCAGGAACAAAGTAACTATTCTGAGCCTAAGCTTTCTTTTGTATTTCAATCCCCCACCCTTATGCCATGGGCAAATGTACATAAAAATGTAAGGTTACCACTGGATTTGGCTGGCGTTCCAAAAGAAATTGCCGATCTACAAGTAGGGCAAGTTTTAGAGACCGTGGGTTTAACTGATTTTGCGAATGCCTTGCCCAGAACCTTATCTGGGGGGATGCAAATGAGAGTCTCTATTGCAAGGGGGCTGGTGACGAAACCAGATTTGCTTTTAATGGATGAGCCATTTGGGGCCTTAGATGAAATTACGAGACATAAATTAGATGAAGAATTGCTCGCGTTATGGGAGAAAAATAAGTTTACAGTTCTTTTTGTGACTCATTCAATACATGAAGCTGTTTTCTTATCCACTCGAATTATTATGATGGCCGCTCGGCCCGGACGCGTAACAGAGCAATTTTTTGTGCCAGAGCCCTATCCTCGAGGATCTGACTTTCTGGTGTCAAATGGTTTCATGCAACACGCTCAAAGAGTGCAAGCCTCTTTACTCAAAGCGAGTGTTTAAAATGGAAATATCCTTAAAAAACATCTCCCAGGTCATCCAAAAAAATATACTACCAGTAGCACTCGGGTTTTCAGTGTTGATTGGCTGGGAGGTCTTAGTAGAGTATTTTGAGGTACCCCCGTATCTATTACCAGGCCCCGTTTTAATGTTTAAGACATTATGGTCAGATAGGCTTCTCTTAGGCTCTGCACTTTGGGTCACTCTTAAAATAACCTTTTTCTCATTTTGTTTGGCCACCTTAATAGGTGTTTTGCTTTCCTTTTTGCTTGTTCAGAGCAAGCAAATAGAACGAGCTCTACTTCCCTACGCAGTTTTACTTCAAGTGACCCCAATAGTTGCAGTTGCACCCTTAATTATCATTTGGGTTAAAGACACTACCCTGTCACTTGTCATTTGTGCTTCGTTGGTTGCTCTATTCCCGATCATAAGCAATACGACGCTAGGTCTAAAAAGTATTGATCCAGATTTGATGAATTATTTCAAACTGAACAAGGCTAAAAGACTGCAAATATTATTTCGCCTTCGAATCCCAAGCGCATTGCCCTATTTCTTTGGAGGTTTAAGAATTTCCAGCGGTCTGGCACTCATTGGGGCCGTAGTGGCAGAATTTGTGGCGGGCACAGGAGGGACGGGTTCTGGGTTGGCTTATCAGATCCTGCAAGCCGGATTTCAGCTTAATATACCTAGAATGTTTGCAGCTCTTCTTTTAATCTCACTTTCAGGAATTTTTCTCTACTCAACAATGGCTTGGATTTCAAAAACAGCACTCAAGGACTGGCATTCCAGTGAAAGCTCTGGTGATGAGAGTTAGAGTACGTCTAAATTACGGTTGTGTCATCCTAAAAAAACTGCGCTCATTTTTTATGATTGAACTTCAGTCGCAAATAAAGTGCTCTTTTATTATATAAAATGATCAATACTTCAAACTCATAGACTAAAGCAATGACACGGATATTATTGGTAGAAGATGAAAATAAAATTGCTGACTTTGTTATACAAGGTCTACAAAGTGAGGATTACGAGGTTGAGCATGTATCCGACGGCCTTGCTGCCTTAGATAGTATTTTAAAAAACTCCTACGACCTCATTTTGCTGGACGTGATGCTACCTGGAAAGTCTGGCAATGAAGTTCTTCAAAGTGCTAGATCAGCTGAAGTTAAAACGCCGATCATTATGCTCACTGCTAAATCAGAATTAAGTGACAAATTATTGGGATTCAAGAGTGGTGCAGACGACTACATGTCAAAACCCTTTTTCATGGAGGAGTTACTTGCAAGGTGTAAGGCATTACTGAGTAGAAACAGCAAACCAAATGATGACACAACAACTGTGGGTGAACTCAGTTTGGACAAGGTAACCAGAAGAGTTAAATGGCGCGACTCTTCTATGGTCCTAAGTCAAAGAGAATTCACGCTCTTAGAGTATCTAATGCGCTCTCCTGGGAACGTTTATTCAAGACAGCAAATTATGCAATTTGTATGGGGGATAGACTTTAATACTCAAACAAATATCGTTGATGTTTGCATTCAAAGAATTAGAAGGAAATTAGTTAATACTGAGAAAAATGATCTTAGTGAATTTCCAATAGAGTCAATCAGAGGCATTGGTTACAGAATTAGAAAACCTGACTAATGCCCAAATCTTTTAGATTACATTTATTCATATTATTTAGTATTTGCTTTTGCATTTTTTTATATGCAAGCAGACTTTCCTCTCAGTATTTAGCATCTGAATTTATAAAGAAAAAAATTCAAGAAGATCTTCTCATACTTGCTACCAACTCCCCCACCTACAATACAAAAGACCCATCTAAAGATGAGCCGTTCTTTGATTTCTCAGAGCTTAACTCACTCGTCATATGCTCCAGAAACTACTTAGTGAAAGACGCATTGTGTAAAGAATTTAAAGATCCAAATATTAAATGGAAAATACTTCAAGACGAACTTAATTTAAGAATTGAGTACGCAGACTACATAAACGAAAAAAACACATGGCATGTCGTAAGAAAAAATACATACTCCTTTTTTGAATACATTGCAGTTAATGACTCTGAAGTACAAAAAACATTAAAGAAGTCTTGGATACTTAGGGATCATGTAGTTTTATATATCTTACCCATCATGGTTTTAATGATGTTGTTGCTATCTCATTTGATTTCAAATTACGTAGTAGAAGCGCTCAACAAAACAAAGGACTTAGTTGATAAGATAGACGTAAAAAATTTGGATACTATTACCCACGAAGTTGCCAAATTTAAAGAATTTCAACCTTTTCTAGATGTTTTTTATGAAATGAAAAGGCGTCTGAAAACCAGCTTCGAACAAGCTACCAGGTTCTCATCAGATGCTTCTCATGAGCTAAAAACTCCGCTCACTATTTTGCGAGGCTACGCAGAGCGAGGAATTAGAACATCTGGAGATGGTTCAAACGAGCAAGTTCAATTCTCTTTGATGTCAGAAGAAATTGATCGATTAATTAATATTACCGAGAAACTATTAATGCTCGCGCGAGCGGACTCGGGCCGACTGGAGATAATCCCCACAGCCGTTAATCTAACGGATATGTTGGAGCAACTTGTTGCAGATGCAAAAATCATAAATCCCGACTTTCGTATCACCAGTCAAATTCAGAAAAAAGTCACTATTCAAGGGGATGAACAACTCATTCATCAACTGATTTACAATTTTTACTCTAATGCGATTAAATATAACATCTCAAGTGGATGGATTCATTTTGGTCTTTACCAAGATGAGCGAGAGCTCGTAGTAGAAATAATCAATACTGCTGAAAATTTAAATCCTGATTTCACCGAGAAAGCCTTTGATCGTTTTTATAGAGGTGAGGAATCCCATAACCGTAAAGTAGAGGGTACAGGATTAGGGCTTAGCCTATGCCGTGAGATTGCCAAAATTCACGGGGGGGAGATACTTCTAAGTGTTAATTCAAATCAACATGTGAGTGCAAAGTTTAGAGTTTTAACCGCAAAAAACCAAACTGTAGAATATGGGATCTGAATTAGCCTTTCCCATTCTTATGAAATCTCACAATAAACTTTGGCTCTTGGCCCTTCTTTATTTTTTTGCCCTATCTGGGGCGTTATCCCAAGCTATTGACTCCCAATCTGAGGGAGACCTCAAAGAAAGAATCCAAGGTGACATTGGTGTAGCTGTTTATAGTCAAAATAACTTTACGCAAAGCGGTGAATCATCAACTCAAATTCTTCCCTACGCTTATTTTGACTATGATCGCTTTTTTGCAAGAATTGATACCTTTGGATTCAAAACGATTCCACTAGGTATGGGATATCTAGAGATAGTTGGTAGATACAACCAAGAGGGATTCACACCTAAGTCAAGCCCCTACAGCCTACTAAATCCTCGAAATTTACCTGTCCCCCTTGGACTTGGCACCTTTCAGTTGACGCCCTTTGGTGCTTTTTTTATCTACGGCTTTAACGACTTCAATGCCTCTAAGGGAGGAAAAATGGCTGAGTTTACATATGCAGCAGAAGTTAAATTGCCACTATCCATAAACATCTATCCACTTATTGGGTTTGATTACAAAGACAAAAAATATGTCAACTATTTTTATGGTGTTACACCGGCGGAGTCTCAAGTTACTGGTCTTAGCGCCTACACATCAAATGGGGGAATTTCCCCCTACGCGGCTTTAGCTTTAGAGGTACCTCTAGGTCCAAATTGGGTCATCAACTCGTACTTCAAACATAAATGGCTTGCACCTGCGATAACCAATAGCCCACTCGTCTCTGATCGACACGTTGATAATTTCTTCATCAGCTTAGACCGGCACTTTGAGTAAATATTAAATCATTAAACGAAATGCAATACCTAGGCTGGATACCGCATCAAGGCATACAAATACTGTTTGTTTTTTTCCTAACCTTCATTATTGGTCTAGAACGAGAGGGTAAAAAATTTGAAGACGATCAAATTTCCTTTGGCGGAGTTAGAACCTATCCACTCATAGGTTTGATTGGGTTTTCACTCTCTACGATATCTAAGGACGATTTGACTTTAGTTTCAATTGGTTTAATTGGCCTTACTCTATTTCTGTTGATGGCCTATTGGCATAAACTAACTACTGTTGGCAACCCAACCATTGCTAGTTATATGACCGCTTTGTCAACTTATGTGATTGGGGTTGTAGCAAATCATGATCTATTTTGGTTGGCGACTACTCTCACAGTTATCAATATCTTACTATTAGAGCTCAAAATATGGCTTGGTCAATTAGCTAAAAAAATTGACGAAGGTGAGATCCTTACCTTCGCGAAATTTCTTTTGTTATTGGCTGTTGTTTTACCATTATTGCCGAATGAGGCCTTTACTGAATATCAGATCAACCCATTTAAAACTTGGCTGGTCGTAGTTGCTGTTAGCAGTGTTTCCTACGGAAGCTATGTCTTACAAAAACTCTCCAAAGGCGCAGATGGACTGCTATTAACTGCTCTTCTGGGGGGGCTTTACTCCTCAACAGTTACCACTGTAGCACTTGCAAGAAAGTCCAAAGAGGAATCGGCTCCAAAGCTGATTTCAGGGGTCATTTTGATGGCATCGGGCATGATGTACTTAAGAATAATTGTTTTGCTCGGGCTTTTCAATCCCATCATCATGAAAATTCTTTGGATTCCCTTTGTATGCTTATCACTGCTAGCTTTAGGAGGTGGGTATGCTTGGTCAAGGCTTGGCGATGTCCGCCTTGATGAGGTTCAACACGAGTCAAAGGGGCATAACCCATTAGAGGTAAAGTCAGGGCTTGTTTTTGCTATTTTGTTTGTTGTTATGCTTGTGGTGACGCACATTTCAATTGATTATTTCGGCAATTCAGGCGTTTATACACTTGCATTAATTATGGGGGTTGCTGATGTAGACCCCTTTATTATGGGACTTACTCAAGCGGTACCTGATTTAACTCCCGGAGAGGTCGCATCCATTGGAATACTGATTGCGACCTCTATGAACAATCTTGCTAAAGGCATTTATGCCTATGTTTTATCAAGCAAAGAGTCAGCAAAATTGAGTTTGGGGCTTTTGGCTAGTCTATCCATTGCTGGTTTCATACCTGCTGTGCTGTTGTGGTACAGATAGGTAGTAGTTCAAGAAATCCCAATTAACTGATTGACGTTTTACTAATTCACTTTTCGGGCTCTTCACCAATATTAGGTCTCTCTGCAGCACGAATATCTGCGGTGAATACTTTACCTGAATCTGTCAATACTAGCTTCTTAAGCGCTCCACCCTTACCCTTAGTTGCATCTCTTAAAGGGCTAAACGATACCGTTACTTTATCCCCGGCTTTCACTGCAGTGCGAGTCCACCCATCTCTAACTAAATTTCCCGGGCTCGTCATCTCCATTAACCAAATAGAGGGTTCCTCACCACCCACACTTCCGTTGATGAAAATAGCTACATGAGGATTAGTCCATTGAACCTCTTTGACAGTTCCAACAATCGTCACACTTTTGGTGTGATCAAACATCGCTGTTGAATGGTGTGCGTTAGCACTTGAATGGAAAAAGCAAAATACAGTCACAGCACAAAAAAATACTGTATTTAGTTTTCTTACTGAACTCACAAGCAACTGATTTAAATAATTCACATCATCTCCTAAAAAAATATTACTTCGGTGGAATTCTGTTGCCGCCAATATCGTGCTCTATCCTCTCGAAAATAGACCATCCGTCTTTGTCAACTTTTGGCGCATGGTAACCTTCCTCACATGTACCCTCAACGATATCAAATTTCCTAGCGCGTTGACGAAAAAATATACGTGTGGTTTTCCAAGGCTTAGTGAGTACGTTAGGAGCAATGATTTCTAAATCATCATGCAAAATATCCTTTCCAGCAAGATGCAAGCGTTCAATCACATGCATATCACCATTGTTTGGCACACCCAGTGCCTCTGAAATTGCTAAATATGCTTGGGGCAAGATACCTACAGTATCAATGACAAGGGTGTCTCCCTCCCAAGTCCCAATCGAATGACCATGAAATGTTGGATCAGGGTCCTCAGGGTGGGCACGTCCATCGGTGTAAATACGGCGTATACGGTTACCGTCAGATTCGCCCAGCATAGTTACTCTGCCCGGAGTAAATAAAATCTCCATTGCGTTATGGGTGATCAACATCCAAGAAGGCATGGATTCTGGCAAGCAACCCCAAAAAACCAAAAAGGGTCTACCTTCCTTAAGCTCATTCATCTGGTGCTGAATAAGCGCTGCGGCTTTCGAATTCCAGGGGGGAGGATTTGTTTTGACCTGTAAGTCTTGATCCGTAACTTTAGGATTCCATACACCAGACCAATCAGGCAAATTTGCAATGCTTGCCCAGTCCTTTTGTGTTGGAGCTGGATTCATGATGACTTTCTCAGCTGAAAAGGATGACTGAGATAAGCAAATATTAAGAGCGGTGGCAATTAGCACCAAATGCAATAGCCCAAAGCTCATAGGACGTAAAAACATCAAACGAATCATCAATTGATACTCCTTAATAATTTAACCAGAAAAGGTAGGTTGAATAGAGAACCCAATCCAACGCCCCAAAGCTATTATGAAAATCCAAAATACTACCGACAGAGCTGCTGACCAGCGGCCATGGGCCCAAAAGGCGAGTTTAAATATCAGATCACGAAATTGAGAGTTATTTGATATTTCAGCGCCCAGCAGTGGTGAAGGATAGCTTAAGTCATCGCTCAAAACTTTGTTGTGGTACCAAACATGAAAAACAATCATGTTCAACCCAGCGAATGTTAAAAAGAGTATTTTCAGTTGAAAAAATATATTGTGTGCATAGTTAACCGCATTTGACGTGAATAAAGCAAAGCCAGTAACAACAGCAACTAAGAACATCAGCCAGGTTATAGGCAGTAATTCATTAACAAACTTTTGAAGTCTGCGCTCATTGTTTGCAAATCGCAAGATTCTTAAGTCAACCCAAATGATGCTTCCTAAAAAAACCGTAACCCCTAGGACGTGCAAACTCTCAAGCATTGGAAATAACCAGTCGTTCTCTCTTATTGATCCAGCTATAGCTGTCTCAAAAAGCCAATTTAATAATCCATCTAATTCCATAAACACAATTTATTCCTAAAATCCTGTTGATCTTCTAATCAAATTCCAATGATGGGTTGACTAGGTGTACGCAATCCACCTGCCAGCGAAAACAATCAAAATTAGTAAAGAAATTAAGATTACGGCCAATGTCTTCCCAGTCGTGGTCAATTCGTTTGTGAGCTCAACTGGATTTTTCCAATCTATTAATTTGCCAAAAAAAGTTTTCTTAATAAATTGAATATTTACAAAAACGCATATAAGCAAAAACATTTTAGTTTGGAAAACAGTATTTTCAAGAGACCTGGATGGCTCGCCAATAATAAGAATGCTTCCACTCAGCAGGAGAACAACCGTAGAGACTTTAAAAATAGGCCAGAATTTATTGAACGTATGGGACAGCGAAAATTCAACTGCAAAATATCCCAACAATCTCAGTGCGATCAACAAACACGCGGATAGTGCTGCGGCTACAGCGAAAATATGAATAATTTGAGTTACGGGAACAATTACATCTGATACCTGAATAGCTTGGCTAAGGTCAGTGTCCTCTAACCAAAGACAAAATTTACTGAGAGTAAGGGTTCGCATTTCTAATTATGAATTGATATCCAATAAAATCAATATTAAACCACTCTAAAGTACATTTTTTTAAAAAATCAACAAAAAAATTGATGATTATTTAGGTTAAGATTAATGAGGATTTCAGGTCGCTTTAAGCTTCGCCAAACCACAAAATGCATAAATATCTTACCTCCTCATACCTCATCAAGCCTTGCGCTTTGGTCCTTTGTTTCGGCCTATTGGTTGGTTGCACGTCAGTGCAACAAAGAAAAGAATGGTCTCAAAAAAAGTTTGGCCCACGCTGTGAGTCCGTTGGATATAAAGCTGATACTCCAGCATATTTGGAGTGCATTGCCGACGAGGACAGGACTTGGCGAATCAACCAAATGGAGAAAGGCACGCCTTATGAAAATTGGATGCCCATGACTTATCTCCCGTCAATCACAGATGAGAAAAAATAAAACCCGCCCTGATTTTTGATAAGGTCCCCTACTTTAATTTTCGGGGACATCAAAAGTTCAAAAGATAATGCACTTACAAAGCGGTTTTCTGGCCATCTTTATATGTGTATAAAGTGGTAGCGGGATTCTTTATCTCTCCATTAGGCTCAAACGCGATATCTGCTGTAATTCCCTTGTAATGGGTCTCAACTAATTTAGGAATATACACTTTTGGTTCGACAGAGTTGGCACGCTTCATCGCATCAACTAAAACAAATGTAGCGTCATAAGTGTAGGGTGAGTAGATCTGAAATTGGCCTGGATATTTGGCATCATAACGCTTTTTCCACGCCAATCCTCCAGGCATTTTTGCCAAAGATGCACCGCCTTCTGCACAAACCACATTCGTAAGAGTTTTGGCACCCGCAGCTAACTTTGCCACCTCAGTTGTACAGATACCGTCGCCTCCAAAGTACTTTACATTGTTCAAGCCCAACTGCTCCATCTGTCTAAGCATAGGACCACCTTGAGGATCCATACCTCCATAGAAAATCGCATCAGGAGATTTTGATTTAATTGAGGTCAATATAGCCATGAAATCGGTAGCTTTGTCGTTTGTATACTGCTCATCTACGACTTGCATCCCGATTGACAAGGCTGTCTTTTTAAATACCTCAGCAACTCCCTGTCCATAAGCAGTCCGGTCATCGATGATAGCGACCTTCTTTAGGTGCAAATTTTCTGATGCATAAACCGCCAACCGACGCCCCAGTGCATCATCATTAGCAATGATTCGGTAAGTCGTTTTGTAACCTGGCTTGGTTAAAGCGGGATTTGTTGCTGCACCTGTTATGTGCGGGATTCCGCAGTCATTGTAAATTTTGGCAGCTGGTATTGTTGTGCCGGAATTAAGATGCCCAACTATTCCAGCGACTTTAGAGTCACACAATTTTTGAGCAGCAGCAGTGCCTTGTTTAGGATCCGAGGCATCATCTTCTGCTTGAATTTCGAACTTGATTTTTTTACCAGCAATGACAATATTTTGTCCATTTAGCTCTTCAATCGCCATCCTTACACCGTTCTCGTTGTCTCGACCATAGTGAGCTTGCGCACCGCTGATGGGGCCAACATGCCCTATCTTTACGACCTGAACCTCCTGTGCTAGAGCACTTGAATTAGCGGACAACCCGAACAATAATAATGTTGATATGGTGAGCGGATTCAATTTCATCAGGAACTCCTATATAAAAAAATAAACGTAAATTAATCTTACCACTAGTCACTAGTCACCAGTCACTAGTCCAATTGTTTTTTCCGATTGGTATTTACACTATTCCCAATTTCCATTTCCCGAATAAGTACTTCGTCTACTGCCTCCCGCATCATGTCAGGTAATATCTTAACCAATTTAGCACTTACGATTGCGAGAACCTGATCGGCTATTTGATGCGGAAAATCCTCCACCGGCGCACCCGCAGTGGCTTGATTAAGAGAGGTAGCAATTTTTTGTAAACTGTTTTGGGCCTCCATCAACAAATCATCTTTAGAAATACTTGTAGCCCCCTCAAGAGGTACCACATCATTCAGAGTTGGAATGAGTTGATCAGGAATAGGAGGATGAGTCATGCTCTACTTTACCTCATGCTTTGTAATTGGATACCCTCTTTGAGCATAATGGCGCCAACGAAGCCTTGCTTTGACTTTATCACTTTCCTCCAAGCCAACGATCTCAATGACACGCTCAAACTTCTCATAGCCCTGCGCCACCTCTTCACCTAAGTTCAAAAGGACCTCATGATGGGGAAGTTTATCTAAGGACTCAATTGAGTCAGTTAATATGACTGGACATAACCCAAGGTACTCAGAGTCAGGGCTTGTTTGGGCATGAGGTATGAAGTCGGTTTTAGAGAAGCTCCAAAGCGCTTGGTCAAGTAACTTAAGCATATCATTTGGAGCTTTCACAACCACTTTTGCATTATTTGAATAGGCCTTTCTGATAAGTCGACAGCAATAATCCATTTTGCTGTTTGCATTTAAGTGAAATGTAACCTCTGTCATAAAAATTCAAACTTGTGCTCTTAAGATATTATTTTGCTGATTTAAGTTGGATTGCATTCTTTGAATGCCTAAGTAAAAACTCCATCAATAAACCAACAGGTCTACCAGTAGATCCCTTAGCGCCGCCACTCTTCCAAGCGGTACCAGCAATATCCAAATGCGCCCAAGCAAAATCGTTGGCAAAACGTTGTAAGAATTTTGCAGCCGTAACGCTACCCGCCGCTCTATCACCAACGTTGGCTACATCTGCAAAATTAGACTTTAAAGCCTCAGCATATTCATCATCCAACGGCATGCGCCAACAAGTATCCAATGAATCCTCACCTGCTTTTTCTAATGCACTGGCAAGTGTATCGTTGTTTGAAAATAGTCCACTTCTGACGTGTCCTAAAGCTATTACGCATGCACCAGTCAGGGTAGCAATATCGATGACAGCTTTGGGCTTAAACCGTTTTGCATAAGTCAGGGCGTCGCAAAGTATCAAGCGCCCTTCTGCGTCCGTGTTTAATATCTCTATGGTTTGCCCGCTCATGCTGGTCACCACATCACCGGGCTTTACAGCCCCACCATCTGGCATATTTTCGCAAGTGGGGATCAGTCCCACGACGTGCAAATCTGCTGGCTTTAAAACAGACAATGATTTAAAAACTCCTAACACGCTCGCTGCTCCGCACATGTCAAACTTCATTTCGTCCATGCCTGCACCGGGTTTTAAAGAAATACCTCCAGTATCAAAAGTAATACCCTTACCGATCAAAACGATTGGCTCCAAACTCTTTGCCCTTGATCCCCTGTACTCCATGGAAATAAAACGCAGTGGCTCAGAGGAGCCCTGGGATACAGACATGAATGAGCCCATGCCTAATTTTTCAACCTCCTTTGGACCCATCACATTGACTTTGATACCGGAGGTTTTTCCTATGTTTTGAGCGACCTGCCCAAGGTGCGTGGGAGTTGCGTAATTTGGCGGCCTGTTACCCCACTCTTTAGCCAATTCGACTCCTTCACAAAGTGCTGTGACCTCATCAAATACGGTCTTACTAGAAGCCAATTTGGCACCAACCCCAGCCAAAGTCACGGATATCAAACCAGACGAAGAGCCTGAATCCGGGTTTTTTGAGGTTTTAGAGTGTTCGGTCTTAGCACTGGGTTTAGTCTTTGTGTAAAGGTAGAGTGCATCCGTGACGGCAATGATTGAATTTCTAAGGGCTTTATCAAATTCTGTAAAAGAATCATCAAAATATACAGTGACTTCCTTGTACTTAAGTGATTTGATGCTTGAGAAACATGTATTGACGGCCTTTCGGATTTGAGCGGCAGACCCATCCCCTACCCCTAACAACATGATACGCTTGGCTTGAACATGAAGTGGATTTAGGATAAGTAGGGTTTTACCTGTTTTTGCATCAAATGATTCTTCAGCTTGAATAGAGCTTAAATATTGCGACAATACAGAGATTGGACTGGATTTGGAAGTAGTTGCTTTTTGCAAACCAGATTTAACTGCTATCACCATCAAATCAGTCTTGTGGGTCAAAGCAGTCGAATGGGTCAGTGTTTTTAAATCAAAGTTCATAATTAAGTAATTCCTTAAGCAAACATGTTATTTCAATCTTCAATCAGACGAGAATTGTCGCGCAGTTTTGGCGCCACAGTGGTCATTTTGGTGACCATTGTGGTCACCATTATGTTGATTCGTACTCTTGGTCAAGCCTCAAAAGGGAGTGTGAACCCCTCTGAAGTGTCTTTGGTACTCGCTTACACCATCATGGGCAACCTCTCTATCTTACTAGCACTTAGTTTGTTTATCGCGTGTGTGGGTACATTATCCCGAATTTATAGGGATAGTGAGATGGTAGTTTGGCTAAGTTGCGGCCAAGGGATTGGGAGTTTTTTCAAGCCCATGATTGGATTTGCATTCCCCACACTCGTTTTAATTGCTGGACTATCCCTTTTTGTTTGGCCCTGGTCAAACCAGAAAATCCAAGAGCTCGTCGATCGATTTGAAAAAAGGGGTGACCTAGAGCGGGTTACGCCCGGCCAATTTCAAGAGTCTGCAAATGGACAAAGGGTATTCTTCATAGATAAAGCCTCCACAGTTAAAGGCCAGGGTAACAATGTATTCATTGCTACAAAAGAGGGCGATAAACAAACAATGACCACAGCTGTTCACGGTCACATTGAGAATAAACAAACGGGGGAGAAATTCTTAATCTTGAATAACGGACAGCAATTGATCTACTCCAATTCTGGAGAAACCCTAAAATTAAGCGAATTTCAAGAATACGGAGCTCAAATCGGCAAAACAGACCTTAATATTGGACAACCCGTACCACGAGCTTTGGACACCTTGTTCTTAGTTTTGAATCCAAGTGCGCAAAACTCCTCCGAACTGGTCTTTCGAATCGGAATGGTGTTCACATCTTTCAACTTGATAGTGATCTCTCTAGCACTCGCAAGTGTCAATCCCAGGGCTGGAAAGAGCGCCCCCTTGATGCTCGCGCTTTTTACATTTATAGCTTACTTTAATTTGGTAAATATTGGAAAAAACTACAGCGAGGCTGGGAAAGCATCCCCTTTTATGATGTTGATTTTCCATTTTGTTATTCTATTGCTGGCAGCCATGTGGCTGACTGCTAGGCACAAAAATTGGAGCTTTTTCAATTTGCGAGCTCACTTTTCAGGCTTTTCCAACAAAATGACAAGGAACTCACCTGACATATGAAAACTTGGCAAAAATGGGTTTACAGCGAAGTTGTTACAGCAGTATCCTTCATCACGTTAGGGTTTGTAGGGCTTTTTTTCTTCTTCGACTTTGTTGATGAACTGCAATGGGTCAGAGGGTCTCAACCTGGGGGCTACCAGATCTCACATGCATTGATATTTGTAGCCCTAAATATTCCTAACCATTTGTACGAATTACTTCCCATAACAGTTTTAATTGGAAGTATTTATGTACTCTCAAGAATGGCTCAAACCTCTGAATTCACAATACTGCGAACCAGCGGGTTAGGGCCCGTTTTGGCTCTTAAGAGCCTCATCGGATTGGGCTTAGCATTTTCTTTAGTAACTTTTATTGTGGGTGACTATCTCTCTCCCGCCAGTGACAGGTATGCTCAATTGCTGAAATCACGCTTTCTTGGTCAAATTACGGTGGGTCGTACAGGTGCCTGGTTAAAAGAAAAACAAAGCTACACCAATGAAGCTGTTAACGTAGGAGCTTTAACGCCAGATGGTCA
>Ga0007854_10001691_pt1 | contig 13990 bp, 6 predicted proteins | sample CryBogCBH12Aug08_FD_60382 | JGI IMG/M metagenome (GOLD analysis project Ga0007854, IMG submission 60382) | Freshwater microbial communities from Crystal Bog, Wisconsin, USA - CBH12Aug08 | ecosystem: Environmental > Aquatic > Freshwater > Lake | place: Crystal Bog, Wisconsin, USA | collected...
TCCGGCCGTAATGGTGGTATCAAACGTGGTGGTGCCGTTTTGCAGTGCCGTACTATTGCCAATGTTGACGAGGTTGGTGCCGACGGTATTGCCCATGGTGATCGTGTAATCACCGTCATTAAAGAACGTGCTTTGCGCAGTAATCGTGTTGGTTCCGCTACCCGACATGTTCACCGTATAAACATCACTTGTTCTTCCGCTTGCCGCATTGATATAAAGCGTATCGTTGCTAGTATCGCCACCCACTCCTGTGGCAATGGTGCCACCTCCGCCGAGTGTGGTGATGACATATCCTCCCGCACCGGTACTTACCACTTCACTGCCCACACCTGTTGCGGTAATCGTTCCGCCGCCGCCGCCGGTTGCTGTAATCGTGTTGTTACCCGCGCCCACCTTGATCGCCGTCGCTCCCGCGCCGACGCTTATGCTGTGTGTTCCACTGCCGGCTGTGATCGCGCTGGTGCCCGCTCCCGTAGTAATCGTCGAGCCGAATGTGGTCACTCCATCGCCGAAAGCGGCGCTGTTGCCAAATGTGATCTGGCTGTTTCCACCCGCCAAATTAATCGCATAAAAACCATCCCCAGCCGTGCCCGATACGCCCCCGTTCGTGGTATTAATGATGTTTGATCCGACACCTGCCGTTACGTCATATGTTGCGGTGCTGTTGCTTGAGCTGTTGATAGTGAAGGTGTTGTTGCCCGAACCGGCGGTAATGCTGCTTAAGCTTGTTGCTGCACCGATTGTTATATTATGTGTGCTATTCCCTGTCGTGATGATGTTATTTCCATTGCCGCTGGTAATGGTTGAGGCGAAAGTCGTGGTGCCATTTCCGGTCTGACTGCTGTTGCCGATCATCACTGTATTGGTGCCGGTGGTATTGCCCAGTGTAATCGTGTAATTGCCGTCGTCCGCTCCACCCGAAGTATTCGCGACTGTGTTCGATCCCGTTCCCGTCATGTTGATTGTATAGAGTGCAGAACTGCCGGGAGAACTGTTTATATGAACTGTATTATTGCCATTACCGTTGGAAGTAATAGTGCCTCCGCCACCGGCAGTCGTGACCAAATTGTTGCTGTTGCCACCTATGGAAATAGTGGTGGCTCCCGTTCCCACCGTGATATTGTGTTCTCCACTTCCAACGGTGATGTTACTGGTGCCCGATCCGGTCGTAATGGTTGTGTCAAAAACACCCGAATTGTTTTGTGATTGGGTATCATTTGACGAACTATTACCTATATTAACTGTACTGATGCCAGTGGTATTACCTAACGTAATTGTGTAATTTCCATCATCATAGCTACCTGAACTATGCGAAATGGTATTTGTACCTATTCCTGCCAGACTAATGCTATAAAAGGCTGTACTACCGCTTGTTCCATTAATATTAACTGTGTTATTGCCGCTACCATTTGAGACTATTGTCCCTCCTCCACCGGCTGTCGTGATCACGTTATTGCTGTTTCCGCCTATGGTAATTGTGGTTGCACCGAGACCCACGGTGATGTTGTGCTCGCCGCTACCCACTGTAATATTACTTGTGCCCGATCCTGTAGTAATATTGGTATCGAAAATCGTCGCGCCATTCTGCACTGATGTGCTATTACCCAAAGTTACCGCGTTGGTTCCAGTGGTATTGCCCATGGTAATCGCGTAATTACCATCGTCACTCCCAACTAAGCCATTTGTAATTGTATTGGTTCCCGTGCCCGCCAGACTGATGGTGTAAAGCGCTTTGCTACCCAAGGTACTGTTGATGTCAATCGTATTGTTGCCATTACCGTTGGAGGTAATGGTGCCTCCTCCACCGCTTGTGGTGATCAGATTGTTGCTGTTGCCTCCGACAGTAATTGATGTAGTACCGGTACCCACCGTAATATTGTGTTCGCCGCTTCCAACGGTGATATTGCTGGTTCCTGCTCCAGTCGTAATAGTTGTATCGAAGGTTGAAGTACCGTTCCCAGTTGCCGTACTGTTGCCGATATTGATGGTATTGGTTCCAACTGTATTACCTATCGTGATGGCAAAATTACCATCGTCGGTACTGCCTGAACCATGCGAAATTGTGTGGATACCTGTGCCAGCCAGACTGATCGTGTAAAGTGCTGTGCTGGTGGCAGTCTCGTTGATGTTGACCGAATTGGTACCATTTCCATTCGAGGTAATGGTCCCTCCACCGCCCGCAATGGTGATCGCATTATTGCTGTTGCCACCTACTGTAATTGTTGTAACGCCGGCACCCACTGTAATACTGTGTTCGCCGCTTCCTACAGTGATGTTGCTGGTTCCCGCTCCTGTCGTGATGGTAGTATCAAAGGCTGTTGTACCATTAGCCTTCGCTGTACTATTCCCCAGTGTGATGACGCTATTGCCTGCACCCAGACTGATTGCATAGTTACCATCGCCTGCTGTACCTGAAACGACACCATTGGTGGTATTAATGATGTTTGATCCTGCGCCGATGGCTGTCACGTCATAGGTCGCGGTGTTGCCTGCCACACTGTTGATCGTAACGGTATTATTGCCGACACCCGTAGAAATGCTGCTGAGTGTAGTGGCTGCGCCGATGGTAATATCATGTGTACCGTCACCGGTTGTAATAACGTTGTTTCCATTTCCGCTAGTAATAGTCGAATCAAAAGTATTGACGCCGTCACCCGTCAGAGTACTGTTACCGATAACCACCATATTGGTACCGATAGTATTACCCAGTACAATCGCATAATTTCCGTCGTCGGTTCCGCCTGTGGTATTTTTGACTGAATTCGAGCCTGTTCCGTTCAAACTAATGGTGTAAAGCGCAGTGCTACTAGCAGGACTGTTGATTTGAACCGTATTATTGCCATTTCCGTTGGATGTAATGGTACCGCCACCTCCGGCTGTCGTGATCAGGTTATTGCTATTCCCAGCAACTGATGTTGTGGTTGTCCCAAACCCCACCGTAATTTTATGTTCTCCGCTCCCTACAGAGATGTTGCTTGCTCCTGCCCCTGTTGTGATCGAAGTATCGAACGCTGTGGTGCCGTTTTTCGCTGAGGTGCTATTGCCTATGCTTACCTTGTTGGTAGCAGTCGTATTGCCCATTACGATGGTGTAATTGCCATCGTCAAAGAAAGTGTTTTGTGCGGTTAGTGTGTTGCTTCCACTGCCCGACATAGTCACAGTATAGACGTCACTTGTTCTTCCGCTAGCCGCGTTAATAAAGATCGAATCGTTGTTGCTACCATTCCCGACACCCGTGGTAATCGCCCCCCCCCCGCCGGCAGTCGTAATGACATACCCTCCGGCTCCGGTGCTAATCACCTCGCTCCCCGCGGCTGTCGCAGTAATTGATCCACCGCCGCCAGAAGTTGCAGTGATTGTGTTATTTCCTGCACCCACCTGAATCGTGGTAGCCCCTGTTCCAACGGTTATGCTGTGTGTTCCACTGCCAGTGGTAATAGAACTGGTACCCGTTCCTGTTGTAATCGAAGAATCGAAGGTAGTTGTGCCATTTTGCAGCGACGTACTATTGCCAATAGTAATATTATTGGTCGCGGCATTACCAAGCGTGATATTGTAATTATCGTCCCCCCCGATAATCGTGTTGACCCCGGTACCAGAAAGAGTCAACGTGTACAGATCAGTGCTTCCGGTTGAACTATTGATCGTAATCGTGTTGGTCCCAGAACCACCGGCACCGGCAGTGATTGAGCCTCCCCCACCGGCAGTTGTTATGGTGTTATTACCTGAGCCGGAAGTAATTGAAACATTAGCTCCAGTTCCGACAATCAAGGTGTTATTACCGTTCCCTGCTGCGATGACATCGTTTTTACCATTGCCCAGAGTAATTGCGTTATTACCGTTACCGGCTGTTACGTTATCTGTCCCATTCCCGGAAACAATCGTGTTATTTCCATCTCCAGTTGTAATAATGTTGGTTCCGCTACCATCAGCGATTTGATTGTTTCCATTGCCCAAAGTAATAGTGTCGTTGCTGGTGCTTCCATAAACTTTGTCATTTCCATTTCCGGCAGTGATAATGTTAGGTTGACCCTGAGTAGGCAGGACATAAATTTCTTTACTGATACCGTTTTGATCGTAAACCAGAGTGGGATTAGTTACGTCAGCAGTGCTGGTTACGTTCATGTACTGGAATTCAATGGTTTGGACACTTTCGAAAGTTACTTTTCGAGTAGTAAGTCCCGTCACATCAAATTTAAGTGTAAAAGTACCTGTGGCACTGGTGTTGTAAACAATGGAAAAAGGGAGTTGGCCTAAAACAGTTTGATAAGGCAAAGTCCATGTCCCGTTTCCGGTATTGGTTGCGCCAACAAAAGTCACCCCTGCAGGAACGCCTGAAATCTTGACATCGTTCAAGGTAGTAAAATAGCCGGCTACATTCAGAACGAATTGTTTGGTGTAAAAATCCGAGTTGTTAACAGCAGGATTGGTATTCCCAACCAAAGGACCTTCGGCATAAATAATGACATTTCCAGTCGCTGCTGAAGCATCAATTGTGGCAGCGGAAAACTGTAAGGCATTGCGAGGACCAAGTTGGGCGGTTGCATCCGAACCAACGGCTCCCCCCCCGCCATAATACGTTGTGTAACCAGGATTCACCGTCGTATCAATGGTCGTTCCTACGATGTTTCCCATAAACAACGTAATGATCGGAGTCAAACTGATTGGTGGTGGAACGCCTGGAGGGGGCGAGGGCGGCGAGGGCAACGGTTGAAATATATGCGGTGCAACATAGGCGTAGTCACTGCTGTGCAGATTCTCTTCAATTTTCTGAAGATTTTGCACCATCTGTTCGACGCTGCTTTCTGTGTTGACGGTCAGGGTGGAAACATTTTGTTGGGCTGGGGTGTGCTCTTCTGGTTTAGGAGCTTGTTGAGCGATATCTTGAATCTGTTTAGTGGCTTCCTTTGTAAGACTTGAGGGTAATGTCATCGCTACAAAAGGATTGAGTGCAGCGCCGACCTGCCCCAACAACTGCGCAACCGATACTGTACCATCCGAGAACATTACGCTGGGCGGATGATCACTCATCGCACTCATTCCGCCTCCGGGCAGAATAAATTGTGCCCCGCTCTTGGTTGTTACGACCAAGTCAATGTCTGAGATATCGACACTTTGAATATCGCTGCTTGATACTTCTCCCAGAGAAAATTTTCCGGTGGCATCTGTCTGTAGAACTTTGATATTGCCTGCTATTGTCTCAATTTTCCCCATGGCTTAATTCACCCAGTGAAGTATTCAGTCCGCATTGAATTTATTGTTTTCCTGCAAGGCTCCGGCCAATCAGAGCCAACTGCTGCTGAGTTCTTCTTGATTCGTCAACCAGCGTCCCCAGAAATGCGTTTTGTCCGCTAACTGAGGTGGCGATCATATCAACAGCTGATAAAGACTCACCCAGATGGCTTAATGATTCCTTGATGTCGTTCAAGTGACGAGCTCCTCCAATTTCCACTTCACGCACAGCAGAAATTTGCTCGGAAAGTCCACGAATCGCCCGAACCATATCTGTATTAAGGTCAGTCATTGCGCGCATGGACCGTTGTTGATTTTCACTGGTGATCGCTATTTCTTTGAGAATTTCGACTTCTTTGGCGAATTGTTCCGCAAGAGAACGAATCGAACGCACCAAATCCAAATTCCCGTCAACGAGAGCTCGAGATGATTTTTGCTGATCTTCGGTCGACATCCCAATTTCCTTGAGAACTTCCAAAGATTTTTCACTGGTTTCTTTCATGCGGGGACCCACACCCAGCTGCTCATGAAGCTTTCGCGTATTATCACTATGGGTACTTAAGGTTGAAACCAGCTTGTCAATTTTCTTATTGAATAAATCAAAACTTGCAAGGAAAGCAGCATCATCTCCCCTACCCGATGAGGACGTGGATGAAATTGGGAAGCCAAAATCTGCTTCAGTAAGAGGTCGCCCTTCAATTGGAGGGGGAGTCACCACCACCTTTAAATCGTGCATCACATTACGCGCCAGCGAAATAACCCGGCTGATATAGCGGCGCAAATTGGTCATCATGATGCCAAGCATCAGGCTGGTGACCAGACCAAACATTGAAGCAGAGAAGGCGGTACCCATACCGGCCAAAGGCTTACGAAGTTCGACAACCAGTTTCATAAACTGCCTTTGAACATCCTCCGAGCCGCCCATGCCATCCAACATCCCGGAAATACCGGTCAATGTTTCAAGCAAGCCGATGAATGTTCCCAAAAGTCCCATGGCAATCATGAAGCCAACTACGAACTGCGGCAACTCCAAACGGCTGTCATAATCCGCCTGTAAAGCATGTAGCTCACTTTCAATTGAAGTGCGCTCCATATGAGTGGAAAGGGTTCCCCCAGTATTGGCGATGTGGTTTAGATAATGGCGAACATAGCGGTTCTGAAGCCATGGCTCATCAAGCAAAGCTCGCATATCCGCACCTTGACTGGCTTCGTAACCAAAGCGTTCGATAATTCGAAAATCCTGCTGCACAAAAATCAGGCGCATCAGGATCAGTACCACGCCAAAGATTGACGCGCAGACAATTCCTAGATTGATCGCCATATTGGACTCAATCGCGTGCCAGACAAATTCATGGAAATGAATGGCTACTGAAAGTACAAAAAACAGGGGTAAAGTAACACTGACAATAGTCGACAAGTCACGTTTGTTGGAAAATTTAAAATTAGGCGGTGGAGGTGGGGGAATAACTGGTTCGCCGTCAAGCCCGAGTGAAGGATCGATCGAAGTATCCAACGAGGGTTCTAAAATAGTCTCATCATTAGTCGTGTCGCTCATCGTGGATCCTTAAACATTGTATAAGTAAATTTACGTAGCGGTGAAAGCAGGTAGGCAAGTATCGTGCGCCGCCCCGTTACGATGTCCGCTGTGACAGTCATGCCTGAGACAAGATTGCGTCCAGAATAGGTTTGCGGAATTGATTTTACAAGAATATTCACTTGGTAATAGGGATCATTATGTGCATCTTGTATTGAATCAGCCCCGACTTCAGTTACATGTCCCTTTAGCAAACCCAACTCTCCGGCATCAAAGGCGGATACGCGAATTTTTGCATCCAGGCCAATTCTGAGATAGCCCCTGTCACGAGGCTGCGCTCTGGCTTCAATAAGCACATCGCTTGTATTCGGAATCAATTCGATCAAAGTCTCGCCTGATTTGACAACACCACCCACTGTATTGACAGCAATACGATTAATAACTCCGTCATTGGGTGCACGAATTTCAGTTCTCTTCAGGCGATCAGTGTCGGTCGTTACGCCTTGCTTAAGTCTGTCTATTTCTTCCAATGTGGCGACTAACTCATTGTGGGATTGAGCGCTGAATTCAGCTTTCAAAGATTCAATGCGCGCTTTTTCTTCGTTGATCGCCCCTTTGAATTTAGGAATATTTCCCTCAACTTCGCCTATTTCTGTTTTGAGTCTTTGTTCACGGCTCTGTGCTTCAAGCACTTCCATTTTTGACGCTGCACCATGAGAAGCCATATTGTTTTCCAGTTCCATACGCTGATGCGCAGTTTCTCTTTCCGCAACAAGGCGCGTACGCCGTTGCTCTGCTTCATCAATATCGGCAGTTCGTTGATTGATACTGCTTTGATGGATAGCAATTTCCTGCTCAAGTTTGGTTCTTTGAGCCATAAAAAGACTTTTCTCTGCCAGGGCAACCGGTAATCCGGCTAGGTCGGGCGGGAAATCAAGTGTATTCTTATTTTGAGTTTCTGCCGCCAAACGAATAGCCCGAACCCGCTGGCTATTAAGCTTGATTTTAGTTTCGCTTAAAGTCGCCTCCATCGACGTATCGTTTATTGTAAGCAAAAGATCTCCCCGTTTGACTGACGCCCCTTCAACCGTATCAATAGATGCAACCATGCCGCCTTCGAAATGCTGAATCTGCTGACTGCGTCCGGCGGGGATTATTTTCCCCTCAACACGAACGACTTGATCAACCGGTGCAAATGACGCCCAAACAACAAGTAAAATGATCAACCCCAAAAGACCGGATAGAAAAAAACGCGGTTTTTCAAGGCGTACCAATAAGTTAGTCCAGCTTTCCCGTCTTACCAAACTGTTTATATCTGAAAAAAAAGAATCCAGACTCACTGCCTTAATCTTCTTTCTTGTAAACAATTTCAACATGACCGTCTTCAGGTTGAGGAGGGGTCACAATTGAAATGACAATATCAGCTGGATTCTCCCCCAGTTTACTAATCATATAGCTACGCAAGTTAAGTGCTCTGTAATAAGCCAATCTTCTGGCTACACTGTAAGTCTCTTTGCCAATAATCGAACGCATAACCACTTTATGCTTGCTCACAACCTTCACCAAAGGTTGCAGAACATGATCAAGATCATTTAACGACTTTTGATCCATTTGAGCAATCGCAACGGGGAAAGCCAAGTCAATAGAATTGGTTGAACTTTTAACTTGAACAGGTCCTTCGTTGGTCCTTTTTAGATCGTTTTTATCTCCCTCATCTTTGACTGCAATCTTGATCTGTTCATTATTATTGGTAACCAGCTGCTCATCATTCTGACTGACTCTGGCTCTCAATTTTTTGAGTTCTACTGTCATGGCTGCAAGCTGTTTTTTCAGTTCTGCGTTCTCGGCTGCTTTGACATCTTTGGACGGATCATTCTGAATAATCTGCTCCAATTTCTGTTCAACCTTGTTTGACCCCATTACCAAAGCAAAAACGAAAATCACAATCACAAAAACCAAAGTCAGAACAACGTTACTTAGCGCATCGACAAATCCTGGCCAGTAATTTTGTTCTCTGCTATTATCCATGACTAGTTGGACCCAGTTCTGACTATCGAAGGTATAAGTTCGCCCATCAGGCGGCGTACTTGATACGCGGCTTTGGCTTTTGCAATAGTCACTCGCATCAGGTTAAGGCGAGAATTGTAAAGCTGTTCATAGGCATCCAGAAGATCGAACAGCGAACGGGAGCCAAATTTAAATTGCTCTTCAAAGCCAGTGACTACACGCTCGTTTGCCTCAACGGTTTTCTGCATCACATCTTGTCTTTTTTGTGCTGCGTTGATCGCAGTATAGCCTGCCATAATTCCTTGTTCGATGTGTCCGCGCATATCCAAAGCATGCAGATTCATTTCACGTTCCTTGGCAGCACCGGAATAACCACTCGTAATTGCAGTTCCCCCGTTCATTGACCATTGCGCAACCAGCATGAGGCTTTGCGTTTTTTGAGTCGGCCAAACACCGTCTACAGGATTACCCAGAGCAGCACCGCCGGCACCGAAAGAATTTGCATAGTTATACTGTAAATACACTTTTGGTTTCAAATCTGAAAGGGCTTTATTCCTATCCGCCTTTGCAAGGTCAGCCTTTTTCAACGTACTAAGATAAGAGGGATTGGTTTTGATAGCATGTTCCGTCGCAACTTCAATGCCTTCCGGGGTTGGGGGAGCCAGCACGTCGGGTATAACCAATTCGCCGGGTGTTACTTTTGTTAATCGCTTGAATTCGGTCAGATTCGTCTGATAGTCTCCAAGAGCCTCAATCTCTGCAGAATCAGCCATGGTTGATCTGCCGCGAATCCGGTCAAGATCAGCGTTTGCCGAACCCCCGGCATCAACCCGTGTGCTCATACGCGAAGCCAAAGCTTCGAGATATTGCTTATAATTTTCAGCCAGATGAACTGACAAGCGCGCCTGTAGCAGACTCAGATAAACGGAGATAGTATCGAACGCAATTCCCTCGCGAATATCCGTGCGATCTTTGCCGGCAATATCCTCTTTAACTGAGAACGATAAAATATCAGACACAATTGAAGGATCGATCAAGGGTTGCCGAATGGTCAGATTTTGATCGCGACGAATGTGGGTGTTATTCAAAACACGATTACCTTGAGCATCATTAATCGACGCGGGTTGCGAGTTTTCATTACCCTTGTCAGCATTCATCGTGATAGCCGGAAAATACTCCGAATAAGCGCCTAATTTATCCCAATGCGCGCTTTGAGTTTTTTCATTCGAAGCTTGAACTTCAAAGTTATTGCTTAATGCAAGTGCCACGGCTTCATCAATATGGATCGGTGATTTGATGTCAGCAACAGAACCGCTGACATTCAGAGCAATGCTCCCGGAACCTGCAAGCTTTCTCAGAAAATTGGATGAATCTGAATTGTTCTCTTTTACAGGCTCAATTGTTTGCGGTTTAGCCGCAGGAGTAACCAGACTTTGGTGGGTTTCTGCAGACTCAATAGAAGCAAGCAATTTTAAAGAGCTTTCTTTCTGAAGATCAAGTGTTGAAGCATCCTCCTTAAACTCAATTTTCTGCGAACTAAAATCTTTGGTCCCAAGGTTGACTCCTTGGAAAGAATGAAGTTTGATTGTATTGCTTTCAGTTACTTGAATAATTTCTGCCGATGCAATACAAGGCAAATCTGCAAAAAAAAACAACAGTACGAGAAGTGAGTAGAAATAAGTACGAATAATCGTTTTTGATAACCTTGAGTGATGAATAAAGTTTGAGGCCATCTTAGAGCTGAACCCAAAGGGTAGGAAGTGAAGTTTGTCCCGATAGGTGTTTAGCCTCAAAAATTAAAGGGTGGATGCCAGAATTATTATACATTTTCTTGAAACCACTATTATTAATAGACAACAAATTTCAGTACAAAGTATCTGATTATTTAATAATACATATGATTACCTGATTAAGTCAATAAGTTATATCTTGTGATTCAGAATATTATTTCGACAGTCTGACGAACAAGCAAAATATACGATCAAAATGACTTTTAAAATATGAAACTGCCCCAAATAATGCCCCTTATTTGCGGTTTGATTATTTTATTTTGCTGATATTGTAAACGTGAAACTTAATATTAAAAATTGTCATGACAATTCTTCATAAACCAAATCAGAATCAACTTCTTGCCGCTCTGCCTGCAAATGAGTTTACGCGCATCTCCTCTTGTTTGGAATTAGTGCCTATGCCATTGGGTGAGTCTTATTATGAATCGAATGGAAAATTGCAACATGTCTATTTTCCAACGACTTCGACTGTTTCACTAAGGTATATGATGGAGAATGGTAGCAGCGCTGAAATTGCCGGAGTAGGTAATGAAGGAATGGTAGGTATTTCAGTTTTTATGGGTGACAAGGCCTTGCCCAAGCAGGCTATTGTGCGAACGGTTGGCTATGGATACAGGATGAAGTCGAGGTTGTTGCTCGAAGAATTCAACCGGGCCGAAACTTTGCAGCGGTTGCTGATAAATTATACCAAAGCACTCATTATTCAATCTTCACAGATCGTGGTATGCAACCGCTATCACTCTGTTGAACAGAAAATATGCCGCTGGCTCATGCACAATTATGAACACATCACGTTAAATGATTACTCTGTTACACAGGAATTACTTGCTAGTGTTTTGGGAATTCGCCGTAATGTGCTGACAGAAGCACTCAGGAAATTGCGCGAAGCAGGACTAATCAACTATTACGGTGGTTACATTACTATTCTTAACAAACAAAATCTTGAAGATCAAGCTTGCGAGTGTTTCAGCATGATTGAGAATGATCAAAATAGCATGCCAACGCAAAGCGACTTCAAACCCATGCATGAGAATGTGATTGCACTATCAAAGGCTAGTAGCGCCGGGATACCAAGAATATCTTACATGGCATCCTGAAATGAACAAAAAAATTATACTATTTCTTTTGCTCTGGCATGCCTTATTGGCACATGCCACACCGAACCAACCTTTATTACTTAAGTTTGATTGCGAACTAGGCAACACCGAAACAACTCATGTAATTACAATCAATCATAATGATCAATATGATAAGGTTAACAGAGTTACATTATTCTCCCACCCCGCTAGAGCATCTCTTAAATTAAAACTTACCCTTGATGGAATCGATGAATCACGCATCGGAAAAATTAGTGAAAAAGAACGCACTGCATTATTGAGAAAGCAAAAGCAGATTTACCCGAATAATCAAAGTTCCAGCTTGAGTATTCCCGGAAAAAAAGTTGACTCTTCAAAAATTGCAAACGGTATAAAGAGATTACAGCATTTTGCATGGCACTCCGAAAATACACCAACTATTCCTCCAGTTGTGGAGGCAGCACTTACTATTGCAACAGCGGAAAATTCTAATAACCCTAATAAAATCAGAGATAATTATTTAAAACATACAGAGCAGACTGAATGGCAGCAAACCGAACTGACTTGGCGAATCGGCGGGCAAGTGGCTTTGGGATTCGTTCTATTCTATTTTGCACGAAGGATTGTTTTACGCTATTTCTCTCAAGTAAAGCCGCGCGTTCAAAGTGCTGTGCCCAGTCTTCAAATAGAAAAAAGATTGCTGTTACCTTCCGCAAGTATAGATATATCACCCGAAGTAGAATCACTCGCTGAAAATGAAATGGGCTTCGGCACACAAAAATCACATCTGATCGTTGAACCTGTAATGCAAGTAAGCAAAGGTTGGGCACATTCGACAAGTATGGAAATATCACACGTCGCTAAACAGCCTCTTGAATTACCTTTATATCCGACAAATCTAATTCATATTTCTCCGGTTGTGCGATCCATGATAAGCACTATCTGGAATCTAGCCCCATCACCTCTTCCTTCGCCTCCAAGCAATACTGTTGAGGTAGAAATTCCGGAACCGGTTAATTTACTGGCTGATTTTAATCCCAAGAAGTATGAAAGTTCAAAGGCATTTCTGGAGTCACGTAAGGCACTGACGATAGAACAGATTATTGAATGGTCGAAATGCGTAACTGGCAGTCAGCACTCCCTGCCCACAATTCACAAGTTTGGTTAATTCTTACGCCGAAAATAGCTGATAGCTTGTTATCAAAAACATCATTAAAGTCTGACAATTACTGCCAGAACTTGGCGGGATAATGACCCGACAATGTTCGCTGCAAGGACGCAAGCATGATCTGGCGTCCCCATTTAAACTCTTTAAACAATACGACGAACCGCCACATATCCCGCAATACTTTGGCTTGGTCTCGCCAGCTAAGTGCCATGAGGGCCGCCGGAAAATCTGCCTCATGTGGGCGCGCTAATGCAATTTTAACAGGATTCCACTGGTCGGTCGTGCGCTGCACTTCGGAAGCAATCATCTTGCGGTATATTTCCGGAATCGGGCGGTTGCGAAGCCGGGCTTCCACCACGGCTTCACCGCAAATCGCCCCGGAGTGAAGTGCGCAACTCATACCCTCCCCTATCATATTGAGGAAACCTGCCGCTTGACCGGTAATCAACACATTGCCTTTACCAAACACGTAACGGTTAATGAGTGACGGACCGAAATTTTCACCGCAGCCTTCATCTTCGGTATGAGGATGGAGCCGAACACCATGTTTTTCATTCAAATAATTCACTACATTTGCATGCTTACGGGCAAAATTATCGCCCCGTTTGAATCCTACACCTACGATTTGGCGACCATCTCGGGCATGACTCCACGTGTAATGTCCAAGTCCCGGATGAAACCAGAAATGAAAATATTGTTCGTCCAGCGGACATTCAATGATCTCGTGAAATTTTTGTCCTACAAAAAACCAGGGAATCGATTTCTGATATTCCGGATAAACCGCACGTACCACCGGAGAACTGGGACCATCGGCACCAATCACCTGACGTGCTCTGTATTCGACTGGCTCACCGTTTTTTCTGGCAGTGACTGTTACATGATCACCATGGTCTTCCAGTCCGGCAAATGAAGTTTGGTCGTGCACCTCTGCACCACTTCTCTGGATTGCCCAGTGATCGGCATATTTACGGTGCAGATGCGGCGTGGTGCCACCGAAAAAATCCATCGGCATTGATACCATGCTGGGAAAATGAAATGTGACACCCCGGCATGATGTCGGCTCATGCACGACTTCCGAGGGAAGCGGGCCGAAATTTTCCAGTAAAAAGCGATGCCCTCGTGGAGAAAGAATGCCGCTGCAAATTTTGTGACGGGGAAGCTCAGAACGTTCCAGAATGATTGT
>Ga0007854_10001692_pt1 | contig 13987 bp, 12 predicted proteins | sample CryBogCBH12Aug08_FD_60382 | JGI IMG/M metagenome (GOLD analysis project Ga0007854, IMG submission 60382) | Freshwater microbial communities from Crystal Bog, Wisconsin, USA - CBH12Aug08 | ecosystem: Environmental > Aquatic > Freshwater > Lake | place: Crystal Bog, Wisconsin, USA | collected...
CGGAACCGAAAAAACGATTCTGAGCTTACTCAAGGCCCATTTCTCTACGGTCCGCCACGCCAAGCCCGCCGCCAGCCGCGCCGGTTCGGCCGAAACCTACGTGGTTGCCATGGGCTTCCGTGCCAACAGCCCTGGCCCTAAAGAACCGCATCCAGAAGCATAACCTTGAATAAGGCCAGAAAATGCTGGTCGAGATGGCTTCTCATTTGATCGGACATCAAGGCCAAAGCCACCTCGGGATCCATCGGTGGCTTGTAGACCCGACGATCCGTCAGGGCGCTGAAAACATCCACGATGGCCGCCATACGGGCCAATTCATTCAAATCACTTCCCTTAAGTCCGTTGGGATAGCCAGTGCCATCGATTTTTTCATGATGTTGAGCGGCGATGATGGTGACGGGTTTGGGGATATCGGAACAGGCCTCAAGAAAGGAAATCGTGTGGGTCACATGGCTGCGCATAACGGCGAATTCTGCTTCGTCAAGCCGGCCCGGCTTGTTCAGCACCTCGTGCGGAATGGAGATCTTTCCGGCGTCATGCAACAAGCCACCGCTGGCCAGAACCTGCTGATCCTTGCCGTGGATTCCCGCAGCATGACCAAACAGCGACAATAAGGTCGCGACCCGCATGCTATGGGCATAGGAATAGTTGTCGTGGTCTTTGACCCCATTCAGGATCGACTTGAAGTCATTATTGTTTACGGCATCGACCAAAGGAGAACAAGCATCACTGACCATACCAAAAGGAAGCGGCTCTCCGGTTGCAATAACATCAGAGATATTATTAAATATTTCTACGGTTCCTTTTAAGGCCTTCTTCTGCGTTTCAGGCAGATTATCCCATTTTTCCTCAACCTTTTTGTTGAGCATCCCCGTGATACATTTTAGTAAAGCACTGCGGCGATAAGGTTTGGTCAAATAACCATCAGCTCCGGCCGCCTGACTGGCTTGCCTGACTTTTTCCTCGGAGCCACGGGCAACCATGATGATCGGCATGGCCGCCAAGGCGCTGTTGCGGCGGATTGTTTTCGCCAAGGCAAAGCCATCGCCAGGTCCAGCCGCGTCATCGATCAACAAAATATCCGGCTGGGCCACTTTGATGCCCGGCTGCGCGTGATTGCCATCGCTATAGCCCTGGACCCGATACAGGGACATCAAGGCCGTACCGATTTGCTGACGATGCGCCTCGTTCGGGTCGACGATCGCGACCAGGGCAAGTTTTCCTGCAACCGCCATGGAACTTTTACCCCTCGGGCTAGCCTAACCCTGACAGAATACGGGATGGACAGCCTGAACGGAAGGGCTGCTCTTAGGAAACTGTTCCAAACCCCAACCGGGCGCAGAGCGCATCATAGGGTTCGACTTGGGCCAAGGGGCCAATGGCGGCTACGGTCGGCTTGCCAACGAACAGCCGGCGGGCCAATCTCTCGACGGCGGACGCGTCGATAGCCTCGATTTTTTCCACGACCTCATCGACGGGAATCAGACGGCCATAGCAAAGCAATTGCCGCGCCGCTTGCTCGCATCGCGAAGCGGTGCTTTCCAGGGACATCAGAATACTGGCTTTCAACTGGGCTCGGGCCCGCAGGATCTCATCGCTGGAGATCCCATCTGTCACTTTCATGATCTCGTCGCAGATAACCGGAATGACCTCTGCGACCTCGTCAGCGCCCGTTCCCGCATAAACGGCGAACACGCCTCCGTCATTATAGGACGAACTGAAACTATAGATTGAGTAGGCCAATCCCCGCTTTTCCCGCACCTCTTGAAAAAGACGCGAGGACATGCCGCCACCCAACAAGGTCGACAGGACCGAACAGCTATAAAAATCAGGATCCTCGTAGGGAACGCCATCAAAACCCAGCAACAGATGGACCTGTTCGAGTGCCCGTTCCTCGCGGTAATCCCCACCGATATACCGGGTTGCCTCTTCACGAAGGGGTTGGTCGGGGGGCAAGGCCTGGAAATGTTGGTCCGCCAGATCGACAACCTGCTGGTGGTCAAGATTTCCGGCTGCGGAAAGGATCATCCGGGAAGCGCTGTAATTATCACGAAGGTAGCTGGCGATCGACTGCCTGGACAGGCGCCGCACATGATCAGCCGTTCCCAGGACCGGCCGCCCCACCGCCTGGCCGGGATAAAGAGTGGCCTGAAAGTGATCAAAAACGATGTCATCCGGGGTGTCGATGGACTGACAGATTTCCTGCACCACCACCGCCTGCTCGCGCGCCAGTTCTTCTTCATCCAGAACCGAGTTTTGCAAAATATCGCCGATCAAATCCACGGCCAGGGCGACATCTTCTTTCAGAACTTTGGCGTAATAAGCCGTATGTTCACGCGAGGTATAGGCATTCAGATGGCCGCCCACGGCCTCGATTTCTTCGGCGATGGCCCGCGCCGACCGCCGCGCGGTCCCTTTAAAGGCCATATGTTCCAGCAGATGGGAAACCCCATTGATCTCTTCCGCCTCATGGCGGGTTCCCGCATTGACCCAGACCCCCAGCGATACGGTCTGGACGGATGGCATAGGATCCGTCACCACGGTCAATCCGTTGGGCAAACGGGTCAACCGGATCGTGTCTTGTCCGCTCATGACCGCCCCCGTGCGGCCCGCCGGACATAGGCCTTTACAGCCTCAAGGTCATTGGGCAGGACATCGTACCGTTCCTGACGCTGGAAGAGATCTGCAAGTCTTGGCGGCAAGGGCGGCCTTTGACCGGTGGCTGCTGCCACCGCATCAGGAAATTTTGCCGCATGCGCGGTAGCCAAGGCCACCATGGGGATATCGGTACGCCGCCGCCGGGCGCGCCCAGCGGCCACACCGATGGCACTATGGGGGTCGAGTAATATCCCGGTTTCGCTGAAAACACGACGGATCGTCTCGCTGGTTCCCTGGTCGTCCAGCCGGAAGCCATCGAACAAAGCGCGGATCTCCGCCATTCTGCCTTGATCCACCGAAAACTGTCCGCTTTGGCGCAGCGCCCCCATCCGTCCGGTCACCTCGGCGGCATTTTCGCCATAAATATCGAACAGATAGCGTTCAAAATTGCTGGAAATCTGGATGTCCATGCTGGGACTGAGCGTTGCCACCACCTGCCCAATGCTCATTTCACCGCATTCAAAAAAACGGGTCAGAATATCGTTAGCATTGGAACCGACCACCAATTGCGAGATCGGCAATCCCATGCGCTTGGCCGCAAAAGCCGCATAAACATTCCCAAAATTGCCGGTGGGTACGGCAAAAGCGATCTCGCGGTCGGGAGCCCCAAGCGCCAGACCTGCCGCCATATAATAAACGGTCTGGCCAAGGATTCTTGCCCAGTTTATGGAATTCACCGCTGATAATTGCAACTGGTCCCGAAAGGCCTGGTCAGCGAACATGGATTTGACCATGTCCTGACAATCATCGAAGGTGCCCTCAAGCGCGATATTATGAACATTGGCTGCCGCTACGGTGGTCATCTGACGCCGTTGCACATCCGAAGTACGCCCATGCGGATGCAGGATAATGATATCTATGGCCTCGCGATCCCGACAGGCTTCGATGGCCGCTGACCCGGTATCGCCCGAGGTGGCCCCGACAATGGTCACCCGCTGCCCACGGGCCTTCAGCACATGATCAAACAGCCGCCCCAACAATTGTAAGGCATAGTCTTTGAAGGCCAAAGTTGGTCCGTGAAATAATTCCAACAGCCACTCATTGCTGCCCAACTGACTGAGGGGCGCCACCGCCAAATGGTCAAATCCGGCATAGGCGTCATGGACCAGGGCCGCAAAGTCATCCTCCCGGATGGTTTTATCCAGCAAGGGCGCCATCACCCGGACCGCCAGTTCGGCATAAGACAATCCCGCCAAAGAGCGCAAATCCGCCGGGGTAAAACGGGGCCATTGCTGCGGCAGATAAAGGCCGCCGTCACGGGCCAATCCAGCCAGCAGGACATCGTCAAAAGCCAAGACCGGGGCATGCCCCCGGGTACTGTGATAGGTCAAAGCCATTGCTCCGAAAAATTCTCTGGCCGCTGTCCGCCGCCATCAGACGCTATACCAATCATCATGACAAGTAACGACGCTTCAGATGCCCTTTGAACGCTTCCGCGTCAAGAGCCCGACCGGTTGCTTCAATCAAAAGCGCTTCAGTCGACAATAACGAGGCACGGCCGTGCAGCTTTGCGCGCAACCAACCCAGCAAAGGTCGAAAATCACCCCGGCCGATGCATGGCAACAAATCCTCAACAGCTTCATTGGCAGCCTGAAAGATCTGTGCCGCAGTCAAAGCCCCCAAACTGTAAGTTGGAAAATAGCCGATGGCACCGTCATACCAATGGATATCTTGCAGACATCCCAAGCGATCATCCGGCGGTTTTAGGCCAAGAGACTCAATCATCCCTTGAGTCCAGGCGTCCGGCAAGTCGGCTACGTCGAGCCTGCCGGCAATCAGCGCTTTTTCCAACTGATAGCGCAAGATGACATGGGCCGGGTAGGTCACTTCATCCGCATCTACGCGGATAAAGCCTGGCGTAACCCGGATGTTGGCCTCGTAAAGAGTCTGGGCATCCCATCCCGCCTGACCCGCAGCCCGAAAGCTTTGCTGCATCAGCGGTGCGGCGAAGGCTAGAAATTCCCGGGACCGACAAATCTGCATTTCCATCAACAGGCTCTGACTTTCGTGCAGACTCATGCCGCGCGCGCGCCCGACCGGCTGGACCCGCCATTGCTGCGGCAAGCCCTGTTCGTAAAGGGCATGGCCGGTTTCATGCAGCACCCCCATAAGGCTGCGCATAAAATCACCTTCGTCATAGCGGGTGGTAATCCGCACATCCTCGGGTGTGCCGCCACAGAAGGGATGATGGCTGACATCCAAACGGCCATGGTCAAAATCAAAGCCCAGAATTGCCATCATTTTCAGACCCAGGGCCTTTTGCATTTCTACCGGAAAAGGCCCCTGCGGCCCTGCCGGTGCGGGCTTCTGCCGGTTCAATACCTGGGTCATGAAACCGGGAAGGAATTTTGCAAGGTCCTGAAAAATAACGTCAATACTGGCCTGGCGCGCATCCGGCTCATATTGATCCAGCAAAGCATCATAGGGCGCCAGCCCCAAGGCTTGGCCCTTGATCTCGGCCATTTCGCGGGTCAGCCTTATCACCTCGGCCAAGAACGGCTCGACCGCCTTAAAATCCGCCTCTTGGCGCGCCTTGCGCCACACTGTCTCTGACGCCGAACAGGCCCGCGACAGCGCTTCCACCAAAGCCACCGGAACGGCCGAGGCATGGACCCAGTCCCGGCGCATCTCGCGCAAATTGGCCCGCTGCCAAAGATCCAGCGGTTCTGACACAGCCGCATCCAAGAGCGCGCCAACCCCCGGGGCCGTCAACATTTCGTGGTGAACCGCTTTGAGCGCGGCCGTCTGCTCCGCCCGGCTGGATGCCCCGCCGGCCGGCATCATTGCCGCCATGTCCCAGTGCAGGATGCTTAGGGCCTGCTCAATCCGGCTTAACCGGGAAAACAGCGCTTCGAGTTTTGTATAGGCCACAACAGACACCGGCAGGTCCTTTTCTTAAACCAAGCGTAAGGCCTGCATCATAACCAGACCATGGCGTTGCCGCTATTTGTGTTATGATCCGCCCTCCCCTCATTGCCCAAAAGGAAGCAAAAGAAATGACTGAGAAGCCGCGGATTGCTGTGGTCCTGTCGGGATGCGGCGTCAATGACGGAAGTGAAATCCACGAAGCGGTGCTGACCCTGTTGGCGATTGACCGGAATGGCGCCCAATATCAATGTTTTGCGCCCAATATTGCCCAACGTGACGTGATCGACCATTTGCGCGGACAAGCCATGGCCGAGCAGCGCAATGTCCTTGTGGAGTCAGCCCGTATCGCCCGCGGAAATATCCGCGATCTGGCGGACTTCGATGCCCATGATTTCGCTGGGCTGGTTTTCCCGGGGGGCTTTGGCGCAGCGAAAAATCTGGTCAGTTTTGCTGCCGATGGTCCGGACTGCACGGTGGAACCAAATGTTGCCAAGGCCATCCATGCCATGCAAGGCCAGGGAAAGCCGGTCGGCGCCCTGTGCATCGCCCCCGCCATTCTGGCAAAAGTTCTTGGCAAAGGGGAAATGACGATAGGCAACGACAAAGGCACCGCCGCCGCGCTGGAAGCCATGGGCGCCAAACACCGCGATGCGGCCCGCGGCGAGGTTGTGGTTGATCCCGTCCTGCGGATCGTCACCACCCCTTGCTATATGTATGACTCCGCCATCAGCCAGATCGCTGACGGCGCCGACAATCTGGTCAAAGCGTTGCTGGCTCTCATTCGAACTTAGCGCTCTAGAACCGCCACCGCTTCCAGATGGGCGGTCCAGGGGAACTGGTCGACCGGCGTCAGGCTTTGCAACTGATACCCCCCGTCGACCAGAAGGCGCAAATCGCGCGCCAAGGTCGCCGGATTGCAGGACACCATCACCAGTCGGGATGGGCCACCCGGCGAAGCAAGATTTTCCGCTTGCGGGCCGCAACCAGCCCTGGGCGGATCGGCCACCACGGACCGGAATTGTTTCAGCTCGTCAGGCCGCAAGGGTGTTTGAGCTAAGTCCCGCTTCTCGAAACGCACCCCCGTGCCATGCGCCGCCCGAGCCGCCGCGCCGACAGCCGCCGCGTCGCCTTCAAAGGCACGGACCGCACCCTTTCCGGCCAGGGCGAAGGAAAAGGTCCCCAAACCAGCGAAAAGATCGGCGACCGGCGATCCTGCCCCGATTGCGTCCGCAACCAACGCGGTCAGAACCGCTTCCCCTTCCAGACTGGGCTGCAGAAATGCGGCCGGAGGCAAGCCGACAGTGAAACCGGAAAAGCGAACCATGGGCGGACGACGTTCGGCCAAGGGCTCGATTGCCCCGGCGCCCGGTCGCCGCCAGGATAGGCGCGCCAGATCATGATCCTCGGCGAAAGCGGCAAGTCTTTGCCGATCAAACAGATCAAGCCGTGACTCCGCCTCGACCAGCATATCGATTCCGGTTTCGGTCCCGGTAAGGGAAACATCCCCCCTGGTCCCTTCCGGACAGACTGCGGTCAGCAGAGCCCGCAAGGGCGGAAAAAGCTCTGAAAACCATGGCAACAGCAAAAGGCACTGCGCAATATCAACGATGTCATGACTGGAGCGGGCATTGAATCCAAGGCTGACCCCCTTGGCCTGGCGCGCGAAAGCAAAGGTGGCGCGGCGCCGACTGCCCGGCGCAACGCGACGGATCGGCCCGAGAACCCCGGCATCCGCCCCCAATTTGGCCGTGACCCCCTCAAGCAACCGCTCTTTCCACCGAAGGTAGGGCTCATCGGCCAGATGCTGGAGCGCACAACCGCCGCAGCGACCGAAATAGGGACAAGGTGGCGCACGACGTCCTTCCCCGGCCGCAAGAATTTCCAGCGGCTGGGCCAGCCAGCCGTCACCCCGACGCCCCTCAAGCCGGGCCAGGACCCGGTCCCCTGGCACGGTGTAAGGAACGAAGACCGATAGACCCTCGTGTGTGGCGAGGCCATCGCCCCTTGCACCGAGGGTCAGGATGTCCAATTCAAGCATGCGCGGACGAAATTTTGTCCGCTTGACCGGCGCCCGGCTTTGGCGCGATTTGCCGTGGCTCACGGCTGGGCTAACCCGGCCAGATCACCGAGAAACCGCTGCTGCAACTGATCCAAGGCTGTTTGAAAGGCCGCAACCGCGGCTTCCGGGCTATTGCCGGCGGCCGGACTTTCCAAATGATAGTCATGCACCATCAGCAGACGATTGCCGCGGACCTGAATCAGACCGATTTCCGCATCCACCACCACGCCGGCGGCGGCCCCGGTTCGCTGCTCGAAACGCCGCAGGCGCCCTTCGATAACATAATCCGCCGGCACTCTTAAATCCGCGGTTACCACCTGCTTTGCGACACCGGCGGCGCGAAGGGTGGTTACCATCTGATCCCGCAGCAGCGACGCGGGCGGCTCGGTCCAGAAATGATAGCTATAGCGGGCCAATTGCTGGGGCTGATCACCCTCTGAAAAGAGCAAGGCGCGTTCCGCCACCAAACCTTCTGCCCCTAAGCGCTGGACTTCCAGCACACCAGCGAAAATTGGCGCCGGCAAAGGCTTAACGACAGCAGTCTCCAAGCGGAAAAAAACATCCGGTGGCGGCGGGCTTCCGGCGCAGGCGGTCAAGGCCAGAAAAATGAGAAGGACAGGGAGAGATCTCATTTTGGGGCCACCTCCGTGCCGGGTTTTGTACCGCCCAACAGCAGGCCGGGATTTTGACGAATTTCACGACTGAACTCATTCATATTGCGTGCCGTACCTTCCAGATTGAAGGTGATTGAGTCGATATTGCGGGACACCGCCTGCAGGCTGTATCTCAGGTCCCCCAGGCTTTCGCTGACCTTTTCGCTGTTACTGCCAACCGCCTTATCTAAGGATGACAGCACCTCATCGACCTTGCTTTTGCTGCTGCGTAAACTGCCGGTCAGGTCCGCCAGGTTGGTTGCCGCCTGTTCAGCCCCATTGATTACATTGTCGATTTTACGGGTGTTATCGGGACTGAAGACCCGGGTCAAACCATGGCTCATCTGCTCCAGATTTGCTGAAATCCGCGGTGTTTTGTCAGCCAGATCCGAAGACAAAGACAAGAGATTATCCAGCAGTTGGGGTGCTCTTTGTTCCAAAACGGGCCCTAAAGACGCAACCGTCCGGTTCAAAGAGTCAACCAGGGGCCGCAGGCCTGTCTGACTGAGATTGGTCACCTCGGCCGCGATGTCGGCCATGGCCGAGAACAGATTCCCGCCGGCTTGACTGCGAAGTTGCGCGCCAGGCTTGAGCAAGGTCGGACTGGAACCGCCCCGGATATCGACGACCAGCGCGGCCAGCAGTCCCGAAGCGGCGATACGGGCGACGCTGTCTTCTGGGATCGGCCAGTCTTTTTTTACCGCCAAATGGACGGTAAAATTCAGTTTGGCACCATCATGGCGGGGTTCGATATCGTCGACCTGGCCAATGGCGAAGCCTTCATAGAGAACCTTTGAGCCATATTTCAGACCGGCAACATTCTCATAGCTGGCACTGTAGCTGTCCTCGCTTCCTGTTCTTCCTGAAATCAACCCAATGGAAAGAACCAAAGCCACCAACATGGCCAAAACGAAACCACCCACCAGCACATAGTTCGTTCGACCATCACGCATCCCGTTATCCTTCCCCCAGCAGTCGGCGCAAGTAAGCGTCCCGGTCAAGCAACGCTTCGACATTTCGACGGTTCAACAGATCCTGTACGCGGGGCAATGAACTGGCTCGCACCGCGTCTTTGCTGCCCAAAGCAATCACTTCTCCGCCATCCAGAACGCAGATCCGATCCGCAATACGAAAAGCGCTGTCAAGATCGTGGGTTACCACCACAATGCTCATGCCCAAGGCCTCGCGCAATCTCAGGATCAGCTCATCAATGGCCGAGGACACCGCCGGATCAAGCCCCGCGGAAGGCTCATCGCAGAACAGCAGGCGGGGGTCCAGCACGATTGCGCGGGCCAATGCCGCCCGTTTGATCATCCCTCCCGAAAGTTCTGAGGGCTTTAGATCGCCAAAGCCAGCAAGATTGACCACTTCGAGCTTCATTTGGGCGATGATGTTCATGGTTTTTTCGTCGAGATCGCTATGTTCCCGCAAAGGCAGTTTGATATTTTCGGCCAGGCTCAAAGAACTGAACAAAGCGCCGCTTTGAAAGGCCACGCCGATCTGGCGGCGCAAGGCCAGCATTTCCAGGGCCGGCAAATGATGCATGTCATGGCCAAGCAGACGAACTACGCCTTGAGTGGGACGCAACAGCCCAAGCAAATGGTTGAACAAGGTGCTTTTGCCCGAACCTGATCCCCCCATAATCACCATGATTTCGCCTTCGGCGACGGAAAGATCGATCCCTTTCAGGACCATTCTATCGCCGTAATGGGTGACCAGGCCCTGGACTTCGACGACGTTCATCGGGTCACGGCAAAAGCAAAGATCATGTCGGTGACTACGATCGCCGAAATGGCATGAACCACGGAACGGGTCGTCATCCGGCCGACTCCTTCGGCCCCCCCATCGACCAGGGCCCCATTGACCACGCCCACCAAAGTGATCAGGACGGCGAAGATCGCACTTTTCGCTAAACCATGGGCCAGATCGCCCAGTCGCAGCGCTTCGATGATCTGGCTGGCATAGGCGCCGAAACTGATTTCCAAATCGTGGCTGACAACAAACCCTGCCCCCGTTAGGGCAACCAGATGGGACCAAAGGGTCAAAAGCGGCAACATCACCACCATCGCCACCAGAGGCGGCACGACCAGATAACGCACGGGTTCGATACCCATCACCGTAAGGGCATCGATTTCCTGATTGATCTTCATGGTTCCCAGGCGCGCCGCCAATGCCGAGCCCGAACGCCCTGCCACCAGAATACCGGTAATCAGCGAAGAAAATTCGCGTACGACGGAAAGGGCGATGCCGGTCGCCACACGGGATTCAGCGCCGAAACTGCGCAGCGAATAAATGCCCTGGATTGCCAGCATGACGCCGATTGTGAAAGTCAAAACCGTAAGGATGGGCAGGGCGTCGACACCGATTTCACGGGCCTGGGCCAAAACCGCAGAAAACCGCACCGGCTGTTTCTGGCGATGACCGACGACCAGCCAATAAAGACTTTCCGAGAAAAGCTTGGCGGCAAATCCGATTTCATCCAGCCATTCGATGGTTGCGCGGCCAATGCGGTCCAGCAGTCGGACCCCCGCTTCACCCTTCACGTCTGTTCCCCGGACGGCCGTGTACGAATATCAAAAACCTGGTCCAGGCGCGCCAATTTCAAAACCCGCATGGCCGCCACACTAACGTTCTGAAGATAAAAACCCAAATGTCGCTGACGCGAGGCCTGATAGGCTTCTACCAGCGCGGCCACCCCGGAACTGTCAATATAGGCAACCCCGGCCAAATCCACCGCCACCGCCCGGCCTTCGGCCAGCTTACCCAACACTTCCCTGCGAAGCTCGGAACTATTGCCAAGATCAATTTCACCGGTCACGGCGATGATGGTTGCCTGGGCATCGGCGACAATTGCGAATGTCATGCTCATGAGAGGGCCTTTGTCATGCGTAACAGATTTCCAGCCCCTTCCGGGGCCGGCAAAAAGCAGACCTGATCCATTATCGTCCGGATGAAGTGGGTTCCCAGACCGCCGGGCCGCAATTTATCGATCGGGCGCGGACCAATTTGGCTGACATCCACCGGTGCGGCAAAATCGATCAATTGAATTTCCAACCCCTCTTCTGCAACCACCCGAATTTCGAGGTAAACATCCCCTTCACCATGATAGGCATGTCGCAGAATATTCTGCACGGCTTCATCGACAGCAAGCACAACTTCGGCCGCGGACTCGGCCGAACAGCCTGCCGCGCCGGCTGCCGCCTCGACCCGTTGGCGAAGTTCGCACAAACCCTCGGGCGAGGCTTTGAAGCGACTGGCGAACAAGGGCTTGGGACGAAAATCCTCGACGGCCATCAAAGTGAGATCATCCCGCAGGACCGCCGCCCCTTTGGTTAAGGCCTCAATGATCGCCGTCAGCCGGTGATCCAGATCAAGCGCAGCAACGCTGTTGATCATGCGTTCCACGCCCTGGCTTCCCAGCATAACCCCATCACAGCTGGATTCCGTTAAGCCATCGGTGAACAGATAAAGACAGCCACCACCCAGGGCGAGCCAGGTCTCTGGCATGTTTTGCGGAACCAAGTCGACAGCGATGCCCAAGGGGGGCGTATCCGCGTCAAAGCTTGTAAATGTAAGCCCTTGATGTAAAAGCGGCGGCTCATGCCCGGCATTGGCCAAGAGAATTGTGCCACTGCGGCGGTCAAGAAACCCCGCGACCATCGTTACAAAAGTTCCACCGGCCCCTGCCGTTTCACACAACTCGGCATTGATGGCCGCCAGCAAGGCTCCGGGGCGCCGATGGGCCTTGGCGAGGCAATGAAACAGGCTGATCGTCTTGGCCATCAGCAAAGAGGCGTTGATCCCTTTACCGGAGACATCCCCAACCGCGAAGGCCACCCGCTCATCGGAAAGGGGCAAAATATCAAAAAAATCACCCGACACCGCATAGGCCGGACGATTGATTCCCGCCACCGGACAGTCCTTCGGCCTATGGCTGGGTAACATACCCCTTTGAATTTCCGCCGCCAGTTCGACTTCGCGGCGCAACCGTTCCTGCTCAACCAGCCCGCGGGTCAGCCGGGCATTACTGATGGCCAAGGCGGCCGAAACACCCAAGGTCCGCAGCAATTGACGATCCGAGGAATGAAACAGCTGTCCACCGGCCTTGTTCAGCAATTCGATGGCCCCCAGCCTTTCGCTGCGCACCGACAACGGCGCGCAAAGGATCGAGCGGGTCGAGAATCCGGTCTTTGCGTCAACCAACGCTCCGAAATGGGGGTCGCGGCCGGCCTCCTTGACGAACATGGCTTGATTCTTCTCGACGACCTTGCCCACCACCCCGGTGCCCGGCGCTAAACGCAATCCGGTAATATCCACGGGACCAACACAGGCGCGACAGACCAGTTCCCCGGTCTTCTCGTCGATAAGAAACAGGCTCGCGGCCTCGGCATCGACAAAAGCGGCCACTCGCGCCAAGCCCTGGTGCAAAGTCTGGTCAAGGTCGCGCGAATTGGCAAAGGCATGGCTCATCTCGGCAATAAGATCCAATTGCCGATGGTAATCGTCCGGAAGCTGAGGATCGGGCGGCACTGTCATGACGCGCAACTATGCGCCAGCTTGGCCAAGAGGTAAATGCAGCTTAACCCTGCTCGCGGGTCGCGCTGAAGCGCAGCCCCGGAAAGTCCTGCTGAGCGCGGTTGAGAGTCCAGGCATTTCGCGCAAGAAAAACCATTGATCCGTCGCGATCTTCGGCCATCGACTGGCTATGCGCCTCGACGAATTTCTTGACCAGAAGCTTGTCCTCGGCATCAACCCAACGGGCTGTCTCGAAGGGAGCCTCTTCAAAACCAGCCTTGAGGTTATATTCGCTTTCAATGCGATTAGCGATGACCTCAAATTGCAGCTGACCAACCACACCCACGATCCAGGTCCCGCCATTCAGCGGCTTGAACAATTGGCTTACCCCCTCTTCAGCCAAGTCCTCCAGCGCCTTTTTTAGTTGCTTGGCTTTCATTGGATCATCCAGCCGAATACGTCGCAGCAATTCCGGCGCAAAGCTGGGTATGCCAGTAAAGCGCAGGTCCTCGCCCTCAGAAAGGGTGTCCCCTATCCGCAAGGCGCCATGATTGGGAATGCCCAGAATGTCGCCGGGAAAGGCCTCCTCGGCCAATTCGCGATCGCGGGCAAGAAAGAACACCGGGTTAAAGACGGCCATTACTTTCCCTGTCCGGGTATGTTTGAGCTTCATGCCCCGGTGAAACCGCCCCGAACATAAACGAAAAAAAGCGATACGATCGCGGTGATTGGGATCCATGTTGGCTTGGACCTTGAACACGAACCCACTGACATTTTCTTCTTCCGGATCAACCGGCCGTTGAACCGCCGGCTGAACTCTGGGTGGCGGCGCCCGCTCGCCAATACCCTGCAGCAATTCACGAACCCCAAAATTGCGCAGGGCCGAACCAAAAAAGACCGGGGTCAAATGGCCAGCACGATAGCCATCAAGATCAAACGGCGGACAGGCCCCACGGATCAGATCCACCTCTTCCCGAAGTTTTGCGGCAGCGTCACCGCCTACCAGGTCATCCAGACGCGGATCCCCCAAGGGCATGTCAATCGCGTCCGGAATATGGTCCCCCCGCCCCTGTTCCAACAAAAGGACCTGGTCGGTTGCCAGATTGTAAATACCTTTCAGATCGCGCCCCATGCCAATGGGCCAGGTTATTGGACAGACGTCCAAGGCCAGGGTTTTCTCAACTTCGTCCAAAAGATCAAAAGTCTCGCGGCCTTCGCGGTCAACCTTATTGAC
>Ga0007854_10001693_pt1 | contig 13986 bp, 12 predicted proteins | sample CryBogCBH12Aug08_FD_60382 | JGI IMG/M metagenome (GOLD analysis project Ga0007854, IMG submission 60382) | Freshwater microbial communities from Crystal Bog, Wisconsin, USA - CBH12Aug08 | ecosystem: Environmental > Aquatic > Freshwater > Lake | place: Crystal Bog, Wisconsin, USA | collected...
CGCGAAAAAAGCATCCGATGGATGCGGCTCAATGGGATGGTTTTTTCCCCATAACCGCCGGGGATATTGTTTTTTGGAAGGTTGCTGGACCAGAAGGTAAGGGTTCTGGCGGTTGAATCCTGACGCAGAAAAATCACCGAATGACCGTGCTCGGTGGCACCGATTTCATTGTTCCAGAAGATCTTGAGGAAATCTCCTGGTTGGGCCTGCGAGAGATCGGTGAAGTTCTGTCCGAGTCCGAGTTCATAAAAGAGGCGTGCTGTGCCCGGCCCATTGGCATTCCAGCGTCCCCAGATCCCTGTGCCATCGGGTTGCCCGTTCGACTTTAAGGCATGAACAATTTCGGGACTGAGGGAGAGTTGGTGACTTGATTGAAGGGCTGAAAGGGTCTTCAGAAAAACCAGATAGGTCGCCTCGGAGCAGTAGCTCGGTGTGGCATGTGAGGGTCGAATATCCAACATGCCGCTCGTTGTCGTGACAGCATCCCGAAGTTCACGATTTGCATTCGATGAGGTCGAATATCCGCCCCCGCTCGGCATCTGATGCATGGACTCCAAGACTAATTGGTTGATGTCGCTTGGATTTGCTTCCGCATGAAGCATGCTCATGGAAAGAATCGCAGTAGTAAGAGAGATAAAAAAAATCCGCGATGACATCACCGCACAGCATCAATCAATCTAGCTTATCTGCACAGGGGATCCTTACGGGATCTGTCGTTTTTTTGCTGGTGGTTATTTCTGGTGCTGCTCTTTGCTGGTGGCCACATCCGATCAGCCCAAGCGGCGGACTTCCGATCCCTGGTGAGATCGTGATTTCCGTTCCGCAGTTTCTGCAGGGTGATCCGCAGTGGGGGAATGACCAACTCGGGAATACTCCCGGTTCCATGCGGGGGGAGGGGTGTGCTGTTACTTCGGCGGCGATGGTGCTCTCCCACTATGGAATGGATGTCGATCCGGGGCGCCTGAACGTCTTTCTAAAACAGCACAATGGTTATGAGGGGCAGGCGTGGCTGAAGTGGGAATCGGCTGCCGAATACTCTCCGGATCTTGTCGAAAAGAACTACGAAGCCCTTCCTTCCTATGGCCGGATCGATTGGAATCTCCTGCACGGGAATCCGGTGATCGTTCGCCTCAGGCTACCGAGCGGTATCACGCACTTTGTCGTGATCGTTGGAAAACGGGGGTTCGACTACCTGATCCGGGATCCCTCCCCGCGCGGAGAAGAGAAGATTTATCCGCTAAAGGAACTCGGGGTTCCTATTGAGGCCTTACGCTATTACCGGCGTTTCCGGAAGTTGGATGCGCAGGTGAAAGCAGCAGCGCGACCAGACTGATCAGCGCCATGGCGGCGAGATAGTACCCAACGGATCCGAGTCCGTGACTCATTGCGAGTGAAGTCGCCAGATAGGGGGTCAGGGAGGCTCCAAGAATCCCTGCGACATTGAAGGTGATCGAGGCTCCCGTGTAACGGACCTCCACAGGGAAGAGTTCGGAGAGGAAAGTTCCGAGCGGTGCGTAGGTGACTCCCATGAGGAGGAAGCCGATCACGAGCGTCGCGATCACGCCCGGAGTTCCCGCCGAGAAGAGGCGTCCGAAACAAAGGCCAAAGATCAGAATCGCCACGGTGGCAAGTAGGAGCATGTTTCGGCGTCCGATCCGCGAGGAGACCCATGCGGTGCAAGGAATCGAGAGGGTAAAAAAGAGAACGCCGGCAAGCTGGATGATCAGGAATGTTTCGCGGGAGTAACCCAGATGGGTCGTGCCCCACGAGAGGGAGAAGACAATGAGGATGTAAAAAATCACAAAGGTCGCAACTGCGGCGAACGTTCCAAGAATCACAGGGCGGAGATGGTTGCTCACGAGATCCAGCATCGGGAGAGCCACATGACTTCCACGGGACGACGCCTCCAAGAAAGCAGGCGTCTCGGTGATATTGAGCCGGACATAGAGTCCGACCAGTACCAGCACGCTACTGGCGAGAAAAGGCACCCTCCAGCCCCATGTCAGGAAGCTTGCGGCATCAAGGTGCTTACTGAGCAGGAGGAAGATCGCGCCGGAGAAGAGAAAGCCGATCGGAGCTCCAAGCTGTGGAAACATGCCGTACCAGTCCCGTTTACCGGGAGGAGCATTCTCGGTGGCCAGCAGGACCGCTCCCCCCCATTCCCCTCCAAGACCGAAGCCCTGTCCGAAGCGGCATAGGGCGAGAAGGATAGGGGCAGCCAAACCAATCGAGGCGTAGGTAGGTAAAAGGCCAATCAGCACAGTGGAGAGCCCCATCGTCAAAAGGGCCGCTACCAAGGTCGTCTTTCTTCCGATCCGATCCCCAAAATGGCCAAAGAAGATGGATCCGAGCGGCCTGGCGAAGAAGGCCAGTGAGAAGGTCGCTAGTGACTGGAGTGTCGCTGCCGTGGGATCACCCTGGGGAAAGAAGAGTTTCGGGAAAACAAGAACCGCCGCCGTGGCGTAGATGTAAAAGTCAAAGAATTCGATGGCCGTTCCTGCGAGGCTGGCGATCAGAATTCTAGTCACAGAATTAGCGGCGGGTGAACGATGGCTATCGGAAGTAGTTTTCATGTCACTATGCGTTCAATACACGATCGGTGGGTGCCGTAACCAGTATTCCCTGGGATCGGGCTACAACAACGCGCGGTGACTGCGTCATCGGGACATCCGTGCAACCAGAGAACAAGAGTGCTTTGTCAAGTGTTCATGCTCAACCGCTCAGCCAGCCCACCCTTCACAATCACGCAAAACACGGTTTTCAGCTGAAAGGGGAGGGGGGATTTTTTATGGGATTAACTTATTTAAGGCTCTTCTTGAGTTTTGAAACAATGCTCTGCTCCTCTTTGGAGCGTTTTCCAAAACTCAAAATCGGCCTTACCTCCCAGTCAAAGACTCCCCAGCAAGGGAGTTCGCGCAGGATTCGGTCCGCTTCCTCGTTGCAGGACGCCTCCATGATGAAAACCAAGGTTCTCTCTCCGAGAGGAAGTCCTCCAGCAAGAATGACGCCTGCTTCTTCCAGCTTATGGAGTGCATCGAATGAGGGAATGATCCCGCCTTGGAGCACTGCGAGTTCTTCCTCTTGAGAGGTAAAGCCGGGGCCGTGAGATCCGATGACGAGGTACCTGTCTAGGGATGTTGATTTTTTGGCGCGTGATTTCATGGGTATTTTATGTAAGGGGATTGCCTTCTGTAGAATACACAAGGCGTAACTACATCGTGGTCCAATATCTGCCAATACCCAGAGGAATCGAAGTTATTTTGAGGTGGGAACCATCCTGTTTCTTGCCGAGTCGATGGAAATAGGGATTCGCTCCGATGGAAGAAAGCTGGTAGCAGGTACGTATGAGTCTTTCACGGTATCTCCTCATTTTTCTGGCAGTTGGATTGACACTCCCGTTCGTTCCGGTGAAGGGAGTCGAACCTAAGGGCTCTGAGCTCGTGCCGGCTGCGTCCTCCCATAAACTTAAAGTGGCTGTCTTTGACCGACCCCCTTACACATTTAAGACGGAAGAGGGGTTATGGAGCGGTATTGGGATCGAACTCTGGGAGCAAATTGCCGAGGAACTTCATCTTCCCTACGAATATGTCGAGGTGCCGCTGAGTGATGTTTATACCAAGCTTCATTCGGGGGAATGCGACCTGGCTCCCACTTTATCTCTTGTTCCCAAGGGGATCGGTCAGGTGGATTACACGGCCTCCTACCTGTTCAGTTACGCAGCGGTGCAGACGGTTGGAAAATCATTGATCAGCCAGACTCGGGATCTCTGCGAGAATCTTAGCAACCGCGGTTTCTTTGTGATACTCTTGATCATGGCGGGTATCGTCATCATCTATGGTTTTGTGATTCTCCTCATTGAGAGGCGCAAGGATTTCGGCCATTTATCGGGCCCCCATCATAAGCGTTTCTTCCATGCCCTCTGGTTTTCAGCCTTGAGTTTCACAACTCCCGATTATGCCGAGACCTTGGAACTTTCCCCTATTGGAACGATCGGAACCTATATTTGGAGTCTCATGGGAATCGCGTTCCTGGCACTTTTCAGCGGCACCCTCATCACCGCGATCTCGGAGTCGGATAATGCTCCCAAGACCTTTCAAGTGGAAGACCTCACCAGGTACAAGGTCGGAACATTGAAGGGATCCGCCTTTGATTCCATGCTTCGTGAAAGAGGTCTTCCCGTGAAGGAATTTCCCTCGCCGGAAGATGGACTTGATGCCCTTGCCAAGGGTCAAATCTCCGCGTTCGCGGGCGATGCGATACCGATGACCTATATCGCGACAAATCGCTATCCGGGGAAATTCGTGCTTTCGATCGTCCGATCCAAACCGCTTTTCTACACGATGGCAGTCAGGCAGGGACTCCCTCAATTTCAAGAAATCAATAAAAAGATTTTAGAGATAAGTCTGGCTCCCGATTGGGAACGCAGGATGGAGCACTGGACCGGTCCTTTGAGCTTTTAAAACTTTTTTTGCTGTGCCTGGGAGAACCAGTCTCCTCCTGTGCCCGGTTTTCCGGAATCATTGCGCATGTAGCGGCTTAGGTCTTCGCCTCGTCCTCCATGGCCCCGGCGATCTCCCGGCGCCCCTTTGGGATCACGAGGGGTGAGATCGACATTGGTCTTGAGCGAGAGGGCGATACGTTTGCGCGGCAGATCGACCTCCATGACGGTCGTCTGGACTTTCTGGCCGACCTTGAGGAACTCCGCGGGGTTCTTCACGAAATCATCGCTGATCTGGCTGATATGTACCAAGCCGTCCTGATGGACTCCGATGTCCACGAAGGCACCGAAGGCTGTGACATTCGTCACGATACCGGGCAGTTTCATGCCTGGCTGGAGATCCTCCATTTTCTCGACGCCCTCGGCGAAACTGAAGGCCTCGAACTGCTCGCGCGGATCACGTCCCGGTTTGGCCAATTCGGCCACGATGTCCTTGAGGGTCGGGAGTCCAACTTCGGGGGTGACATAGCGGTCGAGTTTGATCGCGGCCCGCTTCGCCGGATCACGCAGAAGATCCTGCACCGTACAACCGAGGTCCGCCGCCATGCGGTCGACGAGTTCGTAACGCTCCGGATGGACGGAGCTCGCATCAAGGGGATGCGCCCCGTCACGGATACGCAGGAAGCCTGCCGCCTGCTCGAAGGCCTTTGGCCCTAGGCCGCTGATCTTGAGAAGTTCGGCGCGTGACTTGAAGGGGCCGTTTGTATCCCGGTGGGTGACAAGGCTGGCTGCAGTCCGGGAGTTGAGACCAGAGACATAGGCTAATAGGTGTCGGGAGGCGGTGTTGAGTTCGACGCCGACCTTGTTCACGCAGGAGATGACGACATCGTCGAGAGAACGTTTCAGGGCGGCTTGGTCCACGTCGTGCTGGTACTGACCGACCCCGATCGACTTGGGATCAAGCTTCACCAATTCAGCGAGCGGGTCCATGAGACGTCTTCCGATGGAGACTGCTCCACGCACCGTGAGATCAAGTTCTGGGAATTCCTCACGGGCGATCTCACTTGCCGAATAGATCGAGGCGCCGCTTTCGCTCACCACGACGATCTGGATGGAGGAGGGGAGCTTCAGCTTCTTTACAAATGTTTCGGTCTCGCGGGAAGCGGTGCCGTTGCCGATGGCGATCGCCTCGACCTTGTGAAGGCGGACCATATTGAGAATAGCCTCGGCGGCCTCAAGTTCCTCCCCCCTGCTCCGGCCCGGGTAGATCACCTCGTTTGCCAGGAGTTTTCCCTGACGGTCGAGAAGGACGACCTTGCAGCCGGTGCGGAATCCGGGATCTATACCGAGGGTGATCTTCTGTCCGAGCGGAGAGGCGAGCAGGAGCTCGCGCAGGTTATCGGCGAAGACACGGATCGCCTCCTCATCGGCCTTCTTTTTGTAGAAGCCGCGCGCCTCGACTTCCATTGCAAATCCCAACAAACGCTTGAGGCAATCATCGCAGGCGAGTTTTACCTGATCAGCGGCCTTGGAATTACCTCTCACAAAGAGGCTGTAGAGGGTACCTAATGCCTCGCTCTCGGGAGGAGTGAGGCGGAAGTAGAGGAATCCCTCGGTCTCACCACGACGCATGGCGAGAATGCGGTGCGAGGGTGCCGTGGCGGCGGGTTCGCTCCAGTCGAAGTAGTCCTTGAACTTAGCCCCTTCTTCTTCCTTGCCCGAAATGAGAGTTGATTTGATGACTCCCTTGTTCAGGTAAAGGCTGCGGAGTTGTGCGCGGGCTGTGGCGTCATCATTGATGCGCTCCGCGAGTATGTCTCGGGCTCCGGCCAGAACTGCGGCCACCGTGTCTACGGTCGAGGTCTTGGCGTCGACAGTCACGGAGTTGCCCACATAGGGAGCGGCAAGAGCCTCAGGATCGGTTAAGGGATCCTGAGCCCAGAGAGTCTCCGAGAGGGGTTCCAGACCGAGTTCCTTCGCGATGGTCGCGCGGGTACGCTTACGTGGCTTGAATGGAAGGTAAATATCCTCGAGTGAATTCAGCGTGGGCGCCATCTCCACCTTTGCGCGGAGTTCCTCGGTGAGGAGTTTGCGTTCCTCAAGCGATGCAAGAATCGACTCACGACGCTTATCGAGCACCTCGAGTTGCTCAAGTCGGTCGCGGATCGCTGTGATCTTCACCTCATCGAGTTCCCCTGTGCGTTCCTTACGGTATCGGGCGATGAAGGGAACAGTGGCACCCTCTTCGAGGAGGACTGCGGTGGCGGCAACCTGACGGGCCTGAAGGCCGAGTTCGGTGGTGATTTGGACAAGATGTTTTTCGATCACGGAATGGGGAATAGGGAATGGGTAATAAAGCGGCTCGGGGATGGAGGAGGGAAAGCTTCTGCGACCAGTAATTACTTGGAGGGCGTGTTCTCGTTGTCCCAAGTCAATGGAGCGGGCTGGGTTTCCATCCGCGGACTGGGGTTGAAGACGCGGAACCAGTTTCCGAAATTCTTTTTCATCCCCTCGGAGAAGGAGAGGTAGTTCTCGTTCCGCTCGCCTCCTCGGGGGATTGCTTTAAGAACAGCGTTGACGGAGAGTTCGGGCAGATCGTACGTGGTCGAGCAAATGCCGGCGGCCGAGGCATGGTGCGCGTCGCTGGCGGCCGTGGCGGCAAGACCTCGGCGTGTTGCGTAGTTGGAGGCCTTGGCATTGAATCCACGCAGGGTGACCGCCGCATTGAAGGTCTCAAGGGCTGCCAGATCAAGTTGGTCGAGGATCTCTTCGCGGATGCCGGCGCGGAAAGAGTCGTAGGGGTGGGGGGCGATGCAGATACCGCCACGTTCCTTCACGGCCGCGGCCACTTCGAGAGCAGGCACTCCCTTCATGTTCGGAAGAGTCACGCCCAGGCAGAGGAGGTGGCCATCGGCTGTGGAGACCTCGACGCCGGGAATGACAAGGAAGCCATCGACAGGAAGTCCATCCTCGCGCACCAGTCCATGACTGATGAGGTGGGCAATAGCGTCGCAGGTATTGTGATCGGTAACAGCAATGCCGCTTAAACCGCGCTGTTTGGCGGCCTCGATCATGTCCTCGGGGGAACCACATGCATCCGCCGAGTAATGGGTGTGGAGATGCAGGTCGAAGGCGTGGCGCATCGGGGTATTTTGGCGACTCTTCGCATCCAATGCCAAGGGAAAGAAAATTTAGGAGAGCTTTTTACTTTTTGACACGCGACCAGAGGAGTATTTCAAAGCCATGGCTATTGCGTTCAAAGAATGGGCTCTGGTCTGTGAAGCTCTCGGAAGCGGCGAGCAGAGTGTGATTCTCCGCAAGGGGGGCATCGCTGAGGGAAAAAGTGGTTTTGGCTTTGATTACAACGAGTTCTACCTCTTTCCAACGTGGTTTCATGGACAGATTGACAAAGTGAGGAAAGTGGATGCTGTCCTTCCTGAGCAGGCTCCCGAGGAGGTGACGATCAGTCACACTGCGGTGCTCGAATGGAGTGGTCGCATTGACGACAAGGAGACTGCTCATCGTCTGAATGAACTGCATGTGCTCGACGCCTCGGTGATCGAAGAACGCTTTGTCTATGATACCAAGTCGGGTTCGCTCGGCGGGAACGGAATCAATATTGCCTTTGTCCGTGTCTACAGACTCGAACCTGCCTCCACGCTTCCCATGAGTAAGGAGTTCGGAGGGTGCCGTTCATGGATTGAGCTTCCTGATGGGGATTTCGGAGCCATGGTCTCTGTCCTCAGCGATGAGGAGCACGGACGCCGTAGGGAGCTTTTTGCGCGGTTGCTCGGGGTGACGTTTTAAACTCCCCCCTCTCTGCAAGGGATAACGTAGGGAATCTTTCACCGTGCCGATGGCCGAGCTGGATTTTCCCACGGGCCTCCCTATGATCTCTAGTCCATGAAGTATATTTTCGTGACAGGTGGTGTGGTCAGCTCACTGGGAAAAGGCCTCGCTGCCGCTTCCCTGGGCACTCTTCTGGAGCATCGCGGTCTGCGAGTGACGCTGCAAAAGCTCGATCCCTACCTGAATGTCGATCCCGGCACGATGAATCCCCTTCAGCATGGTGAGGTCTATGTGCTGGCCGATGGAGCGGAGACCGATCTCGACCTTGGTCATTACGAGCGTTTCACCAAATGCGTGCTTACACGTGACAACAACCTGACCAGCGGTCAGGTTTACGAGACAGTCCTCGCGAAGGAGCGGCGCGGCGATTATCTCGGCAAGACGGTTCAGGTCATTCCCCACATCACCGACGAGATCAAAAGCCGGATCCGCAGCCTCGAGCAGGCCGGGAATGCCGACATCCTCATCACGGAAATCGGTGGCACCACGGGTGATATCGAGGGACTTCCCTTCCTCGAGGCCATCCGTCAGTTCATTCTCCAGGTGGGGCATGAGAATGCGATCCTCCTTCACGTGACCCTCGTTCCCTACATCAAGGCCGCCGGTGAACTGAAGACCAAACCGACGCAGCAGAGTGTTGCCAAGCTTCGTGAAATCGGGCTCCAGCCCGAGGTGCTGATCTGCCGAACGGAAAAGCCTCTTGAGGAGGATGTTCGTGAGAAGCTTTCCCTTTACTGCAATGTCCCGATCAGCTCCGTGATTGAGGCGAGGGATGTCGAGAACTCCATCTACGAGTTTCCGCTGATGCTTCAGGAGGAGGGGCTAGATGAGAAGGTCTGCCAACTCCTTCATCTCAAGACACCCCCGGCCGACATGGAGCGCTGGAAGATGATCGTTCACTCGATCGTGCACCCGTCACGCCGGGTCAAGATCGCCGTTGTGGGCAAGTACGTGGAGTTGCAGGATGCCTACAAGAGCATCTATGAGTCGCTCTGCCACGCGGGAGGAGCCAACGACTGCGGCGTCGACTTGGAGATCGTGGATGCCGAGCAGATCGAAGCCGAAGGGGCTGAAATTTTCCTGAGTGGTGTCTCCGGTATCCTTGTTCCCGGTGGCTTCGGTGACCGTGGGACCGAAGGAAAGATCGCCGCGGCACGCTACGCGAGGGAGAACAAGATCCCTTATTTCGGGATCTGTCTCGGAATGCAGATCGCGACGATCGAGTTTGCAAGGAATGTCTGCGGACTGGAGGGTGCCAACAGTACCGAGTTCGATCCCGCCTCCCCTCATCCCGTCATTGCGCTTCTCGATGAGCAAAAGGAGGTGACCGGCAAGGGTGGTTCGATGCGTCTCGGTTCCTGGCCCGCTGTACTCAAAGCCGGTTCGCTCGCTCACAAGATCTATGGTCAGGCAGAAATCGCGGAGCGCCACAGGCATCGTTATGAATTTAACAGCGCCTACCGTGCTCAGATGGAGGAGAAGGGCCTTATTATTTCCGGAACGTCCCCCGACGGGTTGCTGGTTGAGATCATCGAACATCGCGACCATCCCTGGTTTGTGGCGGTGCAGTTCCACCCCGAGTTCCTGAGCAAGCCGGAGGCTCCTCATCCGCTCTTCGACGAGTTTATCCGCGCTTCACTCGGTTAAGAGGTCTCTGTTTGAGGTTTTCCGGTCATGAGTGAAACAAAGGATCTTGAGCGCATGGTCGAATTCGAATTCGTCCGCGCCACCGAAAATGCCGCCCTCCATTCCATGCAGTGGATGGGTCGGGGAGACAAGGAGGCCGCCGATGAGGCCGCCTGCGACGCGATCAAGGGGATGTTCGATCTGGTCGATATCCGCGGAGAGGTCGTGATCGGTGAGGGGATCAAGGACAAGGCGCCGGGGATTTTTCTCGGCGACAAGTTGGGCCGCTGGGGTGCGGAGGATCCCCGGTTCGATATCGCCCTCGATCCGATCGATGGCACCAGCAATATCTCCAAGGGAATGCCAAACTCGATTTCCGTCATGTCCGCGGTCCTTGTGCCTGATGGCAAGGAGCGTAGCATGGTCAATATCCCGAGCTTCTATGTGGAGAAGTTGGCCTACGGTGCCCGCGTTGAGCGATGCATTCTTAATGGCACCATTGCGCCCATCGCGCTGGATGATCCCTTCGAGCAGACGCTTGAGCAGGTTGCCAAGGCTCTGGGAAAAAGAATCGGCGAGCTGGTGGTGACTATTCTGGACCGCCCCAGAAATCAGCCGTACACGGATGCGGTGCGTCGTGCCGGCGCCTCGCTGCGACTGATTGCCGATGGAGATATCACTGCAGCTGTGGCTCCCTCCCTGCATGATTCCGGAATCGATCTCTACGTGGGGAGGGGAGGCGCACCCGAGGGAATTCTGACTGCGGCAGCCCTGAAAGCCCTGGGTGGGGATATCCTGCTGCGCATGTGGCCCCGTGATGAGGAGGAGCGGGCGGAGTTGTTGAAAACGCTGGCTCCTGCCGATCTCGAGCGCGTTTATCACAGGGATGACCTGGTTCATGGTGACAGCGCCATCTTCTGCGCGACTGGCATCAGTGACAGCCCCATGTTGCCTGGGGTGAAACTGATCGGGAAGACAGCTATCACCCATTCGATCCTGATGCGTTCCAGAAGCAAGACGGTCCGCTACATCAAGGCCGTCCATGATCTGGAGGTGAAGACCATCCACCTGCGTAGCCTGCGGGGTGAGGAGCATCTCTAAGGAATTTTTGGACAACTTTCCGTTTCTGTCACAATTCCGGAATTGCTTTCCTTAATAATCCAACCCAACACTTCAACCATATGAGCATGAACCAACTCGAAGCCCTCAAGCAATTCACTACCGTTGTCGCCGACACGGGCAATTTCGCCGAGATCAAGAAGTTCCAGCCCCAGGATGCCACGACGAACCCTTCGCTCATCCTCAAGGCTGTTCTCCAGCCCGAGTACCGCACGCTTCTGGATAAGGCGATCGCCGACAACAAGGGATCAAGCCTCTCCGGTTCCACCCTCTGGAAGAAGATCATCGACGACACGCTCATCCTCTTCGGATGTGAGATCCTCAAGATCGTTCCCGGTCGCGTCAGCACTGAGGTAGATGCCCGTCTCTCCTTTGACACCGAGGCCACTCTCGATAAGGCCCGCTACCTGATTGGTCTTTACAAGAGCGTCGGCATCGACCGCGAGCGCGTCCTGATCAAGATCGCCTCCACTTGGGAGGGTATCCGCGCCGCCGAAGTTCTTCAGAAAGAAGGGATCAACTGTAACCTCACTCTCATGTTCTCGATGCCTCAGGCTGTTGCCTGTGCCGAGGCTAAGGCCCGCCTTATTTCTCCCTTCGTCGGCCGTATCTACGACTACTACAAGGCGACCACCGGCAAGGAATATGTCGGCATGGAGGATCCTGGTGTCCAGTCGGTCCATAAGATCTACAATTACTTCAAGAAGTTCGGCTACGAGACCCAGGTCATGGGTGCTAGCTTCCGCAATACCGGCGAAATCGTCGCCCTTGCCGGGTGTGACCTCCTCACCATCAGTCCCGACATCCTTGAGAAGTTGGAGCAGTCCACGGAGCCAATGCCCCGCGTCCTGAGCCCCGAGGCTGCCAAGGGCATGGAGATCGAGAGGATCCCCGTCGATGAGAAGAATTTCCGTTGGCTCCTCAACGAGGATGCCATGGCCACCGACAAGCTTGCCGAGGGTATCCGTAAGTTCGGTGCCGACATCGTCAAGCTCGAGGGGATGATCGCCCAGGCTTGCTAATCTATAAAGCTGACCTCTGACACGATTTTTTAACCCTAACCGCGATGATAAAACGCTTTTTCCCAATACTTTTTGCCATGGCCATTACTGGTTGCGCCACGGCACAGGTTCCCTCTTCAACGGGTGGCGCGGGCGATGATCATCCGGGCTCGGTACCCGTGCTTCTGGGGCTGGATCCTGTCCGTCAGGATCTGAAGCTTTCCTCATTGCAGTGTGCCCTGCTCGATTCCCTTAGGACCGAGTACAAGTCGCGTGCGAAGCAAATCACCGCGATTGGCATGGCTGATCAGGATGCGGCCGTGCGTTCCAGCTGGGATCTCCGTTCCCTTCGCAAGCAGTTCAATCAGCGAGCTCTTCAGGTGCTGAGCTCCTCCCAGCAGGATAGACTGCGTCAGATCGAGCGCCAGATGCTTGGTGGCAAGTTGCTGACATCGCCCAAGGAGCAACAGTTGCTTGGCCTCAACCAGCAGCAGCAACAGCAGCTTGCGGCAATTTCCCAGTCCTCCAATGCAAAGGTCGCCGCCCTCAATGCTCAATCCTCCTCTGGAAAGCTTTCCCCGTTCTGGGCCGACATCAAGCGGCATCAGATCGATAGCGGCACCAAGAATCAGATGCTCTCCGTGCTTACCTCAAAGCAAAAGAAGCAATGGCTGGTGCTGAGTGGTCAGAAGATGGGCCTGCCAAAGGTGCACGATCCGAACGCGAACACGAAATCCCTCTTCGAAGGCTATTAATTTCGAGCCGGGCATCGTCGTTAAAAACGATGCCCTTCTTGATTGCTGAAGTTCCGACCCTCATCAGTTCCCAGTCTCTTCAAATTATCCAGAGATCTCATGAAACGTCTGCTCCTGCTCCCTCTCGTTGCGCTGACCCTTGCATCCGCCTCTGCGGTCACTGTGGCTTTCACGTCCACTCCTGACAGCATCTCTTACATGCCTGTCCTGCTGAACCAGCCTGAGATTCACAAGGATCTCAAGATCTCAGCTGCTCAGGATGCACGTATCGACATGATACGTGCCGAGTGTCGTGCCAAGGTGGGAGTGGTTTCCGCTGAGGGGCTTCTCGATCCCGCACTTTCCCCCGGTGCCCTGAAGACTCTCCCCAGCTACCAGGCTTCCTGCAATCGCAGGGTCTTGGCCGTTTTAAACCCTGCCCAGCGCGCGCGATTCCGTCAGATCGAACGTCAGTTCCACGGCGGGCTTTTCCTCCTCTCCCCAAGCGAACAGAGTCTCCTAAAACTGACTCCGGACCAGCGCCATAAGGTTACCGAAATCCGCTCTGTTGATGCAGCCAAGGCAGCAGAGGTTCAGAAAGCTTTCCTTGCCGGAAAGAAATCCCAGCTCCGTAGGGAGTTGGATCTCCACCGTATCCATCGCACGACGGCGCGTAGCCTGCTTCATCTTCTGACGCCTGAGCAGCAGAGGGAGTGGTTGGCCTCCCTCGGTGCCCCCCCTCAAAAAGTAAGGCTTGGGATTTTTCCCCCACGCGTTGTTGCTGCTCGGTTGGCGTACGACTACGACGCCTTCCCTCGCACGCCTAGCGTGGCATCAAAACTTCTGAGCCTCTTCAGAAGTGAGATAAGAGGGCTCGATTGACTTGGCTATACCGGCTCTTCACTACTTCGGGGCTGCACTTCGTGCAGTCGAAACGCCCCTTTTCCAAGGGCCGCGTCCTCCCTTTACCCGCTCCGATCCTAGGCGCAGTGAGATTGGATGGAGAGCAAGGCGTGCGAGCGCTGCTGTAGTGAACTACTGCAAGCGAGCAACAACGCAGCTATCCGCCAACTATCACAAGACTTCCTACTTAAGCTCCGGAGGGAGGGGTAAATTCTTTATCTGCTGAACCGCATTGCGGTGGCAGACGAGGATGGCATCGTCGGTTTCCACGACGACGAGGTCGCTTACGCCGCAGAGGGCGATCGTGCGCTTGCCG
>Ga0007854_10001694_pt1 | contig 13979 bp, 10 predicted proteins | sample CryBogCBH12Aug08_FD_60382 | JGI IMG/M metagenome (GOLD analysis project Ga0007854, IMG submission 60382) | Freshwater microbial communities from Crystal Bog, Wisconsin, USA - CBH12Aug08 | ecosystem: Environmental > Aquatic > Freshwater > Lake | place: Crystal Bog, Wisconsin, USA | collected...
TACTCGGTCGGTGAGACTGGTCGCGTTGGTGCTCCGAAGCGTCGCGAAGTCGGACACGGCATGCTCGCCGAGCGTGCGCTCGTGCCCGTCTTGCCTTCGGAAGCTGACTTCCCGTACACACTGCGCGTCGTTTCGGACGTCCTGCAGTCCAACGGTTCGACATCCATGGCTTCGGTCTGTGGTTCGACCCTCTCGCTGATGGCTGCCGGTGTGCCAATTAAGGCACCCGTCGCTGGTATCGCCATGGGTCTCGTCTACGAGAATGGCGTCTACTCGACGTTGACCGACATTCTGGGTGCCGAAGATGCCTTCGGTGACATGGACTTCAAGGTGGCCGGTACGACGGACGCCGTGACCGCACTGCAGCTGGACACGAAGATCGACGGCCTGCCCGCCGACGTCCTCGCCAAGGCACTCTTGCAGGCGAAGGAAGCCCGTTTGACAATCTTGAACGTCATTACCGACGCCATCCCGGCACCTCGTGCGGAAGTGGCCGCCGTGGCGCCCAAGCTCGTCTCGATTGAGATCCCGATTGACAAGATCGGTGAGGTCATCGGACCAAAGGGTAAGGTCATCAACACCTTGCAGCAGGAGACTGGTGCCGAAATCACGGTGGACGACGACGGTGTTGTCGGAACCGTGACCATTGGTGCCGTTGACGGTCGTGCGGTCGAAGAGGCCAAGCGTCGCATCTCGCTCATCCTGGACCCACCCACCGCCGAAGTTGGCGCGGTTTACCAGGGCCGTATCGTGAACATCGCGAAGTTCGGCGCTTTCGTGAGCATCTTGCCCGGTCGTGACGGCCTCTTGCACATCTCCAAGATGTCGCCCCTCAACGGCGGCAAGCGCATTGGCGAAGTGTCGGACGTTGTTGAACTCGGACAGGCCATCGAAGTGCGCGTGGATGACATTGACCCACAGGGCAAGGTGTCACTCTCCCTGGCCGGTGAGTACGCCGCTGCCGACGGCGAAGAGACCGAGCGTCCTGAGCGTGCGGAGCGCCCTGAGCGCGAGTCGCGTCCAGCCCGTGAGCCTCGTGCCGCGGCCCCAGCGCCCGTCTCGAGCTTTGAGGCTTCGTTTGAGGCTGAGCTCGCGAGCGAGATTGGTGACCTTGGTCCCTCGTCGCCCGGATTCGGTGATAGCAGCGAAGGTCGTCGTGACCGTCGCCCACGTCGTCGCTAATCCGTCGAACAGAAATATCCCCGCTCGAGTTCGCTCGGGCGGGGATATTTTTTTGTCGCACATCGTTTAGTTCGCCACGGTAAACTGGCACAACTCCAACCCCCTTTGAAGGACCCCCTCATGTCTGACGCATCAAACATTGTTCACAACGCCACGCCCGACCCACGCCGCTGGTTCGCACTCTTCGTAATCGCCATTGCCCAGCTCATGGTGATTCTTGACTCGTCAATCATTAACATCGCCTTGCCACACGCGGCGGTGACCCTGCACATCTCGCCCAAGAACGTCCAGTGGGCCGTCACTGCCTATACCTTGACCTTCGGTGGGTTCTTGCTGCTCGGCGGTCGCATCGGTGACTACATGGGTCGCAAGAAAGCGTTCCTGTGGGGCCTGCTGGGCTTCGCCGCCGCATCACTGCTTGGTGGCTTCGCGACCAACCAGGCCATGTTGTTTGGCGCACGCGCGCTCCAGGGGTGCTTTGGCGCCCTGCTCGCGCCTGCGGCGCTGTCGTTGATTTCAGTCATCTTTACTGACTCCAAGGAGCGCGCCAAGGCGTTTGGGGTCTTCGGGGCCCTCTCCGGCGTCGGTGCGGCGATTGGACTCATCGCCGGTGGTCTGTTGACGCAGTACGTGTCGTGGCGGTGGTGCATGTTCGTCAACACTCCAATGGCCCTTTTGGCTTTCTCCCTGGCCATTGGCAACGTCAAGGAGTCCAAGGTTGAGGGACACCCTCACTACGACGTTCCCGGTGCTATTTCGGCCACGCTGGGCATGATCTCGGTGGTCTTCGGGGTGAGTCGTGCGGGCAACCTGAACAACTGGGGATCGGTCCAGGCCTGGCCCTTCATCGTGGCAGGATTCGCTCTCCTCGGCATCTTCTTCGTCATCGAATCTCGTTCCAAGCAGCCATTACTGCCGTTGCGCCTCATCCTCGACCGCGTCCGTGGTGGCGCCTTTCTGGCTCAGATTCTGGTCGCTCTCGCTATTTTTGGAATGTTCTTGTGGATGACTTTCTACTTCCAGGACATTCACGGCTACTCGGCGGTGAGCTCGGGTCTTCTGTTCTTGCCCTTCTCCATTGGCGTGATCATTTCCGCCGGTGCGACCAGCGCCCTGTTGCCCAAAGTCGGTCCACGTCCGCTGGCCACCATTGGCATGTTGGCGGCCGGTGGCGGTCTGTGGTTCTTGTCGTACTTGACGCCCACCAGCACCTACGCCGGCAACGTCCTGCCAGCGTTGATTATCACGTCGCTGGGCCTGGGCTTCGCCTTCGTGTCCATTGCGCCAACGGCGCTGTTTAACGTCGCCCCGGCCGATTCGGGCGCCGCATCAGCGGTCCTCAACACGGCACAGCAGATTGGCGGTTCGTTCGGTACCTCAATCCAGAACACCATCGTGGTCTCGACCGCCACGGCGTTTGTCGTCAAGGTGGCGACCTCGGTGCCGAGTGAAAAGGCCAAATCAATGGTGTTGGCCGCAAAGAACACGCATGGGTACAACATGGCGTACCGCTTCGCAGCCGTGGTGATGATTGCAGCCGCCATTGCCTTCTTCGCCATGGTGAACATCGACCGCGACCACTTGGGTCAGCACGATGAGTCGCCCGCGGTGATGCACTAGGCACCACTAAGGTTGTCGCATGACACGAATTGCCTTTGTTGGTGGCGCTGGCCGTATGGGGCAGGCGCTCGCGAGCGGTTTTAGCGAGCTCCTTGATTTCATGGTTGTTGCCCTCGTCGACCCCGGCACGCCGCGCGACATGTTTGGTGCAACCCACGTGAGTTCCGTCGAGTCGCTTGATGTCGATGGCGTTGATGTCGTTATTGACTTCTCGCACCCCGATTCGGTCGTGCGTAGCGCACAGTGGTGTGGCACGAACAGCAAGGGCCTGGTGGTTGGTACCACGGGGCTCTCGGCGGAGCAGCGCGCAACGGTGGCCGCAGCCTTCACCTCATCGGGTGCGGTGATTGCGTCAAACTTTTCCATTGGTGCAGTGTTGTCTGAGCGTTTCGCGGCGATGGCGGCTCCATATTTTGACCGCGTCGAGATTATTGAGCTCCATCACGACAAGAAGGTTGACGCTCCTTCGGGAACGTCGCTGACCACGGCAGCGGCTATCCGTGCCGCCCGGGCCGCTGCCGGTCGGTTCACTCCGGCTGAGCCAACGGAACGTTTCACACTGGACCACGCCCGCGGCGCAGACGCGGGTGACGGCATCCACGTGCACTCGGTCCGTTTGCCCGGCCTTGTGGCGCACCAAGAGATTCTCATGGGCGGACCCGGCGAAGGTCTTACCATCCGTCACGATTCGTACGATCGGGTGAGCTTTGTGCAGGGGGTTGCCCTCGCCGCACGCAACGTGGGCGCCATCACGGGACTGGTCGAAGGCATCGAGCAGTTCCTCGACTAGCCCCTCATCACCATTCGTCGGTGGTGGGCTGGTAGTTTTGATGTATGTCAACACCCCGCTTCGGCCACGTGCTCACCGCGATGGTGACGCCTTTTGCGGCTGACGGATCGCTGGATCTCACCGCCGCAGCCGAATTGGCCCGTTTCCTCACCACGAATGGCTCTGATGGTTTGGTCGTTGCCGGTTCCACCGGTGAAGGCACCGCTTTGAGTGATGACGAGAAGTGTCAGCTCATCGAGGCAGTGGCCCACGCCGTGTCGGTACCCGTATTGGCCGGAACGACCTCGTCCAACACCGAACAGTCCGTCACCCTCACGAAGCGGGCGAAGGCGCTGGGTGCCGCCGGCATCTTGGCCACGACGCCGGCCTACGTGCGTCCGTCACAGCGCGGCATTGTGATGCACCTTGGCGCAGTCGCCAACGCCACGGATCTCCCGGTCATGCTGTACGACATTCCGGCTCGTACTGGGCGCAAGATTGCCCCTGCGACCACCATTGAACTTGCCCACTCCTACGCCAACATTGTGGCGTTAAAGGACGCTTCGGCGGAGATGGTGCCCGCGGCCACGGTTGCTGCGTCTCTCGGTGCGGGGTTTGATCTCTATTCCGGCGATGACGGACTGACCCTGCCATTCATGGCGCTGGGTGCCGTTGGTGTGGTGTCAGTGTGTGCGCACTGGGCCGGACCCGAAATGTCGGCAATGGTTCGTGCCGCGTACGCGGGTGACTGGGGTGCAGCTCGCGCCATCAACGCCCGTCTGTTTGCTAGTTACGCCTTCGAAAGCACCGAAACGTACCCCAACCCCGTCCCGAGCAAGGCCGCTATGCGCACCTTGGGTCTCGCAGTGGGGCAGTGCCGTTTGCCGCTGGGCGACGCGGACGAGTTCATCGACGCGCAGGCCGATGTTGTGGTGCGCGAACTGTTAGCTGCCCGTGAGTAGCGGCGTTACCGTCACCTTCCTCGGAGGGCTCGGCGAGATTGGGCGTAACTGTTGCGTCCTGGAACAAAATGGTCGTTACATCGTGGTGGATGCCGGCCTCATGTTCCCCGAACCCAACATGTACGGCGTCGACATCATCCTGCCGGACTTTCGTTGGCTGATTGAACGACGTGACAAGGTTGACGCCATTATCTTGACCCACGGTCACGAAGACCACACGGGTGCCCTGCGCTACCTCGTCAAGGACGTCAACGTTCCCATTTACGGTTCCGCTCTCACCCTGGGTTTTGCGCGCCACCGCCTCACCGAGGCGCGCGTGGCCCACGACCTCGAATTCATTGAGGTCGCTGACGGCGAGCGCCGTCGCATCGGCACCTTTGACGTGGAGTTCATTCCCGTGACGCACTCGGTGCCGAGTGCCTTGGCCATTGCCTTCCACACCGAAGTGGGCGTCATTGTGCACTCCGGCGACTTCAAACTGGACCTGACGCCGATTGACGGTCGACGTACCGATGTTGCTCGTTTAGCCGCCTTGGGCGACGAGGGCGTGGCGCTGTTGCTTTGTGACTCAACGAACGCTGAAGAACCCGGCTTTACTGCTTCCGAAAAGTCGGTCGGCGTGACGCTGAATCGCCTCTTCCTCGAGCGCGCTGATCGCCGTCTCGTCGTGGCCTGTTTCGCCAGCCACATTCACCGTGTGCAGCAGATTATCGACGTCGCCCGCGCCCAAGGTCGCAAGATTGCACTCATGGGCCGTTCGATGGAAGCCAACGTCAAGTTGGCGCGCAAGCTCAATCTCTTGCACGTGGACACGGCGGATTTTGTTGACATCGAGAACGTTTCACGCTTCGAACCTGGCGAGATCTGTGTCATTTGCACCGGATCGCAGGGTGAGCCACTCGCGGCCTTGTCGAAGCTTTCGCGGGGTGACGCTCGGAATTTCACGGTGGGCCCCGAGGACACCATCATTCTCAGTTCGCACCCCATTCCCGGTAACGAGTGGTCGGTTGGTCGCGTTATCGACGATCTGCACCGAGCGGGTACCGAAGTTATTCACTCGGGTCACGAGCCCGTGCACGCCTCGGGCCACGCGCGCCAGGGTGAACTGCGGACCTATCACCAGCTACTGCGTCCGAGGAACTTCGTGCCGGTGCACGGTGAGTATCGTCACTTGCGTCACCACGCCGACCTGGCCGCCAGCATGGGTCTGGGCGACGATCACATCATTATTTGTGAAGACGGCGACCGCGTCGAAGTCACCTTGGCGGGTATCCGCCGTGCTGGGACGGTTCCCGCTGGTTTCCACTACATCGACGGCAGCGCCGGCGACCTTGACGAGCGCCCACTCGAAGAGCGTCGCATGCTCGCTGCCTACGGTGTCGTGCAAATCTCCGCTGGTGTTGATGCGTCGACGAAAACGTTGGCTACGCCCGTCACGGTGACGACGCGAGGATGGTTCGAGGGCGAGAACGACACCAGCGTGGTCGACGCCGTCACCCAAGCCGTCCGTGACTCGCTGCACGAAGCACTCCGGGCTGGCAACGTCGATAGTGACGCGCTCTCCAAGATTGCCCAGCGTGCCGCTGGTCGTCTCCTCGGGCAGAAATTTCGCCGTCAGCCGGTGCTGATGGTGGCCGTGCTCGTGCTCTAGTCCTTGTTGGGTTCGCCGTTGGCAGCGTTGTGTTGGCCGGTCCGATAGAACGCTTTTTGACTGATGTGGTCAATGTCGAGCCCACGGTCACGAAGTGCCGTGGCCACTGACTTCATGACGTTGAATTCAGAGAAGATGTAGGCGTGGCCCTCGTGTTCGGGGAATTCGAACGCAGCGAGTCCGGCAAGGAGGCCACTGGGATCTTCGTTCGCCCGTCCATTTCGTTCGACGAAAATGCCGGTGACACCGAGCCCCTGGTCGAAGGTGGTGGTCACGGCGTCGTTCATGTCGTCCACCTCAACAATGAAGATGGCCTTGCTGGGCGTCTCAATCGCACCGGCCATTCGGTAAAACGCGCCTAATGCTGCGGTGTCACCAATGAAGACGTGCCAGTCGGCGTGGTCGTTCAACAAAATCTTGCCCCGCGGTCCAATAACCTCCACCTGCGTGCCTGGCGTCGCGGTGGTGACCCAGTCGGCGCCGACGCCCTGGTGATTTGCCGTTACCCAGAGGGTGAGCGTGTCGGCGTCAAGATCCACGCTCCGGACGCTGTAGCGACGATTCGTGCGTTGACCGTCGACGTCGAAGATGAACATCACGTCATTGCCCGGCGCGCCGGCCAGGTGACTGACCTCCGACAAGGTCAGCTCGTAGAGGTTAGGGGAGATGGGGGATGCGGCAGCGACGGTGGCGATAGCGGCCACGGCGCCGAGGCGCTCGGCGAGGCTGGTGGACGCGTCAGAAACGGAAAGGCTCATACGAGAAGAATAGGGCAAGTGCCGAGTTTGCGAACAGTAGTTCGGTATCGTTGATACGTGGCATCGCACGCAAAACGCAAACCCAGCAAGAAGACCGAACCAGAATCACTGTGGCAGCGCCACGAGCGTGACGTCTGGATTGTGGTGCTCTTCGTGGTTGGCATTTTTGCCGGACTCGCCGAGTGCGGCGCCCTCGGACCCTTCGGCCGAGCCGTGGAAACGGGTCTCGAAACCCTCCTCGGGGTGAGCCGGTTTGCCCTGTCCAGCGCGGTCGTGGTGGTGGCGGTGGCGTTGCTGCTCGGGCGCGTGACCTTTGACCGCAACCGATTCGGCTGGGGACTTGGTCTCTTTATCATCGCCATTAGTGGCGTTGGTGACGTTTTGGGTGGTCATCCGTCCGTCCACGCGTCCACCGCAACACTGGGGCACGCCGGTGGCTGGCTCGGTGTGGTCGTGGGTGGATCCCTACGTACCTGGATGGGCGCCTTGGGTGCCACGGTGCTGCTCTTGGCCATTGTGGTCGTGGCCGTCATGTTCGTCACGTCAATTGGCCTTCGTGCGCTGGTCGCTGGAGCGAGTGCGCTGGTGAAGGCACTGGCGCGCCGATTCGCGAAGTGGTGGGTCTCGCGACCGACGACTGTTCCGGAGCCCGAGGAAGACGTTGAGAAGGTTACGCCTCGAGCCAAGCGAACGCCCAAGCCGAAGCCTGAACCCGAGATCGTGACACCTGAGCCCCCCGTCGACGTCGATGACCCCTACGAGGTGACCTACGTCAACGAGTACGTCAGCGAGGAGGGCGAGGAAGCTGTCGCCGCGACGCCGGTGGTGGCCGAAGTCGTCGAGAAGTCGAATTGGAACTTGCCGCCGATGTCGCTGTTGGGTCGCACGAAGGAACAGCAGCAGGACCGAGAGGCGATTGAGGCCGCCGGCGCGGAGCTGGTCGAGGCGCTCACGGCACACGGGGTAGAAACGACACTGGTTGGTTTCACCGTTGGACCAACCGTGACTCGCTATGAACTCGAACTGGGGCCCGGCGTCAAGGTGTCGAGAGTCACCTCACTCAACCGGGACATTGCCTACGCCATGGCTACACCGGACGTCCGCATCCTGGCTCCGATTCCGGGACGTTCGGCTATCGGTGTCGAAGTGCCGAACCGCCAGCGCACGCTGGTGGTGCTGGGTGACCTTCTCGCCGCTGATGAAGCCATCGCCGCCACGCACCCCCTGGACGTGCCCATTGGTCGCGACATTTCTGGCAAGACCGTGGTGGTCAATTTGGGTGAGATGCCACACGTACTGATCTCCGGTGCCACGGGCGCAGGTAAGTCGTCGTGCATTAACTCTCTGATTACCTCGCTGGTCATGCGGGCGACGCCTGACCAACTGCAGATGCTGCTCATTGACCCTAAGCGCGTGGAGATGGGGCAGTACAACGACTTGCCGCACCTCATTTCGCCCGTGGTCGTTGACCCGAAGAAGGCTGCCGGTACGTTGGCCTGGGCCGTGAAGGAGATGGAGCGTCGATACGACATTCTCGCTGAGAGTGGCGCCCGCGACATCACCAGCTACCAGCAGATGATCGCCCGCGGGGACCTTGCACCAGTGCCGACCATCGCACAAGAAGTCGCCGAAGCCGTTGAGAACGCCACGGGCCTACCCTCCGATGTGCCGCCACCACCTGGACCAGAGACCTTGCCATACATCGTCATTGTGGTCGACGAGTTGAACGACCTCATGATGGTGGCCGCACGCGACGTCGAAGAATCGGTTGTTCGTATTGCGCAGATGGCGCGTGCCGTGGGCATCCACCTGGTGCTCGCCACGCAGCGTCCAAGTGTTGACGTTATTACCGGTGTCATTAAGGCCAACGTGCCCTCACGTATGGCGTTCGCCGTGTCGTCACTGGCCGACTCACGCGTCATCTTGGACCAAGCAGGCGCCGAGCGCCTGATCGGTAAGGGTGACATGTTGCTGGTGACGGCATCGAGCAACATCGCTCGCCGTTTGCAGTCGCCGTGGGTATCCGAGGACGAAGTCCGTCGCGTCGTGGAGAACTGGAAGGCGCAGGGCGGGCGTCGTGAGAATATCGTCGTCTTTGACGCCCCCGTGCGACTCGAGGGCGGTAGTGGTTCTGGTGATGATGATGACGAGGTGTACCGTCAGGCTCGCGACCTCGTGATTCGGACGCAGTCGGGATCGACGTCGATGCTGCAGCGAAAGCTCCGGGTTGGTTTCGCTCGCGCTGGTCGCATCATGGACCAGTTGGAACAAGAGGGCGTTGTGGGGCCGGGCGATGGCTCGAAAGCTCGCAAGGTGCTGATTGCGCCCGAAGAGTACAACGTCGAAGATTTCTAGTCGATGCGTCTGCGTGGAGTTGTTCGGTACGCCGTAGCGATCGCCGTATTGACGTCGTGCACCGTCATGGGTGCCAGTGCGGCGCCCACCACAGTCCCGATTGTCAGTATTCCGATCGCACCCTTGGACAATATGTCCATATCGCTGCCGAATCTGCAGTGGCCGGCGATTGGCGAGGGGGCAGTGTACGTGCCCCAGCTGCATCTCTTCGCCAGTCACCGAAATACCACGGTTCCCGTCGCGAGTTTGACCAAGATGATGACGGCCTATGTCGTGCTGCAACACCTGCCGCTGCAGGAGGGGCAGAGTGGTCCCTGCGTGACGCTCACCAGTTTTGACGTCACGTACTTCCACGAGATGGTCGCAAGTGACCAGTCCTCGGTGGCCGTGGCGGTAGGGGAGCATCTGTGCGAAAACCAACTCGTCGACGGTCTCTTGGTGCACTCCGCTTCGAATTACGCCGAATTGTTGGCGGTGATGGTTGCTGGTTCGATACCAGCATTCGTCACCATGATGAATCACGACGCTGCGACGTTGGGGCTTACGGGAACGCACTTTGCCGACGTCTCGGGCTTTAGTCCGTACTCGGTCTCTACGGCGAGTGATCTTGCAACATTGGCGGGTGTCGTCATGGCCGACCCGGTGATAGCGACGGACGTTGATCAAACGTCGACCACCCTTCCTGTAGCGGGCGTCGTGACCTCCTATACGCCGTACGTTGGCTCCTACGGCGTCGTCGGGGTCAAGTCGGGTAGAACCTCAGCCGCCGGTGGTTGTGACGTCATGGCCATGCAGACGCACTACGCCGGCGTTCCTGTCACGGTCTACAGCGTGGTACTGGGCCAACGCGGTGGCGACCTCTTGACACCGGCCGGCAACGCCGCACTCGCGTTGGCCCGCTCAGCCACGAAGGGTTCCGCTACTTACAGCCTCGCCCAAGGCGCGGTCGTGGGCGTGGTGCGGTGGGGTTCGCGCTCGACAAAACTGCTGCTCGGTGAGCCCCTCGAACTATCCGCCGCGTGGGGCCCAAACGGCACGCTGACGCATCCCGTGTTCTCGGTCGTGCAAGAGCAAGCCACACCATTCATTCAACAAGATCAAGCGGTGGCTATTTTGAGCATGCAGGTGGGGAACCAAGTCGTCGCTGCGCCGGTCAACGCCCAGACGGGCATCGGCCCAACGGGTCGCTAATACCGCCTACGCTGGAAGCCGTGCGCGCCAGAGTTCCAGCCAGTTCAGCCAATCTCGGTCCAGGATTCGACACCCTGGGTCTCGCCCTTTCGCTTTACGTCGACGTGTCGATTGAGCCCAGTGATGTCTTCAGTATCTCGAGCACGGGATGTGGCGCAGGCCTCTTTGATACACCGGATCACATGGCAGCGCAGATTGCTCGCGAGGTGCTGGGGCACGACCGATTCCACGTGTCGGTGCACTCGGATATTCCAGTCTCTCGCGGTCTGGGATCGTCCGCGTCGTTGGCGTTAGCGGCGGCAGCTGCCGCGGGTGCCGCCGATCCACTGGCCATTGCGACGCGCATCGACGGGCACCCCGAAAACGCTGCAGCGTCATTGCGCGGTGGGCTGGTTGTGGCGGCCGTTGACGGCGACGAGATTGTGGTGCGCGACCTCACGCTAGACCCCGCGTGGCGTTTCGTCGTCGTTATTCCGGAGCAGGAGTTGGCCACAGCTGATGCGCGGGCAGTGCTGCCCTCATCGGTACCCTACGGTGACGCGGTGGCGAATCTGACGTCGTTAGGCCTGTTGATTGCGGGCATGGCCGATCACGCCTTGATGACGCCCGTCGCGATGCGCGACCGGCTCCACCAGCCCTATCGCGCCGCGCTGTTACCGTTCGCGGACGACTTGCTGAACACCATGGTGGCAGCCGGTGGTCTTGGTGCGTGCTGGTCTGGCGCGGGATCAACCATGTTGGCCCTCGCGACCGAGGAGACGGCAACGCTCGTGGCATTGGGCGCCCAGGACTTTTTGGCGCAGCACGGCATTGACGGTTCGGTGCGCATTCTTGAAGCCGACCGCGACGGTCTTGTCGTCACGAATGACTAAGTTCGCGGGCCGTGGGGCCATTGTTGGCGGTGGCTTCATCATTGCTGGCGCAACGTCCATCCAATGGTCCTCTGCCGTTGTGACGCCGGCTCTGCACGCCATCGGCGGACTTGGTGCCAGTGCGTGGCGATTCCTGTTGGGTTCGCTGGTCCTCCTTGCCATAACTCGTCCCAACCTGCGCCACTGGACGAAGGCGCAGTGGCGCGCCTCCGTGCTCTACGGACTGGCCGTGGCCTTGATGAACGCGTGCTTTTTCCAAGCACTCGCGCGTATTCCCTTGGGTGACACGGTCACGATTGAATTTCTCGGACCACTACTCGTCGCGGTCATGGGGCGTCGCACCCTCCGCCACGCCGCCTTCGCGATCGTGGCTGGGATTGGCGTGGTGTTCCTCGGTCATCCGGGCGGCCACCTCAACTCACTCGGTGTCGTATTCGCCCTCGGGGCGGCGCTCGGCTGGGGCCTCTACATCATCACGGCCAACAACGTGGGGGAGACCTCGACGGGGTTCGGCGGACTAGCCGTCTCGATGAGTATTGCGAGCATCGTGACGCTTCCGTTCGCGATGGTGACGCTGCCGCACATCGTGCACGACCCCTATATCGGTGGCCGCATGCTTATCGTCGCCCTGATGTCCATCGTGTTGGGATTTGCCTTAGAAATGCAGGCACTGCGTAACGTCCCACCGTGGCTCGCCGGCGTCATGATGGCCTTCGACCCGGCCGTGGCCTTCGTGCTGGGCCTGGTGATATTGCGTCAGCACCCAACCTCGTGGGACCTCTGGGGGCTCATTTTGGTGATTGTCGCGGGTGTGGGCGTCACGGTGGACACGCACCGCAACGAAGATCTCACCGTGTCCGCCTCAGACCCTGTTTCTGACAGCAATTAGGCTGGACGCCGTGAGCGAGCCAAAAACATTCAGTATTCGCACCTTCGGGTGTCAGATGAATGAACACGACTCCGAGCGCCTCGCCGGCATCTTGATGCAGGATGGCTTGGTCCCGGCCATGAACGACGACGACGCCGATGTCGTCATATTCAACACCTGCACCATTCGAGAGAACGCCGATCTCAAGCTCTACAGCGCCCTTGGGCACTTGAAGGCCCAAAAGGAACGACGTCCGGGGATGCAAATTGCCGTCGGCGGTTGCATGGCCCAAAAGGACAAGGAAGGCATTCTCGAACGTGCTGAATGGGTCGACGTGGTGTTCGGCACCCACAACCTGGCCCAGGCACCAGCCCTCTTGAAGCGCGCAGCCGTGGAGGGCTCGATCGTGGAGATCTGGGACGCACCAGACCCCGAGGCCAACCGCGACATGGCGCCCGCGCTCTACGCGGTTCGCGAATTGCCCTGGGCGGCCTGGATGACGATCCAGACCGGTTGTGACAACACCTGCGCGTACTGCATTGTGCCCTCGGTGCGTGGTGGCGAGATTTCCCGTCCGATGGACGACTTGCTGCGCGAAGCGACCATGCTGGCCGAGTCCGGCGTTACGGAGATTACGGTGCTCGGGCAGAACGTCAACTCCTACGGACGAGACATCACAAAACGCCACCCACTCTTCGCGGACTTGCTGCGTCAGCTTGGCCGCATTGACGGCATTGAACGTATTCGATTTACCTCGCCACACCCCAAGGATCTCCGCGAGGAGACCATTGCGGCCATGGCGGAAACGCCCGCAGTCTGCCCGCAGCTACACCTCCCACTCCAGTCGGGTTCGAACCGAGTACTCAGCGCCATGCGCCGCGGCTACACCGCGGAGCGGTACCTCGAGCGACTCGCGGCCGCTCGCGCCGCGATACCGGGCTTGTGCGTGACGACGGACCTTATTGTGGGCTTTCCCAGCGAAACCGAAGCAGAGTTCGATGAAACGCTACGGGTGGTGGCCGAGGCGAACTACGACCTGGCCTATACGTTTATCTTCTCGCCCCGTGAGGGCACTCGCGCTGCGTTGATGACGGACGAATTTATTGACGACGCCATCGTCGCCGCTCGTTTCGCACGCCTGAAGGACGTCCTCGACCGCAGCGCCTTGCGCAACCACCAGGCCCGTGAAGGGGCGCGCGAAGAAGTGCTGGTGGAAGGTCCCTCGCGTCGCAATCCCAACGCCATTTCTGGCCGTACCCGGCAGGGCAAACTTATCCACTTTGAGGCACCCGCTACGCCGATTCGCCCGGGGGCGCTGGTGAGCGTCGACGTAACGCACGGTGCGCCGTATCACTTGCTCGGAACTTTCGTCGAACAACTCCGTGGTCCTAAGCACAAGGTGCGAATCCCACTGTTGCAGTCGTGAGAAACCACGGCGGCATGGCCGTCGCACTGGTAGGACCGACGGCGTCGGGGAAGTCCGCCGTTGCGCATCAGATCGCGGCCGCCTCACGGGGTGGCATCGAGATCCTCTGCGTCGACTCCATGACCGTGTACCGCGGCATGGATATTGGCACGGCCAAGCCAACGCCCGCCGAGCGATTAGAAGCTTCCTACCACCTACTCGACCTGATAGCGCCGAGTGAAGAGTTCTCCGTATCGCAGTTTCAGACCGAGGCTCGCTCGTCCGCCGAACTGGTGTGGGCCCTGGGTGGCGCCGTGCTCTACGTCGGAGGCACCGGACTCTACGG
>Ga0007854_10001697_pt1 | contig 13972 bp, 12 predicted proteins | sample CryBogCBH12Aug08_FD_60382 | JGI IMG/M metagenome (GOLD analysis project Ga0007854, IMG submission 60382) | Freshwater microbial communities from Crystal Bog, Wisconsin, USA - CBH12Aug08 | ecosystem: Environmental > Aquatic > Freshwater > Lake | place: Crystal Bog, Wisconsin, USA | collected...
GCACATGGAATTGCTCAAGGAAACCATCCTGGCCGGACGCCGCACGATGTGCACCGGCTGCCCGGCGTGCGAGGAAAATTCCAAGCAAACGGATTTTGCGTTCCAAGACATCGCGCGCTTGGTCACTTATTATGAGCAGGACGGCAACACCGAGGCGCGTGAATATTACGCGGCGCTCGCGGCGGAACATCGCGACACGAGCAAGGTGGATCTCACCGCGCTGCGCGACGCGTGCCATTTCAAAACGGATTACCCGGAAATTATCCGCCGCGCCGAACGCTATTTCGCGTAAAATTTGCGATGAAACCCGCGCCCCGGTGCGCGGGTCTTTTTCCGCGTCATGGCAAGCGACAAAAAATACGGCAGCGGCGGACGAAAGGAATTCGTCCGCACAAAGGTGCCGGCGGTGGAAAGCATTTCCAGCGCGGTTATTTTGCTGCTGATTGTCGCCATCGGCTTCACGATTTGGCACAAAGGAAAAGTTTTTGACCCGAATCTTTACTCCGTTCGGAACGACGCATTGAAATCCACCGCTCTCGCCGTCGAAGGCAAAAACGGAACCGCGTCAACAGCGATCCAAACTGCGCCGGTTGCCGCCGAAGTTCCAAAGGTCGTTGCTGAAAAAACTGCCGGCGGCGAAGAACCTGCGCCCGAAGGCGGCGCGGAAGGTTCGGCGACACCCAAGCCCGCCGAAAAAGGCGAGCCAATGGAAATTGCGCTGGCCGGCACCAAGCCGATGGGCGACACGGAATTTTACACCGCCGACAGCCTTTACGAAAAAATTGATGGCCGCGCGCCGGCTTACCAAAGTTTTAACGTAGTGGCTCTTCGCTGCCGTTCGTTCGCCGTCAACGCCGCGCCCGGCAGCTATGTGGACGTTTACGAATATCGCTTTGACAATCCGGTGGACGCGTTCGGGATGTTTTCGCAGGAACGCGATCCGAAAGGCAAACCACTCGAAATCGTCGCCGACGGTTACGCTGCCGACATGGGTTATTTCTATCGGCAAGGCGCGGTGTATGTGCAAATCATCGCTTCGGACATGAAACCGGAAACGCTCGCGAAGGCCAAAAGCATCGCCGACATCCGCGCGAAAGATTTGCCGGCGGACGACAACGGCCTCGCCGGTCGCCGCAAATTGCCGGCGGACGGAATGCTTGCGGACAGCGTGGCGTATGTGCCGGAAAATGCGCAAGGCCAGTCCGCGCTCAAGGAAGTTTTTCAGGCGAAATACAAATTTGCCGGCGCGGAAATTCCGTTTTTCGTCATGGTCGCTTCGGCGGACGAGGCGGCGAAAGCGTGGCAATCATTCCAGGATTTTTGCGGCAAGTTCGGCACGACGGAAAATTTGCCGGACGTGAACGGCGGGAAAATTTTCCGCGCGCAGGTTTTTGGCAAATGGAAAGTTGTCTATCAGCGCGCCGGCGAACTTGGCGGCGCGTTCGATGCCGCCGACGGCGACCAGGCGCGGGCGTTCATTGAAAAGTATTTGCGTGGCGAGATTAAATGAGTAGGTTGACTAACTGAAAATATGAGCGCATCCAATCCCAACGAATCGCCGGTCAACCGCCGCGAATTTCTGGTGCGCCTCGGCCTCACCGGCGCGCTCATTGCTGGCTCCGGTCTCGCGGCAAAAAAACTCTGGCAGCCGAATCATTTTGTTCCCGGTTTTGAAAAGGAAAAAGGTCTTCAGCTCAAAAGCTACGCGCCGGAAATAAGCAAGGTTTTGCCGTCGCTCGCCATTGCGCACGGCACGGATCACGAGAAAACCATGCGCGCCGCGATGGGTTTGCTCGGCGGTATGGAGCGCTTCATTCAGCACGGCGACGTAGTGATGATTAAGCCCAACGTGGCGTTCGACCGTCCGCCGGCGCTCGCGGCGACGACGCATCCCGATGCGTTGCGCGCGGTGGCAAAATTGTGTTTTGAGGCGGGTGCGAGCAAGGTCATCGTCGCCGACAATCCCATCAATTCGCCGACAGGCTGTTTTTTCAAGAGCGGTCTCACCGCCGTGGCGGCGGAGATGAATCTGGATTTACTGTATCCTGAAACGAATTCCTTCGCGCCGCTGTCGCTCGATGGAGAAATTTTGAAGGAGTGGACTTTTTTCAACACGCCGTTCAAGAAGGCGACGAAAGTCATCGGCCTCGCGCCGTGCAAGGACCATAATCTTTGCCACGCCTCGATGACGACAAAGAACTGGTATGGCCTGCTCGGCGGTCGGCGGAATCAATTCCACCAGCACATCCACAGCATCGTGTCCGATTTCGCGCTGATGATGAAACCGACGCTGGTGATTCTCGACGGCATGAACGTGCTGATGAGCAACGGTCCGACCGGCGGTCGCCTCTCCGACGTGAAGCCGATGAACACCATTGTCGCCGGCACGGATATGATCGCCGTGGACGCTTACGGATACGCGCATTTGCTCGAGCGCGACATCGCGGAACTGACCTATCTCCACAAGGCGAATGACCGTAGTCTCGGCAACATCAATTGGAAAGACACGCTCTACAAAGAGGTGACAGTGTGAAGTTGAAGTTCGATCCGAAAGATTTGCTCAAGCTTCGCAACGTCCGCCGCGTGGCGCAGGTGTTTTTCTTCGCGCTGTTTTTGTTTTTCGTCTTCGTCACCGACCTGCGCTATCTCAAGGGCTATCCGGTCTCGCTGTTCCTCGAACTCGACCCGCTCGTCGCGTTCGCCACGGCCATCACCACGCATACGGTTTATATGGGGCTGATGTGGAGTCTGCTGCTGATTATTCCAACGCTGCTGTTCGGGCGGATTTTCTGCAACTGGATTTGTCCCTACGGAATTTTGCATCACTTCACCGGCTGGCTGCTCGGCAAACGCCGCGCGGAAGAACGCGAACGCATCGAATCCAACCGCTACAAAAAATTGTATTCGCTGAAATACGTCATCCTCATCGCGATGATCGCGGCGGCCATCGGCGGCACGTTGCAAATCGGCTGGCTCGATCCGATTTGCCTGTTTCATCGTTCCATGAGCACGGTGATTCTGCCGGTGCTAAATTTGTTTTTCCCGTCGAGCATTTACGTTCGCCAATATTTTCACGTCGGCGCATGGATTATTGGTTTCATGCTGCTATTTCTCGTCGGCATGAACGTCGTCATCCCGCGTTTTTTCTGCCGTGTGCTGTGTCCGCTCGGCGCGTTTCTCGGCACACTGTCATCGGTGGCGCTCTGGCGCATTGACCGCGATACCACCAAATGCGTGGACTGCGATTTGTGTTTGAAAGGCTGTGAAGGCGCGTCCGACCCGCACACGCAGTTGCGCAAGAGCGAGTGTTTCGTCTGCTTCAACTGCATTGAGGACTGCCCGGAAGACGCGCTCTCGTTCAAGTTTTTGCCCTCGCTCAAACAGGAAGTCACCGCGCCTGTCGTGCCGGGACGGCGGGCGTTTCTCGGCACGTTGATAGGTCTGGGCTTTTATGCGTTTGGCCGCACATCCGGCGCGAGCGACCGCAACTACGACAAAAAAGTGATCCGCCCGCCCGGCTCGGTGGAGGAAAAGGATTTTCTCGACCGCTGCATCAAGTGCGACCAGTGCATCCGCACTTGTCCGACGAACGTGTTGCAACCGGCGCTGATGGAAGCCGGCCTCGAAGGCATTTGGACGCCGATTCTCAACATGAAGCTCGGCTCGTGCGACGTGAATTGCGTGCTCTGCGGCCAGGTTTGTCCCACCGGTGCGATTCAGCGAATTTCCATCGAGGAAAAAACCGGCACCGGGCCGTTCGTCAAGGAAGGGCCGATTAAACTTGGCACCGCATTCTTTGACCGTGGCCGTTGCCTGCCGTGGGCGATGGAAACGCCGTGCGTCGTGTGCGAGGAAGTTTGCCCGGTTTCGCCCAAGGCCATTTTTTCGCGCGAAGTCACCATCATCAAGCGCGACGGTAATCCCATCACGCTGCGCCAGCCTTACATGGATCCCGCGCTGTGTATCGGCTGCGGGGTTTGCGAACACGAATGCCCCGTGACCGACGAGGCTGCCATCCGCGTCACCGCCGTCGGCGAGACCCGCTCCAAAGAACGCCGCCTGCTGATGGACGGCGGCGTGACCAGTGCCGTGACGGATTTGGAAAAACGGCAAAGATAATTTTATGGCTTCTGGAGAACGTCAACGCACCTGCCGCGCCTGCGGCAAGAAATTTGATTATCCCGTCAAAGGCAGCGCCGCCACGCGCCACCATTGCGAGGATTGCGTCGCCGTTCCCGCCGAGACGCGGAAAACTTTGGAACGGCTCAACAGCCGCCTAACCCAATTGGAAAATCAACTCCGTCGGTTTCAGGAAAAGCCCGCAGTTCCGAACTGAATTTCGTTCAAGCCTTTTTACCCAAGACTTCGTTGGTGCTGCCGCGACGATAGCCTTGTAAATCCAGCGTGACGTGCGCGTAGCCGATTTGCTTCAAAGCACCGCTGATATTATCTGCCACACCGTCGGTGAGAAATTTTTGCATTTCCGCCGGACCAACTTCGACGCGCGCGAGGCTTTGCTTCAGCAATTCATGGTGTCGCACGCGCACGTCATGAAAACCGAGGTCACGCAAAACATATTCCGCCTGTTCAATCATCCGCAACTTTTCCGGCGTCACCGTTTCGCCGTAGGGCACGCGCGAACTCAAGCAAGCCATCTGCGGCTTGTCCGCCGTCGGCAGGCCGAGTTGCGCGGACAACTCGCGGATTTCGGCCTTGGTTAAACCGGCTTCCTTGAGTGGTGCGCGCACTTGAAATTCCGCCGCCGCCTGTGCGCCCGGGCGAAAATCACCGACGTCGCTGGCATTTTCGCCGTAAGCAATCACCGCAAAATTTTCCGCCTTCGCCAGCGGCGTCAATTCCTCGAACAGCTCGTGCTTGCAGAAATAGCAGCGGTTGGACGGATTGGCCGTGTAATTGTCGTTGGCAAATTCCTGCGTGTGCAACACGCGAACGGGAAAGGCAAACTTCGTCGCCAGTTCCAGCGCCTCGGCCAGTTCGCGTCGCGGCAGACTCGGCGAATCGGCGATGGCGGCCAGCGCGCGGTCGCCGAGAACATCATGCGCCACGCGGGCGAGGAACACCGAGTCCACGCCGCCGGAATACGCCACGAGGCAGGAGCCGTAGCCTTGCAGCAACGTCCGCAATTTTTCTAGTTTGTTGTTCGCTTCGCTCATTACTTCAATGTTTTCAAGCCTTTCACGGCGGCTTCAAAAATCTGTTTCAACGGCACGCCTGCCTTGGCCGCCAGTTTTTTGGCCGATTCAAATTCCGGCGCGGCCTGCACCACTTTACCACCAAGCCGGCCAATTTTCATAGTTACTTTGCCGAAAGATGTCGGCATCTCGGCAAATTCGCGGCGCAGCTTACGGCGTTCGGCAATCGTCTTCCGCACGCCAAACGCCGTCGTTTCGCGCAAAATCAATTCGCTGAACTTCTCCGCATCAGCTTCCGCGCACAAAACCGTGAACAGAACGCCGGGACGGTTTTTCTTCATCTGGATGGGCGTGTGGAAAACGTCCAGTGCGCCGGCGGTCAAAGCGGATTCGACAAACGCACCGAGAATTTCACCAGAGCAATCGTCGAGGTTCGTTTCCAGCACGGCCACGCGATCGGTTTCCCAATCCAAAGTTGATGCGTGATGCGTGTTGCGTGTTGCGTGGCCGAGCACGGCGCGCAGGACGTTCGGACGCGTTTTGTTATCGCGTGTGCCGAGGCCGAAACCAATTTTTTCGGCGATAAGATTTTCCATCACGCCGTAGCTCTCGACGAATTCCGCCAACAGCGCCGCGCCGGTGGGTGTGATGAGTTCGTGCGGCTCCCCGCATTGCGTGATGCCGATGCCGCGTGCGCCAAGAATCGCCAGCGTGGCCGGCGCGGGAACCGGAAAACGTCCGTGCGCGCACTGAATCCAGCCGGTGCCTTCGACGACCGGCGAGGCGAACACGCGCGGTTTGCCAAGTAGTTCCAGCGCGATGGCCGCGCCGACGATGTCCACGATGGAATCCACCGCGCCGACTTCATGGAAGTGGACTTCATTTGGCGGCAGGCCGTGAATTTTCCCCTCGGCCTCGGCGATGCGCTGGAAGACGGCGATGGATTTTTGCTTCACCCACGCGGAAAGCTTGCTGGCCGCGATGAGTTTTTTAATTTCGGAAAAATTGCGTTGGCCTTCGTGATGATGTTCGTGCGGTGCGCTGGGCGTGGCGCTGAATTGCAGCGATCGCAGGTGCGTGTGGCCGTGGCCGTGTTCGTGGTGGTGTCCGGCCTCATGAGAATGTTCGTGCGCGCGGCTGTGCTGGTGATCGTGGTCATGCGCGAGGTGGACATCAAACTTGATGCCGGCGATGGTGGATTTTTGCCCGCGCGAAATGTGGAGGTGATAGCCGCCGAGTTTGAGCTTCTGAAGTTCGTCCTCCAGTTTTTTGGCATCCACGCCGAGGTCAAGCAGCGCAGCGATGAACATATCGCCAGCGATGCCGCTGAAAATATCGAGGTAAAGCGTCTTCATTGAAAAATTATTTCAACCACAGATGGGCACAGATTAACACAGATCGAAAAAATAAAAAGTTACGGCACCAGAAAAATGTGATTCAACTGTGTTTGTCTGTGGCCAAAGCACTAATCTGGCTGGCGGCGTAGCCCGCGCCGAAGCCGTTGTCAATGTTCACCACGGTCACGCCGCTACCGCAACTGTTTAGCATGGCCAGCAGCGCGGCGATGCCGCCAAAGCTCGCGCCGTAGCCGATGCTCGTCGGCACGGCGATGACGGGCTTGGAAACGAGTCCGGCGAGCACACTGGGCAGCGCGCCTTCCATGCCGGCGACGGCGACGATGACGTTCGCGCGCTGGAGCAAGTCGAGCCGTGCGAGCATTCGGTGCAGCCCGGCCACGCCAACGTCGTGAACGCGCTCCACGCGGTTGCCCATGATTTCGGCAGTCACGGCGGCTTCCTCGGCCACCGGCAAATCGCTCGTGCCGGCGCAGACGACGGCGATGAAACCATCACGCTTGGGCAAAGGTTTTTTCTCGATGGTCACGCAGCGGGCGGATTCGTGGTGGACGGCACGCTTGAATTTTTTCTTCAGCGCACAGGCGTGTTCGGCGGTGATGCGCGTGACGAGCACCTGCTGGCCGTGATCCCAAAGTTTGGCGGCGATTTGGACGACGTGTTCCGGCGTCTTGCCCGCGCCGAAAATGACTTCGGGGAAATTTTTTCGCAGCGCGCGGTGCATATCCACCTGCGCGAAACCGAGGTCGGCCGTCGGGGCGGACTGGAAGGCGCGCAGGACTTTTTCGCGCGGGATTTTCCCGGCGCGAAATTGTTCGAGCAAATGAACGGCTTCCGTTGTTGTCATCACGGGAAGTTGCCCCAAGTGGCGCGAAGTGTCACGCGGAAACCCCATGTATGGCGTGATTATATTTTGCTTCCGCCGCTTGCCAGTTGCGGCTTCACGGACTACTTTGCGCGCCATGAAATATCGCCGTTTTGGCCGGACCAATCTGCTCATGCCCGTGATCTCGTGCGGCGGGATGCGCTACCAGCACAAATGGCAGGACGTGCCGCCGGCGGAAATTCCGAAGGCCAATCAGGAAAATCTGGAGGCCTGCATCCATCGCGCGCTGGAGTTGGGCATCAACCACATCGAGACGGCGCGCGGCTACGGCACTTCGGAAATGCAGCTCGGCAACCTGCTGCCGAAATTGCCGCGCGACAAAATGATTGTTCAGACGAAAGTTGCGCCGCAGGCGAGTGCCGCCGAGTTTTTGAAAATCTTCGAGACGTCGATGAATTATCTGAAGCTCGACCACGTTGACCTGCTTTCGCTGCACGGCATCAACAACCGCGAGACACTCGACTGGTCGCTGAAGAAAGGCGGCTGTCTCGAAGCCGCACGGAAATTGCAACGCGAAGGCCGCTGCCGGTTCATCGGATTTTCCACGCATGGCACGACGGACATCATTTTGGAGGCCGTGAAATCAGGCGAATTCGATTACGTCAATCTGCACTGGTATTTCGTCAACGACCTGAACTGGCCGGCAGTCGTCGCTGCGAACAAACTGGACATGGGTATGTTCATCATCAGCCCGAACGACAAAGGTGGCAAACTTCAGGAGCCGGGCGAAAAAATCAAAGCGCTTTCCGCACCGCTCACGCCGATGCAGTTCAACGATCTTTATTGTCTCAATCATCCCGAAGTCCACACGTTGAGTTGCGGCGCAGCCAAGCCGTCGGATTTTGACGAACACGTCGCCGCGCTGAAATTTTACGACCACATTCCGGCGACGATTGCGCCCATCGAAAAACGCTGGCGCGCGGAAATGGAAAAAACTCTCGGCGCAGACTGGTGCGCGCGCTGGCAGAACGGATTGCCGAATTATGTGGATGTGCCCGGCCACATCAACATCACGGAGATTTTACGGCTTTGGACTTACGCCAAGCCGCTCGGACTCACCGCGTGGGGCAAGATGCGCTACAATCTGCTCGGCCAGGCCGATCACTGGTTTCCTGGCGAGAACGCGGCGAAGGCGGCGGAATTTGATTTGCGCGCCGCGCTGAAAAACAGTCCGTTCGCCGACCGCATCCCGGCCATTTTGGCCGAGGCGCACAAGATGTTTTTCGAGAAACCGGTCGAGCGTTTGAGCAAGAGCTGACGCGGTTATTCCACCGTCACACTCTTGGCGAGGTTGCGCGGCTTGTCCACGTCGCAGCCGCGCGCTACGGCGATGTGGTAAGCGAAGAGTTGCAACGGCACGCTCGCGAGAATCGGATTTAGCAGGTCGAGCGTCTTCGGCAGGTAAAACACATCCTCTGCAACTTTTTTCGTGGATTTGTCGCCCTCGGTTGCCACGGCGATGATCGGGCCTTTGCGCGCGCGGATCATGGCGAGGTTCGCCATCGTCTTTTCATACATCGCGTCCTGCGGCACGAGGAAAACCGTCGGCGTCTGGTCGTCAATCAGCGCGATTGGGCCGTGTTTCATTTCCGCCGCCGAGTAACCTTCGGCGTGGATGTAGGAAATTTCCTTCAGCTTCAGCGCACCTTCGAGCGCGATGGGAAACGTGTAACCGCGACCAAGGAAGAAAAAGTCTTCGGCCTTTGCATATTTCTTCGCGAGCTTTTTCAGCGCGTCATTTTGCGAAAGGATTTTTTCAATCTGCTTCGGCAGTGCTTCCAATCCGTGCAGCACATCCAGTGCGCGCTTGGCGGACAAATTGCGCAACCGGCCAAGATGAATTGCGAGTAGAGTCAAAATGGTGATGGTCGAGACGAACGCCTTGGTCGAGGCCACGCCGATTTCCGGGCCGGCGTGCATATAAATGCCGCCGTCGGATTCGCGCGCGATGGTGCTGCCGACGACGTTGACGATGGCGAGCGCCTTGTGTCCGCGCCGCTTCGCTTCGCGCAATGCGGCGAGCGTGTCGGCGGTTTCGCCGGACTGCGAGAGCACCAACAGCACGGTATTTTTTTCGAGCGGACAATTGCGGTAACAAAATTCGTGCGCGAATTCCACTTCGACCGGCAATTGCGCGAGCTCCTCAATTAAATATTCGCCGACGAGTGCGGCGTGCCAGCTCGTGCCGCTGGCGGCGATGATGATGCGGTCAATGTTGCGCAGTTCCGCCGCCGTCAGGTTCAAGCCGCCGAACTTCGCCGTCGCGCCTTCAAAATCAATACGCCCGCGCAACGCATTCAGCACCGTCTGCGGCTGCTCGTAAATTTCCTTGAGCATGAAGTGCGCGTGTTTGCCGCGCGCGGCGTCTTCCTGGGAAAATTCCAGTTTGCTGATTTGCACGTTCGCCGTCTCGGTGCCGAGGTTCAAAACGTCGAAGCGTTCCGGCGTGATGGTGGCCACGTCGTAGTCGTTGAGATAAACCACTTTTTTCGTGTGGGCGACGATGGCGTTGGCGTCGCTGGCGAGAAAATTTTCGTCCTTGCCGATGCCGATGATGAGCGGCGAGCCGCGTCGCGCGCCGACAATTGTGTTCGGAAAATCTGTGCAGATGACCGCCAGGCCGTAGGTGCCAATGACTTCGCGTAGCGCGTCGCAGACGGCTTGGGTCAAGGCATTGCCAATTTCCGATTTCCGATTTTCAATTTTGCGTTTGTGATAATACTCGCCAATCAAATGCGCCAGAACTTCCGTGTCCGTGTCGGATTTGAACTTGTGACCGGCGGCGATGAGCCTTTGCTTGAGCGTGTCGTAATTTTCAATGACGCCGTTGTGAACGACGGCGATGGTTTCCGACTGGTCGAAATGCGGGTGGGAATTTTTGTCGGCGGGAACGCCGTGCGTGGCCCAGCGCGTGTGCGCGATGCCGAGATTGCCGGTGACCGGTTCAGCCTTCAGCAGCCGCGCGATGCCTTCGTCAATCTTGCCGAGCTTTTTGCGGACGACCAAGCCAGCCTTGTCCAGCACGGCGACGCCCGCGCTGTCGTAGCCGCGATATTCCAAGCGCCGCAAGCCTTCCAAAAGAATTGGCGAGGCCGATTTTTTACCGACGTATCCGATGATGCCGCACATAAATTTAATTACGAATTCCGAATTTCAAATTGTGAATTGGTCTTTCAAAATCCAATCCGCCATTTCCGTCAGGCTGTTCACGATGACGGCGCGCTGCAAATCGGCTTTTGATTCCTTTTCCAATTCCGCGCCGTAGCCGGTGCGCACCAGAATACTCTTTTTCACGCCGGCATTCCAGCCGCATTCGAGGTCAATCAACTTGTCTCCGACCATGAAACTTTCGGCGAGGTTCAAATTAAATTCGTCCCGCGCGTCGAACAAAAACTGCGGCGACGGCTTGCGGACGCGGCTCGGCTGATCCGGCGCTTCGGGTGCGATATAAATTTTCTCGAACCGCACACCGTCCGGCGCAAGGTCGGCGCAGACGCGGTCGTTCACGCGCTCGGCGTCGGCGAGCGTGTAATAGCCGCGCCCGATGCCGGATTGATTCGTGACGATAAAAAGTTTGAAACCCGCGTCGGAAAGTTTTTTCAACGCCGCGCCCGCGCCGGGGAAGATTTCCACTTCTTCCGGTTTATGCAGATAATTTTTTTCGACGATGAGCGTGCCATCGCGGTCGAGAAATACGGCGCGGTTCATTTTGCACGCAAATTGTGGTCAGAATGTGGCAAGAATGAAATTGAAATTTTTCACCGGCGGCGCAGAATACCCCAACTTTTCAATTACCAACTTAAATTCAAAATTATGAGCAACAAAGGACGTTTAGGCATTTTGGTCGGCGGCGGTCCGGCACCCGGACTCAACGGTGTCATCTCGGCGGCCACCATCGAGGGCATCAACCAGGGCTACGAAATCATCGGTTTTCGCGACGGCTTCAAATACATCGCGGCAGGCGACACCACGCAGATCAAGCCGCTGACCATCCGCGACGTGAAGGATATCCACCTCAAGGGCGGTTCCATTCTCGGCACGGCGCGCACGAATCCGACCAAGTCGAAGGAGCAGATGGACAATATTTTCAAGGTGTTTGAAAAGCTCGGCATCACCGCGCTGGTTTCCATCGGCGGCGACGACACGGCATTTTCCGCCAGCTACGTCGCGAAATACAGCAACGGAAAAATCAAAGTTGCGCATGTGCCCAAAACGATTGACAACGATTTGCCGCTGCCCGGCACCGCGCCGACGTTCGGCTACGAAACTGCGCGCCATTACGGCGTGCAACTCGTGCGCAATTTGATGGAAGACGCGCGCACGACTTCGCGCTGGTATCTCATTGTCAGCATGGGCCGCGCCGCCGGTCATCTCGCGCTGGGCATTGCGAAGGCGAGTGCCGCGACGCTGGCCGTCATCTTGGAAGAATTTCGCGGTCGCCCGGTCACGGTGGATGAAATTTGCGACATCATCATCGGCTCCATCATCAAGCGCAAAGCCGAGGGTTCCAAATACGGCCTCGTGGTGCTCGCGGAAGGTTTGATTGAAGGCATCGGCGAAAAAGGATTGCTCGAAGCTCTGCCCGAAGGCCAGCTCGCGCAATTCGGCAAAATTATCCGCGACGACCACGGCCATTTGCGTTTGGGCGAAATCGAATTTGGCCGCCTGATGAAAGAGTTGTTGACGCAGCGCCTGGAAAAGCTTGGTATCAATCTGGGTTTCATTGACAAAGACCTTGGCTACGAATTGCGTTGCGCCGACCCGATTCCGTTTGATGCCGAATACACGCGCGACCTTGGCTACGCGGCGGTGAAATTTCTCCGCTCACCGGAAGCCGAGAAATACGGTGCCATCATCAGCTTCGTGGACGGCAAGATGAATCCGCTGCCGTTCGAGCAGATGCTTGACCCGAAGACCGGTCGGATGCAGAACCGCAAAGTCAACGTGGATGGCGAAGCCTACGAATGTGCCGTCGCCTACATGATCCGCCTCGAACGTGAAGATTTCGAGGACGCCAAGCAGCTTGGCAAGCTGGCCGCCGTCATCAAGGTGACGCCCGATGAATTCAAGGCGCGCTTCGGCTATCTCGTCGGCTTGAAGTAATAATCCATTTACGCAGACGGCGGCGGGAAAATTCCTGCCGCCGTTTTTTTGTTTCGTGTATTTCGTGTGTTTCGCGGTTAAATTGTTTTAGTGAAACCGCTCGCCGACTGCAAATTTTACACCTTCGTGGACACGGCCTACCTGCATGGCCGCGCGCCGGAACTCGTCGCGCAACAGCTTTGCGACGGCGGCAGCGACTTGATTCAACTGCGCGCCAAAAATTCTTCGCCCGACGAAATCCGTTCAATGGCCGCAAAGATTTTGCCCGTCACCCGGCGTGCCAACGTCGGCTTCGTCATCAATGACCATCTGGACATCGCGCGCGAAATCGGCGCGGACATCTGTCACCTCGGCCAAGAAGATTTTTTTGACGCCGGCCACACGCACATTTCCCAATTGGCAATGGGCAATGGGCAATTGAAAATCGGTTTGTCCACGCACGCGCCCGCGCAGGCGCAACGCGCGCTCGAAGCCGGCGCGGATTACCTCGCCATCGGGCCGATTTATGCCACCGGCACCAAGCCGACGGCCCAACCGGTGACGCTGGAATATGTCCGCTGGGCGGCGGCGCACGCAACCGTGCCGTGGTTCGCCATCGGCGGTATCAATCTCGCAACACTGGACGCCGTCTTGGCCGCTGGAGCCAAACGCATCTGCGTGGTTTCCGCCATTCTCAACGCGCCGGACGTGGCGAAAGTGTGCGCGGAATTCCGACAGCGGTTGGAACGGTAGGGTGCGTCACTCTGTGCGCGCCCTGCCATGGCCAGATAAATCTCGACTTGGGGCGGGGGCGGAAATCAATTCCGACGCATGGCCAAAAACGGCTGCCCCAGCCCAACGCCCGCCGGCAGGGTTTCATGCTTTGGAATAATGTCAGGACTGACCCTTTTACGCCCCGCTTTCCGAACCCATTGCTTCGCCCATCGAAGCAATTGCTTCCCTCGTCGAAGCAATTGCTTCCCTCATCGAAACGAATGCTTCGCTCATCGAAACGAATGCTTCGCTCATCGAAACGAATGCTTCGCCCATCGAAACGAATGCTTCGCTCATCGAAACGAATGCTTCGCTCATCGAAACGAATGCTTCGCTTATCGAAACGAATGCTTCGCCCATCGAAACGAATGCTTCGCCCATCGAAACGAATGCTTCGCTCGTCGAACCGAATGCTTCGCTCGTCGAACCGATTGCTTCGCTCGTCGAACCGATTGCTTCCCTGTATAAAAATCGCCAATTCGGGGCGGAAAAGAGCCAAAACCGCTCTTTTTGTCCAAAAAATCGGCAAAACCACCGTTTTGCCGCCATCTCCTAACGCCCAACTCCCAACTGCTAATTGATCCACTGCCAATACGCCTCCTCCGTGCGGATGGAATAATGATGCCAGCGCATGACCTCCCGCAATTGCTCCCGCAACCGCAGCTTGGGATTGGGCACGAACCCTTCATACCGAAGGAATGTGGCTTTTGCCGGTTCCATAT
>Ga0007854_10001700_pt1 | contig 13965 bp, 15 predicted proteins | sample CryBogCBH12Aug08_FD_60382 | JGI IMG/M metagenome (GOLD analysis project Ga0007854, IMG submission 60382) | Freshwater microbial communities from Crystal Bog, Wisconsin, USA - CBH12Aug08 | ecosystem: Environmental > Aquatic > Freshwater > Lake | place: Crystal Bog, Wisconsin, USA | collected...
CAGAAATAGTGGTTGGTCTGGGCTTACTAAAAAAAGAGAATTTCGAAAACGCACTTTATAGTTGTGTCGAATTAGGGGCCAACTGTATTGCACCAATTATGTTTGCCAAAAGCACTCCCCAAAAATTAAACCAAGAGCGTATTGATAAAATTTTATTTGCAGCTGCCGAACAATCTAAAAACTTTCATTTGCCTACCTATTATGAGCCAGTTTTATTCCCTAAGTTTTTGTCCCAAATTGGGCAAGACCTAGAAACTATTTATATCTATTGTGATGTTTCTGGGCAGGGCATGTTAGAGGTAGTTACTCAAATTAAAAAAAAATCTGGTTATAAAATAGTGTTAATTGTTGGCCCAGAGGGCGATTTAACAACTCAAGAAAAAGAGCATTTACAAGCGCAACCGAATCTAATTTTTATGCGTCTAACGCCTACCATTTTACGCTCTTTTCAGGCAGTCACAGTGGCGCTAGGCGCTTTAAGATCGCTATTAAACTAAATCCAGGGTTCGGCCTGTTTTAAATAAAGTGGTGTTAACATTTTGCTGGTTTGATTTTTTAAATAAAATTCTAGGCTAGCTTGGGCAATTAAATCGATCTTAGGAAATTGCTCACAAGTTTGGTTTAAAATAAAATTATTGGGCAAAGTGGTTAACTCTGGTTTAAAGTGATTAATGCCATGACCAATCATAATTACTGGCGCATCTTTAAATTGTTTTTGGATTTGTGCTAAAAATAAATCGATTTTTTGCCAACCGTAAGTTACTATTTGGTTTTGTCGGATTCCAAAATATACGCTGTGGTTAAAAGCATTCCAGATAATAATTAAATTATGCTCTGTTGGTAAGGCCTGTTTCGCAAAAAGCTCGATACCATTTATCCCTACCAATGGCATTTTGTTAGCAAAACTAATGCCATTAATGGTTACAATGGTGGTACGTAAGGTCGTAAACGGGGCTGGTCCTAAGTTGGCACCAATAAAATCTAGGTTGTTTAGCAATATTGCATGATCTTGTAACAACTGTTTGATGCATGGTATAAGTAGCGACGAGGCTGTGAATTTGGAGATTTGAGTTTCAGCAATTTTTTGTTGGTCTTTAAATAAACCAATCTCAATCTGATCGTAACTACTTTGTAAACTTAGGTAAGTTATTTTTTGTTTTTGCATTTCTGTTGTTGGTGAAAAATACTAAATGAATCGAATTCTATCTTTCGATCCTTCTTGGTAATTACTTTACCACAATTTATGCATTTCCACCCTAAAAAATTTAAAAAATGGTCAAAAAAAGATTGTTGGACCATTAAACCAGAACATTTGCGACATCTCATGATTGCCCCGCAAAATAATGTTTTTAAATTAAATATATCCAATAATCTAGAACTTTAAGCTTTTTAAAAAAGTAGATTCCAGATTCTAAATAATTCCTAGATTCTTTGTCAATAGAATCGTCTAAAAAAAAGATTTAAATGCTATTTAATTAAAAAGAGTGCGGTCTAAAAAGGTTTGTAAAATAATGGCAGCAGCAATCGAATGTTGGTGTAGCCGATCAATTTTATTTTTAGCTTGTCTAATATGGCTAGCACTTTTACTAGTTAGACGTTCGTCCCACAACACAAACTCAATTTGGGGAAAAATTTGCGATAAGTTGTCTTTTAGATCAATTGATTTTTGGGTTTGGGGGCTAATGGTGCCGCGCATGGTTTTTGGATAGCCAATTACGATGGTAGCAATATTTTCGGTTGCAATTAAATTAGTTAAAAATTGATTTAGTTCATGAGGTTTAATAGTTTTATAAGGCTCTGCTAGCATCTGCAATTCATCCGAGATAGCAGTACCAATATGTTGATCACCAGGGTCTAGAGCTAATATTTTGTTCATAAATTTGCTAACTTAAAATAAATAACGTAACATATCCAATTGATAGTATAACTTTTATCTAGCTTCTTAGAAAGAAAATTGTACAGATAGGATTATATGGATATAAATAATTTAGCGATACAAATTAGTGATTGGATTTGGGGCTGGCCCCTAATTGCAATTTTTGTGGTCACTGGTGCAGTTGCCACACTAATGCTTAATTTTGTACAGTTTAAATATTTTATACGTTCTTGGAAGTTAGTGCTATTCCCAACTAAATCCGAAACAACTTTAACGGGCGACGCCCAAATGACTTCTTTTCAAGCCTTCATAAATACCTTAGGCACATCTACCGGTAATGGTAGTATTGCAGGGATCGGTACAGCTATTTATACTGGTGGGCCAGGCGCAGCGTTTTGGATTTTAGTGGCCGGTATTTTTGCTACAGTTTTAAGATTTATGGAAGTTTTTCTAGCAACCTATGTAATTGGTAAGTATAGTTTTAGAACTGCCAAAGGTGGACCGTTGGTGTATTTACACTTAGTACCTGGCGGCTCTTTTTTGCCATATCTTTATTGTGCCTTTTTATTGTTGTATGGTTTAACTAGTGGCAATGCAATGCAAGCAAATTCAATCGGATTAGGGCTTAGTAGAGCGTCTAATGGCATGATTGAACCTATTTATGTAGCATTTGCTTTGACTTTGTTTGTAATATATGTGTTAATGGGTGGAGCAAAAAGAATTTTGCAAATCTCAGATAAGCTTGTACCTTTTAAGGTAGCAGTGTTTATCGTATCGTCTTTGATTGTCTTGATTTACCATGGCGGTGCCATTTTAGGCGCATTAGCTTTAATATGGCAAAGCGCATTCACACCATCAGCCATTGGTGGTGCGGCCCTTGGTGTTACTATGCAACAAGCTATTCGTAGCGGATTTTCGCGCTCGCTAAATGCCCATGAAGCAGGGTTAGGTGTAGCCGGAACTTTTTTTGGAGCTAGTAATAGTAAAGAGCCGATGAATGATTCTATCATGTCTATGTTGGGTGCGTTTATTAGTACCTATGTAGTTTGTTTTATGGTAGCGCTTTGTATTATTGTAAGTGGTGTGTGGTCTAATGGTCTAAACAGTACAGCGCTTACGATTTCGGCCTTTAATACTGTCTTTGGTGTGTATGGCGGTTGGGTAGTAACGTTTTGTGCGGCTAGCTTTGGACTAGGTGTAATGGTTTCATTTGCATTCATTGTACATGAATGTTGGAACTTTTTAACCGGTGGGCGTTTCGGCAAAGTGGCCTATTTAATCTACATTGCAGTGACTTTTTTAGGAACACTTGCCAAAGTAGATTTAATCTGGAACACTAACGACATAGTAAATGGGTTGATGCTGTTAATCAATCTTTACGGGATGGTGTGGTTCCTGCCAGTTATTAGGGAATCGGTGAAGAAGTATATAAAATAAGAGAGCTAGTTAAATTTTTAAAAAAAAGAAAGGTAATATTAATGAAAAATCTACGTTTACTTTTAAGCGCTTTTTGTGTAGTTGCTGCTTTTGAAGCGGCTGCAGCTAAAGAAGGTGCCTCTAAACCTGCTAGAAATGATGATCAAGACGAAGTTGTTAATTCTTGGGATACAGATGCTTACTTCGGTTATGCATTCTCAATGAATAACCACTTAAAAAATCCAAGCACTGTTCAGTTTAACCAAGGTGTTGTACCAACAACAACTTCTAATGATTCAGACGATAATAACAACCCAGAAAGTGCTAAAATGGGTGACGCTACTCTAGTTGGTGTGGCAATTAATTACAATTGTTGCAGCTGGTTTACTCTAGGAATTAGTGGTGAGCTATACACGCCATTCACTTATGCTTTAGCTCATTCAGGCGCAACACTTGCTACTGGTGCTGGCACAGCTGGAACTAATGAAATTCTTGGTAAAAACTACCTACGTTCATTTACTTTAAACCACCAAGCGTTCTTGTTTAACGTTTACTTCCACTTGCCAGAAAGATTGGCTTGGAATGTGGGCGGCGTGAACGTAACTCCATTAATCGGTGGTGGTGTGGGTGTTGGCTTGAACAAAGTAACTAACTTCCAAACTACTGGCTGGTCTACAGTTTCTACAGCAGGTATTTTACAGTACACTACAATTGCTTTACCTAACCTTAAAGCATCTGTAGCATGGCAAGCAACTGCTGGTTTGAATTTCCAACCAGAAGGTAGCGACATGTCATTTGGTGTTACTTACCGCTTTAAAGACGAAGGTAAGTTTAGCACAGGTACTCAGTATCAACTAAATGATAACGCTAACTACGGTAAAGTTGTAACATTAGATGCTTGGACTGGTAAGCTAAGAACTAATGAAGTTGCAATGTTTGTTAACTTCGAATTTTAATTAAAATATAAGAATTTAACTAGCTAGTTCTAGAAAAAAGGACGGGTTTAAAAATCCGTCCTTTTTCTTGGAACAGATGCATAAAAAAGGGAATGATTAGTTAATGAAAAATTTAAATTTAGTTTTATTAGTGTTTGGTTTCGCACTAGCCGGCCAGTCATTTGCAGCAGAAGAGCGTAAAGATCAAGCAGTAAATGCTTGGGATACCGATCTTTACTTCGGCTATGCTTTTCCTATGAAATTAAATTATCAAGGTTTTTTGCCAGCTCTTATTGATATTAATAGTCAGCGAGAAGCTGACTCTGGTAATGCGGCTTTAGTGGGGATAGCAATTAATTACAATTGTTGTAGCTGGCATACTTTAGGGGTTAGTAGCGAGCTTTATACTCCATTTAATTATACTTTATTTGGCGCCGCTAAAGGTCTTATAAGTGACAAAGCAGCTGACAATTTTGTAATTCAATTTAATTTAAATCACCAAGCCTTTTTGTTTAATATTTATTTACATTTACCAGAAAATGTAGCTTGGCAGGTTCGCAATGTAAACCTAACGCCGTTAATTGGCGGTGGGTTAGGAATTGGTTTAAATAAAATAACTGGTTTTCAGTTCGTAGGTTACAACACTACCATAGCAGCATTGGCATAATTTAAAAACTTCACTAGCATGGCAGATAACAGCGGGTCTTAATTTTCAACCAGAAGATAGCGATATCTCTTTTGGGGTAACCTATCGTTTTAAAGATGCAGGTACATTTAGTGCAGGTACATATTTTCAGGGCAATAACCAAGATAATAATGGGCAAATTTCTTCTTCGTCAGATTTATCTAGTATCGATGCTTTTGATGTCAAACTGCGCACTAATGAAATTGGTATGTTTTTAAATTTTGAATTTTAAGTAATTAATTTTTAAATGGGGCGGGTTATAAAAATCTGTCCCTTTTTCTTTGCAAAAAATTTAAGTTAGGTAAGCTTGCTTTCATAAAAACTTTAAAAAAAAAGAGCGTGATATGAAGCAAATTTATTTTAGTCTAGCTAGTTTACTGGTGCCTGCCTTTTTAAATTCTGGCATTTTAAATACTCCAATTGCTGTACCAGATAAAACTTCTAACGAACGTCCAGATTATAAATGGATGACTGGTTCTTATGTAGGTTATGCTTGGTCGCAAAATACGGGGATCGTAACACCTAACCCTAAACAGTTTAATAGCCCTAAAATTGGCGATACCGATAATGATACTGTTGGTAATGTGCCCTATGCTGGTTTTTCGTTAAGCCGGCGTTTTCATAAATATTACTTGGTAGGGTTTAGTTATGATGTGTATGGCAATTTTCTTTATCGCCGTTACCATCTAGATGGTAATACGCCAACACCTACGCCGCAAGCAGGAGTAGAAGTTTTGGGAATTCCTTACTCTCGTACCTTTAATTTAGACCACCAAGGAGTGTTGTTTAATTTAACTTTAGATTTACCTAAAAAATGTGAATATGTAATTGAAGAGATGCATATTAAGCCGGTATTTGGGGCTGGGGTAGGTTTTGGTGTAAGTAAAGTGAAAGGCTTTCAGGCCTTAGGGTATTATGATACATCGCCATACAGCCAAGTTACGACACTTGGTGGGTTGAATGTGACTAAAAATTTTGCTTGGCAATGTACGCTTGGTTTGGGTTTTAAACCTAGAAATAGTGCTGTGTCATTTGGATTAGCTTATCGTTATTACAATGGTGGCAAATTTGAAAGTAGTAACTATTTTGTGTTAAATGACGGTGTCAATGATGGCAAACCGGTCGAGTTAACAGCTTGGACTGGTATACTAAAAACTCAGCAACTTAAAATGTATATTAATGCTGAATTTTAGGTGTGGGAGAATAGTATGAAAAAATTTTATTTGGTTACTTTATTGAGTTTAATAGCCACGCCAGTTTTGGCAGAAGTCTTGGCAACTTCGTTAATTGAAGAAGAATCAATTACTAAAAGCAATGAGCATAAATGGTGTAATAGTTCATATGTTGGTTATGCCTGGTCTATGAAAAGTGGCTTAGTAAACCCAGATATCACTAAATTTAACCAAGTAGCAGCTGGCGATACAGACGACGCACCATTAAGTAATGTATCATATGCTGGTATCTCGCTGGGTAGACGCGTTTTTAAATGGCTTACAGCGAGTTTTAGTTACGAAATTTTTAACGGTTTTAACTACCAAAGTTATCATAAAAATGGTACTTTGGCTGGTAACCCAACTACTAGCGTAGATTTTTTACGCACTTTTTCGTTAATTCACCAGTCAGCCTTGCTTAATTTTTATATAGACTTTCCAAGCAGCTGGCAAACTACAGTTGGCAATATTAATATTTCGCCAGAGCTGGGTGGTGGCTTGGGGGTTGGCGTTAACCAACTTAATAATTTTCAGACACTGACATTTGCCAATGTTACGCCGACAGTAGCGTTAACAACTTTAGGCTTGCTAAACATTAAAACTAGTTTGGCTTGGTTTGTTAATATTGGAATTAGTTTTCAGCCAAAGGGGACCGATGCTAATTTTGGTTTTGGTTATCGTTATTACAACGGTGGTAAATTCTCGACTAGTTCTAAATATATTTTAAATGATGTTAATGACCAAAGCATTGTAGACTTAGCAGCCTGGACGGGTACTATTAGAACGAATCAATTTAAACTATTTTTAGATTTTGATTTTTAATTAAATTTACAGAACTGCTGGTATCTTTTATGCTAAATAACATGAAAAATTTACAGTTACCACAGATTTGGCCCGTAGCGTGCCATACCGACAATATTGGGCAAGGATCAACCTTTGTAGCAGTTAAAGGTCATCAGACTGATGGTCTAAAATTCGTAGAGTTAGCCTTGCAAAAAGGAGCTAATAAGATTGTAGTAGACCAGTTAGCGCTGAGTGATAATGTGATTAATTTGGTAAATAGCTTTAAAGCCAAATTAATTGTGGTGCCAGATACACGCGTGGCACTTAGTAATCTAAGTGCACAAGCTTGGGGTTATCCTGCTAAAAGTATTAAAATCATTGGTGTAACAGGCACTAAAGGCAAAACTACAACGGTTTATGCCTTGAGTCATATTTTGCGGGTTAGTGGTAAAGCGGTTGCTATGATTACTGGTGTACAAAATATGATTGGCAATCAAAAATTAGCAGCTAATCTTACTACGCCCCATCCAGATTATTTACATATGTTTTTGGCACAATGTTTAAATGCCAAGATCGAATACTTAGTAATGGAGGTCTCGGCTCAGGCCTTAAGCCTTGGTCGTGTAGATGATCTGTTATTTACTGGTGTGGTTTTTACTAATTTAGAGTTAGAACATTCAGAATTTTATAGTTCGATCGAAAATTATTTTGCAGCTAAATGTAAAATTTTTAATTTGTTAAAAATGGAAGGTTTTGCCGTTTTAAATCTAGATGATACTTGGACGCCTAAAATTAAATTAGAAAATATTAAAACCATTACTTTTAGCCAGTATCCAAATTTTGATTACCAATTAAAATTGCTGCAGCCTAATTTGGTAGCAGGTTTAGAGTTTAATTTAGTAAACCAGGGTAACACTCTACATTATCTAGCAAACCATTTGTATGGAGTTTTTAATGCTTATAATTTAACTTGTGCAATTCTATGCGCACAACAATTGGGCCTTAGTTATGATCAAATTAGTTTGGCGATTAATAGTTTTACTTCGGCACCAGGTAGATTAGAAATTTATCAGTTATCAAACGGCGCGCGTGGGGTGGTAGACTATGCCCATACACCAAGCTCTTTTATTAATATTTTAACCTTGTTACGCTCTCAAACTAGTCATTTAATTGTAATTTTTGGCGCCGGTGGGGGGCGCGACCCGATCAAGCGACCTGTAATGGGGCAAATTGCTACGCAGTTTGGTGATTTGGTTATTTTAACTAATGATAATCCTAGAAACGAAAATCCAGCCCATATTATTCAACAAATTATTGGGTTACAAGATGCACGTAAATTTTTGGTAGAATATGATCGGGCGCAAGCAATTAAAACTGCTTACCAATTAAGTAGCCCCAACTCGATTATAGTATTGCTTGGAAAAGGTCCAGACGAATATCAAATTATTGGAAATCAAAAACATTTTTTTAGTGATCGCCAACAGCTTCAAATATTATAGCCCACACTTTTAGATTTAAAGTGCAGGCTATAATATTATTGATAGTAATTATTTGCTTAGTTTTGCAACGCCCATTCTAACTGCAATTGCAATTGCAGCAGTTGCTACTAAGTATAAAGCAGCTAATGGGTTAGTAGCTGTAGAGAAGCATAGTAAAACTCTAGCTACAATTACATCTGCACCTAATGCTACAGCAGAAAGAGCATCACGGTGTTTACGTAATTTAGTAAGGTGCTCAATCGCGGCATAAACACAGCTTAATACTACGATTAAGGCGCTTACTACCAAGATTAAGTTAATAAATGGTGTTAATACATCGCTGATGAATGTGGATAAATCGTTGATATATCCACATATATTTTGTAAATGTTCCGACATCATAGAAAGTTCTCCTTTTTTTTTGAAAAAAACGACTACTATTTTGAAACCTAGCGCGCTTTAATTACTAGGTCAAATTTGTCTTTTTATAAAAAAAAATAGATAATAAAAAACATTGTTAGAAATGTTTTAAATAAAGCTTTTTCTTGAGGTGCAATTGATATGAAAATATTCGAAGTGATCGCAGATCATAATTTAATTAATACGAATTTGGTAATTTTGGTGGCTTTGGCTGGATTATTAGTAACCGCTTATCTATATACTAAAATTAAAAATATTATGGTAAATGATGTTAAAGCGAATAAAATTGCCGACGCGATTTATAAAGGCGCTATGACTTTTTTGCGTGAAGAATACAAAGTAATTTTAATAGTTGTTGGGGTTGTAACTGCCGGCTTGTGGTTTGTAGCACATAAACCAATAATTGCCATTTGCTTTGCCTTCGGGGCCTTTATTTCAATGTTAACCGGTTTTGTTGGTATGGTGGCCGCAACTAAAGCTAACGTGCGTACCGCAATGGCTGCCAAGAATGAAGGTGAGCAAGCGGCTTTTCGTGTTTCATTTTTTGGTGGTGGGGTAATGGGTTTTGCTGTTGCTAGTTTTGGTTTATTAGGTTTAGCAATTTTATTTAGCCAATTTAAAGGTCATGTAGATTTTATTCAAATTTTGTCTAGCTTTGGTTTTGGTGCAAGTTTGGTAGCCTTTTTTGCACGTGTGGGTGGCGGTATTTATACCAAAGCGGCAGATGTGGGGGCAGATTTAGCTGGAAAATTAGAAGCCGGTATTCCAGAAGATGACCCTCGTAATCCGGCTGTCATTGCCGACAATGTAGGTGATTGCGTGGGCGATACAGCGGGCATGGGTGCCGACATTTTTGAATCTTATATAGGTGCCATGGTTTCCGCAATTATTTTGGGTCTTAGTCAATATGCTGGGCATGAATTATTAGATTCATATTTAATTTTTCCACTAGCGCTTTCTGTAATGGGTATGGTTGGATCGATTATCGGAATTTTTTCTAATCTGCTTTTAAAATCAGAACCGGCTGCAATGTTACGTAATGCTACTTACATTGCAATTGTAACTTTCTTGGCAAGTGCGTATTGGTATATTAATAGTTATGCGCAATTAGATGAAAAATTATTTTATTCAGTAGCTTTAGGTTGTGTGGCCGGTGTTGCAATTGGTTTAATTACCGAGTATTACACTTCTAGCACTCCAATTCATAAATTGGCTAATATCTCTCGTTCTGGGGCGGCTACTAATATTATTTATGGTCTTTCAATTGGTTTCGAGTCCACAGTTTTACCAGTATTAGTTTTAGTTGGTAGTGTTTTAGTATCATATATTTATGGTGGTGGCTTATACGGTATTGCAATTTCCGCTGTTTCGATGTTAGCAACGGTGGGTATTACCATGACGGTAGATGCTTACGGGCCAATTGCCGATAATGCCGGTGGTATTGCCGAGATGGCTGGTTTTGATAAATCTGTACGCAAAATTACTGACAAGTTAGATTCGCTTGGTAATACTACGGCTGCCATGGGTAAAGGTTTTGCAATCGGTTCGGCGCTACTAACAGCCTTGGCATTATTTAATGCATATGCCGAAGAAGCCCATCTTGTAACTTTAGACGTACTATCGCCATGGGTGATTGCTGGGATCTTTATTGGGGCGGTAATGCCATGTTTAGTTTCGGCTTTAACAATGCGATCTGTTAGTAATGCTGCTTTACAAATGGTATTAGAAGTTCGTCGTCAGTTTAAAGATATTCCAGGCCTAATGGCCGGTACAGCCGATCCAGATTACGAAGAATGTATTAGTATTAGTACTAAAGCGTCTTTAAAAGAGATGGTGTTACCCGGTGTACTAACTATTGTGGTACCAATCGTAGTATTCTTTGGTTTAGGCAAAGAAGCCTTAGGTGGAGTATTAGTTGGTGCAACTGTAGTAGGTGTAATTTTGGCACTGTTAATGGCCAATGGTGGTGGCGCTTGGGACAATGCTAAAAAATATATAGAAACGGGCGAACATGGTGGCAAGGGTTCAGAAGCGCATCGCGCTGCAGTAGTTGGCGATATGGTGGGCGACCCGTTTAAAGATACATCTGGGCCTGCACTTAATATTTTAATTAAATTAATGTCAGTGGTTTCTTTATTATTAGTTTCGCTATTTTAAATTTACTGGTAATTAAAAAAGGGTCCCAAAACTGGGACCCTTTTTAGTTTTAGTCTCTATAACCAAAAACATCGTGCCAAGCATCACTCACTAGACCATGATCATGATAACATGCTTCACGATCTGCTCTGTTTTTGATATTTTGACATCTATAATAATGCGCCGTAGTTGGTGTACCAACTGTTATTAGTGCTAGCAAGCTTAGTAATTTAAATACTGTTTTCATAATAAATCCTCCATTTTTTTGGATTTAATTTTTTATATTAATCTCTGTAATGAAAGATATCGTCTAATATGTTGTCAGTTGTTTGGACTGGGTGCAAGGCACTATGCACTACACCTCTGTAACCACTAGAAGCTTTTGGATGATGTTTATTAAATCTCTTTAATTGTTTAGCACTGAAATTCTTATCTCTTAATTCCATACCATAATATGTGATATAAAGATCATTTCTAGGAATTCCGGTTTTTTTAGAAACCAAATTATAATAAGCACTGTTGCTAATATTTGGTCTGGCTTTAAAACGTACTACTTCATTGGCGTCTACATTTAGTACTGCCGTTCTAATTTTTCCTTTGCCAGAGTCTGCAACTAGCTGTAATGCGCTAGTAGTGAGCACTAATAAGCTTAGTAATTTAAACATAGTCTTCATAACCTAACCTCCATTTTGGTTTATATTATTTTTAATTGTCTTTAGGGTCTTTAAGCTCAGCTTTTTTAGTAATTTTGTGTAATTTTTTTCTTAATTTTTTGATCTCTTTTTTTAACGCTGGTATCTGCTCTTCTTTGGGCAAGTTATTAATTTCTGCAAAATATTCTTTTAAGCTATCTTCCCAATCAGTTTCCAGATTACAGGCCGGTCTGGCCCGTTTTATTTGGCTATACGAGGTCGTGGTAACGCCTGCCCAGGCATTAGAAAAAGTCACTAACATGCCTAATACCGCAATTAATCGGTTTTTGAACATTTTTATTCTCCATTTAAAAGCTAAAAGCAATAGCTTCTTAGCTTTTTTAGCTTAACATATTTAAAAAAGCTAAAGCAATAGTTTGGATTTAAAGTTTGAGAGAAGCAATAACCACGATTTTACCAGCTTTATCGCGCATAAAGAACTGGGTTTTACCGATTAATTCTTTATTTTGGGGTAAAAAAAAGCCAGCGCCTAGATCGACTTGCATTTCTTGAGGTGGAATGCCCGTAGCATCCGAAATTTGGATAAAAAGATCATGGTTAGTGGTAATTTTTGGGTCATAATGTATTGTTTCGGTATCTGGCATTGGAAAATAATTAGTTTTTATGGTCAAAGACTTAGTTTCACTAAGTATTGTCATTGACCAGCAGGCTAATAAGGCGATCCCATATGATTTAAGCATTTTTAGGCTCCTGCATAAGTTTGGGCCTTAGATCTTACTTTTTTGTTTAGTGCATTAATATATTCTTGGCGTGATAGCAAACCTTGTAGTAGTAGGGCGCGTTCACTATTATTTCGATAATCGTTTTTGGCGTGTAAAATCTTACTATCTAGTGAAAAGTCTCTGGTTATGATCATTTTTTCTCTAATTGCCTCTTCTAGGGCTTCGATTTGCTCATACTCGTTAAGTAATCTAGTTAAATAAACTATTTTCCAGGCATCTCGATCTTCAAGTTCAATTCTTTCTAGCTCAGCTCGTAAGTCTAGGGCTAGTAATTTAGGGCCAATGTTTACTAAAATCGCCAGAAAACCAATTTTTAATATTTTAATCATCGCCTACTCCATAATTTAGGATTAGTTTTAAAATATCATAATTACAAATAGAAAATCAATAATAGTTAAAATTAAAATTATTAGCCTTTAATTGATTTAGTCGATTTTAGGTTGTTATCCTGGTCTGGTAAGGGGACCCATTTTAGGCTGTGAGGGGAGGGCGGCAAGATGTTTGGTAATTTTTTTAGGATTCTATTTTTACTGGTAATGGCGTTAATTTTACCACGTTTTCTGCTATTATATGCCCCCCAACACCATATTATCGCTTCTTATTTTAATAACATTAATCATGGTAAGCTGATGTTAGGCTTTGAAAGTTTTACTGAATTTTGTAAGCAAAATAAAATTAATCTGCTAGATCAGCAAATTTTATTGGTAACCAACCAGCTTAGTGATAGCCCTAACCAATATTTACAGCTTTTAAACCAGTATGGTATTCGGCCTAATGTGGCGATACAAACTAGTGTTAATTTAATTTTGGTCAAAACTAATTTGGTAAGTAAAAATTTAAATGAAATTGATAATATAGAATTACAATACAATATTTCTGGTCAAGTTGTTCAAAAGGCAGATTTAGTGTTAGTAGATTTGCAAAATTCTGGTTTTGTTAAGGACCAAGCCCTTCAAGATTTATTATTGATAATGCAGCTGTGTAATATTTATAAAAAGAAGTTAATAATTTTAGATCGGCCTAACCCTTTAGGTTTTTTATTAGAAGGACCATTAGTGAATATTTTAAGTGGCCAGTTATCGTTATTATTGCCATTAAGGTACGGCATGAGCTTGGGTGAAGTTGCTAGTTACGCCAATGCCCAGCTATTTCACAATGAATTGTCGTTAGTGGTTATTCCGCTTAAATTTTATTTAAGAAATAGTTTTGTGAATTTTGAACAGCTTCAAAAAGTCTATATGTCAGGGTTATTTGAGGCTTTGCGGGGCACTTGTTCGGCCGAAATTAAATCGGATTGTCGACAAAATTTTCAATGTTTAGCCTTACCAGAGTATTTAAATTTTTCGGTTGATAAATGGTACGAACTACAAGCAATTTTGTGGCATAATAATGTTAGTGTAGAGCTGTGTCGTTACTTTGATCGTAAAACGGAACAATATTTTGTGGGTGTTCGGTTAGAGATTAATGACATTAACCGTGTTTCGTATATCAAGGTCTGGCAAGATTTTTTTAAATTTATGAAAAATGCCCACTTGGAATTACACCCAAACCTTTATCTAAAACAGATATTTGGTATGGCTCAAAGTATAG
>Ga0007854_10001701_pt1 | contig 13959 bp, 13 predicted proteins | sample CryBogCBH12Aug08_FD_60382 | JGI IMG/M metagenome (GOLD analysis project Ga0007854, IMG submission 60382) | Freshwater microbial communities from Crystal Bog, Wisconsin, USA - CBH12Aug08 | ecosystem: Environmental > Aquatic > Freshwater > Lake | place: Crystal Bog, Wisconsin, USA | collected...
GGTTTTCCCTCGAAATCCTGCAATTATCATTACTTCGATTTATTGAAATATCAAAGCCGGCTAAGGGCTTCGGGGTTTTTCACGGGCGACAGGATATTATTTTGGCAAACCGATGAGACCCTCGCTGCAAAACCGCGCAGATCAAGCCCGCTGGCTGACACCCGTCACGCAATGGCGTAATGGGGTCCTGTTTTTTACCGGTGAGGCAGCGCCAAAGAAGAAAGCAAAGGCGGCCACACCCGCCTGAAAAAGGGCGCTATAAAAACCGCCTGTACGCAAAATCTTCGATTTCGATATGATGTAGTAGCCAGCCCCGCAGAAACTCTGCAAGGTCTCCGGCGGCCAAATAATCAGAATTGATAGAAATATTAGCTGACATATCATCAACGCATTGCGCAATAACTCTATGGCTATCTCGGTGATCATCAAGAAATGGAAAATTTATTTTCTCCATTAGAGATTCTTCTTCCGAGAAGTGATAGGAAATATAGTGCTGCAGCTCTTTCAGAACGCCTGGTATGACCGCCGCGGCCGTATCAAGACTGATTCCTCGCTCAAGCTCAGAGCAAAGACTGAACAAACGCTTATGATGCCCATCAAGAGTTTGGTCACCAACGCTAAGGCTATCATTCCAAACAAGATCATCCATGTCTGACCATTCGAACGGGCGGGGAGAAATCCCGTGCATCGTTGATAATTGCTTGGCGAGCATTGCCGGTTAGGAACACTACGCGGCCTTTACTTGCTCGACAAGGGCTTCGTTTATGGTTTGCTTTGGTCGGCGCTCGCCAGAAGCTTCCGGCAGCAAGCCATAATTTCTGACATGTCCTCAGCGCGAAGCGCGGCGGCCAGTTCTGACGCAGCCGTTTTTAATGCCGGCACTGTCGCGGTTTCGACAAGGTGATCGACCACCGGGATCAAATCAACAAAATCAGAGGCTTTCCCGGACCGCATTGCCCAGGCAAGTTGTCCCAGACTGCACTCCATCTTCGCGGTTTTCAGAGAGTCCTGGCCGGTTTTCAGGGCTTTCTGGAAAGACGCGGCATCGACTCCTCGCGCCAACGGATTGGGCGGACGGATTATAATCGGTTGGTTCGCGCCTTCTCTCGGCTCTTTGCGGCGATCCGGTCCAATATAGTCCCTGGTAATGACAAAAGGCTTGCGTTCGGCGGCAAGGAAATCAATGCGAGAGAAAAGATCGGCAATTGACAGCGGGGTTATTATGATGGCGTCGGGACCGCAGGCGATGAGCGCCTTAAGCTGATTTTCCTCTTGCTGGTGGGCCAGCACAAAAATAAGGGGGAAGGGATGCGCATGCAGTTGGCCCTGGCGAATTTTCCGGATCAAATCGCCGGTTGGCAATCCCGACAGAGTGTCATCAACAACCAATAAAACGATGGGTTTTGAGCTGAGGATTTCCTGCAGACCCTCTCTTTCGGTGACGTCGATAATGTCGTTGGCACCACTTTGCCGGAAGGTATCCGTCAGCGCGCGTCGGATCATCGGATTCGCGATGGCAACGACGACGCCACCGACGTAGTTGCGTTTATCGGGACGCATCGCATATTTCTCCAACGCTTAATAATCATGAACAAGCCGTCTCGCTCGTGACAACGGTAGCACGGACCTTGTCATCTTAGCGATGGCGTTCACGAAGCGGGGAGGCGGGCCGTAAGTTGTTGTCCAAGATTGACCATCGGAACTTCAATAAACTTGTAGAAAGTCTTGGCGACCAAAGTGGCTAGGAAAAGAGCGATCGCCACGGCCGGCAAGGATGCCACCCCAGTCGGGGGCGCTAAAATCGTGAAGATAGCCCAGGCGATAATCGAATGGTAAAGATAATTGCTATAAGAGGTAATGCCAAAATAAACAAAAAAGTTAGAACCAATCCTATGTTTCAGGATTATCGCAAAAAATATCGTGCTGCCCGCCAAATATAGTGTTGCGGCAAGCTTTTGTTGGTCAAGACAGAGATAAAGGCTTCCGCCTGACAGCAGAGTCACCAAAGCCAGACGCAGTAATGCCAAACGGGCCCATCCGGATTCCTCGGCCAGGGCGATTTCAATGCCAAGATAAAACACAGGAAAATAACTTAGGGTCAGGCTGCCATGGCCGCGAAAGAACCAACAGCCGATTTCAAACAAGATCAGAATTGAAAAGATTTTATGAAGATGGCGGCGACCGAAAAGCGCGTGTTGGAGGGCGATGAACAGATAGAATTTGAATTCAATCAGCAGGGTCCAGAACACACCGCTCACGGCTTGAACCCCAATGACATCGGAAACCGCCATAAGGCTGGCTAAATAGGAAGGGGCGGAAAAATGCGGGCAATTGTCTATTAATAGATCAATTATAAAAATAACAGAGATATTAACCCAATAGGAAGGCATTACCTTGAAGAAACGCCTAATAATGAATTTCGTAAGACTTTGCGTTTGTACTTTCGAAAAAATCAGATAGCCGCTCAGCAGAAAAAACAGTGTAACGCCGCCGCGTCCAATATCGACAATGAGTTGGTTGACCGTTTCCGACTGAGCAAGCCTTGAGCCTATGTGAGAGCAGACCACAGCAAGGATCGCCACACCGCGCACGGTATCGAGGCAAGGAAGTCGAGAAGATGATGACACCGGGGCTGGTTGGCCCTTTACGCTTTCATCCATCACACAATAAGTCCGTCGGTTGCTTTCTCACGGGTCCGTCTCGCTTCTGGTCATTTCCGCAGGTCGATAATCGCCTGGATCCTATCGCACGAACTTCGGAAACGGGACACTAACAGGATTGTTACAGTTCCTTGACCGTTTTGTGACAAAGGCTGATAGTAAAAAAGGGTTGTTCGTTTTGGGGGCAGGAAGTTGAACGCAACAGCCTATGATCGGCGGGTGTTCTGGGGCGATGTCTGGGGGGGACTAGCCTCGATGCTGGTGGCGTTGCCATCGGCAATCGCCTTTGGCGTTACGATTTTTTCACCGCTTGGCGCTGAGCAGGGCGCCAAAGGGGCTCTGGCTGGTATTGTCGGTGCCACCGTCCTGGGGCTTTGCGCTTCCGTGATTGGCAGCAGCCGCTGCCTGATTACAGCGCCTTGTGCGCCGGCAGCGGCCATGTTATCCGCTCTGGCGATTTCCTTGGCCGGTCAGGCCGGCATAGCCGAGACGGTTCTGTTGCTGGCCATTATCGGACTGTTCGCCGGTCTGTTCCAGGTGGGTCTTGGCCTGGCCAGAATCGGTAAACTGATCAAATTCATCCCTTATCCTGTGGTCAGCGGCTATTTGAGCGGTGTCGGGCTGATCATCATCGGCAGTCAGATTCCAAAAATTCTTGGTGTTCCTACCGGAACAGGGGTTTTTGAGGCGCTGACTTCGCCTGCCGGCTGGCGATGGCAGACTGTCTTGGTGGGCGGGATCGTCATGGCCGTGATGCTGCTTTTGCCCCGTCTGACCCGATCGGTTCCAGCGGCGATTCTTGGATTGATGTCCGGGATCGTAACTTATTTGGCGCTCGGGTGGTCAAATCCGGACCTGCTGCATAGTGAACACAATCCATTGCTGGTAGGGGCCATAACCGGAGCTGATGGCAATATCGGCGAAGTAATTGTAAATAATTTTCGGGCATTTTCGGCTATAGAGCTTGGATACATTGTTAAAATTCTTGTTCCAGCCGTGACTCTGGCTGCTTTATTATCGATTGATACATTAAAAACCTGCGTTGTCCTGGATGCTCTGACTAATTCCCATCATGACCCCAACCGCCAATTGATCGGCCAGGGAATCGGCAATGTGGTCTCGGCCCTGTTTGGCGGGATTCCAGGGGCGGGCACCATGGGGGCCTCGCTGGTCAATAGTTCCAGCGGTGGGACGACAAGGGTTTCGGGCTTTATGTCCGGGGCTTTTTGTTTCGCCGCCTTCCTGGTGCTCTCGCCTTTGATCGCCTGGGTTCCGGTGTCTGCCCTGGCCGGAATTTTAATTGTTGTCGGTTTCCGGATGATTGACCGGCACAGTCTGATGTTCTTTTACAGCCCGGCAACCAGACTCGATTTTCTGGTTATTGTTTCAGTCATTATTGTTGCCCTGTTTGTCAATCTGATTGCGGCTTCCGGCGTGGGTGTGGCTTTCGCCATTTTGCTGTTCATTCGCGAACAGACCCGCAGCACGGTGGTTCGGCACAAGATCGAAGGTCATAAGATTCATTCCAAGCGAACGAAGGTGGCTGTCGATCTTGGGCAGATTGACGGAGAAGGGTGCGACACCGTGATCTTTGAACTGCAGGGCAGTCTGTTCTTCGGAACCGCCAGCCAGTTGCATGCGGCCCTCGAACCGGAAACCGAAACTCGCAAATATGTCATTCTCAGTATGCGCCGGGTTCAGTCGCTTGACCTAACCGCCACCCATGTGTTGGAACAAATTAAGGACCGTCTGGAAGAGAATGATGCCTATCTGGTCTTTTGCGACATTCCCAAGGGCCTGCCCAGCGGTCTGAAGATGAAGCGTTTTCTGAAAGAAACCGGGGTGGTCCGCCCGACCAACAAGGCTTTTGCCTTTCGCCAGCTGGAAGATGCGCTGGAATGGGTAGAACAGCATCGGCTGGAAAGTGACGACCAGGGCGAGGATAAAAAGGCGTGCAGCCTAGAGTTGCGGGATATGCCGGCCTTTGAAGGGCTGTCCGACGCGGCTTTGGTCGATCTTGGCAACAGCACAACCATGCAGTCGGTCAAGGCAGGCAAGAAGCTGTTTAAAGCGGGCACCGAAAGTAACGAGCTTTTTCTAATTCGCAGCGGCACCGTTCGCTTGAACCTGCCCATCCATAAAAAAGATCATTATCACCTTGCCACTTGCGGGCCAGGAGATTTTTTTGGTGGTCGTGGTTTTGTTGACCCCAGCGTTCATACCGTCGATGCGCTGGCGGTCAGCGATGTCGAGGTTTTTGTGTTGCGGCGTACCGAGTTTCTTGGCCTAAGTGAGCGCCATCCAACCTTGGCCTTCAAAATTATAGAAACCATCGCCCATAATTTGTCGGACCGCTTGCGCGCGGCCGTCGATGAAATTCACGCTTTGCGAAGTTAGAGCGTCGCGCGTTCAATTTGAATCACTCTGTTGGCCATGGGGGGCGGCAGTCCGCCAGGCGCGGCTCGCAGCCGGATGTGGTGCATCGGGCAAGAGCCGCAACACCGCGGATGCCCGCCCCATGGCCAACCCTTTGGGCCGGGCCAAACTGCGCCATTGCTGTGTCAGACGGCTTGACCGTAGTCCCACTACGCTCCGCGCCGCCTTCCTTGCACTGACGACAGTTCGGCGGCGGCAGGGTGAACCAAATTGATCGCACGACGCTCTAGAAATAAGCGATGAGCTGGAAGGCAAAGGCGGCGATCAAAGCCGAAGCCGGAATGGTAAAAATCCATGCCCAGACAATGTTGCCGGCCAGGCCCCAGCGGACGGCCGACATGCGACGGGCCATGCCGACGCCGACGATCGCACCGGTAATGGTGTGGGTGGTGGAAACCGGAATTCCTAACCAGGTCGCGGTGAACAGGGAAATCGACCCGGCGGTTTCGGCACAACATCCCTGAAACGGTTTGAGGTCGGTAATTTTCGATCCCATTGTGCGGACAATTCGCCAGCCGCCGAACAGCGTGCCCAGTCCCATGGCCGTCTGCGACGTCAGCACCACCCAGAGGGGCACATGGAACTCATCGCCCAGCATCCCTTGAGAAAATAGCAAGATTGCAATGATGCCCATGGTCTTCTGTGCGTCATTGCCGCCATGCCCCAAGGAATAAAGCGAAGCCGAAACCAGTTGTAATTGGCGCGACCGTTTGTCGACGGCGTAGGGATGGGCATTGCGCAAAGCCCAGGTGGCACAAAAGATGATCAGCAGAGCCAGGGTAAACCCGGCGAGCGGCGAGAGAAAAATTGCTGCAGAGGTTTTGATGAAACCATCGGCGACGATAGCCCCAAACCCCGCCTTTGCCACGCCGGCACCAGCAATGCCGCCGATCAGCGCGTGAGAACTTGAGGAGGGGAAGCCGAGCCACCAAGTGAAAACATTCCAGGCGATAGCGCCGATCAAGGCGGCAAGGACCACCCATGGATCCATGACCATCGGATTGATGATCCCGGTGCCGATGGTTTTTGCCACATGCAATCCAAAAAATAGAAAGGCGATGAAATTGAACCCGGCCGCCCAGGCCACAGCCAATTTAGGCGGGAGAACTCGGGTTGATACGACGGTCGCGATGGAGTTGGCTGCATCATGCAGGCCATTAATAAAATCAAACGCCAAAGCGATGGCGATGATCGCAACCAAAGCAGGCAGTCCCAGGTGAATACTATTCATCAGAGTTTCAAACCTGGTCCAGAACGATACCTTCGATAACATCGGCGACATCATCGCAACTGTCTGTTACCTCTTCCAGAAGCTCATAGACCTCCTTACATCCGAAAAACCCAATGGTATCGGGTTTTCGCGAAACCAGGTCGGTGAGAGCCGCGCGCAAGGCATCATCGGCGAGCCCTTCAATTTGCGATATCTGCTCGCATAAATCATTAATCCGGCCAGCATTGGCGGAAATATTGTGAAGCAGTGGCATAACCTCGGCCACCAGCCGCGCCGCGCTTTGGATCATTGAGGTCAATTTGCGCATATGCGGGTCGAATGTGACCACCTGATAAATCTGTGCCCCCAGAACCACCTCCTCAATGAGGTCGACGGCATCATCGAGAGCCTTGCTGAGAGCATGGATGTCCGTGCGGTCAAAGGGCGTTATGAAGGCGCGATGCAGGGCAACAATGGTTTGTCTGGCAATCTGGTCGGCCTGACTTTCTATGGCGCAGACGTCCTTTGCACGGGCAGCCTGATCGTCCGGCGTTGCCGCCATCATGGCGTCGAGCGCATCGGCCGCGGCAACAATCAGAGCGCTGTGGCTGACAAACAGATCAACGAATTTTTCTTCTTTTGGCATCAGGAAACGGAGGAGCCGCATGGTCGCTCAAACTCTCAGTTATTTCAGAAATGTGACGACGCGGAAGGTTGTAGCATGAAAGACTTGGGCCGTCTTGTGCTGTAGCATAGGCTGCAGGGGTCCGTTTAGATAAGCTGAGGTGATGTCGGTGAAATGGTTGCTGCCCGTCTTTTTCTGGCTTTTGGTGATGCCCGCCCCGGCGGACGCGCGGGATCAGATCCATATTGTCAGTTCCTCGACCGTCTATCCCTTTGCCGGTCTGGTGGCGGAGCATTTTGGAAAATCGTCGGGGTTCCGAGCACCGGTTATCGAAAGCACCGGTTCGGGTGGCGGTTTTAAATTGTTTTGCGCCAGTATCGACGCGGACAGCCCGGATATCGTCGGTGCCTCGCGCCCGATTGCCAAAAGTGAAGCGAAAGATTGTGCCGCCCATGAGGTTGGGCTGATTGGGGAAATCGTTATTGGTTTTGACGGCATCGCCCTGGTCAATGCCAAATCCGCGCACCCCTATCAGTTGACGCGGCGGCAACTTTTTTTGGCGATTGCCAAAACCGTTCCGCGGGATGGGAAACTGATCGCCAACCCCTATGCCCGTTGGAGTGAGATCGATCCAGCCCTTCCCAGCGATCCAATACTTGTCTTCGGACCGGCGCCCAATCACGGAACCCGTGACGTTTTGCTGGATCTGGTGATGGAACGCAGTTGCCAGGCTTTTCCGGAAATCAGCGGTCTTGAGCCGATCGCCCGCAAACAGGTCTGCGAACATCTTCGGGAGGACGGGCATTTCATCGAAGTTTCGGAAAATTATACGATTATACTACGCAAGCTTGTCGGTGAGCCAAATGCCCTCGGCATTCTGCCTTTTAGCTATCTCGACCAGAATGGCGACAAAATCCAGGCGGCTACGCTCGAGGGGTTTGTGCCCAGCTATGACAATATTTACAATCTAAGCTACCCACTTGCCCGGCCGCTGTTTCTCTATGTCAAGACCTCTCATATTCCTGTAACGCACGGAATCCTTGAATATCTTACCGAGTTCCTATCAGAAAAGGCCTGCGGTAAAGACGGCTATCTGGCCGATCATGGGCTCATTGTTCTGAGCGAAGCGGCTCGCCAGGTTGAACGCGAAAAGCTTGAAGCCTGGCGCCACCGTTAGGCGGATTTGGACCACAAAGTTAGAGACGAATCTCGCTTATGGCGAAAGCTTGCATTGAAGCTTGCCCGGCGGTGTGCTAACCGATTGGCAAGGATTGTCGTTCCACGCAAGGTTAGAGCGGCCTTCTGTTGGTCAAAGCAGGAAGGCTCTCGTGGTCCGATCCTGACGCTTGGCGCCCAGGCGTCAGGTGAATCGGCCCACCAACTGTTTGAATTGTGGTAAGGCTCTAACGGATGGCATGGGCGCTATCCGTTAGATTCTAACCACTAGGGGGTTGCGCTATGCCAGAGGTCCGCATTTATCGTCCCGCCAAAAACGCTATGCAGTCTGGACGGGCCAATTGTCGCCACTGGGTCGTCGAGTTTGAGCCATCGGATCGCAAACAGCCTGATCCTTTGATGGGTTGGAACGGGTCGCGGGACACGCGGGGTCAGTTGCGCTTGCGGTTCGAGACCAAGGAAGAGGCCGTGGCTTTTGCTAAGCGCGAAGGCTATGCCTATAGTCTGACCGAGGACCGTCCCGCAAAGGCGCCGGTGCCAAAGAATTATGCGGATAATTTTCGCTTTGACCGGGTTGGCTGAGGCCGCTCGGTTGCTTCAAAGGCGCATGTCCCGATTCCAAAGTTCGTATAATCTGATCCAAGCCCTTATCGAACTTCGGACGCGATTACGACAGGAACGGTTTGGCCCCGTAGCTCAGTTGGATAGAGCACTCGCCTTCTAAGCGAGTTGCCGCTGGTTCGAATCCAGCCGGGGTCGCCATTCTCACAGCCGGAAAGGTTGATGATGAACGGGGTGTTGGGGTTCCGAGCCTTGGTGATGGCGCTTTCAATGGTCGCCCTTCCCGGTCTGGGGGCCGCGCAGAACTCACCTGAGTTTGAAAACGAAGTTACCTTCGGTCTGCGTCTGCAGTCGGCGCAGCCGGCTCTCTATGATCGGTATCTGGGTATCTCCAATGACCATCTGAGTGGGGGTGGCAGCCTTCATGTCAATAAGAGTGAGGCTTGGGACTCGGGTAAAACCGGATATTTCCGGGCCGAAGCGGAAGGATTGGATTTTGGCCGTCACCAGATGTTTCCTGACGCGGACGCGGCCGTTTCTGCCGGCCAACAGGGACAGTGGGGCATGAAAGCCGATTTCCAGGCGACGTCCACGCGCGGTCGCTAATTCTTCCGGCTGAAATATTGCAGGCTCCATAGGCTGAAAGTAAAGAGCAGCAAAGCGCCCATCTGATGAAGTGAGGCCAGCCAGACAGGGACCATCATCAGCAAAGTCGCGATCCCCAACCCAGCCTGAAGCAGCGCCATGAGGGCGCAGAGTGTCATCGGCAGAGCTACCTTGCCGCCGGGGGTGTGGCGACGGAGGATGAGCCACAGGGTCAGTGCCAAAGTGACGGTCAGAACGGCCAGACAGCGATGGGTAAACTGAACAGTCTTGATGTCCTCAAAGGGGCTGAGCCAGCCCAGGCGCCAAAGATCATCCGGAATCAAGTGGCCTTCCATCAGCGGAAAGCTGTTGTAAATCAATCCGGCATGAAGGCCCGCCACCAAAGCCCCAAAAAGGACGGTACAACTGACCATCAACACAAGACCCAGCAGGCCAAATCTTAGCGGTCGGCTTCGGTGAAGCAGAGGCGAGGGCGCGGCACCACCAAGCAGGCTCAAGCCCAGCCAGAGCATCCAGCCATGGAGAAGAAAGGCCAAGGCCAGATGCAGGGCCAGTCGGTAATGGCTGACGGTCGGGTCCTTGACGAGGCCGCTTCTTACCATATACCAGCCCGCCAAACCTTGCAGGCCGCCCACAAAAAGCAGCCCGGCCAACCCAGGCCAGAGCCGCCGGTTGATTTTTTTACGCAAGGTCATCCAAAGAAACGGCAGAGCAAAAGCCAGGCCGATCATCCGCCCCCACAGCCGGTGCAGATATTCCAGCCAGAAAATGTCTTTAAAGTCATCCAGCGTCATACCCTGATTGACTTGAAGATATTCGGGAGTTTTCTGGTATTTACTGAAAAGGATTTGCCAGTCGGCCAAAGAAAGCGGCGGGATCACGCCCACCAGCGGTTCCCATTCGACCATGGACAAGCCAGAATGGGTCAATCGGGTCAGGCCACCCAGCAGGACCATAATGGCAAGCATGGCGCAGCAAATAAAAAGCCAGAAGGCAATCCAAGAGTCTGGTGCTTTGTGAGGCGGCAGCCGTGGAAGTCGCAAAAATTGCATGAGGGATCAGGGACAGTCTAGGGCCAGCGGGTGTCCAGATGGCCGTTGGCCACCAGGCTTGTCACCGTTCCAGGGTTCGGCGCTTCAGCGTGCGCCGGCTGGCGTGACATTTGCCCATCAATAGCAGATCGATCCACTGTCCGTCGATGAAAACGGCTTTCCGCAGTAAACCTTCGCGCTTAAAGCCCGCCTGTTCATAGAGCCGGATCGCCGCCTGATTGTTACGAAAGACACTGAGTCCAATGCGGCTCAGGTTCAAATGGTTCCAGCAATAGTCGACGGCCAACTGAAGCACTTCTCGGCCAAATCCCTGACCCCGATTGACCTTTTCGCCAATGCGCAGACCAAGGACAGCGGCCCGATGAATGGGGTCGATCTGGCCGATCTGAACATAACCGATCAGTCCTGGGGAATTGTGGCTTCGGATAGCGAAGAGTACCTGTCCCCGCTCTTTGGCAAAACTGCTCCACCATTCCTGATGCGCAGACCAGTGAACCGGTTTGTACGGCTCGTTCATCAAGGCAGTCTCACTGTCATTGGCCCACCGAAACAAGATATCCGCATCGTGGAGCGTAACCGGCCCCAGTGTTACCAGCTTGCCAATGATCATTTGCCGATCCGATCCTGTATTGAAAGTCAGCCTTTTAGCCGGTTACCGATGCGCTATTGTTGGTCGTCCCCAGCGAAGAAGCGACAGAATAGGAGGCGGCCGCCTGTGAAACATTGACCGCCTGGGCGCCCAAAAGCGAGGCGAACGGATCGGACGAACTGCTGAAGGGGTCGGAGGAATTAGAGGATTGCCCGAGATAACTGGCTAACGTCAGGCCTTGGTTGAGCGAGCCAATAAGCGCGGTCAATTCCGCCTGAACCGTGCTGGCGCTGCCGCCACTGCTGGTAAGGGATTGCTGTGCCGCCTTGGCCGCTGCGTTGATCAAAGCGCTGGTGCCCTGTGGGTCTGCGGCAGAGGCCGCCTGAAGCTGGCTGTTGTCGATGCTTAAGGTGCCATCGGTTTGGATGCTTAAGCCGATGGAGGCCAGACTGGATTGGTTGCCCGAACCAGCAAAATTTTGCTGTAAGGTCTTGTCGAGAGCCGCGACCAGATCTGAGCCCGTGCCATTGTCCGCGGCGAGAGCGCCCCCGCTGCCGGTCATCTGTTTGACCTGATTAATGAGGGCGTTGATGGTTTTGACCAAAGACTGGGCGGCCGCAGCGCTGGCGCTTTCCTGTAAGGGCTGTTTGGTGGTGGTGACCCCGGTCGCGGTGACGGTAATTGTTTCGCCAGGCAAAAGGGTCAGCTGGTTGGTGGCGCTGGTCTGCACCGGGCCAGCATCGACGGTGTATTGAGCGTCTTGCGCCACCTGGGTGGTGGTTAAGGCCGATGCCACCTTACCGCTGGGGTCATAGCTCAGAGCCTCAATCCCGGAAAGAGAAAAGGCGTTGGCTGCGCCGCTTTGCCCGGTCAATTCCAGTTGGTAATTTCCATCGCTGCTGCCGATTACCGAAGCGGTTATCCCGGCACCGGCGGCATTGATAGCCGAGGCAATGCCGGTAAGCGTGCCATCCGTGATGGGAATGGCAATGGGAGTGCCTGTCGGTGTAAAGTCGCCCGACCCGCTGGCAATCGATCCCATTTGCAGCTTCAAGGTTCCGGTCCCGACAACAGTGGTGCTGGAATCGGCATTGGTGCCGCTGGTCACGGTTTGGGGTTGGGCCAATTGGAGCACATCCAAAACATGGCCGACTTCCAGAGGTTTGCCGTCGCCGGCGGTTACCGTTTCGCCCGGGTTGCTTTGCGCGAGACCTGAGAGAGTCGTGCCGGTTTGATTGATCAACTGACCAAGCTGATCGTAGCCAAGCAGACTGCTGGCAGTCTGTTGTTGGCCGACGGTCAGGTTATAAGACGCGCTGCCGCTTGTTGGTTGCGTGCTGCCGGTCGAACTGGCCGTATTGCCCCCCTGCGCCGACTGCAACTGCTGGAGTAAGGGGAGTAGCGTGGCATTGATGCCTGAAACGGTCATGCCCTTTCTCCTTTAGCGCGCGTCCCGGCGTCAGGCTGATGTTGACAGCACTTGTTGAATGGCGGGCGTGTTCGTACTCGGGTTGGCTCCAGCGGCCCCGGGGCTACTGAAGGCCTGCAGCAAATCCTGTGCTACAGCCGAGGCGAACATTTGTAGGGCGTCAGGAGGGGCCGTGCTGGAGATGGCTGGTGCACCGCTGGCCGAACTGATGGTAATCCCGGTTGGCGTGGTCGCGGCGGTGGCGCTGGAATTGGCTGCGGTGCCGCTGGACGAAGACGCGGCCGCGCTGCTCGTGGCACCTGACTGTAGGGCCTGCAATAGATCCTGGGCAAATTGATCAAGCGGCGACAAAGCCGCGTTGCTGCTGCCGGCGCTGCTCGTCGAATCGGCCTGATCGGTCGCTGAACTGCTTCCCGCGCTATGATGGTGATGGTGATGATGGGGTGTCGCTTGCGTGGTCGAGGTTGCGCCCGCTTCGTCGCCGTCCGGGACGGCGCTGGCATCGGCTGTGGCTGAGTTTGTGGGGGTTGTGGTTGCACCGGTCGCTGCAGCTGTTCCTGTCGCTGTTGCCGTTGCGGTCGGGGCGCCGGCATCTTGTTGTTGCAACAACAGCGCCCGCAAATCGGTCGCTAATTGTTGGAAGATGCTCTGTCCGCCCTGGACCGAAGCGCTGGGGGCTGAGGACGGGCTGCTGTCGAGAGCCTGGAACAGTGAGGTTGGCGGAGACTGCGCCGGTTGCTGGGCGATGGCGTTTGTCTGCCAAATATATGGCGACTGGGATCCATTGACACTGCCAACCATAACCTTCTCCATCATGGATGTGCCGAAAGAAGGATCGGCATCGCCCAGACGACACGCAAACAATATGCCAGGAGAAAAATGGCGAATTAACGGGGCTTTTTTTGGACATGTCCGGCCGGCAAAGGGCAAAATAGGCCGTCTCGTTTTGCCGGGCGGCAGAATTTGCCGTTATTGTATCGGCTTGTAACAAGCCGCTGGACTATAACGGCGCATAACGAAAGGTCCCCCTGGAACGCTAAAAAACCACCCTCGCAGCGTAAATCCGCGAGGGTGGTTTTTTTGGTCAAGGGGGCGAAAGACTAACGCGAAGGGGGTGGTGGGGGTGGCGGCGCGTACATTGCATCAGGCGGCGGTGCATAGCCACCGGACGCAGGGGGCGGGGTGTAATAGCCACCGCTGGGCGGCGGCGGCGGCGCATAGACAGCCGCGGGCGGCGGGGCATAAACAACCGGGGGCGGTGGCGCAGAATAGATAACCGTTGGCTGGACGATGGTGCGGGTCACCGGCGCGGCCACTTGATTGCCTTTGGAATACATACATTGGGCAAAGGCATTGTCATATTGCTGCTGAATACTCATCTGGCTGCGCTGCGAATCGCCGGCGCCCATCGCCGATCCCATGACGCCACCGGTGGCAGCACCGACGGCGGCACCCCGTCCACCACCAAGAGCGGCACCCAGGCCAGCGCCTAAAGCGCTGCCAATCAAGGCTTCGCCGACTGCTTTTTGATTGGCGGCATCCGCCTGTCCGCCAACCTGACTATCTGCATATTGTTTGCACAACATCTGATCTTGCTGGAAGACTTCGAACGGCT